>LNFM01000186.1_pt1 | contig 158766 bp, 138 predicted proteins | sample 596031 | NCBI WGS metagenome assembly LNFM01 (sample SAMN04254537, study PRJNA301005) | activated carbon metagenome | isolation source: dual media filters at the Ann Arbor, Michigan drinking water treatment plant | place: USA: Ann Arbor | reverse complement strand
GCCAGCGCCTCCGGCGCCTCGATCAGCCGCGCCGTAAAGATCAGGTCCTTGGTCCGCGCCGGCCCGACTAGCGCAACCACCCGGCTGATATTGGACATCGACAGGCAATTGCCCAGAGTGCGCGCAATCGGAAAGCCGATCCGCGCCGATGCGGTGCCGATACGGATATCGCAGCAGGCGGCGATGCCCGCTCCGCCGCCGGTGCAGGCACCGGCAATGGCAGCGATGGTCGGCACCCGGACCCTTTCCAGCGCGCCCAGCACGCGATCGATCCGTTCCTCGTACTCGATGGCATCCTCCGCGGTCTTGAAGGCGCGGAATTGCGAAATGTCAGTACCGGCCGCGAACGCCTTGTCGCCGGCCCCGGTGAGGATCATCGCCTTGATCGAGCGGTCGGCGTTCACGGTCTCGCAAATCGTCGCCATCTGCTCGTACATCGCAAAGGTCAGCGCGTTGCGCGCCTGCGGGCGATTGAAGGTCAGGTGGGCAATGCCGTTCTCGGTCGTACAGATCAGGTCTTCAGTGGCTGCTACCGGGGCGTTCATCGCACGCTCTTTCTGTTGTTGGAACTGCGTTCGGCCGCAGAAGCGGCAAAGCCGAAGCGCGCCTGACGCTCCTTCGGAAGCTATTCCGTTTGTTCAGGCAACCGCCGCCTTGGTTTTCAGCATCGGCACCACGTCGCGCCCCTTCAGGACCTCCATCGCGGCCAGCACGCCGCCGCCGCGATGCGGCACCTTGGCGAGGTCGAGACCCATCTCGACGCCTGCCAGCGTGCCCATCAGCATGAGATCGTTGAAATGTCCGATATGGCCGATCCGAAACGCCTTTCCCTTGAGCTTGCCGAGACCGGTGCCCAGCGACATGTCGAAATTTTCCAGTACCACTTTGCGGAAGGCGTCGGCGTCGTGCCCGTCCGGAACCATGACCGCGGTCAGAGCCGGCGAATAGCTGTGCGGGTCGAGGCAAACCAGATCCAGACCCCACGCCTTGGCGGCGGCGCGGGTCGCCGCGCCATGACGCATGTGCCGGGCGAACACGTTGTCGAGACCCTCCTCCTCCAGCATCGCAATTGCCTCCTTCAGCGCGAATAGGAGGTTGGTGGCGGGGGTGTAGGGGAACGTGCCGAGCTTGTTGATCGCGATCATGTCGTGCCAGTCCCAGTAGGACCGCAGCGAGGTATTGGCCTTCGAGGCGGCCAGTGCCTTCTCCGAGACCGCATTGAAGCTGAGACCCGGCGGCAGCATCATACCCTTCTGCGATCCGGCAACGGAGATATCGATGCCCCAGGCATCGTGCTCGTATTCAAGCGAAGCAAGGCCGGAAATGGTATCGACCATCAGCAGTGCCGGGTGTTTGGTGCGATTGAGAGCCTTGCGAACTTCGAGCGGATGGGTGACGCAGCTGGTCGAGGTTTCGTTGTGCACCACGCACACGGCCTTGATCTTGTGGTCGCGGTCGGCGGCGAGCCTTGCCTCGATCTGCTCGACGTCGGCACCGCGGCGCCAATCGGTGGGGAGGAATTCGACGTCGAGCTTGAATTTCTCGGCGATGCCGCGCCACAGCACCGCGAACTGGCCGGTCTCGGCCATCAGCACCGTGTCGCCGGGCGACAGCGTATTGACAATCGCCGCTTCCCAGGCGCCCGTTCCCGACGCGGGATAGATGATGACCGGCTGCCTGGTCCGGAAGATGCGCTGGCAGCCCGCCAGCACGGCATGCCCCAGTTCGGCGAATTCAGGACCGCGATGATCCAGGGTTGGCATATCCATCGCCCGCAGCACCCGGTCGGGCACGTTGGTCGGGCCTGGAATCTGGAGAAAATGCCTACCAGTGTGCAGGGTCATATGGCGTCCTTCCCGGTCGTATTGGTGTCGCAATCGCTCGAATATCACCATTCGGCGGGCTTGTCCCCCCGCCCGACGCACCCCCCGTCAATGCTTCCCGGGACCAGCCTTTGCCTTGCCAAGGCGAAAGCCGCGATGCAAGAGATGAAGGACACCATACGAGATCGAACCGATGGCGGCGACGCGGGCCGAAAAGTCCCAGAATTCGGCTGAAAACAGCGCCCTAGCCGCGCGTCTGGCCCGGGAGATTACCGGGGACGTGCTCTTCGACCCGTTCAACCGCGGCCGCTATGCCACCGACGCCTCGTTTTACCGAGTCGTGCCCGCCGGGGTCGTGATCCCCCGGACCATGGACGAGGCACTTCGGGCGCTCGCGATCATCAGGGACGACGGGCGGATCGTCACGCCGCGCGGCGGCGGCACTTCGCAATGCGGCCAGACCGTCAACCACGGCATCGTCGTCGACTTTTCCAAACACCTCAACCGCACGGTCTCGCTTGATGTAGAGAACCGGTCCTGCGTAGTCGAGCCGGGCATCGTGCTCGACGACCTCAACCGGCAGCTCAAGAAGCACGGCTTGTGGTTTCCGGTCGATGTCTCCACCGCCTCGCGCGCCACCATCGGCGGCATGGCCGGAAACAATTCCTGCGGCGGCCGCTCGCTGCGCTACGGCACCATGCGCGACAACACGTTATCGGTGGACGCTGCGCTGGCCGACGGCAGCCTGCTGCATTTCGGCGAGGTCCCGCGCGATCTGGCGTTGGTGAATTGCGGCAACGGTGGCGTGGAGCTGTTTCGTGCCATGCTCGATCTCGGCGCGCGCGAGGCCGCCGAGATCGCCGAAAAATTTCCAAAGGTGCAGCGCCGTGTCGGCGGCTACAATCTCGATGCGCTGGTGCCGCGCAATGCGCCCAACAACATGGCGCATCTGCTGGTCGGCTCCGAGGGCACGCTGGCCTTCACCACCCAGGTCGAATTGAAGCTGTGGCCGGTGATCCGCAACAAGGTGTTGGGCGTCTGCCACTTCGGCAGTTTCTACGAAGCGATGAATGCCGCCCAGCATCTGGTGAAGCTGCGCCCGATCGCGGTCGAACTGGTCGACCGCACCATGCTGACACTGGGGCGCGAGATCGCGATGTTCCAGCCCATCATCGGCACCGCCGTGCGCGGCGATCCGGATGCCGTGCTGATCGTCGAATTCGCCGAGGACGATCAGTCGGAGAACATCCGTCGATTAAGACAACTCGGCGAGCTGATGGCCGACCTCGGTTTTGGCTGGGACCAGCCGCAACGGAAATGGGGCGGCGTGGTCGAGATATCAGAGCCCGTGCTGCAATCGGGTATCGCCGAATTCCGCGCCGCCGGCCTCAACGTTATGATGTCGATGAAGCAGGAGGGCAAGCCCGTCTCCTTCGTTGAGGACTGCGCGGTGCCGCTGCCGCATCTCGCCGACTATACCGCGCGGCTCAACGAGATTTTTGCGAGGCACGGCACCCGCGGCACCATGTATGCGCATGCCTCCGAAGGCTGCCTGCATGTGCGCCCGGTACTCAACCTGAAGCTGGAGAAGGACGTCAAGGCGATGCGCGCCATCGCCGAAGAAACCTTCGCAATGGTGCGCGAATACAAGGGCTCGCATTCCGGCGAGCATGGCGACGGCCTAGTGCGCTCGGAGTTTCACGAGGCGATGTTCGGCCCCCGCATTATTGCCGATTTCCGGGAGGTCAAGCAGCGTTTCGATCCGGACAAGGTACTCAACCCCGGCAAGATCGTCGATGCGCCCAAGATGGACGACCGTTCGCTGTTTCGCTATCCGCCGGACTACCGCGTCCCTGAATTCAAGACGACGCTCGACTGGTCCGCTTATCCGGGCGCCGGCGGCGGCTTCCAAGGCGCGGTCGAGATGTGCAACAACAACGGCGCCTGCCGCAATCTCGAGGGCGGCGTGATGTGCCCGTCCTATCGCGCCACCCGCAACGAGAAGGACGTCACGCGGGGCCGCGCCAACACCTTGCGGCTGGCGATCTCCGGGCAACTGGGGCCGGATGCGCTGGCTTCCGACGAGATGATGGAAACGCTCAAACTCTGCGTGTCCTGCAAGGCGTGCCGCCACGAATGCCCTGTTGGCGTCGACATGGCGAAGATGAAGATCGAGGTGCTGGCGGCACGAGCGGCCCAGCACGGGCTTTCGCTCAGGGACCGGCTGGTGGGCTATCTTCCCCGCTACGCGGCGCTGGCCGCGCGGCTCGCCCCGCTCGCCAATCTTCGCAACCACAGCCCGCTGCTGCGAAAATGGTTCGAGCAACTCGCAGGTATCAGCGCGCAGCGCGCCCTGCCGGAATGGCGGCGCGATGTGTTCAAATCGGATGTCGAGGCGACCGGCCCGGCCGATGGCCGCGAAGTCGTACTGTTCGCCGACACCTTCAATCGTGCCTATGAGCGCGAAAACCTCGACGCCGCGCTGCGCGTGCTGGTCGAGGCCGGATACCGCGTTCATGTCCCAAAGCCCGCCGACCGCGGCAGGCCGTTGTGCTGCGGGCGAACCTTTCTCTCGGCCGGGCTGGCCGACCAGGCGCGGATCGAACTCGACCGGCTGGTCGCGACCTACGCGCCGTTCGCCGCACGCGGCGTGCCGATCGTTGGCCTTGAGCCGAGCTGTCTGTTGACGCTGCGCGACGAACTGCTCTCGCTGCGATCGGACGCTTCAGCCAGAAGCGTCAGCGCACATGCGCTGCTGTTCGAGGAGTTCCTGGTGCGCGAGGCCGAGGCCGGCCGCCTCTCTTTGCCGCTCGGACCGGTCGCCGCGAAGGCCGTCGTGCATGGCCATTGCCACCAGAAATCATTCGGCGCGTTCAAGCCGGTCGAGCAGGTGCTCCGGCTGGTTCCCGGTTTGAATGTCGAGACCATCGAGTCCAGCTGCTGCGGCATGGCCGGCGCCTTCGGTTATGGCGCCGACACCTATCAGGCCTCGATGGAGATGGCCGAACTGTCGCTGCTGCCCGCCGTCAGGCGTGCGGACGACGCCACGCTGGTTGTTGCCGACGGCACCTCGTGCCGGCACCAGATCAAGGACGGTACCGGGCGTGGCGCCCTTCACGTCGCGCGGGTGCTGGCGATGAGCCTCGACAGCGCACGCTCCACCCCTTATCCCTCGCCTGTCGCAAAGGAATCCATTCATGGCTGAGCTCACTCTCGATATCGCCCGCAAGATTCTCGATGTCGCACTCGCCAAAGGCGTCGAGAAGAAACTGAAGCCGCTCGTCGTCACGGTTCTCGATGCACGCGGTTGCGTCAAGATATCGGCGGCGCAGGACAGCACCAGCCTGATGCGCAGCGAGATCGCCCATGGCAAGGCCTACGGCGCGCTGGCGATGGGCATGGGATCGCGGGCACTGTTCCAGCGGGCGCAGGAGCAGGCCTATTTCATCAGCGCGGTAAACACGATGGCGCAGGGCCGCCTGATCCCGGTTCCCGGCGGAGTGCTGATCCAGGACGGCGGCACGCTGCTCGGCGCGGTCGGCGTCAGCGGCGACACCTCCGACAATGACGAAATCTGCGCCATTGCCGGCATCGAGGCTGCCGGATTGAAGGCCAACGCGGGATAGTTGACTGTCGTCGGGGTCAGCTGCTGCAGGCCCTCCGCCATCACCGAAGTACAAGATCATGTCACGTCCCAAAAACGTTCTCTGGATCATGTGCGACCAACTTCGCTATGATTATCTGGGCTGCACCGGGCATCCGACGCTGAAGACGCCGAACATCGATGCGATGGCCCGGCGCGGCGTGCGATTCTCCAACGCCTATGTGCAATCGCCGATCTGCGGTCCCTCGCGGATGTCGTTCTACACCGGCCGCTACATGCGCTCGCACGGCTCGCACTGGAACGGCTGGCCGCTGCGAGTCGGCGAGCCGACGCTCGGCGATCACCTGAAGCGGATCGGCGTGCGCAATGTGCTGGTCGGCAAGACCCACATGGCGCCCGATCTCGAAGGCCTGAAGATGCTGGGGATCGCGCCGGACTCGATTATCGGTGTGCATGTTGCCGAATGCGGCTTCGAGCCCTATGAGCGCGACGACGGCCTGCACCCGACCGGCCGGCCCCGCCCGAAATACGACGCTTACTTGCTCGAGCGTGGCTATGACGCTCCCAACCCGTGGGAGCACTGGGCCAATTCCGGCGCAAACGACGACGGGAGCCTGCAGAACGGCTGGCTGCTGGTGCACGCCGACAAGGCCGCCCGTGTCGCGGAAGAGGATTCCGAGACGCCCTACATGACCCGGCGCGCGATGGATTTCATCACCGAGGCGGAAGCGGACGGACGGCCGTGGTGCATGCACCTGTCCTACATCAAGCCGCACTGGCCCTACATCGCGCCGGAACCCTACGCCGGCATGTACACTGCAGCCGATGTGCTTCCAGCGGTGCGTTCGGAGCAGGAAAAGCAATCCGCGCATCCGGTGTTCGCCGCCTACATGGACATGCGCTACTCCCGCAACATGTCGCGCGATGAGGCGCGCGCGAAAGTCATTCCGACCTATATGGGATTGATCAAGCAGATCGACGACCAGATGGGCGTGCTGATGGGTTTTCTCGAAGGGCGCGGCCTGCTCGAAACCACCATGATCGTATTCACCTCCGACCATGGCGATTATCTCGGCGATCACTGGATGGGCGAGAAGGACCTGTTCCACGATGTTTCCGCGAAAATCCCGCTGATCGTGATCGATCCGTCTGTGACCGCCGATACCACGCGAGGCACGGTTTGCGACGCGCTGGTCGAGGCGATCGATCTGGCGCCGACCTTCATCGAGTACTTTGGCGGCAAGCCGCCGGATCACATCCTGGAAGGGCATTCGCTGATGCCGCTGCTGCGCGGCGAGCGGCCCTCGGAGTGGCGCCAGGTCGTCTTCTCGGAATACGATTATTGCATGCAGGATGTCCGGCTGAAGCTCAACCAGCCGATCGAACAGTGCCGGCTGTTCATGGTGTTCGACGGCCGTTGGAAATACATCCACGCCACCGGCTTCCGGCCGATGCTTTATGACCTGTTCGAAGACCCGCAGGAATTGATCGACCGCGGGGAGGATTCCGCCTGCGCCACTATCATGGCTCGACTGCAATCGGCCCTGTTCGACTGGGCGCTGCGTCCCAAGGGTCACATCACGACCAGCACCGAAAAGATCGCCGCGTATGCGGAGAAGCAGCTCCAGGTCAGGAACGGCGTCCTGATCGGGATCTGGGACGAGGCTGAGCTGTCAGCGATCCGGAAAAAGATCGGCATCCAGCCCGCCTAGAATCCCTCAATTCGTGATCTTGTAGCCCGAGGCCTTGACGATCGGTTGCCAGAACGCGGTGTTGGCGGCGAGTTCCTGGGTGAGGCCTTCGGGCGTGCTTCCGACCGGGATCACGCCGATCGCCAGCATCTTCTCGCGCGCCTCGGGCTTGGCGAGCGCTGCGGCAACCGCCTCGCTCAATTGCTTGGCGAAGGCCGGTGGACTGCCGGCCGGCAGCCACATCCCGTACCAGGCGTCCGCCATCAGTTCGACGCCGTTGTCCTTCAGCGTCGGTACCTCAGGCAGGAACGGCGAGCGCGCCGCGCTGCTGACGGCCAGAATTCGGACGCCACCGGCACGATGCTGGGGGATCGCGTCCGCGATGGTGGTGATGCCGAACGGCAGATGGCCGCCGATTAGGTCATTGACGATCGGCGCGCTGCCACGATAGGGCACCCGCGTCAGCTTGATGCCGAGCGCTTCCTCCAGCTTCAGCCCCATGAAATGCGGAATGGTACCGTTGCTCGGCACGCCATAACTCGCCTTATCCGGGTTGGCCTTGAGCCAGGCCACCATCTGCTTGAAGTCCTTGGCACCGATCGTCGGACTTGCGACCACGCCGAACTCGAAACGTACGAGCTGCGAGACCGGCACGAAATCCTTAGCCGTGTTGAAGCTCGGCACCGTCTCCACCATTGGCAGCAAATACATGGTCGGACCGGTGGTTATCAGAATGGTGGTGCCGTCGGGGCTGGCGTTCATGACGGACTTGATCCCGATCAGCCCGTCACCGCCGGTGCGGTTCTCGACAATGACATTGCGATCAAGCAGTGGGCCGATCTGTTGCGCCACGAGCCGGCAGAGTGTGTCGCCGCCTCCGCCGGCCGCGAAGGGAAAAATGATCCGGGTCAGTGGACCGGACTGGGCAAGCGCATCGCCTGCTTTGGCTGACAGCGCCAGGACGGCGCATCCGGTCATGAAACTTCGTCGATCCACGGTCCCCTCCCCCGGCAGATGATTTGCCCACTACACCAGACTAACCGGCCCAAGGGAAGGCAGCGTTGGTCCGAGCCGACACCGGGCTTCTACTTCCCCGGCCACGACGGCTTGCGCTTTTCGCCGAAGGCCTTGAGGCCCTCCTTGGCGTCTTCGGTCATCGCCAGCAGCGCGATCTGGCTCTCGGTATAGGCAATGCTTTCGTCGAACGACATCGAGGCGATCGCGCGCATGGCGTATTTGCCGCGCCGGATTGCGGTCGGCGACTTGTCGGCGATGCGGCCGATCAGCCAATCGATCTTGGAGTCGAGCTCGGCTGCCGGCACCACGTAGTTCAGAAGCCCCGCGGCCTGCGCCGTCCTGGCGTCGAAGGGTTCGCCCGTCAGCGCCCATTCGTTGATCAGCCGGCGCGGTGCGATCGACTGCAGCAGCGCCATCACCTGCATCGGGAACACGCCGACCTTCACCTCGGGCAATCCGAAGATAACATTGTCGGCCGCGACCGCCATGTCGGTCATGCACAGCAATCCCATGCCGCCGGCCATACAGACGCCGCCGACCCGCGCGATCGCCGGCTTGGTGGCGTTCTGCGACAGCCGCAGCAGATCGGCGTAATCGACATTGGGTCTGGCGAAATCCATCGCGAAGGCGGCGCCGCTGTTCTGCAGGTCGGCGCCGGCGCAGAACGCCTTGTCGCCTGCGCCGGTCAAGACGATGACGCGGACGTCCTTGTCGTCATGCGCGTCGCGATAACCCATGGCGATGCCGGCAATCACGTCGCTATTGAGGGCATTGCGCTTCTCCGGCCGGTTGATGGTGATCCAGAACGCCGCCCCGCGCTTCTCACGTATCACGCTGTTATTGTCGGTCATTGCCCCGCCTGCTTCGTTAAATAGTCGGCGGACATTAACGGCAGGATAGCGGCGGAGGGCAAGCGCGATCTAGCCGCTAGAGACAGCCGATGGCGCCGCCTTTTTCATCCACACCTTGTTGTCGTGGAACGCGGCGCCGCCGATCGGTGCGACCGCTTCGGCGCCGGTCAGCGTGTTGATGCCGCGGCCGCCGATATGGGCTCTGTTGGGCTGGATCGATTCCGCGATCAACACGCCGCGTTGCAGGCCGTCGAACAGCTTCGCGGTCAGCGTCGTCTCACCCCTGACATTGCCGAGCCTAACGAGGTCGCCGTCAACGATCCCCAGCGAAGCCGCATCCGAGGGGTGAATCATCACCGAGGGCGGGCCCTCGCGCGCAATCGAAGATGGCGTTTCGTTGAAACTGGTATTGAGAAAGCTGCGCGACGGGCTGGTGGCCAGGCGAAACGGATGCGCCTCGTCCGCTGCCTCGATGATGGCCCAGTGATCCGGCAGCGACGGCATCTGCTCCCACGGACCCATGCCGGCGATACCGATCGGAGGGTGGGCCCAGTCTGCCCTGAAGTGAAACTTCTTGTCCGCATGCGCGAAGCCGTCAAGGTAATGCGAGGTGCGGAAATCCGGCTGCAGGTCGCGCCACAGATCGGCCTCCAGGGCCTCGATGCTGCCATGGCCGCTCTTTTTCAGCGTCGCGTCGATCAATTCGCGGGCCGTCATGTCGAAGGCGGGATGCACGGCGTTGAGCCGGCGGCCAACGCCCTGCAGCACCTCGTGATTGGAGCGGCATTCGCCGGGCGGCTCGATCAGCTTTGCGCCGACCGAAATGTGCTGGTGACCACCGCCGTAATAGAGATCGTCGTGCTCCATGAACATCGTCGCCGGCAGCACGACGTCGGCCATCTGCGCCGTCTCGGTCATAAACTGCTCATGCACCGCCACGAAAAGGTCGTCGCGCGCAAAACCCCGGCGCACCAGCGTCTGCTCCGGCGCCACCGTCATCGGATTGGTGTTCTGGATCAGCATCGCCTTGACCGGCGGCCCGTGGTGAAGCGCCGCGGCATCCCCGGTCAGGATACGCCCGATCTTGGACTGGTCGAGCACCCGAGTCGTGTGGTCGATGGCATCGTGACCTTCGATGATCGATTCGTCGAACTTCCAGATCGCGTAATTGTTGAAAAACGCGCCGCCGCCTTCGTACTGCCAGGCGCCGGTCACCGCCGGAATACACAGCGCCGCATGCATCTGCGCCGCCCCGTTGCGGCTGCGGGTGAAACCATAGCCGAGGCGGAAGAAAGATCGCTTGGTCCGGCCAACCAGACGGGCGAACGCCTCGATTTCATGCACCGGAACGCCGCATATGGACGAAGCCCATTCCGGTGTGCGGGTTTCGAGATGCGCCTCGAGTTCACCGGGGCAATCGGTGTAGCGCTCCATGTAGGCGCGATCCGCATAACCCTCGCGGAACAATACATGCATGACGCCACAGGCGAAGGCACCGTCGGTGCCGGGCCGCAGGATGATCTTGATGTCGGCCTGCTTCATGGTGTCGTTGTTATAGATATCGACCGCCGCGATCGTGGCGCCGCGCTCCTTGCGGGCGCGCATCGCGTGGGTCATTACATTGACCTGCGTGTTCACGGGATTGGTGCCCCAGATGACGACGAGGTCCGAGACGCCCATCTCGCGCGGATCGACGCCGGCGATCTTGCCGGTGCCGACGGCAAATCCCACGCGCGCGATGTTGGCGCAGATTGTCGAGTAGTAGCGGGAATACTTCTTCACATGCGCAAGGCGATTGATGCCGTCGCGCATCACGAGACCCATGGTGCCGGCGTAGTAATACGGCCAGACCGATTGGGCGCCGAATTCGCGTTCGGCCGCATCGAACCGGGCGGCGATCTCGTCCAGCGCTTCGTCCCACGAAATCCGCGAGAACTGGCTGGAGCCTTTCGGGCCGGTCCGGCGCATCGGATGCGTCAGCCGATCGGGGTGATGGATGCGCTCGGCATACCGAGCGACCTTGGCGCAAACGACCCCGGCGGTATAGGTCTGCAGCTTGGAGCCACGCACCCGGCCGATCGAAGAACCGTCAATCACCTCAACATCGAGGGCGCAGGCGGACGGGCAATCGTGCGGACAGGTGGAATGCCTGATATCGATTCTGGGCTGCTGGTTCATGCCCTGATTGCTACCATCAAAAGCGGGGCCAGCCGAGCGCATTTATTGGCCAGGCACCGGCAAAAAACGCTAGCGGGCCATGCGTTTTGCGTTGAGATAGGCCCCCGTTGGCGGGGGATAGCCGACCTGCGGTGGGGAAGGCATGAAGGTATATTGTAGCCTGTCTTTTACCCCGGGGGCTGCGACGAACCCCAGGACGCTAGATGCCCAAAAGAACCACAAAAAACAACAAAACTCCTCGAGGAAAGCCTATGGCCAGACGACTGATCGATATTTCAGTGCCGCTGCAGAACGACGTGCCGGCCGATCCGCCCGGCGGACATCCGACCATCCAGTACGTCGATCATCAACAGGGCTTGCCGCGCATGCTGCAGTTCTTCGAGGGGCTAAAAGCCGAGGATCTGCCGGACGGACAAGGCTGGGCGGTCGAACAGGTGCAGCTCTCCACCCATAACGGCACCCATCTCGATGCACCCTGGCACTTTCACCCGACCATGAACCGCGGCGAGCGCTCGTGGACCATCGATGAAGTGCCGCTGGAATGGTGCCTGCAACCCGGCGTGAAGCTGGACTTCCGGCATTTTGCGGATGGCTATGTCGCTACCGCAAAAGATGTCGAAAACGAACTGAAGCGTATCGGCCACACGCTATCGCCGCTGGAAATCGTCGTGGTCAACACCAGCGCCGGGATCAAATACGGCCGGCAGGATTACGTCACGTCCGGCTGCGGCATGGGCTATGAGGCGACAATGTATCTGCTCGAGCGCGGCGTGCGGCTGACCGGCATCGATGGCTGGAGCTGGGATGCGCCGTTCGTCCATACCGCGAAGAAATACGCGGAGACCAGGGACGCCAGCCTGATCTGGGAAGGCCACAAGGCGGGGCGGCACATCGGTTACTGCCATATCGAAAAGCTGCACAATCTCGAACAATTGCCCTCGACCGGCTTCACCGTGTCGTGTTTCCCGGTCAAGATCGAACGTGCCTCGGCGGGCTGGACCCGGGCGGTCGCGATCATCGACGGGTAAAGCCACAGCGCGTCGTTAACCGATGAGCCGCGGCAAAGGCTAATCGCCGTTTTCACCCGATCCCGCTTCAGCGAGCTCCTGCAGCGGTTCGGCATTCAGCACGACGATGGCACCGTGTTCGAGACGCACCCATTTGCGATCGGCCCAGACCCGCAGCTGCTTGTTGATGCTTTCCCGCGTCATGCCGACCATTTCGCTGATTTCCTGCTGGGTCACGGCGATGGTCCGGCCGCCGGGCGCAAGCTTGTGTTTTTCGGTCAGACGAAGGAGCGCGCTGGCCAGCCGGCCCGGCAGGTTTTGCAGGATGATCTGCTCGACCTGTTCGCTGGTCCTGCGCAACCGCATGCATAACAGCTCGATGAACTTCATCGCCAGCTCCGGCTGGCTCTTCAGAAATGGAATGAATTCGCGACGGTCGATAATAAAAAGCTCACAATTGGTGTTTGCCGTGGCGTCGGTGCTCCGCGCCTGCCTGTCGAGCACCGCGATCTCCCCGAAAATCTCGCCGGCGCCGATCAAATTCAGAATCGCGCTGCGACCATCTGCGGAGGTGATGCTGATCTTTACGGTGCCACTGATCACGGCGAACATGCTGTTGCCGGGATCGCCCTTGGAGAAGATCGTGGCACCTCGCTTCAGCGTCGAGTGTTTCGCGTAGCGGCAGAGCTGGTCGAACGCCTCGGGTTCGAGATCGCAGAAGATCGGATGCTTGCGCAGCACCGACAATTTGCTACTCGAGAATCCGCGAGCTTCACCCGTCTTCTCCTGAGGCACGCCGGTCACGACCATCTGATATCCTGCTCATCAACGGCGGGTCGTGCTGAACTGAATGCAGGGTCAGACAAAAGCAACGATCAGCCGCTCCGGAATTTATACTCCGACGAACCGTGCACGGCAAGAAAGGCCCCGATCATATCGAGGCTTTCCGAGCAGTTGCTCGCCAAAGATGCAGCCACTAGACGAACAATTCTAGATAAGCGCAAAAGCTCACATCAATCCTCGCCTCCCGCCGGTGGAAGCCAACCTCGGCCATCACTTCAGCTCGGGATTTGGGCAAAGCATGTGGAGGCCGAGGTAGATGATCCCGTTATGAGCAAAGACCTTCACGATCAAGTCGTGGGTAGCGTCGACGTTGTCTCCGACCTTCAACAGCATCGGCAACGGCGATGACGATCTGAGATTGGCCGCGACGATTTCAGTGAGGCGACGGCGGACCGGTTCGGAGATCTTTCCAGAATCGTTCTCCCAATTCGCGAATTCCTCCGGCTTTGGCAGAAAGTATTTTATGAACTTTCCAAAACTGTACTGGCCGTGCTGCTTTTCCAGTTCCGCAAACTTGCTGGCTGCCTTAGCGATGTTTTCTGGGCCGAGCATCTGGTTGATGATTTGCTCAAAAGTTCCACTATAGGGCGCAAAAGCCATGATTTCCCCCTGATAGACGGCTGAGTTTGCCGTACCTGCAATAGCTCATAAGGTAGACAACTTGGTGAGAGCTACCTTAGCACGTTCCGATTGCGCAGTCATTTTCGACTTGTCGAAAAGCTCAATGGCCTGGGCGAGTTCATCTTGCGCTTCTGAAGTCCTGCCTGAAGCGATTAACAGTCGGGCTAATGCTCCTTTCGCCGTCCCCAGCAAGGGCCTGCCTCCGATGCGGGTAGCCAATTCGATTGTTCGCTCAAGTTGAGCGGTGGATTCCGCTGCGGAGCCGTCTTGAAGGGACAAGATCAGAGCTTGAGCAAAAGCGGCCAGGGCTTCAATCCCATGATATCCCTTTTGCTTTGCTCCCGCCTGACAGGCCCGCGCAACTTCCAATCCGCGGGAAACATCACCGAGTTGTGCGTACGCTGAAGCAAGATAGACCGGCGCCAGCATCGCGCTGCTGGCGTGACCAAGCGCCTCTGCTTCCTCTTTGGCCTTCAGCAAGATATCTTTGGCTTCCGCAGCGCTTCCCTTCTGCAAGTACAGATTTCCTAGCGCGCATAACACGAGAGGCAAGAACAGCCGCACTTCATTCTCGCGCGAGAGGAACGCGGCCTCATCTAGTGCGCTTTCCGCTTCCTCGAGATTGCCATGGCCCAGTTGTACAAGGCCGCGTCCATAGAGCGCCGCTACAATCTCGTACGGCCGTCCATTGCTCTTGGCGAGATCGCTCGCCTGTCGAGAGCTTTGCTCGGAATTGTCGTATTCACCGGTCGACACATAGACGAGGGCTTTCATCATGTGACAAAGTACGAGAAGACTCGACCCGGTCGTTCCCGGCGGAACGTTTTCCGGTTCGCCGGCCAGCCGCATGCTGGCCTGGTTTAGAAGCAGCTCTGCATCTCGATATCGCCCGGAGATGAAATAGGCCTGACCAAGTACATACTCGGCGTAGCCGAGCCAAGCGGTGGCGGCCAAGGTGTTGGCAAGTGCAACGGCCTGCTCGGACGCCACTATGGCCTCAACAGGCGCTCCATAGAAGTTCAGCGCCACTGCCTTGGCGACGATCGACGCAAGCCGTCGCTGTTCATCGGCGATTTTTTCAGATCTCGCTTCCGCATCGCGACAAAGAGCGAACCATTGCTCGATGCTCCCAAGCGGAGCAAACGCAAGCCGGGCCTCGATACGCAGGTCGATCGCTCGCTGTTCACGCACCGTCGAGGCAGGCTGCTTATCGACCGCGCCCATCGCAATCTGGAAGTACCCGGCAGCATCGCGGAACGCCGATCTGCCGAACGCCTTTTTCGCCGCCATGTGTCCGTATCTGTCCGCCTTCTCCCAGTCCTGCGCCTGGACTGCATGATGACAGAGCGCTTCTGCAACATCATCCTCATGTCCCGCCGAGTTTGCCTCCAACGCCGCCAGAATCCGGCGGTGCAGTTCCTCGCGCTGCGGACGGAGGATCGAGTCATAGGCAACCTCGCGAATGAGATCGTGCGCGAATTCGTATTCCGGGGCAGCAAGCCACCGTGACTCGACCAGAAAATCCAGGATCTCCAGCGACCAAAGGCGGCTTTGCAGCTCAACGGCCGGCATACCGGTTACGGCCGCCAGCAAAGGAGGGGAGATTCGCGGTCCGACGACGGAGGCAAGCTGGAGAAGCGCCTTGTCGTCCCTCGGCAGGCGATCGATGCGGGACGCAATGACCCCCTGCACCGTGGGAGGGATTTCCAGCGCTTCCCACGGCGCGTCGGCAGCAAAACGGCCGGCGTCCGCGTCGAGGACGCCGCAATTGAGAAGTTGCCGTGCCACCTCCTCGATGAAGAGCGGGACCTGTCCGGTGTGGCGAAGAATGCGGGCCTTGAGCGCGTCGAGATCCGGCCCCGCGCCGAGCAGGTCGTCAAGCAGGGCATTTGCCGAGGAGATATCGAGCGACCGCAGCCAGATCCGGCGCACATCCCGCTGGGCCAGCCATTCGGGCGTGCCTTCCGTCCGCCATGTCAGCAGCACCAGCAACGGATGACCTGCCGTCAGCGACATCAGGGCTTCGATCGCAGTTTCGCTTTGGCCGTCGATCCAGTGGAGATCCTCAAGAAGCAGGATGGTCGGCTGCGTCGCGATCACCTTACCGATCGTATGGCGGACGGCATCGATGATCGCGCGGCGCCGCAACAGGGGCTCGAGATCGCTCCAGCGGCCATCCGCGACAGGCTGGTCGAGAACGGAGCAAAGCGCCGCCGGCCAAAGCTCGGAATGAGCAGGGGCAGCTCCTTCGAGAAAATCAGCTTGATCTGTGGGTCCGATGTTGCCTACCCCAAGCGCGCTCCGGAGCAGCTTCTTCAGCAATGCATACGGCACAGCCCGCTCCAGCGGGTTGGCTTCCGCCTCCATCACCTGCCAGTTTTTCTCGCGCAACGCGCCGACGAATTCGTGGGCCATTCGGGATTTCCCGATACCGGCTGTACCCACCAACGCGACGATCTGTCCGGACGAGCCGGCCTCCCGCGCCGCCCGATTGAGCAGCGAAATCTCTTCGGCGCGTCCGACAAACGACGAAAGCCCCCTGGTCGAGCGGGCGCCCCAGCGGGTCAGCCCGCTGATCTCGGCGAGTTCGTAGCAGGGAACAAGCGCGGGAAATCCCTCCAGCCGCCTTAGGGGCAACGCGTTGAAAGTCACCAGACCAGCGGCCAGGCTCTGGCAGGATTCCGACACCAGGATTTGTCCGGCCTGCGCGGCATTCTCGAGCCGCTTGACCAGATGGACCGCGGGACCGCCGGCTTCATAGATCGAGGAGAAATCGGTCTCGACAACGTGGGCGACGACATACCCGGAATGAACCCCGACACGAACCTGAAGCGCCGGATCGTTCAGGAGCCTGACCAGGCGAACCAGTTCGACCGCTGCGTGACAGGCCATCACAGCGTGATTGTCGTCGGCATGCGGGGCCCCAAAAAGGGCGATCAGCCCGTCGCCGCCTTCCTTGCTGACGATCCCGCGGTTGCGGCGAACGGCAGTGCGCATCGCAATCAGCGCCGGCTCGAGCCGTAAAATCGCCGCCTCGGGGTCCAGTTCCGAGATCAAATCGGTGGAGCGCTGCAGATCGGCACAGAGGACCGTGAGATATTTCCGCTCGCCGGCGATGCGATCGCGGACTTCCGGGGCCGTCGACGGATTCTCGGGGACGACCGCGCCGCAGGACGAGCAATACAGGTCACCGGCCTTCAGGGTCGACTGACAAACCTGACAAGGCACCCTTGGGCCCTCCATCCAGCCGGATTGAGATTAACGAAAGTTCATGGCGGAACAAGCATCTACAGCCGCCTATTGCGGATGACGGGGGCGCGGGCAAGCGAGGGGCCGGATTCGGCGAGCGTGAGTGGGTAACAATTTCGGAGGCGCAGCGTTGCCTGTGGTAGACGATCGAGTTGAACACATCCAACGGATGTACCGCGGCTGGGGCCGACGTGAACCTTTGCAGGGCAATCCAGTTCCAGAGGCTTCGCCGCCCGCCCCCCTGCGCGCAAAGCGCGCCGTCCTATCGCACCAGCTCAACCGCCGCCGCTTGCTGCTCGGCCAATTCACAACAACCGCAGCTGTTCTATTCGTTGGCAATCCCTTGCGAACGCCGGGCTCCCAAGGTCCGGCCTGCTGCAGAAAAGCTCCAAGGCCCAGGAAAGCGCGAGCCCCTCCAGTCAGGCTGCGGCCATGGCCTCCGCGCGCGCCGGATCCAGCAGGTACACGCTTCCGGGCAGAACACCGATCACATGGTCACGCTCCAGCTTGGTGAAGGTGCGACTCACCGTTTCAATAGTCAGGCCGAGGAAATCCGCAATGTCCTGGCGGTTCATCGGCAACGCTACTGTCGTTGACGGGCCGTTGAGCTGAACCAACCGATCGCGCCAGCCGATCAGGAAAGTCGCGACTTTCTCCGCCGCCGAACGGCGGCCGAGCAATACCATGTGGTCTCGGGCCTGGCTGAGCTCGCGAACCGCCAGTTCATTGATGCGGCGCAGAAGATGCGGCTTGTTTTCAGTGTAGCGTGCAAATGCCGTCCTGGACAATCGGCAAACCGTGACAGCGCCGATCGCGTCCGCCGAGAAGCTGTGGCGAACGGATATCGGCATACCCAGGAAATCGCCGGGCAAGACAAAGCCCACGATCTGCCGGCGGCCATCCGGCAGCAGCTTGTAGAGGCGCAAGACGCCCTCCAAAAGGTTATAGACGGACGTCGTCATTTCCTCCTGCGCGAACACGGTTTCGCAGGATGCGAAACGGACATGGCGACTCAGATGCTCCAGCTCCCGCAGGTCGGTCTTGTCGAGCGCGGCGCAAACACCAAAATCGCGTATCGCGCAATCGTTACAAGCCTTTCCATTCGGCGCACCGGCAACCAGGGAAATCCTCATGCACCACTCCCAAGACGGCGCTGGTTGCAGCCCTGGCGGCCACCTTGCCGATGGATCGCATCTTAACGAATCGTTCGTTTCCCGTTTGACGCAGATCAAGGACCATCGGCTTTACCGCCCTATCAGAGGTAGTTCGCCATAGAATGGATCGGCCTCGCCATGCTGCGATTTGCTCTGCGCCAAGCCCTGGTGACACTGATGCTGATATCGCCGGCCTTGGCCGCCTCGCCTGCCGAGCAACGCGGCAAGACATTCGCACTGACCAATTGCGCGCGTTGCCATTCTATCGACCGGACAACTCCAAGCCCGCTCAAAGTCGCGCCACCATTTCGCACCTTGCACAAACGTTACCCGATTGAGTCCCTAGCGGAAGCGCTTGCCGAGGGCATCGTCACCGGCCATCCGACCATGCCGGAGTTCCGACTCGAGCCCGACCAGATCCATGATCTGCTCTCGTTTCTGAAGACACTGGAATAGCGCCAACAACGCCTGTCGTATTTCGCGGCTCCTATAGCGCCTCCATGGTCCACGCGATCATTTCCTTCGCGATCCGACCGAATGCGTCGCTGAAGGCGGAGGCGGCTGCCGGCGGTTCGAGTTTGTCTAACTTCTGGCCGTTTTCGAACAGGCGCGATGCGATGACTTTTCCATTCTTGTCGACGATCCGCGCCGACAATCCGATCTCGGCCGCAGACCCCGCATCCACATCTATCCGAAAGCGCCTGACATCGATCAGAAGCTGGTAGTCCGCCTCTCCGATATCCGCGGTACGCAGCGGGGCGTGCGCGATATCGTAGTTCTCGAAGCTTTCAATCAACTTGGACTGCAGCAGTTTCGGGATGCTGTCCGCCCAGATAACGTCCGCAAATCCTGGATATTCCCTTGCCGGTGAAAATAGCATGCGCTGCGTCTGCAGCATCGCCACCGCGGTGGGCTCCGGGATCGCCAATTGGCCGGAGAGGGTTTTGCCCGCCAGCCCGAAATCTTGCGGCGCGCTCAGATCGAAGGTGATCTTTTGCGCCGGCGCGCCGCCGCCGGTGAGCTTCTCCAGGCCGACGATGATGCTGTCAAGCTTGCCGGTGTTGCGTGCCAGCCCATCCGTGAAAGTCTGCAGGTTGGCGATGGTTTTCTTCAACGGCTCCGAATTTTCAGCCAGCACGGAATCTACCTTGCGCATTGCGTCTCGGGCAGCCTGGGTCATGCTCTGGCCCGCGCCTGGGTCCGCTATCAGCGTTGGCACCACACCGGAATTCGCCAGCAGCGCACCACCTTCCAGCGCAATGACGGGAACGCCGGTCAGACCCTGGAACTCCAAACCGACCTTGGTGTCGGAGCGCACCGGCGTCCTTGAGGCAACCGAGATCGTCGCATTGACACGGCGTGGATTGTCCGGCGCAAGCCCGAGATCCGTCACCTCGCCGACGCGGATGCCGTTGAACAACACCGCAGCGCCTATCAGCAACCCCGGCACCGAACCGTCGAACTGGACATGGTAGGTCGTGCGGGGACCCAGCCCCCCGGTATTGTGGAGCCAGTAGACGAAGCCAAACACGGCGATGATGGCCGCCAGCACGAAGGCGCCGACAACGACGAAGGGAGCGCGTGTTTCCATCTCTTAACTCGCTTTGGGTTGCAGCATCTGGGACCGCTTGCCGTGAAAATAGGCCCGTACCCAGGGGTGCTCGGATTGAAGCAGCTCGCGCATCGGTCCGATAGCGACGATCTTGCCATCCGCCAGCGCCGCGACGCGATCGCAGACGGTATTGAGACTGGCGAGATCGTGGGTGACCATGAACACCGTCAGCCCCAGAGTTTTCTGCAACGTCTGGATCAGGGCGTCGAAATCACCCGCCGCAATCGGGTCGAGGCCCGAGGTCGGTTCGTCGAGAAATACGATTGCCGGATCGAGCGCCAGCGCCCGGGCCAGTGCCACGCGTTTCGTCATGCCACCCGATAATTCGGCCGGAAATTTGTCGCCATCATCCGGCTTCAGCCCAACCATTTCGAGCTTGGCGGTGGCGATCTCGTCCATCAACACTTGCGACAGCACGAGATTTTCTCGCAAGGGAAACTGGATGTTCTGTCTCACCGTGAGCGAGGAAAAGAGCGCGCCTTGCTGAAACAAAATACCCCATCTTCCGGCAGCTGCCTGGGTGGTGCGCTCGTTGGCGCCGCCGATCATGGAGCCCATCACCTCGATTTCTCCACTCCTGCGCGGAATCAACCCGATGATGGTTCGCATCAAGACCGACTTCCCGCCGCCAGAGGCACCGACCAAGCCGAGGATTTCGCCCCTGCGGACGTCGAGCGACAGATGGTTGATCACGACCGTTTTGCCGAAGCCGACCACGAGGTCGCGTACGCGAATTGCAAACTGCGGGGACAATTCCTGCATCGCTACATTCCGATCGACGCAAAGAAGACCGCAAACAGCCCATCGAGCACGATCACCAGAAAGATCGATTTCACGACCGAGGTGGTGGTCTGCTTGCCAAGCGACTCGGCGCTTCCCTTCACCCGTAAGCCTTCGCTGCAGGCGACGATGCCGATCACCAGCGCCATGAACGGAGCCTTGAGAATGCCGACCTCGAAGTGCGTGACTGATACGGCCTCGTGCAGACGTGCCATGTAGATCGGTGGCCCCATGCCGCCATAGAACTGTGCGACAAGACCGCCGCCATAGAGTGCAGCCATCGATCCAATAAAACTCAGGATCGGCAGCGCCAAAACCAACGCGATGATGCGGGGCAAAATCAGCACTTCCACGGGGTCGAGACCCATGGTCGACAGCGCGTCGATCTCCTCGCGCATCTTCATCGAGCCGAGCTCGGCGGTATAGGCGCTACCGGAGCGGCCAGCAACCATGATCGCCACGATCAGCACACCTAGCTCACGCAGCACCAGAATGCCGACCATGTCGACGACGTAGGAATCAGCGCCAAATTTGCGAAAATGGAAGAAACCCTGCTGCGCGATGATCGCGCCGATCAGGAATGTGATCAGCACGACAATCGGGATCGCCTGCCATCCGACCCGGTAGAGCTGATAGACCAGCGACGTCAGCCGCAGCGATCGCGGCCGGCGCAATATGCCGAGGAGCGCCTTGAAAAGCGAGCCCAGCATCTGCAGGAACACGGACACGTCCTCCATAGCGCTGACGGCGGAGCGACCGATTTCGTTCACTCGCGCTACGACCGGATTCAGCGCCGGCGCCGCGGCAGGACTGAGACGATTGACCTGACGGACCTCCTCGATCAAGCCGGCATAGTCATCGGCAACGCCGGTAACCTCTACCTGACGGCCGGCCGATGTCGCGCGCCGCGTCAGCTTTTCGAGCAGCCACGCCCCGAGCGTGTCGAGCTCGCGCACGCCCGCCATATCCACCCTGATGGTTCTCGACCGTTCCATTTGGGAGGCGACCGCGTCGGACAGAGCCTCAAGGCTCGATACATTGGCTGCTGTCCAGGACCCGGCCGGACGCAGTTCAAGCACATCGCCCAAGGGCGTGGCCGTTAACAGGGGTGGGGACGCCAAGATCTTGGTTCCTCTTCCGTGAGAAAGGTTCGCTCCCTGAGACGCTTAATCCCTAAGGCTTGAGGCGGCATGCAAATTGACCTGCCTCAAGACGGCGATAGCCGATAATACGCTGTTGACGCAAATCAATAGCTGCACCGTCTTCCCGCGTAGAGTTGCATCCAAATCATGCAGCAAAGGTACGCATCGATGTTTGGTTCAAGCGAGTTGAGAGCTGAGCTCCAGGCGCTCAAGAGCGACGTATCGCGTATTCTCAATACCACGGGCGATGGAATTCTTGACGCCTCCAGGAGCCACGCCGATGCCCTCGCCGACCAGATCAAGGCAGCACTGAATGATCTGGGCGAAACCCTGAGCGAGCAGGAAGATCACTTGGCAAAACTGATCTCAGATCGTCCGGTCACGTCGCTTGCCGCCACCTTCGCGCTCGGCGTCGTCGTTGGTTTCTTGCTGAGGAGGCACTGACGTGAACACAGAGAATATTGTCAGAAACCTGCGCGTGCTCTGGCGCACCGACAGGATCATCGCCGATATCCGGATGCGGCATATGCTGGTGGGCCTTGGACTGCGGGCGTTTGCCGCGCTGATCGCGGCCTTCGGCCTTCTGATGCTAGAGCTGTCGGCCTATTTCGCGCTGGTGCAGATCTGGACCGCCATTACCGCCGCGGCCATGCTCGGCGGCGTCAATTTCCTGATTGCCGCAATCCTGTTCGTCATCGCAGGAAGACCGCCCTCCGGGCGGGAGCTGGAACTCGCCCACGAAATCCACGGATCCTCGGTCGATGCCCTGCAGATCGAGGCGAGAGCGTTGCAGTCGCAGGTGTCCGGCATGATCCACCATCCGCTCAACGGACTCCTGCCGCTGCTGATTTTGCCGCTGATCACGATCGTCATGAAGAGCCTGAAAAGGCCGGCAGCATCCCCTGCGTCGCCGGCCAACCCTGGTGCACAGAAATGATTTCTCGACCCGCGCTGGGCGCGAGCCTGCCAACACGGAGTGATACTCACAATGCCCAACTCACATCTCGAGCCGATCCTGAATACCTCCCTGCCGGCGCAGTTCCGACAGATACGTATCGAGCTTGCCCGCGAACCAGGCCACCCCGAGGGCGATGCGGGCGTCGCCTATGTCATTATCGCTCCACTCGACGTGAACGACAGGATCGATGCGGCGCTCTGGCGCGCGCATCGCGAGGCCTGCCGAATCACGCGGTTGCGACCAAACGAGGAGGATGAGCACGGTCATCTCGTTCATCGTCAAGGCGGTGGCTGGATTCTGCACTACGAATCCAGCAAGCCCGATGCGGTCGGGTTTCACTTCGCGGATGAACGTTTCGTATTGGGTGAATACGTCTCGATCAACGATGCCGGTAAGATGCACACCTACCGCGTCGTATCGGTATCGCATCTCTGACACGACCCACGGCTGCGCGATTCACAGGGCCCCGCGCGCCACCGTCGATTCAAAGCTTGAGCTTGACGTTGCAAATGCCGTGCTCGAGAGGATCTGCCTTTACTTCAAATCCAAGGTTCCGGCACATCTCCAGCATCACGGAGTTCTCCTGAAGGACGTCTCCCGCTATCACCTTGAGCCCTTCTGACTTAGCGTACTCGATGATCAGCTGCATCAACGCCCAGCCGAGTCCCCTACCCTTGAGATCAGACCGCAGCAGAATCGCGTATTCGCCGCTCTCGTAGATCGAATCCGAGTGAACTCGAACGACCCCAAGCACTTCGTGAGTGATTTCGTCCACAGCGACGAAGGCCATCGCACGGGCATAGTCGAGCTGGGTCAGCCGGGCGATGAACTCGTGCGTAAACTCCTTCATCGGCGCAAAGAACCGGAGCCGCAGATCATGACTGGTGACGTGTCGCAAGAATTCATGGATCAGCGGCTCATCCTCCGGGCGGATCGGGCGCACAAAAACCCGCCAGTCATCCTTGATTTCGAGATGCCGCTGCCATTGCGAAGGATAGGCCCGCACCGCAAAATTACCGGGACCTGACCCCTTGAATTTCCGTTCCGTTTGCCCGACCGCAATGCGCGCATCGACCGCCATCACCCCAGCCTCATCCGCCAGCAAGGGATTTATGTCCAGTTCGCGGATCTCGGGAATATCCGCCGCCATCTGCGCCAGCTTGACAAGAACCATTGCCACGGCATCCGGCTTGACGGCGGGCACATCGCGGTAGGCGCTCAACAACCGCGAGACGCGGGTGCGTGCGATCAGGTCGCGGGCCAGTTGCAGGTCGAGCGGCGGCAGCGCCAACGCCTTGTCGTTGATGATCTCGACCGCGATGCCGCCGCGGCCGAATACGATCACGGTGCCGAACGTCGGATCGTCGGCGATTCCAAGAATGAGCTCCCGCGCCTTCTGCCGGACCACCATGGCCTGCACGATGACGCCGGCTATCCGCGCCTCCGGGCGAAGTGCCTTGGCCCGCGAGAGGATCTCGGCCGTCGCCGTACGCACCGCCTCGGGGTTAGTAAGATTGAGAACGACGCCGCCGACGTCGGACTTATGAACAATGTCCCGCGACATGATCTTGAGTACCACAGTGGTGCCTTGCGCGAACAGCTCTGACGCGTAAGCGGTGGCCTGCTCGGCATCCGCGGCCGCAAACGTCGGCACCATCACGATGTCATAGGCCTCGAGGAGTCGCTTGACTTCGACCGGGTCGAGCCAGTGGCGGCCGTCGGCCAGCGCCGCGGCAACGACTTCGCGCGCAGACTCGGTATCGGGCGCAAACTCGGCTGGCATGGCGGGCGGCACCTGCGCCAGCGCTGTCACCACCTCGCGATGTTTCACGAGATGCATGAAGCCGCGCACGGCACTATCCTCGGTCGGGTAGTTAGGAATCGCGGCGCCGCTGAAGAGGTCGCCGATTCTCTGATGCGCACCAACCCAGACTGCAAGCACCGGCTTGGCTGAGCGGCCGCGCTTCTCACGGTACTTGCTGACCACCGCAGTTACGGTGGTGGCGATGTCGTCGGCCGAAGCGATCGCAGTTTGAACGTTCATGACCAGGACGGCATCATTGCTCGCGTCGGCCAGCAGCAGTTCAAGCGCCGCGGCGTAGCGCGTGGGGTCGGCGTCCCCAACGATGTCGACAGGATTTGATCCGGACCATGTCGGCGGCAGCACCGCGTCAAGTTTCAGCCTGGTGTCATCGGCGATTGCGGCGGGACTTCCCCCCAACTCGACAAGCCGATCGACCGCGAGAACGCCAATGCCGCCGCCATTGGTCAGGATAGCCAGCCGCCTGCCCGGCGGAGATTCGACGCGCCCCAGCGTTTCGGCGCAATCGAACAGTTCGCGAAGATCCGATACCCTCAAGACACCTGCGCGGCGGAACGCGGCATCGTAGACCGCGTCCGAACCGGCCAGCGCACCGGTGTGGGTCGCAGCCGCCATGGCGCCCTGCTCCATACGCCCGGATTTGACGACTACAACGGGCTTAATCCTGGCGGCGGCGCGCGCCGCGGACATAAACTTGCGGGCGTCCTTGATCGCCTCGACATAGAGCAGGATCGCTCGCGTCTTCCCGTCCATAGCGAAGTAATCCAGCAGATCGGCGATATCGACATCGAGCTGGTCACCGATGGAGACGATACCGGAAAAGCCTACCGCACGCTGCGCCGCCCAATCCACCATCCCTGCGGCAATGGCGCCGGACTGAGAGATCAGGGCCAGATTTCCCGGACCCGGCATATGCGCGGAGAAACTGGCATTGAGGTTTACGCCCGGCATCATGACGCCAAGACAATTGGGTCCTATCAACCTCATTCCGTACTTGTGAGCTGCGTGTCTGGCGGCTTCCGCCGGCGAACCCGTACCTTGGCCCAGCCCGGCGGTGATGATCAGCACGCCCGCCGCGCCCAATCTTCCCGCTTCGTCAACCAGTTCTACAATTGCCGACACCGGTGCCGTGACTACCACGAGTTCGGGTACAAACGGCAATTTGCTTAAGCTGCTGGCGCTGCGAATGCCGTCGATTTCAGCATAGCGCGGATTGACTAGCCCAAATTCACCCGGGAATTCCGATTTGCGAATGTTTCCGAGAATGGCACGCCCGACCGATGCTCGCCGCGGACTGGCGCCGACCAGGGCAACCGAACGGGGCGAAAGCACATTCTTCAAACGATAGATTGACATCAGTTCAACTGCCTGGCTGGCACCGGCCTGGAGGTGGTGAAGCACAACGCGTTCTTGCGTGTGGCCGGGCGTTCGACATCACCACCATAACCCGGCATGGTGGCAGAGCGATGACTGTCTTGGCCACGCGCTCGTTCCAAGCTCGTGGGCGATCTCCCGACATCCATTTGATTGAAGTCAAGGGTTCGCGGGCGCCGGGCCTTATGCATTAAAGGCAGCTAACCATGTAAGTCCTTCCGGAGAAACAGATGCGTGCGATGGTGTTATGCGCGCCGGGAGCATCTCTGCAGATGCAGGAGCGCGCGGATCCTCACCCGGGCGACGGAGAAATTCGCGTCAAGGTCAGCGCCTGCGGCGTCTGCCGAACCGATCTGCATGTCGTCGAGGCGGAACTTCCGAACATTCATTATCCCATCGTTCCCGGCCATGAAATTGTCGGCCGCGTGGAACTTGTAGGCCGCAATGTTGCAGCGCACCAGAAGGGCGACCGGGTGGGAATCCCCTGGCTCGGCTACACCTGCGGCGTCTGCCGTTACTGCAAAGAGGGCATGGAGAACCTCTGCGACCATCCACAGTTCACCGGCTACACTCGCGATGGCGGCTTTGCCACCCACACGATTGCCGATGCGCGCTATGCTTTTCCGCTCGGCGCCGATGGCGACGACGTTTCGATCGCGCCACTGTTGTGCGCCGGCTTGATCGGGTGGCGGTCGCTGGTCATGGCAGGCAACGCCGAGCGGCTCGGCATCTATGGCTTCGGCGCCGCGGGGCACATCGTCGCCCAGATCGCGCGCTGGCAGGGCCGATCCATATACGCGTTCACCCGAGCCGGTGACACCGACGCGCAGGCTTTCGCCCTTCGACTCGGCGCGGTGTGGGCGGGAGCGTCGGACCAGATCCCCGACGTTCCGCTCGATGCCGCCATCATTTACGCCCCCGCCGGGCAGCTGGTGCCTGTGGCACTGCGCGCGGTGCGCAAGGGCGGCAGGGTGGTGTGCGCAGGCATCCACATGAGCGACATTCCGAGCTTTCCGTACCACCTGCTTTGGGAGGAGAGGCAGCTGGTATCGGTCGCGAATCTCACGCGCCAGGACGGGCTGGATTTCCTCAAGATCGCACCCGCCGCCGGGATCCGGACCCAGGTTACGGCGTTTCCACTTGCCGAGGCCAACGATGTCCTGAACAGATTGCGGAGAGGACAAGTCCTGGGTGCGGCAGTCCTCCAACCCTGATGCCCGGATTTGCGCATGATCGCCTCGACGACAGCCGACACCTGCATCCAGGAGAGCGTCTTCGCGTTCCTGATGGACCCATCGGCGCATCCCCATGTCCATCGGATCGATACGCATGCGGCGTCGGTTTTCCTCGAAGGCGACCGCGCGCTGAAAATCAAGCGCTCAGTCCGGTTTCCATATCTGGATTATTCGACGCTGGAGAAGCGCAAGGCCGCCTGCGATGAAGAGGTCAGAATAAATCGCCAGTTCGCGCCAGAAATCTACCGCCGTGTGGTTCCGATCACGAAGAGCGACGATGGATCGCTTGCCGTCGATGGCCACGGCACACCGGTCGAATTCGCCGTTGAGATGGTGCGCTTCGACGAGCGTCAGACCATCGACCATCTGGCCGAGGCCGGCCCGCTGGATTCCGCCCTCGTTTCGGCCATCGCGGACGCAGTTGCGGCTTCTCATTCGGTCGCCCCGAGAGCACCGGCTGAGCGATGGGTCGCATCGATCCCTTCGATCATCGAAGGCAACACAACGGCGTTCCAAGCCGCGAGCTACTTTTCCGCCAGCGATATCGATGACCTCAGGGAGGCGTCTCTGGCGGCGTTTTCGCGGGTTCACGGACTGCTGAAGCGGCGGGGCGAACAAGGGTGTGTGCGACGCTGTCATGGTGACCTGCATCTGGCCAACATCGTACTGATCGAGGGCAAGCCCGTCCTGTTCGATGCGATCGAGTTCGATCCCGACATCGCCACGGTCGATGTGATCTACGATCTTGCATTCCCGGTGATGGACTTCATTCGCTATGACAGGCACGCAGCGGCGAACACCCTTCTCAACCGCTATGTTGGAGTGACAGCGAGCAATACTCTCGATGCCCTTGCAGCCCTTCCCCTGTTCATGTCGCTACGATCGGCTATTCGTGCCAATGTGCTGCTCGCCCGTCCCCTGGGCAATCACGACGGTGCTGGTATCCTGCAATCTGCGCAGAGCTATTTTGAACTGGCGCGCCTGATGATTCGCCCACCGCCACCAACGCTGGTTGCAATTGGTGGATTGTCCGGAACCGGAAAATCCGTTCTGGCGCGCGCGATCGCCCCCGACTTTGCGCCTGTTCCGGGAGCTATCGTGCTGCGCAGCGATGTGCTGCGAAAGCAACTTTTCCACGTTAATGAGACGGATCGGCTGCCCAGGAGCGCCTACCGACCGGAAACTGCCAGACAGATTTACGAAATCCTGATCCAGCGCGCGGCGAGTATCCTTGCGCAGGGTCATTCCGTCGTGGTGGACGCGGTATTTGCCCATGAAGAGGAGCGGGCCGCACTCCACGCTGCCGCGGCCAGGTTGGGTATCAGGTTTGTCGGCCTCTTCCTCGTAGCCGACCTCACAACCCGAATGAACCGCGTCGGTCGCCGCGAGCGCGATGCCTCCGACGCCACGCCCGAGATCGCGGAGCTCCAAGAAAAGTATAGGATCGGAGCCATCGACTGGATACTGATCGATGCATCTGGAACGCCGGCGCAAACTCTGGAACAGAGCCGAAGTCGGATCACTCGTGGCGAGCCCGCTCAGGCCGACAGCGCGGAACAGCAATGAGGCTATCCCCGAAATCATGCGTTCAGCCCGCCCCCCGCGCCGCGCCCTTGCAGCGACGGCGCCGCCGGCTTATCCCAGCGATGGCGTGCGACACCGCCTTTCGGGTTGTAGCGCGCCGCTATCTGGCGGATTTGAGGAATAATCATGAGGCGACAAGCCGAGGCGACCCGGCAGCCCTGCATCAGATGCGCATCGCGCTGGCGCATTTGCGCACAGCCATTCTGTTCTTTTCACCGATGGTTGCCGATGCCACGCAGGCACGAATAAGGGCCGAGCTGAAGTGGCTGAACGCCCGCCTCGGCGTGATGCGAGATATTGACGTTGCGATGGAGCGCCTCAGCGCGATCAAGAAGCGGCCGCCACCTGCAATTCCCCATTATCCGGCCTGGACCGCAAAGCGCACCAAGATCCGTTTACAACTGGCGCGGGCGCTCAGGTCGGCCAGATACCAGCGCCTGGTCAAGCGCACATCCGATTGGATCGAGCATGGACCGTGGTCGATCCAAAAGGAGAAGAAGGCGGTCCGGCAGCGCGCTGCTCCAATCGCGGTCTATGGCCTGGGCAAGCTGGCACGATGGCGAGAAAAGCTTCTAAAGAGGTGCCGCAGACTTCCGAAAATGGATGCGGAGGAGCGGCATCGGCTGCGTTTGCTGAACAAGAAGCTATGTTACTCGATCGAATCTCTAGGAGATCTGTTCGCGGAAAAGCAGTTCTCTATGCATCAGGTTGCGCTGAAGTACCTGCGAAGGGCGCAAAAATTGCTCGGCCAGTTGAACGACGATGCGAGGGGTCGTTCGCTCGCCGCGGCTCTAGAGCCAGAGGGCGCCCGGGCGCCCCTGCAGTTTCTCAGCCATAGGCGCGAGAAACGGCTGATACGGGCGACGACCGCGGCATATCGGAAGCTGGCCTCCCTGGCGTGAATGCAATGGTGGAGATTATTGCCGGACGTAGTCGCCGGGAGCATCAGGCAAGTTCCGGTCACCTGCCTGCCCAACACCCATTTGCGGCGGCTCGCACGGCTCGCCGGATCGCGCGGCCAGCCACCTCGCCCACTCGGGCCACCACGATCCATCAAATCGGGGGGCCGCCTTCAGCCATTCGTCGGGACCGACATAAGGCGCATCTTCCGGCTTGGTCTTGACCTGATAAGATCGTCCTTTTTCGTCAGGCGGTGCCACGATGCCGGTATTGTGGCCGCCACTGGTCAGAAGGTAGGTCACGTCTGCGTCCACCTGATAATGTATCTTGTAGATAGATTTCCAAGGCGCCACGTGGTCGCGAAGGGTTCCCACCACAAACATCGGCGTGTGAATATCCGACAGCGCAATGGGTCTTCCCTCTACGACGTAGCGGCCTCCCGCAAGGTCGTTGTCTAGAAACAGTTTGCGGAGATACTCGGAATGCATCCGATACGGCAAGCGAGTCGCGTCGGCGTTCCAGGCCATTAGGTCGTTGGGCGGCGTCCGTTCTCCCATCAGATAATCACGGGTGATCCGCGACCAGATCAGATCGTTCGAACGCAGCAGTTGGAATGCGCCCGCCATCTGCGTCGTGTCCAGCACACCGCTTTCCCACATCATGTCTTCGAGGAATGCGACTTGGCTCTCGTTGATGAACAGGGTCAGCTCGCCCGCTTCGGTGAAATCCGTCTGCGCCGCCAGCAGGCTGATCGATTTCAATCTGTTGTCGCCGTCCCGCCCCATCGTTGCGGCCGCGATCGACAGCAACGTTCCGCCCAGACAATAGCCGAGTGCATGAACTTGGCGATCCGGCACGATCTGCCCAATGGCTTCGACCGAGGCTTCCACGCCAAGCGTGCGGTAGTCGTCGAACGCGACATCGCGATCCCCCGGTCCTGGATTGCGCCAGGAGATCATGAACACGGTAAAGCCTTGCTCAGTCAGGAACCTGACCAGCGAGTTATGCGGCGACAGGTCGAGAATATAATACTTCATGATCCAGGCAGGCACGATCAGGATCGGTTCCGGATGCACTTTGGCCGTGGCCGGATAGTACTGGATCAGCTCGATGAGCTCGTTTCGGAATACGACCTTGCCTCGTGACGCCGCTACGTTCTTGCCAACGACGAAATCCTGATTCTGCTGCGGCTTGCCGCCGGACAGCAGGCGCATCCAATCATGGTACCAGTTCTGCAAGCCCAGGACAAAGTTCTCGCCGCCGCTCCGGAATGTCTTCTGCAACACTTCGGGATTGGTAGCGGCGAAATTGGACGGCGCCAGCATATCGAGCACTTGCCGCACCGCGAATTCGACAATCGCCTCGTTCGCCGGGGCGACCCCTCGCACACCGGTCGTCGCGTTGTGCCACCACCGCTGCCTCAACAGAAACGCCTGTGCCAGCAGATTGAACGGCGGACGCTCCCACTCCGGCGCAGCGAAGCGCCGATCCTGCGCCTGCGGCTTGATCAGTGACCACGGCGCCTGATTGGGTGAGAAAAATCCCCATGAAGATTCAAGCAGCTGACTTGTGGTCCGCAAGGCTTCCTGGCAAATATCCATTTGCCGCTGCGGCGCTGCCGCCAGATGCATGGCCCAATCTGTAAAGGCAAGCGACAGCGCAACCGGCGATATGCCACCGGTCAGCTGCGCCAGCAACGCGTGAAACGTGCGATCCGCCTGGTAGACCTCGGGTCGCTTTCCCTCGGCATCGAACGCCTTCACGGCTCGAGGCTCGACCGAAGAGGCGATACAGCCTTGGTCGTAGCCCTTGGCGTGAGCGGAACACGGCAGCCTCGGCGCATCGACGGCTGGCGGGCTCGACATCGGCTGCACGGATTCCATTCTCTTCCTTTGGAGAGATAGTCGGGTTTCAGATCCACGACTGCCGGAAAATAGATCAGCTCTCGGGTCTGAACAGCTTCGCTGTGGCTTCGATCATCCGCTCGCCGTGCTTGAAGAGCCGATCGCTGTCCCTTCGGATGAAATCGATCTGATGCTGGCCGCACTCCTGGTACATGGTTTTCAGATCCTTGACCGAATGCGATCCGGCCATCTTCGAAATAAATTCGGCGAGTAGGTGCGTCTCGGTTTTCGCCCGGTCGAGCAACTCGTTGCTCGCAAATACGACCTCCTCAAGCACCACCCTCTGTGTGCCCATCATGAAGTCCAACGCGTGCTTGTTCGCGTTGGCCAATCGCGCCACAGCGTCAGCTGCGGACTGCTCGATGATCGCGACAGCCGGCTCGGTTAATTCAGGCACGGTGAACTCCAATTCTGCGTCATTTTGCATCATACGACCTTGTCCCGGGGCGCACATTGAGCTGCATCAAGCTCCACTCCCTTGACCTGAGTCAAATTACAGCACTGCGGTCGGAATAATCTTTCAAAATAGCGTTCAATCTCGAACCTCGTGGAGGCCTCCATGCGCGCCCACCAGATCATGACCCGGCCTGTCATCACCGTCACGCCGGAAACCACGGTTCTCGAAGCCGCCAACACCATGCTTCAAAAGCACGTCAGCGGTCTGCCGGTGGTCGACGCGTCAGGCAAACTGGTCGGCATCGTCTCGGAGGGAGATTTTATCCGCCGTGGCGAAATCGGTACCCAGCGCAAGCGGGGCCGGTTCCTGAAGTTCATTCTCGGCCCAGGCGCGGCGGCAACCGATTTCATTCAGGCGCATGGTAGCAAGGTGGCCGAGATCATGACCCAGCAGCCGGTTACCGTCACGGAAGATACCCCGCTAGAGGACATTGTTCAGCGCATGGAAAACAACAACGTCAAGCGGCTACCGGTGATGCGGGGGGAAAAAATCGTGGGCATCGTGTCTCGAGCCAACCTGTTGCAGGCGGTTGCCAGCCTTGCCCGTCAGGTATCCGATCCGACCGCCGACGATGACCACATTCGTAACCGTATAATCGACGCTCTTGAGAAGAACGACTGGTGTCCCTTCGGCCTGACCGTCATCGTGCGCGACGGCATTGTCCATCTGAGCGGCGTCATCACCGAGGAGCGTTCACGGCAGGCCGCTGTGGTTGCTGCCGAGAACATCACCGGCGTCAAGAAGGTCCACGATCACCTGTGCTGGGTCGATACTATGTCCGGCATGTATCTCAACTCGCCGGAAGACGAAGATATGGCCAAGGCGAGTTGAAGCGCTTAGACCGTTCGCCAGCCTTGCCGCGCTCCCCGGCTAAATGCGCTCGATGATGATTGCCGGCGCCATGCCGCCGGCGGCGCACATGGTCGCAAGACCGCGCTTGAGGTCACGACGCTCAAGTTCGTCGAGAATAGTCCCGATCAGGATCGAACCGGTTGCGCCGATGGGGTGACCGAGAGCGATTGAACCGCCATTGACATTGACCTTGGCGCGGTCGATTGCGAGGTCCCTGATGAATTTCTCGGTCACGACCGCGAAAGCCTCGTTGATTTCGAAGAGATCGATGTCATCCAGCTTTAGGCCGGCCTTGGCCAGCACCTTGCGCGCCGCCGGGACGGGGGCGTCGAGCATCAACGTGGGTGAGTCGCCCATATTCGCCATCGCGACAACGCGCGCGCGGCTTCAGGCCGTGGGCCTTGGCATAGTTCGGCGATGCCAGCAGGATGGCCGCCGAGCCGTCGACCACACCGGATGAATTGCCGGCGTGATGCATGAAATCGATCTCGAGGTCGGGATATTCTTGCAGGATCAGGCTGCGGTAAGTCGTCCCCTTATCATCGAGCGGATGATCCGCCACCGTCGTAAAGGCCGGCTTGAGAGCGGCCAGCCCTTCGAGCGAGGTCTGCGGCCTCGGATATTCCTCGCGGTCCAGCGCGAGGCTGCCGTCCTCGCGGCAAACCGGAATCAGACTCTTGTTGAAATAGCCGGCGTTGATGGCCGCGGCGGCCTTCTGCTGGCTCTCGAAACCAAGCCTGTCAACATCCTGCCGCGTGATGCCTTCGAGCGTCGCAACGGCGTCCGCGCAGACGCCCTGATGCGACTGCGGGTGCCGGGCCCGCAAGCGAAGATTGCCGGCGTCCATCATCAACGGCCCCTCGCCGCGGCGTCCCTCCATGGACATCATCTCTGTACCGCCCGCGATTACGAGGTCCTCGAAGCCCGCCATAATGGAGGCGGCCGCCATGTTGACGCTGGTTATGCCGGAACCACAGAAGCGATCGAGCGTGACGCCGCTGGTGCGAACGTCATAGCCGGCGTCGAGCGCCGACATCCGGCCGAGATCGCCGCTCTGCGGCCCCCGCTGGGAACTGGTGCCCCAGACGATATCTTCGACGTCGGCGGTATCGATCCCTGTGCGACCGACCAACGCCCGCAACACTGCCGCGCCGAGCTGCTGCGGATGAATGCCTGCCAACGCGCCCTTGCCGGCCTTGCCAATGCCCCGCGGCGTTCTGCATGCGTCGATGATCCAGGCGTCAGCCATGATGTTTCCTTCCGCGAAATCGTTGCCGGCATTTGCAGCCGGCCGGATTTCAAAGTCAACTCATGCACCTATGCAACCCGGCGTCATCGACCCGGCTGTCGACAGCGAGTCCAATGACGCGCCCCGGCCCGGCTTAGAGCAATTTCCCGTCCGGCCCGAAGAACGGATGCGGCCCATCAAAATTGCCGACCGGTACCTGATGAGTAACGACGTTGCCAAACCCCTCGCCACGAAACCAGCTATGAAGATGAAAAGCCGCCGGCTCCACCTTGAACGACGGCTGTCGCAACTGCGCCAGATCAAGGTCGACCGCGTGATTGGGGGCAGGACAGATGGTGGTCGGGACGCCGGCGAACATCGTAAGGGTAGCGCGATGAACGTGCCCTGTTGCGATCAACTGCACGCGCCGATGGCGCCTGACGACCGCCGCCAGTTCGGCGGCATTGAGGAGGTTCTGCCTGTCCATGTGCCAGATGCCGGCCATGAATGGCGGATGGTGCAGGAACAACAGCGCGGGCCGGCCATCCGAGGATGCCAATGTTGCGTCGAGCCATTGCAGGGTCGGCACATCGAGTTCGCCATGCGGCTTTCCGTGCACGCTCGAATCCAGCAGCACAAGATCGAGCCCGTTGACTTCGACTCGCTGGTTGAGCGGCCCCGTTGAGGAGGCATAGGTCTGCGGAAGCGCGTCGCGCATCATCTCGCGCGAATCGTGATTTCCGGGAATGCTGACGAACGGCAGTTTGAGCGGTCCCAGCAGGCGTTTGAGATACTCATATTCCCCAACCGTCGGCGTATCAGCAAGATCGCCGGAGATTACGACGATGTCCGGCCTTGGCCGGAATTTGTTCAAAGCGGCCACACAGCGCTCAAGCGCCACTGCCGTATCGACGCGTCCGTAAGCCAATTGGCCCGGGAGTTTGATGTGCAGATCCGAAATCTGCGCGATGAGGACGGGTTTTGGGGTCATCTGACTTATCAGTTTTCCGCTGGCAACAGACGGACGGCCTCCGGGGTGATCAGGAGTCCGATCCGTTCGCCGGGCTGAGCCTTGATGGTGTTAGGCGCATCGATCGTGAGAAGCTTATCCGACGCACCGCTGACCACCATGCGCTGCCGGTCGCCGATGAAGCTCACGCTGTCGATAATCCCCGAGAGCGGCGCGCCTCCTTCTGCAACAATCCAGATCGTCTCGGGACGGATCATGGCGACTGCGGCCGCGCGGCTTGCGCCGCCACCGATCGGCTGCCGCCCGCCGGGCAGGACAAGATGGCCGTTCTCGACAGGCGCCTCGACGATATTTGCGGCGCCTATGAATTCCGCCACGAAGCGATTCTTCGGCATGAAATAGATTTCGCGCGGCGTGCCGATCTGCGCAATCGCCCCCTTCTCCATGACCACGATGCGGTCACCGAGCTCCATGGCCTCGGACTGATCGTGGGTGACATAGATGGTGGTGATGCCGAGTGCGCGCAGCAGACGGTTGAGCTCGCCGCGCAACCGATCGCGAAGCGCTGCGTCGAGTGCGGTCAGGGGCTCGTCGAGCAGCAGGATGCCCGGCCGGACTGCCACCGCCCGCGCCAGCGCCACGCGCTGCCGCTGGCCGCCGGAGAGTTGATCCACCCGGCGGTTCTCGAGCCCCGAAATATTGGTGAGCGCCACCAGTTCGGCGACACGCGCTGCGCGTTCTTGCCTTGCCATGCCCCGGATTCTTAGGCCGTAGCCGATATTGTCGGCAACGCTCATGTTGGGGAACAGCGCGTAGGACTGGAACACCATGCCGACATTGCGCCGCTCGATCGGCACCGATGTCATGTCGTTGCCGTCGAACAGTACCCGGCCCCCGGCATCCGGCAACTCCAGCCCGGCAATGATGCGCAGCATGGTGGTCTTGCCACAGCCGGAGGGGCCGAGAAGCACCAGCGTTTCGCCACGCGCGATGTCGAGTGTGGCGGGCTCGAGCGCGCGCGTACCGTCGGCAAACGTCTTGCCGCAGCTCTCGATGCGCACCGACGCGCCATGTCCGGCAGGCTCGCTCAGCTTTGATGCTCCCTATCGGCAAACATCTGCATTGCGACGAGAAGCGGAATGATCATGACAAAGAAAATCAGAGTATAGGCCGAGGCAACTTCCAGCCGCATCGATGCATAACTGTCCGCAAGACCAATGGGCAGCGTCTTGGTCAGGGGTGTATGCAGCATCCAGGTCAGATTGAATTCGCCCAGCGATAGCGTGACGACCATCAGCGAACCCGCAAGTATCCCGGGTAACGCGTTGGGAACGATTACGTCGCGAAAGCGACGCCACGGCGAAGCGCCCAGCGAAGCCGCGCCCTCGTCCAGGGTCTTGATATCGATGGTCGCGAACACTGCCATCACGGACCGCACCATGAACGGCATCGTGAAGATGACGTGACCGGTGAGGATGAACAGCCATGAACGGCGAAAATCGCTGAAACCTTGATAGGTAAACAGCAGCGCCAGCGCGATCGCAAGCCCGGGGATTGCCAGCGGCAGAGTGATGATTTCCTCGACAATGCGCGAGAACCGCCCTCCCCGCACGTGCAGAGCATAAGCCGCGGGAACGCCGGCGACCAGCGTCACCGCGAGCGTTGCGAATGCGATCACAAATGAGAGCAGGATCGTGGCGGCATAGAGCTCCCAGACCTGAAACACCCACTGCAACGTCACGCCCGAGGATATCCCGCGGAAGTAGTTCACCGTGACCCCGGCCGAGATCGACAGGATCGCGGGCGCCATCAGGAAGGCAGCGACAAGCAATGTAAACACGAGTTGGCCGGTGAAGATCAGGCGATCGCGCATGGTTTCACCCAGCCGCCGCGACGGCGCTGCCGCTGAAGGAGCGGGCAAGCGCCAGAATGGCCCAGGCGATGATCCCGAGCCCGACCGACAGCGCGGCCGAAGTGGCGAAATTCGCGGCAAGCGTAAACTCGGTGTAGATCAGCATCGGCAGCACATCGATGTTGGTTGCCAGCGTGAACGCCGTGCCGAATGCGCCCATCGCGGTCGCAAAAGCGATCGCACCCGAGGCCACGAACGCGGGCCCCAGCGCCGGCAGCACCACGTCGCGCTGCACGGCCCAGGGGCTGGCGCCGAGCGAACGCGCGGCCTCTTCCAGGCCCACGTCAAGTTTCTGGACCGCAGCCATGATAGTGAGAATGACGCGCGGGATCGAGAAATAGAGGTAGCCGAGAAAGAGCCCGAAGATCGAATAGGCGAAGACCAGCTTCTCGCCGAACAAGCGGTTCGAGAGATCCCCGATCAGGCCTTGGCGTCCCGCGAGCAGGATAATCAGGAATCCCACAACCACGCCGGGAAAAGCCAGCGGAAAGGTCAACATCGCGATCAGCACGGCGCGGCCGGGAAAGCGATGACGCTGCAGGAACATTCCCGCCACCGTGGCGATGATGAGCGTGACGATCGTGGTCGCTGCCGACAGCAGAACGGTGTTGATCAGGGTGGCGCGATAACGCGGCTCGACCAGGATGGCCAGATATCCGGCCAACCCTTGCGGGCCCTCGGCTCCGGTCACGACCAGCCTTGCCATCGGCAACAGAAAGAACGCCGCCGTCAGCACGGCGAGCGGCAGCAGACACAGCCAAACGAAAGTTCTATGCGGCATGAAGAAATGGCGCCCCTGGCCCGGGGCACCATACTGCATCAGCGGACCTCGGCGAGATAGCGATCAACAAAACCTTTTTGCACCGTTTCCATCTGGCCCCAGTCGACGTTCCTGGCTCGCGTATAGTCGCTGTCCGGCAGGAATTTATTCTTGACGGACTCGGGCAATTCGATCGGGCGCGCCGGACGCAGATAGGCGTTGGTCCAGATCGCCTGCCCCTTGTCGGACAGGAGATAATCCAGCACTTTTGTGGCCTTTTCCCTGTTCGGCGCATTCTTGACGAGGCCAACGACGTACGGAAACACCACGGACCCCTCGCACGGGATCACGAACTCGAAACTCCCCTTTTCCGAGTATTTGGCGCGATAGGCGTTGAAATCATAGTCCAGCAGGATGGGCACCTCCCCGGAAACCACCCGGGCATAGGATGTCTGCTTGGGCACGATCGGATCGTTCTTCCCGAGCTGCTTGAAGAAGGTCACGGCAGGATCGAAATTGGTTGCGGTGCCGCCGAGCGCCAGGTTGATCGCGACGGCGCCGACATATCCGACGGCGGCGGACGATGGGTCGAGATAACCCACCATGCCCTTGTAGTCCGGCTTTAGAAGATCCTTCCAGCATGCCGGCACCGGTTTGCCACCAAGCGCGTCCTTGTTGACGAACAGGCCAAGCGTGCCGGAGTGAATCGTGGTCCAGTAACCGTCGGCGTCCTTCAACCCAGGGGCGACCTGCTCCCATTTAGCGGGCTTGTAAGGCTCCAGTCCATCCTGAGCCTTTGCCTTCATGCCGAAGGTGACGCCGAAATATCCGATATCGCCGACGGGATTGCTTTTCTCGGCAAGGATCTGCGCCAACGCCTGGCCGGAATTCTTGTTGTCGTGAGGGATATCGTAGTTGAGGTCGGTCTTGATGGCCTTGAGCATTGAGGCCCAGTCCGCCCATTCGGGCGGGCAGTTGTAACAGATGACATCGGCCGCCCTGGCAGATTGCAATGGCGCCACCAGCGACAGCATGAGTAATGTCACGAGAAAACGGCCGTTCGTCATGCTGATGGCTCCGATTTCCAAGGGGATGTCCTACAAGAATTCGATATCCAAGGGTTCACCGAGTATAGGCCGCGTATGAAAGAATTGCGACGGTTGCGTTTTGCTGCACAGCAAAACCACAGATCAGACGCGGGCACGGTTATTGTCTCAGGTAAACCGTGCGCCAGCCCCCTGTCGTCATCGATCGACCCCGGCTGGATGGTGCACAAAGTCAGACCCCCGGACATCAAAAAAGGCCCGGTGGCCGTCAGGCCACCGGGCGTATCGCGGTCGTGGGAACAGCCGAACGTTCGCGCGCTTACTTGATGAACTTCCGCCAGTAAAGTGTGTTCGGGTAACCCCATGGACATGACGGATGGTACAACCAGTAGCCCGCGCGGATAAAATTATTTGCGGAGGCAAGATTCTCAGTTGTGTCTGAAATCACGGAGCTCCATCCATTGCGCCGCGCTCGCGATTCCAGCGCTCGCATCAGCCGCAGCTGCAACGCGCGGCCACGATGCTTCCTCAATACTCCGACCCGGCAGAAATATCCCGCATTAAGAGCGCGCGTCGATGGCACGACTCCTGCAAAGGCGATCGGGACGGCTTCGTGCAAGGCGAGCCACCAGTGTCCGTGGTCGAACTTCGGAATCGGAGCTCCATCGAAAAATGTCAAGCGGTGAAGGTCGGTGAGCGTATCGGCGATTTCATCGTCATGCCCGTCGATCTCCCGTATCCTGTACATCGGCCAGCCCTTCGGACAATCGGCCGCTAAGCGGCAATTCCCGCCTGCGTCTATGCTCTCGTGCTCAAGAAATAGCGCCATCCCGGAATTCAGATGGGTGTTCGACGCCCGTCGGCTCGGTCATTTGCCGAGCATGACCTTGATGCCCAGCCAAACCGCACCGAGAAACCCCGTAACGATCACGGTCACGATTGCCTTGAAGGCGTAGGCCTGCATGCCGCGGAAGATGATGGCGCCGTCGCCGGGCGTCGCTATCTTGTCGCTGAAGACCTTGAAGCGGTGACCGAGGCCGAGACCGGCGATCTTGCTTTCGATCAGCCGCTTGGACGACTGCGCCAGGGTCCTTTGCGCCTCCCGAATGCACACCGCCAGCGTCCCGCGTTCGGCCTGGCAGCTCTCGACCAGCAATTCACCGAAGAAGTGCGACTTGCCGGAGCCACGGCCGCCATAGGCGCCCTTGTAACGTGCGGGCGCCAGCAGCGGCTCGAAGATCCTAGCTGTCGGGATTTTCAAGGTGGATATTTTCAGGGTGGACAATGACGCGCTCGATTCTATGGATCAGTTGCAGTGTCCCGCCCTCGTCATTCCCGATCGGTTGCGCGGCCTTGCCCCAGCCGCGATCGAGAAGGATGTTGGCGGCGGCAACCTTCGCGGCGGCCGAGGCCTTGGGATCGCGCATGACGTTGACAAGTACCCGGATCGCGGTCCGGGTATGAGTTCGCGCCAGCGAGCGGATTTCAGTGAGTGCCTTGGCCATCTTCCATCCTGATTTCTTCAGGGGTTGCCCTGATGTATTCGCAAGACGACGTGTCGGCGTGATCCACGATGCGATCGTCGGGCCTTGCGGTTACATGAAGGACCGGTCTCGGAACGTCGGCCGGCGCGCGGCAGTGCTTAAGCCGGGGCATCAACCGGATGATCTGGGCAGTCACTGGTATCCCTCCCACAGGGCAATGGTGACGAGGCCCGCCAAGGCGAGCACGATCAGGGAAGCAGTCATGCCGGCTCTTGCTCCGGTACGAGTGAAATGTGCGGCATGATCGCTTCATGCGATCATTTCAGGCGCGAACCTTGTCCCGAGCGCGATCCAGTGGATCGTCGCGGCGGGGCCGCGTGCGCCGTGGATTTCTGCCACGCCGCGGGCCGCCATGTTCGCGCATACCGGCTGAATTCAAGAAGGGGCTCGGACGGCGGCCCGCTTGCGACGCTTCTGGCAGCGGTGCATGGAAGGATGTGGCGCCATGACGTGCGGCCGCCGTCCGATACAGGAATTGCGGATTGAAAAAGCCCGCAGCCGATTTCCCGGCGCGGGCTTTGAATTTCTGGCGATGATGAAGATATGCCGGTGATTTGCCCGACGTGTCAAATGTCTTGAACGTCGCCGATGAAGCGTAGCTCCGGTAGCGCCAGTCGAATGGCAGCCGCCAATTGGCCGTCTAGCGCTTTCGTTGGATGGACCAAGACTGGGCCAGGTTGTCGCGATCAAATCCGCGCGGATTGCCATCCGGCGAAAATGATGCTGAATTCCGCAAGGCGAAGCCAGCTATAAAATCGAACAATGCGTCCTTGGAGAGCCCTCGCGAATCCGGCCGGCCCCAGACCTCATTCGGAAACAGCCCTATCGGCTGGCCACTGAATATCCCCAGCCTGGATTCATCGCTACAATATGCGTCCCTTCCGTAGCCATAAGGGTTGTCGTCGAGAAGCCCGCGGCGGCCCCGATAGGCCCATAGGCATACGAAGCGGCATTTGTGAACAAGCTTGCAAAACGAGCGCTCGCTTGCCCGTTGTGACTGCGTTGGAGATCCCACGGCTCACCTTGCCGACGTTGCGTTAAAGCGCCGCCACAGATTTCGAGGTCGTAAAGGTAAGCAATACTCTGTCGAGGGTGACGAACTTGCTCGAGCCGAGAATAGATTCCATAGCCGACATGGAATGCCTTCAGTCTTGCGAGCGAGTGATTTGCTCAGTCCGAACTGCCCGGTTGCGAGCAACAATGAGAAAGCCCGCGGCCAGTCTCCCGGCGCGGGCTTGTGTATTTTTGCGATGATGAAGATATAGCGGTGATTTGCCCGACGTGTCAAATCCCTTCGTTGCGGCCACCGATCCGCCGCCGAATCCTCATCAATCAAATCCCTGAACCGGTGGCGGCGCGGCTCTCCTGGCGGGAAGCGGCGAAGTCCTGACCGGTGGCGGAGAACTCGCCACGGCGGCCGCCTGTTGCTCAGGCGCGGGGCCGGATGGTGCCGCACGTCGTGCGCGGGATCGCGATGAGGGCCGCTGCATACCCCAGGAGCGCGCGATCGACGGGCCTGCGGTGTACCCGATGAACGCACCGGCGACTGCGCCGACCGGTCCCAACACGACGGCCCCCGATACCGCACCCAGCGCCGCGCTTCCGGCTCGCTCCTGTGCTAGTGCCTCAACCGAAACAAATGCCTGCGCCATCAGCGCGGCCACAATCAGTCTCTTCATGGCCGTTTCCTTTGCGCCCCAGCGCAGCGCACAGGACTGCGAAATTACGGCGGCACAATGGTATGGGGCTTTACCGCTTCGCGCCGGTCACGGTGCGACGTCACATTTCGGCAACGAAATTGCCAGCATGGCGTCCGATTCAAGAAGCCCGCGACCGATTCCCGGCGCGGGCTCGATTCCTGCGATACTGAAAATATACCGGTGATTTGCCCGACGTGTCAAAGTTGCCCGCGCCAGGCAAGCTTCGCTTAGGCGGCCGCGCCTTCTTCAAGCACGCGGACAGCGTGCTCGCGGACCTGCAGAAACTGATCCTCGAACGCCTGCGCCGGCATCGGCCGGCCGAAGAAATAGCCCTGCCCTTCCTCGCACCCCATGCTCACCAGCACATCGACCGTGGCGCGGTTCTCGATGCCCTCGGCGATCACCGAGAGGCCAAGCTTCTTGCTGAGGCCGACAGTCGAACTGACGATTGCAGCATCGTCGGAATCACCGCGCAGCCCGAGCACGAAAGAGCGGTCGATCTTGAGTCCGTCGAGCGGGAATTTCTTGAGATAGCTCAGGCTGGCATAGCCGGTGCCGAAATCGTCGAAAACCACGCGCACGCCGAGCGCCTGAATTCTCAGAAATGTATCGAGCACCCGCTGCTCGTCCAGCAGCAGAATGTCCTCGGTCAACTCCAGTTCGAGCAGCGAAGGCGTAAGGCCGGTGACGTGGAGCACCTCGGCAACCGAGGCTGCAAGATCGCCCGACTGTAGCTGTGAAGGTGAAAGATTGATGCCGACGCGGATGCCGTGGCCGGCCTGCTCCCAGGTCCGCGCCTGCCGGCATGCGGTTTCAAGAACCCAGCCCGCAATCCGCTCCGAAATGGAGGACGTATTAACCACCGGCATGAATTCCGCGGGCGAGACCAGGCCGCGGACTGGATGGCGCCACCGAATGAGGGCTTCCGCGCCGATCAAGCCACCATCCGCGAGACGGACCTGAGGTTGATAGAACATTTCGAATTCGTTTCGCGCCACGGCGTGTGCCAGTTCCGCCTCCAGCGTCAGGCGCGATTCGAGTTCCTGCCGGATCGCGCCTTCGAACACCACATGCCCGCCACGCCTGGTCGCTTTGGCGCGGCAAAATGCGAGATGGCTGTTGCTCAGCAGTTCGTCGGCGGTACCGCCATCGGCAGGATAGACAGCTGCTCCGATGCTGGCCCTGAGGCGGTGTAACCGCGTTCCGACCAAGAGAGGCGTCCCGAATGTCAGCGCGATGCGTTCGGAGTACTGCGCGACCGTCTCGGTCATGGCGGCGCCGGGAACGGCGATGGCAAATTCGTCGCCGCTCAGGCGTGCCACGATCCCGGCCCCGCCGGTCTCCGCCTTCAGCCGTTCAGACACAGCACGCAGCACGCGATCGCCGCAGGCGTGCCCAAGCATGTCGTTGATCTGCTGGAATTCATCGAGGCCGACGACCAGCAGCGCCACTCCGCCGCCGTGGCTTTCCGCGCTGGAAATCATCAAGGAAAGGCTGTCGTGAAGCGTGCCGCGGTTGGCGAGCCCGGTAAGCGAATCATGCTCCGCCAGATACCTGATTCGTTCGGCTTCGCGTTTCCGCACCGAGATGTCGCGCAGGATCGCGCCGTATTGAAAACCGTCGGTGCCCTGCCAGCCGGAGAAACAGACCTCGACCGGAAACACCTCACCGTTCTTTCGCAAGCCATCGAACTCCATCACCAACCCGCCGGGCTGCTGCGATCGGGCACGGGCCGCTTCGCTGGTCGAAATCGAACCGGGCGCAGACGCGGCACCCCCGGCGCAAACCGAATCGAAGGGCCGGCCGATTATTTCGGCGGGCTCGTAACCGAAGATCGCGACCGCACCGGGGTTCCACACCGTGATCCGGTGATCGGAATCGGTGCACACCAGGCCGTCGCCCAGCGACATCGCGATGCGCTGAAAGCGATTCTCGGCAATTCGGCCCAACAAGTCGCGGAAGTCGATTTCGTCGAGCGCGATGGCGGCCATATAGACGGCGATCGAGGTCAGAAAGAGCGAGGTATCGAGAACAAGCGGCAGCTTTAACTGCAAGAGAATGGCGACCGCTTCCGCGGCGGCGGCCAATCCGACCAGCACGATCACCCGGACGCTCGCGGAAATCCGCCGCCATGAGAACATCATGATCAGCGAAATGATGCACAATCCCGCCAGCGTCACGACGTCGGAGGTCCAGCGCAGCGTGCGGTTCTGCAGCATCGATTCGGCAGCAAGGGTTTGCAGGATGGGCCCGGCAACAACCCCGCCGTTCGGGACACTGAAGCGATCACCGAGTTCGAGCGCGGTACCGCCGATGATCACCTTCTTGCCCCTCAACATGTCGAGAGCCGTCTCATCGCTCCGCAGCACATCGACGTAGGACACCATCGGAATCGAAGCGGGGCGGATACTGAAATCGATCAGGAACGGGACGCCCTTTGCAGCATGCTGCCCTGCCAATACCGCGCCCATCGAGGGATGAAATTCCCCGTCTAGTCTGTCGCCGAATGGGTAGCGGCGAACCAGTCCGTCACGTTCGACGGCGACATTCACGAGGGCGGTCCAGGAATGATCGGCAAATTGCTTGAGCGGTCGATTGATGTGCACCGCTGTATTGGCGGCGTCGGCGGCTGGCTGCTTGAAGGAAGGCAACACCACGGATCCGCCCGCTGCCCGAAGCGCCTCGGCAAATGCCTGGTCCGATGCCGCGTCGGACGGCGTCGAGAAATCGACGTCGAATACCACCTCCGTTACATCGGCGCTTTCCAGACGCCGCAGCAGGTCGGCGTGGAGGCGGCGCGGCCAGGGCCAGACCCCGATTTTCTGGATCGAAGGAGCATCGATCGCGACGACGACGATTTCACCGCTCGCCTGACGCGACTGCCAGGCAAACCGCAGATCGGTCAACGCGTGGCGAAGCGCGCCATGCCAGCCGGACGACAGCACGATCGCCAGCGCAACCACCACAAGAATATGCGGCCGGTAGTGTTTCACGTCGTCCCCCCCGGCGCACCTCTCAACCGAGAAGTGCGCCCCCAATTCTCAACCGATAGAACTCGCTCGGTGCGGCTTTCTATTTCTTGTTTCCGTTCCCATTCCCGTTGCCGAAGCCGATACCGTTCCCGTTCCCGTTCCCGTTCCCGTTCCCGACGCCGTTGCCGTTCCCGACACCGTTGCCGTTCCCGACGCCGTTGCCGTTCCCGACGCCGTTCCCGTTCCCGACCCCGTTCCCTGTGGCGTTCCCGTTGCCGTTGCCGTTACCGTTGCCGCCTCCCGGTGACGCAGCGACGGCGATCGCACCGGCTGCGCCCGGCCCCGCTGCAGCGCCCGCGCCCGCTCGGCCGTTGCTGGAGTCGTTCGAGTTGCTGGAACCGTTTGCGACGGCGGCCGCGGAATTCCGCGAGCCCCAGACCGTATCCCGGCTCGCAGCGTTGCTATTCGCGCCGTGAGTCGGCGTCGCTCCGCGAGCTAAACCGTTGGTGACCCGATGGAAATTCAATCGGACCTCGCCGAGCGGGGACGAAATCCGGGTCGCATGACGCGGCGGACCACCGAGCGCGTTGCGTTGCGGCAGAAGCGACGCGCTGCCATCAAGTCCGGCGCGAGTCGCGGCGTTGCCGTGTCCCAGCGCGCGGATCGTCGGCCCGTTGGCGGCTTGGCGCGGCGCAGTCAGGCCCGACCTCGGAACCGGGACCCGGTCGATGGACGGTGCGCGCGGCTGGCCGCGCTCGATCGGACCGAACGTGCCTGATCCGCCCAGGGAGAGTCCCGAATTGCCTTGCGCGAAAGCGGTGGCATGCTGTCCCGGCATCAGTTGCACGATTTGGCCCGACCTGAAGTCGGCGACCTGGACCTGTCCCCTGATGACGTCGACGCTGGTGGAGCCGGCCTTTACGGAGATGCGAAACTGCGTTCCCTTGACGACGGCGGCGAGGTACGGCGTCTCGACCTCGAAATGTCTGACGTTGCGCTTTTCTACCTCTAGCAGGATGGAACCGGCCCGCTGCATGATCGTGGTCGAAAGGCCCTCCTTCGTTTCCGCGGGCAGGCCGATCACCGAGTTTGGCGAGATCAGGATGGTTTCCTCGCCGCGCACCAGCAGCACCCGTCCGTTGCGACCGGTACGGATGCTGTCACCTGGTTTCAGCACCTCTTCCTTGCCAAGCGACACCGGCTGCGCGCCGGTCGTGGTCATCCACACTTCGCCCGATGACTTGCGGACCGACCAGGCCCCTTCTTCCGCGGCGAGAGCATAGGACGTTGGTCCAAGAACGAGCGCTATCGCCAGGATGCGCGAAAACCCACCAGCCGAAATCATGAAAACCTCCACAAGCCTGCACTACTCCCTAGGCTTAGCGGAAAAGTTTCAACATTGGGTGTGTGCAAGCCACCCAATTCGATGGCTGTCTTAACGATTCGTTGACCATAAAAACCTATGAAAAATCATGCAGCTGGCGGCTCCACAAGCAAACACTCGTTGTCCTCCGTGGAACTACGGATGCACGGCTTTGGCGGTCGCGCAAAGCCACCCGCGGGTTGCCACCTGGTCTGCTCTTGCCGCTTCGGTAATCCTGACCGTAGTCTTCCCGGCACCGGCAACCGCTCAGCAAGCCAGCCAGCCGGGTTTCGACCCCCGACAGACCGAGAAGCGTTTTGACGCGCAGTCCGAGCAAGCTGCTGCCGCCCGATCCGGCGTGCAGATGCCGCGGGTATCCCGGTCGGAAGGGACCGCGCATTCAAAACCGCTGTTCGTCCTTCGCAAGGTGTCGTTAACCGGCGCGCAGACCGTGCGGGACGAAGAGATCGCAAGAATCTATCAACCGCGCCTTGGAAAAAAAGTCTCGCAGGCCGACCTAGCCGCGGTCGCCTCCGCGATCACCGATCGATATCGCGCGGCTGGCTTTCACCTGAGCCGCGCCATTGTTCCGCCGCAGGATATTCAAGGCGGCCATGTCCGTATCCAGGTGATCGAAGGCAGCATCACGGAAGTAACTTTCAAGGGCGACGGTGCCGAGCAATTCGGCGTGCGGCCCCTGCTCGGCCCGGTGCTGGCCGAACAACCCTCCCGCCTGCCGACCCTCGAGCGGCAGCTGCTGCTGATCAACGCCCGGCCCGGTGTCCGCATTACCGATACCGCGCTTGAAGAGATCGGCGCCGCAAGCGGCCGCTTCCGCCTCGTAGTCCATCTGAAAACGTGGCGCATCTTCACCTCGTTCGGGCTTGATAACCTCGGCTCGTCGTCCGTAGGTCCTTGGCAGACTTATGCAACTGGCGCATTCAATTCCTACCTTGCGCCCGGCGACGTGCTCGCGGCCAACCTTTCAACCATTGCCAACGATCCGCGCCAGCTTGCGTTCGGCCGGCTGACCTATGATGTTCCCGTGGGCACCGACGGCGCTCAGCTTGGCGTGTCCGCGCTGTACAGCGAAGTTCGGCCCGGCGACATCCGGCGCTTGTACAACGACGTCACCAAGACCGAGTCTTTCGAGGTTCGCGGCAGCATCGTTCCGCTGCAATCGCAGAAGTCGACACTGACGCTTATCGCAGCACTAGCCTTCATCAACGTCTCCGAGAACGACGTGTTCGGTCCATTCTACAAGGATCACATTCGCACTGTCCGCGTGACCTCGGACTACAGGCTGCAAGACGGTTTCGGCGGCAACAACTACCTGACGGCGTCATGGCGGCAGGGTCTCGAAGTGTTCGGCGCCTCGCGCCGGGACGATGCTTTTGTGTCCCGTGGCGGCGCGTCGGGCAAGTTCTCGGTGCTGAATCTCGGGTTCACACGGTATCACACGCTGTCCGATGCATGGTCGGTGAAGCTGTCCGGGGCGGGCCAGTGGGCGTCCGGACCGTTGTTCACCTCGCAGCAATTCTATCTAGGCGGCGCGGCCTTCGGACGCGGCTATGGCAGCGCGGAGATCAGTGGTGACAACGGCATGGCCGGTTCGCTTGAATTACGCTTCGACCAGAAGCTGGCTTTCAAGTATCTGACCGGCTACCAGCTATACGGCTTTGTCGATGCTGGGACGGCCTGGAATAACGGGTACAGCTATTCCGATGGTCTTGCCCTCACCTCCGCAGGGGCCGGCATGCGGTTCTTTCTAGGAGACGATCTCCGAGCGGACATCGCGGTAGCGGCGCCCTTGAGCTATCGCGCACTCGACAACGCGACCCGCAGTGCGCGCGTGCTGTTTTCGGTCTCGAACTCCTTCCGGCTCTGCCCGGAACGAGCGCGGGCGAGCTGCCTTTAGGTCGACCGCGACATCGTCGTCCGTTCCCGACTCGCACCATCCTTTCTTTCGTCACCGGTTCCGGACGATTGATCGCTTGATTTAAGCAAATTGTGCGAAAGTTCCGCGCTTCGGCTTCAGCGCAGCGTAAACTTTAGGTCACAAATATGCGCGCTTGGCTTGGAAGGATTCCGCCTAACCGGCTAAAGCAAATGCCACTCCGAGGGACCCATGTATGTCTTAGCTGCCGTACTGACGATCATGTCCGCCCTGTTCTATGCCGCCGGCCACCAGGAGATCGGCGCGCTTGGCGTGGAGATGTGCCGGTACGGCAGCACATTTTGCCGCAGTCCTTCTTACGTTCTGGCGGGTGCCATTCTTGCAGCACTCTGGGGGGCCTTTGTGAGCGTGCGATGAGCGGCCAAGGCTCCTGAGAGCGCCTGAATCTGGGGGCGCGACGCGGCACCGCAACGGAACAAAATTCGTGCTGCCGAATTCTCGGATCGAGGCCGTCACCCGCCGTTCAACACGGCGCCTGTCGCGGATAGCCAAAGGTCTCTGACCCGCTGTTCAAAACGAGCGCGCGCGCGGATAGCCAAAGGTGGCGGCCTCATCTTTCCTTGGCCCAGTATGGCGCCACACCTCCATCGGTGAGCATCGGCAAGTGACCATCGAAACGGGTGATCCAGTCGGCCTAACCGGAACGACAGCCGTCCAAGTCGAGCCTGGGAATTCATTAATCATCGTTATCGTTCAGATACTCGTGGGGCGCCCGCCAAACGGGAGCGCAGCGCATCCCTGTGGCTGAATCTGCCTTGCTTGAATCACTGGTGCGGGTGCCCGGCCCCGGCGTAGCCGAACCAGCTTCCACTGCCCCTGCGCCGCTTGAATTGCATGCGCAGCACTGGGGCATCAAAGCTCCTTGCAGAAGTTGCCTCGCCCGATCAATTTGCGATAGCGTAGGCCTTTGACGTCGAAGGAGATCATCGGATGCGAACAGTTCTCGCGGTAATTCGGATCCTGATTGTCGCGACAGCGGGACTGAGCGGATCTTTAGCTGCCGCTGCAGACGCCGATCGGGGCGCCACGCTTGCCAAGCGCTGGTGTGCGACCTGTCACGTGGTTGATAGCGATCAGAAGCAGGCCAGTGCCGACGTTCCGCCCTTTGCTGTGATCGCGCAGAAGCCGGATTTTACCCCGGAGAAGGTCGCGACCTTCCTGATCGAACCGCATCCGAAGATGCCGAATTTCCAGTTGAGCCGGAGCGAAGCGGCCGACATCGCCGCCTATATCAGCGCACTTCGAAAATAGATCACCCAACTCGAGTTTCCCGGGAGTGAGGCTCTCCCGCAGCGCACAAGCGGCCGCGGACAAACGACGCAAACGCCCTTGGCGACGATCAGCCTCTGGTCCGTGAACGGATATTCGACATCGGGAACCGGAAGGTTCGTACCTTGCTGTTGATGAACTGCTTGCCGTTCATTCGGCGCAGTTCAGAGCCTCAGTGCCATGTCCTTGGCGAGTTGAAGCAACTGCTCGATCGTCGCGATGTTTGCGATGCGCTGCTGCCGCAGCGATCAGAGCTTGCCTTTCGACGCATCATTGGCGGCCGACATCACCCCGCCGGTGATCTGTTTCATGTGCTCGCCGGCATTGGTGAACTGGCTCCTCAGGAATTCCGATTGAATTCGCATCGCCTCCTGGAGATCCGTGGCGTGAACCAGTTTTCGCGCATGATCGAACGCAGCCTTCATGTTCTGTTCGGTGAACGATAGTGCCTGCCTGGACATCTCCGTTCCCGGACTTGGAACGGACGCCATTGATTTGCCCGCGGCATCGAAGAACATCCCGAAGGCTTTTTCCGCCTGGTCGATGGTTTTTTCGGCGAGCTCGCGCAGTTCGGCCGGGACTTCCAATTTCGGTTCAATCATTCCGCCATCCTCCGTTTGGGGATCAAAATTATCACACTTCTGCATCGGCGTCTTTGCAGAGTTTGCCCGGGACATGCGGGGGTCGACCTTGCCGGACCAGCACATGATCGAGCTCTCAACCATGCCGCGCGACCGCGCAATGACATCGTGGAACCGCCTGGGGGATCAACGCGGATACCCGTTGCTCCAGGGCAGCAGTTTTCGAGAACCGATGCCTCGCCCCTTCTGCGGAACCGATCGGCGGGTCATACATTCTCACACCATGATGGAAAGATCTCTTTCAAATCTTGATCTGGACAGAGCCATTGCCCTTCGCTGGTCTCTTCGCGACATCCTTGGCGGTCGGTTCAAACTGTTGCCGGTCAAGGATGAAGATATGCACACGCTGATCGAGCTGGGGTTAGTCGAGATGAGGGATGATGCTCCCGTTGTGACGCCGGCGGGACTGGCCGCGCTCGAATGAACCGGAAGCACCGGCTTTGAGCCGGGAGATCAAGCTCCCGAGCCGCCATGTCGCGCGCCGCTGCAATGCCTCGTACATGGCACTTTATCGCCGCACCGAATTTGTTTGGCTGGCTTGCTGCGCGCGCTCCTTGTCCCGCGGCTGCTCCTGTCCAAGCTCGTCGCGCACGATGCCCTGATCCTTAGGGCCGGCTGGTGGTAGCTGCGACTTGGGCATGCCTTTTTGGCTGCCATGCTTGCCGCCCTGATCGCGCACACCTTCCATATCATTTTCCCTGGGCATCGCGATCAGACCTTTCCGGAAGAAGAAACTTCGCGCCGGTCAACGCAGTTCGATGCCGCCGGGTTCCATCGATGACCCGCAAAGAAATGGCTGGCGAGAACTGCTCTCGCCGTCAATAACGATAAGGCTCGATATCCAGCAGCGGGAACGCGCTTAACACATGGGGCAGATTGGTCGGCGTCGCCGGGTGCAGATACGACTTGTCGAGTTCGGCGAAACTCGTCACCCCCAGGAGCCCGAGGCATCGCATCACCTCATCCTCGAGCAATTCCAGCATGCGCACGACTCCGGCCTCGCCGGCCGCGGCAAGCGCCCAGCATTGCAGGCGGCCGATACCGACCAGATCGGCACCCATCGCGATCGCCTTGACTATGTCGGTGCCGCGGCAGAACGAACCGTCGACGATGATCCTGGCCCGGCCGGCAACCGCAGCAACGATCTCGGGCAGCACCTGCATGGCGCCGCGGCCATGGTCGAGCTGACGCCCGCCGTGGTTCGACACATAGATCCACTCTACTCCGTGATCGAGCGCGATGACTGCGTCTTCGGCGGTCGCGATCCCCTTGATCACCAGCGGAATCTTGAATTTGTCCTTGATCAGTTTCACGGTGCGCCACTCCAGTCCCTTCTGGAAGTCGCCCCCGGTGGCGCGAACCCGGCTGGCGCGGACGTAACGCTTGGCGATATCGCGTTCGCGCCGGCTGTAATGCGCGGTATCGACAGTCAGGCAGAACGCGGCATACCCGCCTGCGATCGCGCGGCCGACGCAATCTTCGACGAACGCATCGCCGCCGCGAACGTAGAGCTGAAACATGCGCAAGGCTCCGGGCGCGGCCGCGGCGACCCCTTCCAGGCCGGGCTCGGACACTGAACTCTGCATATGCGCGGCGCCGAACGTACCCGCTCCACGCGCGACGGCCGCGCCGGCGCCGGGATCGAACATCTCGAGCGCGCCGACCGGCGCCAGCATGACCGGCAATCGTAACCTTCGGCCAAACACCTCGACCGACCCGTCAACTTTGGTGACATTGCGCAGCACGCGCGGACGGAAGGCAATTTCGTCGAGCGCCATACGGTTACGCCGCATGGTCGTCTCGGTTTCGGCTGCCCCGACAATGTAGTCCCAGGCATTCTGATTGAGGTTTGCCCGCGCTCTGCGGACGAACTCGTGAAGGTTCTGGAACTCTTCGCCGCTCGCGCCGAGTTCGGCAACGATGGGCTCAATCGGCGTCCCGTCATTCATGGTGTTTCGCTCCCCGTTCAGCAACAATAGCCGATGCCGACCGATTGGGAAAGCTGCCTCCCCGCTCGGTTGTGCCCGAACGCGCGCAGCGCTCCTCTCATTAAGCTGCTTGCGTCGGATGAGAACACATAACGGTGAGGTGTGGCCCTGTTCACATGGCTGCTCTGCTTTTCGGGCTAGCCAAATGGCGAAGCTTTCTGGGGTGGAGAACCGCACGGAGGTTTCCCATGAAGCGCCTGATGATTGCTGCCATCACGGTGATCACGCTGCTTGCTGCCGCGACCAGTATGCTGCAATCGCAATCTCCCTTAGCCAGGCGATCCGCGGGCACGTCTGCGCACCAGTTGCGCGCAACAACCGACGTCAACAAGCTCCCGATCGAGGAATTTGACGATCAGTCGCTGGTCTATTCAAAGATGAGAAGATAGGGCGGCCGACATTTTGCACCCGGCGTGATGGCGACTAGCAGATCGGCAACCGTTTGCGACATCATCCTGCTGCCCGTCGGTATATACCGTCGAATCGCGATGCGCCCGCCAGCAATGCCTCCGGCAACCGTCGCGCGAGCAGCTCCTGGCGGGAAACGGAACTTTCTAGGAAAATGAGGGATCGCTGCCGACGGGCTCGGCGGCCAGCCGCTCGACCATCTCAATGATTTCAAAGCGCTGCCCGGGGGCTAATTTAAGGAAGGCCTTCAACAGTTGCAGGCTTTCGACAGTTTCGTTCGATGGAGTTCCGAGTTTCTTCTGCAGTTCTGCGACAAATGTGGGATCTTTCATCTCGCACCTTCGATGAGGAACAGGAATGACATATCCAGGCAAACGGGAGGGCTTGGCCGGAAACGTCGACGGCAGCGCAGGAAGCTGAGCGTCTCGGCTTGACTATGGCGACATCGATACTTCGAATGGCGCGCCTGGAGATTCACCGGCCGAACCCGCGAAGTTGAAAGTATGCCAAGGAACAACCCGCGCGGCAAGCCGAACCTGACGATCGAAAAACGCCTCCGAAAGCCAAACCGTGCCAGATTTCCCGCATCCGGCGGGGCTGCGCATGTCAAATGACGGTCAGTCGACGTTTTGCACCGCCCCAAAAGCTCCCGCATCGGCAAGTGCCGCGATGCGGGCATCATCATAGCCGAGCGTCTTGCGCAGGACTTCCCGGGTGTGTTCACCCAGCATCGGTGCCGCCAACGGATCGGCGACCGGCGTCAGGCCGAGGCTGATCGGCTGTTCGATATGGGGAACGGCACCTGCGGCCCGATGCGGGATCTGGCTGACGCGATGGCGGATGCGCACTTCCGGCGAGTTGAAGGCCTGTTCGACCGTGCGAAGATAGCCGACCGGAATGTTGGCCGACTTCATCTTCGTCACCCAGCTTTCTCGGCTGTCGCCGGCGAAAATTCCGTCGAATATCCTGCGCAACTTCTCCCTGTTGGCCGTTCGCGAACGCCGGTCGGCGAACTCACCGCTGGCGAGATCGGGCCGGCCGAGCACGTCGACGACGAGGCGTCGATACAGCCGGTCATTGGCGCAGGCGATGTAAAACGGCGCGTCGGCGGCATCATAGAGCCCGACCGAGGGAGACCCGTTCGGCGAATTGCCCTGACGGCTGAAATTCTCGCCGGTCATCAAATGGGCCATGCCGTAAAATCCCGTCATTCCCAACGCCACGTCGAACAGCGCTACCTCGACCAGTTGGCCGCGGCCGAGCCGATCGCGGGCCAACAGCGCCAGCAGGATGGCGTTGCAGGCCGACATGCCCGTCACCATATCGATCGCGGGCGGTCCGGTTCGTACCGGCGGCCCGTCCGGAAAGCCGTTCAGCGACATGAAACCGCTTTCGGCCTGCGTGATCGGATCAAAGCCGGGACGCGATGCAAACGGTCCCTGGCGGCCGTAGGCCGAAATCGAGCAATAGACCAGCCGCGGATTGGCCGGCGCCACCGACGCATAGTCGAGGCCATACTTCTTCATCACGCCAGCGGAGAAGTTTTCCACCACCACATCCGCCCGTGCGATCAATTCGCGCGCGACCTCGCGGGCCGCCGGGTTGGCGAAGTCGAGAACGATGCCGCGCTTGTTCCGGTTCAAGCTGATGAAGGCGGCACTTTCCCCGGCGAGATCGGCGTGCTCGTAGCTGCGTGTATCGTCGCCACCATCCGGATTCTCGATCTTGATGACCTCGGCGCCGAAATCGGCGAGTGTTTGCGTGCAGACCGGCCCGGCGACGACGCGGGTAAAGTCCACCACCAGCAACCCGTCAAGCGCGGTCGGTACGTTCTTCGCACGCGGCGTGCGATTCGGTAATTGCGGTCTGGTGGTCATTCGGGCTGTCCTGATGATTTCGAAGGGTCGGCGATTGATAGCCCGAGCCCGCATTGATGCACAATCAATCCTGGCGCATGGAAGCCCCGCTGCGGTATGTTCGACGCAAGCCCAAGTATCAAGGCCAGCCCATCCGGCCCGACGAGCCGCTATTTCAGCATGTCCGGAACGATCAGGCGCGGCAGAAACAGCGACACGTCCGGCCAGATGATCAGCGCCGCCAGCACCAGCAGCATCGGCACCAGCATGATGACCGTGTCCTTCAGCGCATAGCGCAGCCTCACGCCCGCGATCGAGCACGCAATCATCAGACACAGACCGTATGGCGGCGTGACCAGTCCGAAGGCGAGCGAAACGATCGAGATGATCGCGAATTGCACGGGGTGCAGATCGACCGCCCTTGCCAGCGGCTCAAGCACGGTACCGACAATCACAATCGCAGGAATGGCGTCGAGAAAACAACCGACGACCAGAAAACAGAACGAGATGAAGAAGCCCGTCGCGATCGGACCCATGCCCCAGGTCGAAACGTTGGCGAGCAGCGCGTGCGGAATCTTGTAGTAGGCCAGCAGCCAGCCGAACGCGCTCGCGGTGCCGATACAGAACAGCGCGACCCCCGCCAGCCGCCCGGTGTCGAGCAACGCCTTGTAAAGCTCCTTCGCGCCGGTTTCCCTGTAAAAAAAGGTCGACAGCGCCACCGAATAAAGCACCGCGACGCAGGCGGACTCCGTTGCCGTGAACCAGCCGAGCAGGATGCCGCCGACGATGATGAAGGGTGTTATCAGCGCCGGAATCGAACGCCAGATCGAGCAGCGCATCTCCACCCAGGTCGACTTCGGATAGGTCGGGTAACCGCGGCGGACCGCATAGATATGCACAGTCGCCATCTGCGAACCAGCGATCAGCAATCCGGGGATGATGCCGGCCAGGTACATCGCTGCGATCGATGTCGAAATCAACCCGCCCCACACGATCATCAGGATCGACGGCGGGATGATAACTGCAAGCACAGCCGACACAGCGGTAATGGCTATCGAGAACGAGAGGTCATACCCCTCCTTGGTCTGGGCATCGATAAAGATCTTCGACTGGCTCGCCGCATCCGCGGTCGATGAGCCGGAGATGCCGGCGAAGAATACCGACAAGACGACATTGATTTGCGCCAGCGACCCCGGCCAATGTCCGACCATGGAGCGGGAAAGCGCCACCAACCGATTGGTGATGCCGCCGATGCTCATCAGGTTCGCCGTCAGCAGAAAAAACGGCACCGACAACAGGATGAAGGAATTGTAGGCGTTGAAAGTTTCCTGCGCGAGCATCATCATCGAAAGCCGCGGCTCGATCAGCAGGATCGGCAGGCATGCGAGCCCAAGCGCGAATGCGACCGGCACGCGCAGGACCAGCAGCCCCACAAACGTGCCAAACAGCACCAGAGCGGCTTGCCCGGCGGAAAGAACGCTGCCGCTCATCGTGCGACCCCGAACAAGATTTGCGCTTCATCGACAATCTGTTCACCCGCGAACGCAATCCATGTGAAGCCCGCCACCGGCCATGCGACGTGAATCACCCAAAGCGGCAGGTCGGCTAGTTCCGACGTCCGACTCCAGGCAAACCGCGTGAACTCGATACCCGCCCACACGAATACCAGCGCCAGCGCCAGGATGCCGAGGCGCGCCAGAATCCGCACCGCGGCCTCCGATCGCCGCGACAGATCGGGCCATACATCGACTTCGAAATGCTGCGCTTCCTTGACGCCGACCATCGCCCCGATCATGATCGTCCATATGAACAGGAAGCGCGCCATCTCCTCGGTCCAGATGTAGGAGGGAATAAAGGGGGTGTAGCGCGAAACAATCTGCAGCGTGACCGGAATGACCAGGATGCCGACGCAGGCCGCCAGCAGCATTCTCAGCAGTTTGGCATAGGCCGCCGTCGCGCGGCGCCATAGCGACGGGTTGGCTGTCATCCGTACTCCGGTCATTGGCCTCCCCGCGCGGCGGCAGTCTTCGAGCGGGGCAGGCCGCGAGGCTTGCCCCTGCACCTCGTTCAGCGATTTCGTGATCAGGCGGCGTTGATTTTCTCGAAGATGCCTTCGGCGCCGATCTCCTTGGCGTAGCTGGCCATCACGGGATCGGTGAGTTTCTTCATGGCGTCGCGTTCCTCGAACGGCACCCGCTTCAGCTTGCCGGCTTTTTCCAGCGCGTCGAGCTTGACAACTTCTTCGCTCGATTCAAGCTGCCGGCCGAAGTCGCCGGCCTCCTTGCCCGCCTTCATGATCGCATCCTGCAATTCCTTCGGCAAAGTCTTGAGCGTCTTCACCGAGAAGCAGATCGGGCGAATCGACACAGCATGTTGCGTCAGATTGAGGTGCGGCGCGACCTCGTAGAACTTCATCGCCTCGACGCCGGCAGCCTCGTTCTCGCCGGCGGCGATCACGCCATTCTGAATGGCGTTGTAGACCTCGTTGTAGGCGATGACCGTCGGAGACATGCCGGCGGCGGCAAACGTCTTCGACCAGATCGGCGCGCCCTGCACCCGCACCTTCAGGCCCTTGATATCGGCCAGGTTCCTCAGCGGCTTGTTGGCGAAGATATTGCGGATGCCGCCGCCGGCATAACCGATCAAGACAACCTCGGCTTTCGCCGCGACTTCGTCCGCAATCGGCGCCAGCATGTTCGCCTCGACGACCTTGTTCATGTGTTCGATGCCCTTGAAAACGAACGGAGCGTCGATGAACGGAGCCGCCTTGGCGAAGGTCGACATGTGAGCAGGCGAGACGATGCCGTAATCGACCGCCTTGCCCTGCGACATGTACTCGAAATACTGCTTTTCGAGACCGAGCGATGAATTTTTGTGCAGCGTGAAATTGACGGGCTTGCCGTAATACTTCTTGACCAGTTCTTCGAACCTCAACAGTGCCTTGGTGAAGGCGTGATCGTCGTTGAACTGAACGGCTCCGTTCAGCGTGACGGGCGCCTGCGCCTTCAGGATCGATGGCATACCAAGCACGCCCGCGGCTGCGGTTGCACCGAGCCCGGCGAGGACTGTTCTGCGCTTCATAGACTTCCCTCCTGTGATACCCACCCCTTGTCGCCGGGATATTGGGCTTTGGCGACTGCCGGCTCTCGCCTTGCAGCTTGCCTGCGACTGCCGAGCGTACGCAAGAGGGGCCCGCGATGGAAGCCCATTTTGCCGTGTGGGAAGGATGCTGCATGCCGACCGGCAGCGATGGCGGCGCTATCGCCGGATGTATTCGGGCCAGGCGGTTTCGCGACGTTGCGGTGCAAACTACCTCCGCTCCGTCGCAAATCCGTAGATCAGCGCCAGCCGGTCGAGACATTCGCGAAACCTGCGTGCGAAGTAGTCATTCCAGCGCTGGGCACGTAATCCGCGCCTTTGCCCGATCTGCTCCATGGTCATCCCCAGGATCAGCACCTCGTGCACGAGCGCTGCTCCGTCCGCGCCGAGTTCGCGCTCGGCGCGGTTCAGCCGCAGCACCGCGTTGCGCTGGCCTTCGGTAATCGGCTCCCGCATCTGTCCGCCATCGACATATTCCCGGGTCGGATCGACCGCCCGCGGCCCGCGCTCGGCCCTTTCCCAATCGGCCTGAAAAGCCCGCCCGCCCTGGTATTGTGCATCGTCCACGTGGCGATGAGAGTGCATGCGGCCCAGCGGATCGTTGCGGATCGAGCGCACGGTGACAATCTTGTCGCCCGGCTCCAGCGCAAGAGGATCATCGACTTCAACCGCCGTTACTTCAGCGTTGAGCGGCAGATCACGCGATCGCCGGTCGTGCACCCTTGTCAGTTCGTGCGGTCGTCTGCGTTTGGCCCGTGCCATGCTTGACTTCTCCAATGGTAAGGTCTGACTCGCTGCGGCTGCGCTATCGTTTTATGCCGCGTCCACCAGCCGCAGGCAGACGGGAACGGCCGCCCGTTCCGAGGCGGTGCCGGGACCCCGGATCAGGTGCAAGTGCCCGATGCAGTAGCTCGAGGCCTCGTACTGCGGATGACCGCAGAAGGTGATGGCTTCGCCCTCGGCGTCGCCGCCATAGGGATACCGGCAATCACCGGGTTCCAACTCCATCAGCGTCAGATGGCGCGGCATGATTTGGATACAGCGGAGTTTGACGCGATCAGGCTGCTCGGAAACCGGCATCGATGGCTTCGATTCGGCCGCGGGCTCGCGAACTTTGCGGAGTCGCGGTGCATTGAGTTGTTGCGACAACCTCGGCAGCTTCTTCGGCCGGTCGAAGACCGCGAGCCCCATCCGCTTGGCGCGACCGATGGTGGCATTGCGTGAATAGGCGGTGTCGAACCTCGCGTTGATCGCATCGGCGGCTTCGGAATGGGACATGCCTTTGGCAACGCATTCCCGCAGCATGTCGCAATGCTCCGGGGCCCAGTTTACCTGCATTGGCTTTTCTCCCCTATGCTTCCGGCCGTGGTCAGGATGCCGGGTGGATCCCGCCGCGGCGCCCTTCGACCGATTTTTTCTGATATTCCGAATAATAAGTCAAGCTCAATTTCTGATATTCGGAATTGCATTTACTTCTGGAATTCGGAAAGGATGCGTCATGCTGGACGTCGGATTGATCGAGCGGGGACTGCAGAAGCCAGGCAAGACCAAGGGCGGTCTCGCAAAGGCGATGGGCGTTCGCCCCGGGGCCGTCTCGGAAATTCTGTCCGGGCTGCGCCTGATCAAGGCGTCGGAGATCGCCGACATCATCGATTATCTCGACTTGAATTCGGTGCCGATCATGGGCCGCGTTGGCGCCGGCGCGGCGATCGAGCCGGAATACGAGCAGGTGCCGCCGGAAGGCCTCGGCGAGGTCGAACTGCCCTTCCCTATTTCGGAGGAAACCATCGCCTTCGAGGTGGCCGGCGACTCCATGCTGCCTAAGTATGAAAATGGCGACGTTATCGTGGTCTACAAGGAGCAGCGGCACCCCGTGACGAGCTTCTACGGCGAAGAGGCCGCGGTGCGGCTGAAGACCGGCGAGCGTTACCTGAAAACCATCGAGCGGGGGAAATCCGCCACCTTGGTCAATCTCACCAGCTTCAACGCCAAGCCGATCAACGGGGTGAAGCTGGAATGGATCGGAGAGATCTGCGTCACCCTGCCAAGGGGCCAGATCGAGCGCCTGCGGGCCAAGGCCGGCGCCCGGGCGCGCAAGGCGGCAAAGGCACATGCCGGACGCGGACATGAGAGATAGGAAGCGCTCCGAAAAATGGCATGGCCACACCGCACGATTCTCGTCGGGCGCGGGGCCGGGCAGCACCAGTGCACTCTGATTTCCGATTTTACGAATTTTGCACTTGACTTGCTTCTGATTTTCAGAAATACTCGCAGGGTCGCCGGCTACAATTCCTCCGCCGGCTGGCGCCAGCCCTGAGGGGGTCATGCAGTATTTCGTCGTGATGATCGACTATGGGCGGGGCGGGCGCGAGGCGATTGTCGATCCTGAAATCACCCGCCGCGAAGTCATCTCGCGCGTGGCGTCGGGCGAGTACAGTAACATCAGCTTCATCCACGAAATCGCGGATTCGTCGGTCGACGATATTACGGCGGAGATTCTTGCCGAGGCAGCCGCTCCCGAAATCCCGGTCGCTGACGCCGATCCGCAGGCCAGCCGCTTCGATCACGTCCGCGATCTCAGGAAGCATGAGCCGGTGTGATCCACGCGAGGGCCGCGTCGGAACCGCGGCGACGCGGAACGGGCATATCCTGTCAGGTTTAGTGTTACTGCAAAGCCACACGCGCCAGGAATGTGCGGCCGTTCCGCTTACGTTCGCAAGAGTTGATGATGGGTCCTCGGCCGACACGGTAAATTAGCCGGGGGCTGACTTCTACCGTGCTTTCGCAAAGGAGAGCCGACATGCCAGCCTACATCCAGCACGATCAATCTGAAACAGCGCCGATTTTCTGTCCCGGCTGTATCGGTCTACTCCCGATGTACGTGAGAGAGGTCGATCCCCATTGGAGCATGGCGAAGATCGACTTGATCTACGAGTGTTCCGACTGCGGCGCCGAAGTCAGGCAGACCATTACCAAGCCGGAACGACGGCACTAGCGCGTTCACGCCGCTGCCTGTTTGCCCCGATAGCAAGGCCAAGACACAAGGCCAAGGCATATGACAGGGCGCGTCCTCGACGCGCCCGGCAACCAATGCTTCCGCCACAACGATGCCTCTGCTGCGCTCGCGGGCGGCGGGTTTGGGTCATATCGAGGCTGCAGTCCCTGAAGCATAACGCATTGCATGGAGTTCGCTGCTACCCCCTATGGGTAGAGTCGGATTGGACAATTTTGCCTTTCCGCCCTCCATTTCCCGCAAAAGCGACAATCCTGCTGTCGAATCTGTCCCTTTCCAGTATCGTGCCCGCCCAGTATCGTCGCTTGTCACGAATGGGAACCGCCTTCATGTACGACCCCGCCGGCGTGACGACATCGCCCGACTTCCCCATTCCTGCGCAGATGAAAGCCTGGATCCTGGGAAATCCGGATGAGCTCTTGTTCCGCGGTAAGGCCACCCCGATACCGGGGCGGGCGGAAGTTCTGGTCCGCATCGACGCCGTCGCGATCTGCGCGACCGACCTCGAGATTATCAGCAGCGGATCGCCGGCAAGCATCCAGGGCGGCCTGCCTTTCAACAAGAGTTTTACGCCGGGTCATGAATACATGGGCACGGTCGCTGCCCTCGGTCCCGCCGTCGACGAGGTTGCGATCGGCGAACGCGTCAGTGTCGAAATTCATGCCGGCTGCGGCCAGTGCAGCCGCTGCCGCCAAGGCATGTACACATCGTGCCTTAACTACGGAAGGCCCGACAAGGGTCACCGTGCCAATGGATTTACGACCGACGGTGGATTTGCCGAATACGCAATCAACCACATCAACACGCTGGCGCGGGTGCCCGATACCATGAGCGATGCTGAAGCCACGCTTGTCGTCACGGCCGGTACATCGATGTACGGCCTCACCGAACTCGGTGGGCTGGTCGCCGGCGAAAGCGTTGTGGTTATTGGCCCTGGTCCGATCGGGCTGCTCGCGGTGGCAGTTGCCAAGGCGCTCGGTGCAAGCCCCGTGATCCTGACGGGAACGCGCAACAAGCGCCTTGCGATCGGAAAAGAACTGGGGGCGGACCGCATCATCAACGTCGCCGAGGAGAACGCCGTCGATGTCGTCAGGCAGCTCACCGGCGGGATCGGCGCGGATTATGTGATCGAGTGCGCGGGCACCGAAGTCACGGTAAATCAAGCCATCCATATGACCAATCGCGGCGGAAAGATCTGCATGGCGGCCTTTCCGCACGGTCCGTTGACGACCGATCTAGCGCATCTGGTGAAGAACAACATCTACGTCTACGGCATTCGCGGCGAGGGCCGCAGCGCCACGCGTCGCGCGATGGCGCTGATGGCGGAAAAACGGTTCGATGCGACGAAAATTCACACCCATACGTTCGCGCTCGACGACCTGCCCACCGCACTCCGATACGCCCGCGATCGTGTCGAAGATGCCATCAAGGTGGTGGTGACCGCGCGTCGGACGGCCACGCTTGCCGACGTGGCGGCAGAGTAGAATGACCCCGTCAGCGGCCGAACGAGATGAACTGCTCAAAGGCTTCGCTCGTGCCCTGTTCCAGAACGACATGGACGCGCTCTACAGGATCGTCGCGCCCGACTTCCTGTGGAGCTTCCATGACGGTCTCATCACAACCAAGTCCCTCGTCGGCCCCACGGCAATTCGCGAGCATCTGGCCCGGCAGAGGGCGCTGTTCTCGGCGCAACGCTTCCACGAAGTGGCTTACCATCATGCCGGCGAGATGACCTTCATGACGTTCCGCGTCAACGAAACCGTAAGAGCCAGCGGGGAACAGCGGGAACAGCGCGGTATCGAGCGCTACACGTTCAAGGACGGCATGCTCGCGACCAAGGACGTCTACCGCAAGCCCGTCACTCCATGATTTGTGAGTATTCCCGTTTCAAATTCGTCCCAGCGCCGTCAGGATGACCCGCGGCGTCAGCGGAATCTCGGTGATCACAGCGCCGAACGGCCTGAGCGCGTCGTTCACCGCGTTCGCCACCGCCGCGGCGGCTCCCGCCGTACCGGCCTCGCCCGCGCCCTTGGCGCCCAGCTCCGTCTCGGAGGTCGGCGACACCACATGGCCGACATCGATGTCGGGCATTTCGCCGGACATCGGCACCAGATAATCGGCCATGTTGGCGTTGGTCAGCTGGCCGCGCTCGTCGTAGATGCACTTCTCGAGCAGCGCGGCGCCGAGCCCCTGCACTACCCCGCCCCGGATCTGCTCGTCGACCAGTTGCGGGTTGATCATGGTGCCGCAGTCCTCCACCACCCAATGCCGGAGCAGCTTGACGAAACCGGTGTCAGTGTCGACTTCCAGCCATGAGGCCTGTACGCCATTGGTGAAGGCGAACGGATATTCGCGCGGCACGAAGTGGCGTGTCGCCATCAACTCGGGCTGGATGCCCGGCGGCAGCGTGTCGGGGCGGAAGTACGCGATCCGCGCAAGCTCGCGCAGCTCCATGCGCGGCGAGCCGTCGCTGGCATTCACGATCGCATTGCCGGCGAGGTCAAGTTCATTCGGCGAGGATTGCAGGATGGCGGCGGCAACGTCGAGAATGTTCCTGCGCAAGATCTTCGCCGCCTGGAGTGCGGCCTCGCCGCCGATGCCGGCGCCGCGCGAGGCCCAGGTGCCGCCGCCATAGGGCGTGTTGTCGGTATCGCCCAGAATGATGCGGACACGCTCCATCGAGACGCCGAGCACGCTGCCGACGATCTGCGCGGTCAGGGATTCCGAGCCCTGCCCCTGTTCGGTGATGCTGGTCTGGCAGATCACCGAACCCTGGGCGTCCAGCCGCACCGCGACGCCGTCTTGCGAGGATATCCTGGCGCCCCCGACGCCATAAAACGCCGCGCTGGGATTGGTGACCTCGATAAAGCTCGCAATGCCGATGCCGCGATGAACCTTCCGGGCTCGCAACTCCGCCTGTTCGGCGCGCAGCGCGTCGTAATCCATCATCGTCATCAGCTTGTTCATCGCGGCGTGATGCGACAGCAATTCGAACCGCAGGCCGGAGGGCGACGCGCACGGGTAGGCGTTATCCGCAATCAGGTTGCGGCGGCGAATTTCCACCGGATCCATCCCGATTTTGGCTGCCGCCAGATCGACCAGGCCTTCCGTCACCGAACAAGCGATCGGATGGCCGACCGCACGATACTGGCACATGACATTCTTATTCTGGAACACGACCCGGGCCCGCGCCCGGTAATTTCTGGTCACATAGGGACCGCCCACGAGATTGACGACCTGGTTGGCTTCGATGGCGCTCGTACGCGGATACATCGAATAGGGCCCTATTCCGGTGAGATCGTCGATCTCGAATGCCGTGATGATCCCATCGCGCCCGACGCCGATCCGTCCCCAACAGCGATGATCGCGGGCATGAATATCGGTGTTGAAGCTTTCGACCCGGTCGGCGACGAATTTGATCGGCCGGCGTAACAGTTTCGACAGCGCGTACGTAGCCATTTCGTCGGCGTAGATGTGGACCTTGATGCCGAAGGAGCCGCCGACGTCCTTGCAGACCACGCGGACCTGCGATTCCCCGAGCCCAAGGTGAAGCGCCGCAATGTTCTGCACCATGTGCGGTGCCTGCGTGCCCTGATAGATCGTCAGCCTCGCCTCGGCGGCGTTCCAGTCGGCCAAGACCGAACGCGGCTCCAGCGTCACGCCGGTGTGCCGCCCGAAAATGAAATCGGCTTCCACCACCTCGTCGGAGCCGGCGAACGCTGTATCGACCTCGCCGGCATCGAGGTTGCGCTCAAAGGCCAGGTTGTCACCGAGCGACGGGTGAATCACCGGGGTTGCAGGGTCGAGCGCAGTGCGCATGTCCGTGACTGCTTCCAGTTCTTCATATTCGACCCTGACGATTTCCGCGGCATCCTCCGCGACGGCACGGCTGGTGGCCACGATGGCGGCGACGGCTTCGCCCTGCCAGCAGACCCGATCGATCGCGATGGCATGCTGGGCGGCAGATTTGAGGCCCTTCAGGTGCGAGAGCACGCCCACCCACGGGGTGATGACGGGGGCCAGTTCCTTGCCGGTCACGACCGCGATGACGCCGGGCAGCTGCTTTGCTGCAACGGTATCGATGTCGGCGATCCTCGCATGCGCATGCGGCGAGCGCAGGAAGACCAAGTGTCCCATGCGCGGCAGCTCCATATCGCTGACATAAAGCCCGCGCCCCTGCATCAGCCGCTCGAGGTTCGGCCGCGGTACGGTTTTTCCTATATAGGAATTCGGTCGGTCGAGTTCCGAAAGAATTTCAGGGTTTGCCGACGCGATCGTCATGCCTGGCCCCCTGCTCGCGCCCGCGCCGTGATCTCGATCGCGTCGATAATGGCATGGTAACCGGTGCAGCGGCAGTAATTGCCGGACAGGTGCTCGCGGATCCGTTCCCGATCGGGCTCAGCCTCCTGCTTCAGCAGATCCTGTGCCGCCATCAGCATGCCCGGCGTGCAAAACCCGCACTGCAAGGCGTTGCGATCGCGAAAGGCGGCCTGCAGATCGGCGACCTCGCCGCTATCGGACAATCCCTCGATGGTTTGCACTGAGGCGCCGTGCGTCTGCACCGCCAGCATCAGGCAGGACCGTACGATCTCCCCATTCACGCGCACCGTGCAGGCGCCACAAACCCCGTGTTCGCAACCGACATGCGTTCCGGTCAGCTGCAGCTGTTCCCTCAGAAAGTCCGCCAGATTGAGACGCGGGAGAACGTGAGCATCGACGCGCTCGCCGTTCACCTCAAGCGAGATCAACACCGACGCCGTCACGCACGACCCCCGGCATTGAGATCGGGCCGGCACAGAAGCGCCGACGCGCCGCGCGCCAGCAGCACCTTTGCAAGATGCCGGCGCATCGACGCAGAGGCCTGATGGTCATCCTGCGGATCGAGTTCCTCTCCCAGGACGATCATAGCCGCCGCCAACACCTCGGGCGTGAGGGAAACGTTGATCAATTTGGTCGCGGCCCTGGCCAACAGTGGCCGATCACCAACGGCGAAGAAGACCAGCCGGAGTTTGGTAAAGATATCTTTCTCCACGATCGCCTGCGCCGCGAGACCCGCGATCGCGTAGTCGCCTTGCCGCCGGGCGAATTCGTGGAAGAAGTATGAGGAGTTCGTGCTGGCCACCGGCAGTTCGACGCCCACGAGCAATTCTTGTGCTGACAGGTCCGTCGCATAAATCCCCTTGAAGAACTCTTCGGCAGCAACCCGCCGTTCGCCGGCCTGACCACGCACGACAATGGTCGCATTCAGCGCGACCATGCAGGCCGGCAGTTCGGAAGCGGGATCGGCATGCGCGAGGTTGCCGCCGATCGTGCCGCGGTTACGGACCGCGGGATGCGCGACGTGAGCAATCGCTTCCGTCAACAGCGGCGCGTTCGCCGCGATTTCCGGCGATTTCAGGACATCGACATGACGGGTCAGGGCACCGATCCTCACGATACTGCCGGTCACCGCAATGCCGCGCAGTTCGGCGAGTTCGCCGATATCGACGATGAGTTCGGGTGAGGTCAGGCGCAGATTCATCGCAGGCATCAGGCTCTGGCCGCCTGACAGCACCTTCGCCTTGTCCCCATGCGTCCCGAGCAACTCCAGCGCATTCACAACGCTGGTTGCGCGGGCGTAAGCGAAAGCCGCGGCTTTCATCGGCGTGACCTCCCCCGGGTCGTTTCTGGCACATTTTTTCTGGATTAGACGGCGGCGACCTCCAAAGGTCAAGTTTGTTTATCGAACGATTGTTTGTGGTGACTCGACTTCCAGACTTGTCATAATGGGATCACGCGCGCGGCTCAGTGCTCATCAAGACCGGCGCCTGGGAGGAGCGGCAATGAATCTGGGATTCTTTACGATGCCGATTCATCCGCTCAACAAGGATTGGCGCCTATCACTGCAGGAGGACCGCGAAGCATTCCTGCTCGCCGACCAACTCGGGTTTACCGAGGCCTATGTCGGCGAACACGTCACCGACCAGGCCGAGAACATCACTTCCTGCATCGCGTTCATCGCCTGGATCGCGGCCGCCACCAAAAGGATCAGGCTCGGCACCGGCACGATCAATATGCCGAACACCCATCCCGCCACCGTCGCCGCCTCCGTGGCGATGCTCGACCACATGCTCGATGGCCGTCTGATTCTCGGCATAAGCCCGGGCGGCCTGCTTTCGGACGCGGAATTGTTCGGCAATCTGGACGCCGATCGCAACGCGATGTTTCTGGAATCGATCAATCAGGTGCTGGCGATCTGGGCCGGCGAGCCGCCGTATGATCTCGCGGGAAAATACTGGAACGTCTCGACGCAGAAGACCTTGATCAAGGATATCGGCCAGGGAATCATTGCGCGACCGTTGCAGCGGCCGCATCCGCCTATCGTCGTGACCGCCGTCGCGCCGTTCTCCAAGGGCGTCGCCGAAGCCGCTGCGCGCGGCTGGGATCCGATTTCGGCCAATTTTCTGATGCCCGCCTGGGTGAAAAGCCACTGGCCGAAATACGTCGAAGGCTGCGAGCGCGGCGGTCGTCCGGCTGACTCCGCGAACTGGCGCGTCGCGAAGAGCGTATTTGTCGCCAAGGATGCAGCAACCGCGAAGGCCTACGCGACCGACCCGGACGGGCCTTACGTCTACTACTATCGTTCGCTGTTCACCAAACTCAGGAAGAACGGCCGCATCGAGCTGTTCAAGACCCGCCGCGACCAGCCCGACGATGAAGTGACGCTGGAAACAGTCTGCGACAGACTGATCATCTATGGGACACCTGATCGTGTTGCGGATCAATTGCTGGCTTTCCAGGACGAGGTCGGGCAGTTCGGCACGCTGCTGTATGCCGGCAAGGACTGGAAAGACCGCGAGCTCGGACGCCAATCTATGATCCTGATGGCCGAGAAGGTGATGCCGCGCCTGAACGCGGGCAGTTCGGACCGCTCTAACGCCGCAGAATAATCCGCAATTGTTTGAGAGGGCGCGCCGTGGCTCTGACCGATCGCATTCCCTATCAGGCGCAAATCGACCGGCCCCGTCTCCGGCTGCCGGGCGGCAAGAAGCTCGCGGTATGGGTCATCCTCAATGTCGAGGAATGGCGGATCGAGAACACCATGCCGCGAACCGTGCTGAGCCCCCCGATGGGACAGCCGCTGCTGCCGGACGTGCCGAACTGGTCGTGGCACGAATACGGGATGCGCGCCGGCTTCTGGCGTCAGTTCAAGGCACTGACCGACCGGAATATGCCGGTGACGCTGGCGCTGAACGCGAACGTATGCCACTCCTACCCTCGCGTCGCATCGGCTGCGCTTGATGCCGGTTTCGAATTCATGGGTCACGGTTTCGTCCAGGGCCCCATGCACAGGCTGGACAACCAGGCCGATGCGATCAAGCGAGCGGTCGAGACAATCGAAGATTTCACCGGCAAGCGGCCGAGATCGTGGGAAAGTCCTGGCCTGACGGAAACCGAGGAAACGCTCGATCTTCTGCGTCTCAACGGCATCGAGTACGTTGCAGACTGGGTGATCGACGATCTTCCACAGGACATCGCGACGCCGCACGGCACCATCACTACCATTCCCTACTCGGTGGAGACCAATGACATCGTCATCCACGCGCTGCAGCATCTGACTTCCGAGCAATTCCTGCAGCGCTGCACCGACCAGTTCGACCGGTTGTACCTCGAAGGCGCCACCAATGCGCGGATCATGGCGATCTCAATTCATCCTTACATCACCGGTGTTCCGCATCGCATCAAGTATCTGGAGGCGTTGCTCGACTATGTCATCGGCCATGAGGGTGTCGCCCTGATGACCGCAAGCGAGATCGGAGACTGGTACCGGGCCGAAATGTCGAAATCATAGTTCAGGCCGCAAGCCCCTTGGCGTTCGTCTTTCAGCACTTCCGAAGAAGCGTTTGCGACAACGCAATGGAAGTTTTCGCTCTTGAGCGCCGACGCCATCTCCACCGGGCACGGACGGCTCGCGCTGGACCTTCCTCATGGCGACCCATCCGGCTTGAGAAACCGGCCGTAACTGCCGCGGGCGAACAACAGCGGCTCTTCCCGGTTGTAGGCATAGGCCTCGACGGCGCCCAGGAAGATGACGTGGTCGCCGCCATAATACCGGTTGGCCGCGCGGCATTGGAAATTCGCGACGCTGTCGGTCAATATCGGCGCGTTGCCAAGGCCCGGCGTCCATTCGACGCCCGCGAATTTGTCTTCGGAGGATTTTGCGAATTTGCTGGCCAGAGCCTGCTGCGATGCGCCCAGCACATTGACCGTGAAATGACTGGCGTTCTGGAAGGTGCTCAAGCCCTGGGAAAACATCCCGAGGCTCCACAGCACCAGCGGCGGGTTCAGCGATACCGAGGCGAACGAATTGCAGGTCAGCCCATAGGGCTTGCCGTCGGCCGCGACCGCCGTGATGATGGTGACGCCGGTGGCGTAAGTACCCAGCGCGTTACGGAAATCCCTGGGATCGATCACCGAGCTATCGCTGGCCAGTTCGTTGGCCGGATCCGGATTGATCGGATGCTTGGGGGCGTCGGTCATCCGAAGGGCCTCAGAGCGTCAGGTTTTCGGATGGCAGGCCGAGCGCCACGCGGCCGTAATTGGTGCCAGCCGCATCGAAATTGAAAGCCAGGTGCGAATTGATGGCGTGAGCATCGCGGAACTGCCGCTGCAGCGCACCCGTGGTGAAGAGGCCGCGCGCGCCGCTCGCGGAGGACAACAGGGATACCGCCTCGGTACAGAGATTGACGGAATAGGCCCCGTCACGCCGCAGCCTGGTCTTGGTGAAGATAGCCGGAATCCGGCCGGATCGCGCATCGGCCATCGCCTCGATACATCTCGACCGCATGATCAGACGCGCGGCATCGATCTTCGCGGAAGCCTCGGCGATCTTGATCTGGGTGCTCTGAAAGTCGCCGAGCTTGGCGCGATTGTAGGTCGACGCGCGATGGCGTGTGATGTCGATGTAGTCATCGAGGCAGGCCTGTGCGTTGCCCAAGGCCGCCCCGGACAGCACATAGGGAAACAGCGAGAATACCGGCAGCGCATACAGCGCATTCGGATTGTCAGCGCTGCCGGGGGTCGGACCGCCGGCCAGATCACCCACCGCAACCGTCATCGCTTCGGTGACGAATACTTCGGCGACCTCGACATCGTTCGATCCCGTTCCCCGCAATCCGCTCGCATTCCAGGTGTCGGTGACCCTGTAGTCCTTCTTGTGAAGCAGGAATATCCGGTACTCGATCCCGTCCGCCTCATCGTCGGAGGAGACGACGCCGCCAAGCATATTCCATTCGCTCGAATTCACGCCGGAGGAAAACGGCCAGTGGCCCCGCAGCATGTAACCGCCCTCGACTTTGCTGGCGCGACCGGAGGGAAAGATGAAGGAAGATGCGATCAGCGCGTCGGCATCCTTGTTCCAGACCAGATCCTGGGCGCGACGGTCGAACATGGCCAGCATCCAGTGATGGCTCGCGAGATTGGCGAAATTCCAGGCGACCGACGCATCACCTTGCGCCAGCACGTCGGCACAATCGACCAACGCGACGTAATCGAGTTCGGCGCCACCCACCCGCTTCGGCTGCAAGATCCTGAACAAGCCGGCATCATGCAGATCGCGTTCCGTTTCCGGCGGCAGCCGCCGCAACTCCTCGGTTCTGGTTGCGCGATCGCGTAAGCGCGGAACCAGCGCCTTGGCGCGAGAGAGCATGGCGGCATAGGTGAGGTCGTCCGCGGACGGACTTGCCTTTGGCATCTCGCCGACACCTCCCATTTGGCGTTTCTCGCTATCCCGCCGGTCATCGCGGTCCTGAGATGCGGCCGATCAACGCGAAACCTGCTTGACCGGTCGAAGCTATCTGATGATTGTTTATCGTCTGATCATCAACTATTCAAGGCGCGGCCGCCGCCGCTCATACATTCGATCGGCAGGGAGCAGATGCTGATGGACCAGACCGTTGGAATCGTCGGGCTTGGCATCATGGGCGGCGCGATCGCCCGCAATCTCGTCGAGCGCGGCTGGCGCGTCATCGGCTTCGACCTCGATGCCGCACGATGCGCCGAGCTTGCGCTTGCCAACGTCACGATCGCCGATGACGCCGGCCAGGTCGCGCGTAGCGCGCCTGTCATCATGACCAGCCTGCCAAGCCCCGCGGCAGTTGAGGAGGTCGCACTGAGAATAGCCAGTTCCGGTCAGCCGTCGCGGATTGTGATCGAACTCTCCACCCTCACGATCGCAGACAAGCTTCGCTTCGAAGCCATCCTGAAGCAGGCCGGCCACATTGCGCTGGATTGCCCCCTGAGCGGAACCGGCGCACAGGCCAGAAATCGCGATCTCGTCGTCTATGCCAGTGGCGACAGCGCAGCCATTGCCCGGTGCTCCGATCTGTTTGCTGATTTCGCCAAACAAAGCGCCGATCTCGGCGCCTACGGCAATGGCAGCCGAATGAAGTTCATCGCCAATCACCTGGTCGCCATTCACAACGTCGCCGCCGCGGAAGCGATGGTGCTGGCGCAGCGCGCCGGGCTCGATCCGAGGGTGGTGGTCGACATGATCGGCCCGGGCGCCGGCGGCTCGCGGATGTTCCAGATGCGCGCGCCAATGATGGCCGAGGGCGTTTATCAGCCAGCGACCATGAAGGTTTCGATCTGGAAGAAAGACATGGCCATCATCTCCGAGTTCGCCGCTGACGTCGGCTGCGCGACTCCGCTGTTTACGATGACGCAGCCGGTCTACGCGCAAGCGATGGCGATGGGGCTGGGCGAGCAAGACACCGCCTCGGTGTTCGAAGTGCTGAAGCAGATCAACGTCACGGAGCCGAGAGCCGCCGCAGGTCGCAATGAGGCTCCGGGGTTGTGATTCAAGTTTCAGACAGCAGATTCCGTCAAGCGGATATGCGTTCCCGTTCTCGCGGCGCGATGCGCCCGAGCTTTGCGTCGAGTGCCGCCCTCGATAAGAAGAGGGCGCAGGGAAGACCGGGTGCGCGCTGCACCCGCGGTCTCGTGTGCAAAATGCATGAGTAAAAAACGCACACGAGCATACAGGTCCAGCGGAGGCATCCGGCCTTCCCTGCGCAGTGGTTTACGGATTACTCCGCGCTCTCCCCGGTGATCAGGATTTGCTTGTCACCGTCGCCAGCGGGAAGTTTTGCTTCCCGCGGACTTGAACGCCAACCTTGAGGCGTCAGGACCACACGGCTTCACCGTCCGCGCGGCTTGCGCTCGTCAGTCGCAAGCCACCCGTCCACCGCATCCCACCGCGCGTTCGTGACGATCGCGACCCGCCCCTCTCATCGGGTGAGACGGGGCGAATCTGTAAGGGTGATTTGCCCGACAGGTTAAGCGAAAGTTTGCCCGTCGGGTTGTTTTGTCGCAGCCGGGTCTTGGTGGGGACTGCGCCGGCGCGCGAGGCGAAGCGGTTCGCGGTCGCCATCAGCTCGACGGTGACTTTATCGAGATCGTCCCGGCTGCCACAGCTAACCCGCTGCACTGGAAAAATCCGGCGGACGGCGCTCGGCGAATGCGGTGAACGCCTCGCGGGCCTCGGCGGTCATCAGCCGCTCGGCGAAGATCACGCTCTCGCGATCAATCTGCGCCGCGATCGCTTCGAAATCGCGCATCAGCGCCTTGGTGTGGCTGAGCGCGCCGGGCGGACGCTTGGTCAACGCTTCCGCCGCCGCGCGCGCCCGGGCTCGCAGTTCGGCCACCGGCACCACCGCATTGGCCAGACCGCAGGCCAGCGCCGAGGCGGCGTCGAGCGGTTCGCCGAGCGCGAACATGGCATAGGCGCGAACATGGCCGATCCGCGCCGGCAACAGCCAGCTCGATGCCGCCTCGGGCACCAGAGCGAGATTGACGAACGGCGTGGTCAGCCGCGCCGTCTCGGCGAGGAACACCAGGTCGCAATGCAGCAGCATGGTGGTGCCGACGCCGACCGCGTTGCCCTGCACCGCCGCGATCAGCGGCCTGGTCGCCTTGCCGAGATTCCGGATGAAACGGCCGGCCTGATGCTCGCCGCGATTGCCGGCGCTCGCCTGCGCGGCGAAATCGGCGAGATCGTTGCCTGCCGTAAAACTGTCGCCGTCGCCCTGGAACACCACGACCCGAATTGCCGGATCCTTTTCCGCGCGCTCCAGCCCGTCCGACAGGGCGCTGTACATGGCACTGCTCAGCGCGTTCTTCTTGTCCGGGCGGGCCAAGGTCAGCGTCATGATCCCGGCCGCGACTTCGGTCTTCACATATTCCGTCATCAAAAACTCCTCAAAGGGAAGACACTTCGCTTCAGGCGACTTTCGCCGGCTTGGACTGATCGGCATCGAGAAAGCCGACCAGCCGCTCGCGGATGATGCGCTCGGCATCCGCCATGATGCGGTCGATCAGCTGCTTCACCGTCGGGACATCGTGGATCAGTCCGACCACCATGCCGCAGCTCCAGGCCCCCGCGTCCAGATCGCCGTTGATCATGACCTTGGGATAGGCGCCGGCGACCTGGTCATGGATATCGGCGATCTTCAGGTTGGCGCCCTTCTCGCGCTCGATCTCCAGCAGGCGGTCGACCGCCTTGTTCTTCAGCACCCGCTCGGTATTGCGCAGCGCGCGCATCACCAGCCGGGTATCGAGCTCGGACGCCGCCACCAGCGCCTGCTTGACGTTGTCGTGCACCGGGGCTTCCTTCGTGGCGATGAAGCGCGTGCCCATGTTCATCCCCGCTGCCCCCAATGCCAGCGCGGCCACCAGGCTGCGCGCGTCGGCCATACCGCCCGACGCCACGAACGGAATCTTCAATTCCTCCGCGGCGCGCGGCAGCAGGATCATGTTCGGCATGTCGTCTTCGCCGGGATGCCCGCCGCATTCGAAGCCGTCGACACTGACCGCGTCGCAGCCGATCGCCTCGGCCTTCAGCGAGTGCCGGACCGAGGTGCATTTGTGGATCACCTTGATGCCGGCGGCCTTCAGCGCCGGCATGTATTGCTCGGGGCTGCGGCCGGCGGTTTCGACGATCTTGATGCCGCCCTCCCGGATGGCGGCGATGTATTCCGGATAAGGCGGCGCGGTGAATGCCGGCAGGAACGTCAGGTTCACGCCGAACGGCTTGTCCGTCATGTCATGACAGCGCGCGATCTCCTTCGCCAGCAATTCGGGCGTCCGCTGCGTCAGGCCGGTGATGATGCCGAGGCCCCCGGCATTCGACACCGCCGATGCCAGCTCCGCGAAGCCGACATAATGCATGCCGCCCTGAATGATGGGATGCGCGATGCCGAACATTTCAGTGATGGCTGTTTTCACGTATTCCTCCGGTCTTTTTCAAATGGTTCCCGGTAAGCCTATAGCATTCAAAGAATATCTTCTCCCCTCCCCCCGCGAAGCGGTGGGGAGAGGTCGGGGGTGGGGGGTCTATCCGCGCGTACCGCTGTCAGCGAGTCTGGGGAGACACCCCCCACCCCCGACCCCTCCCCGCCACGCGCAAGGGCGCGTGGAGGGAGGGGAGTGATGGTCACCACTTCTCGCCGAACGGGCGTATTTCCAATTCGAACGTCCAGGCGCTGCGGGGCTGCCGATAAAGCAACCAGTAGGATTCCGCAACCGACGACGGCGGCATCAGCAGATCCGGGTTGTCGAGCGCACCCGGTCCCAACGCCTCGAGCCGCCGCTGGCGCACCCATTCGGTGTCGACGCCGGAGTCGATGATGAGATGGGCGACGTGGATGTTTTTCGGCCCCAGTTCGCGCGCCATCGCCTGCGCCACCGCGCGCAGCCCGAATTTGGCGCTGGCGAACGCCGCGTAGCCCGACCCGCCGCGCAGGCTCGCGGTGGCACCGGTGAAGAAAATATTGCCCGTACCCCGCGGCAGCATCAGGCGGGCGGCCTCGCGGCCGGCGAGAAAGCCGGAGTAACAGGCCATCTCCCAGACCTTGCGGAATACGCGCTCGGTGGTGTCCAGAATCGGGAAGTTGACGTTGGCGCCGACATTGAAGATGCAGACCTCGAGCGGCGCGTGCCTGTCGGCGTCGCCCAGAAAGGAGACGATTTCCTCTTCCTTGCGCGCATCGAGCGAGCGCGCGTGAATGTCGCCCCCGGCCGCCTCGATCTCCTTCACCAGCGGTTCGAGCTTGGCGCCGTTGCGCCGCCCGGCGAACACCGTGAATCCCTCGGAGGCAAATTTCTTCGCGATCTCGCTGCCGATGAAGTCACCGGCGCCGATCACGGCCACGGTCGCGTTTCTCTTCTGCAAGGCTGTTCTCCCGGTCAGGTTAGGTCTGTTTCGATGGACGCCGGCCGTGCCGGATCAGTCTGCGCCACCGAGATCTACGGCTGACGCCTCATTCGGTATTTATTGTACGATACATCGGCGGCCGGGCGCGGACCGGATCGAGCAGCGACCAGTCGCCTTGCTCCACCACGTGGCCCCTCGGGAAAGGCGGACGAGCCTCCTGGCCGAGAGATCGCATCACCCGGTCGTCGCGGTAGTAGCAAAGCAACACCACACGGACCAACGCCGCAAGCGGCGCCCCGCCGACCTCGCGAAAGGCGGCGGCCACCTCGCTGCGGCGCTGCGCTTCCAGGTCGGCGAAGGCGCCGCCTCCAATCGCGGCGAGATGCGACAATGCGCGACGGATGTCGTCGCGGTCGCGCTCCAGACTGCGGAGAATGTCGTTGAATATTTTCTCGTCGTCGGCGCCGGGCACGTCGTAGACCGCGCTCTGGGGGATCATCATGCCGGCCAGCGCGCGCAGGTCGCGGACTTGTTCGGCAGTGAGGTCATGGTTTGGCATGGAAATCGCTCTCAGTCGAACAGATTGGCGAGGCGCTGCTTGATGCTGTCGGCAATGTAGAGCGCCAGCGCCTGGATGGTCGAGGTCGGATTCACGCCGCCTGAGGTCACCCAGATGCTGCCGTCGACGATGAACAGATTCTTCACGTCATGGCAGCGGCCCCATTCATTGACCACCGAACGCTCCGGGTCGGTGCCCATGCGCGCGGTGCCGAGCAGGTGCCAGCCGCCGTTGAGGATAGGACTCTCGACCGCAATATTGCTGGCGCCGGCGGCGGTAAGGATCTCCTTCGCGCGCGCGATGCCGTGATCCATCATCTTCAGGCTGTTGGCGCTGATGGTATAGTCGAGCCGGGGCGCCGGGATGCCGCTGGAATCCTTCAGGTCGGGATCGAGCGTGACGCGATTGTGCTCCTCGGGGAGATCCTCGCAGATCGCCGAGAGGCCGATGCGGCGGTTCACGAGCTTCCGGTAGGCCCCATGATGATCTTCGCCCCATGGCAGCCGCCCCGCATTGGCGCTGACGATCGCTTCCATGATGGCGCCGACGCCGCGGCCGAACTGAAAGGTGTAGCCCCGCACGAAATCGCGGCCAGGATCTGTCTCGTAGAATTCCTGGCTCCACAGGCACAGCGGCGGGCCGTGATTGCCGTCCAGCGGTTCGTCGACATAGCCGTAGGTCAGGGCATAGGGGTGAAACATCAGGTTCTTGCCGACCAGGCCCGAGGAATTGGCGATGCCGTCGGGAAATTTCGCCGATACCGAATTCAGCATCAGGCGCGGCGTGCCGACGCCGTTGCAGGCGAGGATCACGACTTCGGCGGGCTGAAACTGCTCCTTGCCCTCGGCATCGTAATAGACCACGCCGGAAGCCATGCCGTGCTCGTCGACCGTGACCTCGCGAACCCGGCACATCGTGCGCAGCTCGACTCCGGCGCGGATCGCATGCGGCCAATAGGTGATGTCGGTACTGGCCTTGGCGCCCTGCGCGCAGCCCGGCGTGCAGTGACCGAGATTGATGCAGCGCGCCCGCCCTTCGTAGTCGGTGGTGGCGATGGTCGAGTCGGACGGCCACCAGTGCCAGCCGAGCTGGTTCATCGCCTTGCCGAACCGCGCGCCGGATTTGCCGAGCGGCAATGGCGGCATCGGCGGCTGATGCGGGGGATAGGCAGGATCGCCCGCGAGACCCGAAACCCCCATCATGCGGTCGTTCTCGGCGAAGTACGGCTCCAGCGTGGCGTAGTCGATCGGCCAGTCGTCGGCGACCCCGTCGAGCGTGCGCACCTTGAAATCCGAGGGGTGCATGCGCGGGAAATGCGCCGTGTACATGATGGTGCTGCCGCCGACGCCATTGAAATTCACCACCTTGATCGGCGAATTGGCGTCGTTGATCGGATAGTCGGTGGGCCGCGCACGGCGATTGGGATTGATGGCGAAATCGCTGAACAGGCGCGCTTCCCAGTCGCGTCCGTTGCTGGGATAGTCCGTCGGCTTCACCCAGTCGCCCTGCTCGAGGCAGACGATCCGCATCCTGGTATCGGCGAGACTCCAGGCCACCGCGGCGCCCGATGCCCCGGAACCGACGATCAGGACATCGACTTTATCAAGCATCGAATTCTCCTCCCCAGCGATTCATTGATACCCAGTTCGCACCCGGCTGTCAGCAGGGGCGACAGCATGGGTGATGCTATTGTAGGTTCAGGCAGAAGCGGAAAGAACCGGGAGGGGTGGCGTGGCTGACGGCGTGCGCAATGGCGCAGATACTATCTATGAATGCGACGCGCTCGTGGTCGGCTCGGGCTGCGCAGGCATGTCCGCCGCCGTCACCGCCGGTCATGGCGGTCTCAAGGTCCTCATTGTCGAGAAGGAGGCGCGCTTCGGCGGCACCACGGCGCGCTCCGGCGGATGGTTGTGGATTCCCGGCACGTCGCTGGCGCGGACCTGGGGCATCAACGAGAGCCCGGACCAGGCGCGAACCTACCTGCGGCATGAAGCGGGCAACAATTTCGATGCGGCGCGGGTCGATGCCTTCTTGACCGCGGGGCCGGAGGCCGTCGACTTCTTCACCACGCAAACCGCCCTGCGCTTCGACATGCCGCTGGTGTTTCCCGATTATCACGCGGAAGCCCCTGGCGGAACGCAAGGTGGCCGCTCGATGGTGACGCGGCCCTTCGACGGCCGCGAGCTCGGCCCGCATATCCAAACTCTCGGCGCGCCGCTGCCGGAATTGACGGTGTTCGGCATGATGCTGGGGTCGGGCAAGGAAATCGTTCACTTCATGCGCGCGACCAAGTCGCTGACCTCGGCGGTCTATGTCGCCAAGCGGCTGTCCCGCCATTTGATGGACGTGATGCGCTACGGCCGCGGCATGACGCTGACCAACGGCAACGCGTTGGCCGGACGGCTTGCGAAATCCGCACTCGACCTCAACATACCCCTGTGGCTGTCCTCTCCGGTCCGCGAGCTGATCGTCGAGGACGGCGCGGTGCGCGGCGCCATGGTCGAACGCGAGGGACGCCTGGTTCGAATTCACGCCAAACGCGGGGTCATCCTGGCTTGCGGCGGCTTCCCGCATGACGTCGCCAGGCGCAAGGCGATGTTCCCGCATGCGCCTGACGGCACCGCGCATTATTCACCCGGCCCGCCCGGCAACACCGGTGACGGACTGCGGATGGCGGAGGCGGTCGGCGGGCGTGTCGAAGACACGCTTCCGAATGCCGCGGCGTGGGTGCCGGTGTCGGTCACCAAGCGGAAAGACGGCAGCAACGGGGTGATGCCCCATTTCATCGATCGCGCCAAACCCGGCGTGATCGCCGTGATGCGCGATGGCGCGCGCTTTGCGAACGAGGGTAATTCCTATCACGACTTCGTCCAGGAGATGATGAAGGCCGCCAGGCCCGGCGAGGAAATCGCCGCCTTCCTGATCTGCGATCACACGACCCTGCGCAAGTATGGCTTGGGATGCGTGCCGCCGTTTCCGATGCCGATCGGCCGTCACGTCAACACCGGTTACCTGATGCGCGGCGGTACGCTCGCGGAGCTCGCTGCTCAGGCCGGTATCGATGCACGAGGGCTGGAGGCGACGATTGCGAAGTTCAACGCCTCGGCGGCGACCGGACAGGATGCGGCCTTTGGCAAAGGGTCGCGCGCCTACAACCGCTTTCAGGGCGATGCGCTGCATGGTCCGAACCCCTGTATCGCGCCGGTCGAACACGGGCCGTTCTACGCGATCAAGATGGTGATCGGTGATCTCGGCACCTATGCCGGGATCCGGACCGACGCGAACGCCCGCGCGCTCGACGCGGATGGTCGTGCGATCGACGGGCTCTACGCCGCCGGCAACGACATGGCGAGCATCATGGGCGGCAACTATCCCGGCGCCGGCATCACGCTCGGACCCGCATTGACCTTCGGCTATATCGCGGGCCGGCATATCGCGGGTGTATCGAAGCCGTGATATTCATGGCGCGGGACGTGATCTGGCGGCAGCCAAAAAGGGCGGCGTCGCGCGGGTGCACCGCAATATTCCGCGCCTCACTCGGCGAGAGCGTTTCGCACGCGGATCAAGTAGTCGCGAGTGATCGAAAATTGATCTGCCCCGTCGTACGATCGACGGACGCGGCGCGACAACTCGCCTGTCAATATAGTGCTGGCGGTCCGCTGCGGTTGCTGCGGACCCGTATCAATCGAATTCGAAAGGAAGAGCCATGGCTCATGTGGGAAGCTGCTTCTGCGGCACAGTCAAACTGGAGGTCACCGGTACGCCGGAGGCGATGGGTTATTGTCACTGCCGTTCCTGCCAGTCGTGGTCCGGCGGACCTGTGAACGCGTTCAGCCTCTGGAAGCCGGCGGCCGTGCGGATTACCGCGGGAGCCGAGCATGTGGCGACGTTCCAGAAGACCGAGACCAGCCAGCGCCAGTTCTGCGCGAAGTGCGGCGGACACCTGATGACCAATCATCCGCCATTTGGTCTCGTCGACGTGTTCGCCGCGACGATCCCGACGCTTGCCTTCGTCCCCGGCGTTCACGTCAACTATGCGGAAACGGTGCTGCCGATGCGGGACGGCCTGCCAAAGCTGAAGGATTTTCCGAAGGAGCTTGGCGGTTCGGGCGAAGCCGTCGCGGAATAGCGATTGCGTCATTCGGCGGCGACGCCGTCACTATCCGATCTGCAATAGAAGGAGAGCCGAAACTCGGATCCCCTTTCGTCGCTGGCGGCGAGTCCGTTTCAGTATCTAGTTGGTAAGCGCTGGCACAGCCGCACTGTCTTCCGCGCGCGCGACGTGTTGCGCGATCGTGGCGACCGCGGCGTTCGGTATGAACTGGCCCAACAGCTGGTTGGCCCGTCGGGCGGCCGGATGACTGGCCTCGCCCCAGCAAGCCAGCGTCGGAGTATCCACCGTCGCGAGCAACTCCGGCGTCAGATCGAACCCATAGGCGCTGGCCCAGTCCAGCAGGTTGACCGGCGTGGTTTGCGACGCGTAATCGCGAACGCGCTGCGGCCAGCTGGCGAACGTCCCGGCGCCGCCATAAAAGTCGATCATCCGCTCGATCGCGGCACTATCGCCAGCCTGATACGCAGCGGAATAGGCGTCCGACATGGTCCGGAACGCCAGATAATGCCGGTACTCGCCCATGTGGCGCAGGATTTCCGGCGCCGGCGCTTCGGCAATCGTCAGGCTCAGCAACGGCACGCGTCCTCGCAGCGCGACCGCGAGCGCGGACAGAGCGCCAAAGGAATGGCCGACCAGATGCGCCGGGCCGCCCGTGCGCCGGATCACCGCTTCAAGCGCCTCCGCCTCGTGGGCAATATCGGTGTCGGCAACACTGCGGCGTTCCTGCGTGCCGCCATATCCAAGCAGGCTCGTGGTGACGGCACGGTATTTGTTTTCCCACTGCGCCGTCACGGGCCGCCAGGCGGCGCCGGTGCTGCATGACCCCGGCACCAGCACGACCGTCGGGCCCGCTCCGGCTTCGTCATAATCGATGCATCCGCGTCCGTCTTCGATCATGGTCTTGATAGCTCCTTCAAGTTGGCGAGATTCGGCAGCCGCCACACGAACGCTTGATCGTGCGACGGCTGTCGGCGGGTTCGATCAGCGCCTGGTGATCACGATTTCGAGGTATTCACTGGGAACGATCATGGTGCCGTCTTCGGCGCGATTCATCCGCCCGATCAGCGACAGCAGGTCGGTTCTGAGCCCTTGCTGGTTGGCGGCGTCGAGCGCGGCAAAGGCCTTGAGCATCGGGCCGTAATAGCTCTTGAATATCTCCAGGAAGTGCTCCGGCGACCGGTAACGGAACACGAAGTTGCGCGGCACGGCGTGGATCCCGAGCGCTGAGGGTCCGAACATTTCCGTGATGCGCGCCGGGGTCCCCCACAATGCGGGCGACCGCGCACCGGCCGGCGGCGGCAGGTATTTGCCGAGCGTCTTGAACAGCTGCCCGATGAAGCCTTCCGGCGTCCAGTTGGCGAGGCCGATCTTGCCGCCGCTCCGGCATACCCTGAGCAATTCCGCCGCGGCCTTTTCCTGGTCCGGCGTGAACATGACGCCGAAGGTCGAGACCACCACGTCGAAACTGGCGTCGGCGAAAGGCAACGCCTCGGCGTCCGCCTCCCTGAACTCGATCGACAGACCGTCGGCCGCGGCGCGCGACCGGCCGCGCTCGAGCAGGCTCGGCACGTAATCCGTGGATACGACATCGCACCAGCGGCGGGCCGCGGCGAGCGTGGCATTGCCGTTCCCCGCGGCGACATCGAGCACCTTCTGTCCTGCGTGGATATCGAGGGCTTCGCACAGTTCCTCACCGACGATCTGAAGCGTGGTGCCGACCACGGCATAGTCGCCGGAGGACCAGGCGCCTTGCTGGCGTGTTTTGAGGGCTCCCAGATCGACCGGGGCGGGCGTGGCGTTCTGAACGGCGGTGGATGCAACCATGGTTGGTCTCCGATTGGATTTGTTGGTGATGTTGCTGCCGCCGGTGTCTTTTTGTCGCTATCGACGCCTGCGGATCGAGGTCAGGCTCTCGCCGTTGAAATTGCTGCCGATCTGAACCTAATCCCGGTTCCGAAGACCTAATCTGAGAGGCGTCGTGTCCGCTATCCAGTTTGCGACAGGGCTATCCCGAATATGCGATTATTGAGTCCCGATCGGTATCCAGGGGCATATCGCCGGAGTGTCTCCCATGAATGCACGTCCTGATCGCGATTCGAGCCCGCCTCTGCCACGCGGAGTCCGCCGCGCGCTCGATGCAATGCGCGCGAATGTCGGGCGTAACTGGACCGTGACCGAACTGTCCGCAGCCGCGGGCTTGTCCAGCCGTACGCTGCAGCGACAATTCCGGGAGTTTCTCGGAAAGACCCCCCGGGCAGCTCTTCGAGATTTCCGATTCGAGAACGCACGCCGCGAACTGCTGCAGGGCATTCCCGAGACCAAAGTGATGGATGTCGCCGAGCGCTGCGGACTCCTGCATTGCGGGCGGTTTTCCGTCGAGTATCGCCGCCGTTTCGGCGAAACACCGTCGCAGACCGCGAAGCGGCAGGCCGTCTTCACCGAGGCACTGACGTCGATGCCGTCTTTTTCAATCCCAAGCCGCGACCGACCCACCGTGTCGCTGAGCCGGATCGACGCCCCCTTGGAACACAGCGACGTCGCGCTCGGCATCGCCGATGAGCTTGCGGCCGCTTTAACGCGGGCCGGCGCCGCCGTTGTCCGGCAAGCCGGCGCGGCGCGCTATCACCTGATCGGCGCCATCAGCGGATCGGACCGGCAAACACGCCTGACCTTCCGGCTGGTCGACGCCGAAACCGGCCGCCATCTGACAGCGTATCGTGCCGATGGCGCGTTTGGTCATGACGCCGCCGTCGACGAGCATCTGGCCACCAGAATCGTCGCGGCGATGCAACCATGCCTGCGCCTGGCGGAAATCGATCGTGCCAGCCGCAAACCGGAGGCCGATTTGAGTCCGCACGATATGGCGCTGCGGGCGATGCCCTGCGTGCTTTCGCTCAATGCCGAGGGCAATGCGCAAGCGCTGGATCTGCTGGAACGCGCGATGGACCATGATCCCGACAATGCGCTGGCGACCGCGCTTGCGGCCTGGGCCTATGGTCAACGCCTGGTCTATCATTTCGCCACAGCGCCGAACGAGGATCGCGCGCGAAGCGCCGAATTGACGCGGAAAGCCCAGATGCTGGGCGGAGACGCCACCGTGCTCGCCGTTCTCGGCAACGCCCTCACCTTCCTCAACGACCTCGAAGCAGCGGAACTGACGATCCGCAAGGCGCTTTCGATCGATGGCGGGTCGGCCTGGGCCTGGAGCCGCAGCGGATGGCTCGATGTCTATAACGGCGATGCCGATTCGGGGATCGAGCGGCTCAAGATAGCGCTCGACCTCGCGCCGAACGACAGTCTCGCATTCAACAGCATGGTCGGCATCGGATGCGCGTATTTCGAGTCCGGCCGTTACTCCGACGCCGCCCATTGGCAGCGGCGCGCGCTGGCCGAGCATCCGTCGGCGACCTGGATCCATCGCACCCTGTGCCCCGCTTATGTGCTGATCGGGGATGAATCGGAAGCCCGTCGCAGCGTTACCGCACTGCGGGAGGACTATCCGGAGCTGACGATCTCCGACGTCCAGCGCGGCCTGCCGCCGCTGCCGCAATCCTATTGCGACCGGGTGGTCGATGCGCTCCACAGCGTCGGACTGCCGCTCCATTGAGGGTTGTCGGCACGCACGAGCCCTCGCGATCCGCATGATCGGCGTAGCGCGTTCGGGGGAGCAGCATCCTACCAGGCATCGATGCAGGGGCGCTTGCGATGGGCGCGCGGCGCGGGCTTCGGCACCGACCGCAGGCCGGACATGATCCAGCGGCGGGTCTCGGCCGGGTCGATCACCTCGTCAATCTCGAGCACCGACGCGATGGAGGTCGCCTTGCCGTTGGCATAGAGCTCCGCGACCTTGGCCTGGTAGTATTTCTCGCGCTCGGCCGGGTCGGCGATCGCTTCCATCTCCTTGCGGAAGCCAAGCCGCACATAGCCTTCCAGCCCCATGCCGCCGAATTCGCCGGTCGGCCATGCCACGGTGAAGAAGGAGGCGTGGAAGCCCCCGCCGATCATCGACTGCGCCCCAAGGCCGTAGCCCTTGCGCAGCACGACGCCGAACAGCGGCACGGTGAGGCTCGCTCCGGTCACGAACATGCGGGCGACGTGGCGCACGATCGCGGTCTTCTCGGCCTCGGGCCCCACCATGAAGCCCGGCGTATCGCACAGCGACACGATCGGAATGTCGAAGGCGTCGCAAAGCTGCATGAAGCGCGCGGCCTTGTCCCCCGCCGGCGCATCGATCGCACCGCCGAGGTGTTTTGGGTTGTTGGCGATCAAGCCGAACGGCCTGCCTTCGATGCGAACCAAGGCCGTGATCATCCCGACGCCGAAATCCCGGCGTATTTCGAGCACCGATCCCTCGTCCGCGAGAAGCTCGATGACGGCGCGGATGTCATAGACGCGAAGCCGGTTTTCGGGGATGGCGCGCCGCAGCAGGCGCTGATCCCTTGCCTTCCAGGAGGCGACCGAGCCTTGAAAGTAGGACAGGTATTTCTGCGCAGCGCTGGTGGCTTCCTCCTCGTCTTCGACCAGAATGTCGATGACGCCGTTCGGCGCCTGAAACGACACCGGCCCGACCTCGGCGGGATGATAGACGCCGAGGCCACCGCCCTCGATCATCGCCGGCCCGCCCATGCCGATCGAGGCATTCTGCGTCGCGATGATGACGTCGCAGCAGCCGAGCATCGCGGCATTGCCGGCGAAGCAATAGCCGGACACCACGCCCACGACCGGCACCAGACCGGACAGCTTGGCGAACTGCACGAATGACGGCCCGTCGAGACCGGTCATGCCGAGCCGGTCGGTATCGCCGGGGCGGCCGCCGCCGCCTTCGCCATAAAAGACCAGCGGCATCCGCCACTGCTCCGCAAGGCCGAGCATACGGTCGATCTTCTTGTGATTCATGTGGCCCTGGGTGCCGGCGAGCACGGTATAGTCGTAGGAGATCACCATGCAGCGGGCGTCGTGCTCACCGAATTGCTCGGCGTTGACGGTGGCCACGCCGGCTATCAGTCCGTCGGCGGGCGTGTTCTTGATGAGGTCGTCGACCTTGCGCCGGCGGCGCTGCGCGGCAATCGCCAGCGATCCGTATTCAACGAAGGAGCCCTCGTCGACCAGCTGGGCGATGTTTTCCCGCGCCGTTCGCTGATTGGTCTTGCGCCGGCGCGAGACCGCCGCGGGGCGGCTGGCGTCGAGCGTGATGGCATGACGCGCGATGGCCTCCGCAAGATCGGGGCGAATGTGGTCGAGATCGATAACCGCTTCTTCCTCGGCCGCGTCGCGCTCTACCTCGGCGGGTTCGAGAAACAGGATGGCCTCGCCGTGCATCAGCGTCGCGCCACTTCCGGCGAGAATCTTCGTGACCTTGCCGCCGTGCGGAGCGGTGACGAGGTGTTCCATTTTCATGGATTCGAGGATGGCGATCTGCTGCCCCGGACGGACCAGGTCCCCCTCGGCCACCTCGATCGCGACGATGGTGCCTTGCAGAGGCGCCGGCACCGCCACCGATCCCGCAGGAGCGACGGCCGGATCGCCGGCCTTGGAGGACCGAGCCGCTTCGCCCGCAGCGTTCGTGCTCGCGAAGAACAGCGGCCGCGCCATCTCCCTGGATGCGCCGACCAGTGCTGCGACATGGGTATCGATAAAACCGGTGCTGATGCGGTTATCGACAAAATCGGGGTGCGCCAGCACTGCCTGTATGAACGGAACATTGGTGGCGACACCCGCGATACGGAATTCGCGCAAGGCGCGTGCGGCTTTCTTGACCACATCTGGCCAGTTCGCGGCGGGCGAATGAACGATGACCTTGGCCAGCAGCGAGTCGAAGGCCGCACTGGTCCTGTATCCCGCATAGCCAAAGGTGTCGACCCGCACGCCCGGGCCGGACGGCGGATCGAACACATCAAGTGTGCCCCCGGTCGGCTTGGTTGCGCCGCTCTCGTCCATCACCTCCATGTTGATGCGAAGCTGCATGGCAAAGCCGCGCGGCGCCGGGACGTCGGCCTGCGCCAGGCCGAGCGAGGCCAGGCTTGCACCGGCGGCGACCGCGAGCTGCGACTTCACGAGATCGATGCCGAGCACCTCCTCGGTCACGGTATGCTCCACCTGAAGGCGCGGATTGGCCTCGATGAAGGCGAACGCCGGATCGCCAGAGGCGACTTCGCCGTCGACCAGGAATTCGAAGGTGCCGAGGTTGTCGTAATGCGCGGCGGCCGCCAGCTGCCTGGCGGCGTCGATAATGCGCGCGCGCAGGCCATCGCTCAACGAGGGACTGGGTGCGACTTCGATGAGCTTCTGGTTGCGCCGCTGGATCGTGCATTCGCGCTCCCACAAATGGCTGATCGCACCATGACGGTCGCCGATGATCTGCACCTCGATATGGCGCGCCTTGCGGATCAGGCGCTCGACATAGACGCTGGCGTTTCCGAAGGCGGCCTTCGCCTCGGACTGGCAGCGCGCATAGGCTTCCTCGAGCTTTGAGGCGTCCTCGACGAATCGCATGCCGCGCCCGCCGCCGCCGGCCACGGCCTTGATCATGACCGCGCCGCCGCTGCCGAGCGAGGCCAGGAACGCCTTCGTCTCCTCCAGCGAGGTCGGACCGCCGGTCCCTTCGATAACGGGCAAGCCGCAGCATTTGGCGAACCGCTTGGCTGCAATCTTGTCGCCGAACAGATCGAGCGCCTCGGGAGACGGCCCGACGAAAACGATACCCTCCTCGGCGCAACGTCGCGCCAGCCGCGAATTTTCGCTGAGGAAGCCATAACCGGGGTGCAGCGCGTCGCAGTTGGTCGCCCTGGCGGCGGCGACAACCGCCTCGATATCGAGATAGCCGCGTGCGCCCCGCCCCGGAATTTCGAAACTCTCGTCGGCGGCGCGGACGTGCAGCGACAGCGCATCGTCCGACGGGTGGATGGCGACGGTGGCAAGGCCGCTTTCGCCGGCCGCACGGCTGATGCGAATGGCGATCTCGCCGCGATTGGCGATCAGCAGTTTGTGAAAGGGCATGGATGTGTCCGTTTGAAACTCAGCGATCCTTGATGGTGGGATCGAGCAGGATGCGCAAGGACTCTCCCAGCGCGCTGGTTTCCGATGCAAGCAGAATTTTGTCCCGTATTACGGAATTGACCAGATAAGCGTCGGCTGTGCGAGAAGGCCGCCTCCAGATCGCTCTCGAATCCCGATTGTGCGACGACGGGAAGCAGAGCAAGTTTGCGTGGTGGAAGGTTCGGTCGTGCACCGAATACAGCGGTCACCGAGCGCGATTAACCGCATCTCAGGTCGCGGTACAAGTGAGGAACAACAAAGATGGCTCGCCCACCCAATCTCGAGGCCGAACAGGTTGCACCCGAGTATTGCGATATGCTCAAGCGCAACGTGCGTCTGAAAGATCGCGTCGCCATCGTCGTCGGAGCTGGCCAGAGTCCCGGCGAGGGCATCGGCAACGGCCGTGCCACCGCCCTCACCTTCGCGCGGGAAGGCGCCCGCGTGCTGTGCGTGGATCACAATCTCCAGTCGGCCCAGGAAACCGTCGACATGATCGGCGCCGGCGGCGGCACCGCGGCAGCGTTCAAGACCGACGTTACCAGCAATGCCGAGCTGGAGGCCATGGTAGCCGACGCGCTCACCCGCTGGGACCGCATTGACATCCTGCACAATAATGTGGGAGTCAGCATCGCCGGCGGCGATGCCGAGTTGCTCGATCTCACCGAGGAGGCGCTCGACCGCTGCGTCGCCATCAATCTCAAGAGCTGCATTTTTGCAGCCAAGCACGTCATCCCGATCATGCGCCGGCAGATGAGCGGCGTCATCATCAACATTTCCTCGATGGCCGCCATCACCACTTATCCCTACGTCGCCTACAAGGCGACCAAATCGGCGATGATCTCCTTTACCGAGCAGCTCGCCTACCAGAATGCCCAGTACGGTATCCGCGCCAACGTCATTCTGCCCGGATTGATGAACACGCCGATGGCGGTCGACACCCGGGCCCGGGAATTCAAGAAGAGTCGCGCCGAGGTCGAGGCCGAGCGCGACGCCAAAGTGCCGTTGCGCCGGAAGATGGGTACCGGTTGGGACGTCGCCAACGCGGCCCTGTTCCTGGCCTCGGACGAGGCGAGCTTCATTACCGGCGTGACGCTGCCGGTGGACGGCGGTGCGAGCGTGCGGCGGGGTTAGGTTTGCGCATAGCCCGGTTGGCGCAATGACCATTGCACGACGCCCCACGCGCTGATTAGCCTGCGTGACCGACAACGCATCCGGTTTACGACGCCGGCAGGGAGCGACAGCATATGGCCGCCTCGCATAAAGCCAGGGCCCCTGCCGACGCAGCTCCGGCTCTCGACTTTGATGCCATTGTCATCGGGGCGGGCATGTCGGGCATGTATCAACTGTACCGGTTGCGCGAACAGGGCATGCGGGTGCGCGTATTCGAGGCCGGCACCGGCGTCGGCGGCACCTGGTACTGGAACCGCTATCCGGGGGCGCGCTTCGATTCCGAAAGCTACTCCTACGGGTATTCCTTTTCGCAGGAGTTGCTGGAGGAGTGGAATTGGTCGGAGCATTTCGCAGGCCAGCCGGAAACATTGCGCTACCTCAATTATGTGGCGGACAAGTTCGACCTGTGCCGCGACATCCAGTTCCGCAGCGCGGTCACAGCGGCAATCTGGGCTGAGGACACGCGCAGCTGGAGCATCACACTGCAGGACGGCAGCCAATGCCGCGCGCGCTTCCTGATCACCGCCGTCGGCCCGCTCTCCGCTCCCACTCTGCCGCGGATCGAGGGGGTGGAGAGGTTTCACGGCCGGTCCTTTCACACCGCCCGATGGCCGCACGAGCCGGTGGACTTCACCGGCAAGCGCGTCGCCGTGATCGGAACCGGGGCCACCGGCGTGCAGACCATCCAGACCATCGCCGGCAGCGTTGGTCGCCTGAGCGTGTTTCAGCGCACGCCGAACTGGTGCGCGCCGCTGCACAACGGCAAGATCGACACGGAGACGCAGACCAGGATCAAGGCCGGCTATCCCGAGATGTTCAGGCGCTGCCAGGAGACGTTTGCGTGTTTCCTGCATACCCCGGATCCGCGCGGCGCGTTCGAGGTTTCCGACGAGGAGCGCGAAGCGTTCTACGAAAAACTCTACGCGGAGCGCGGCTTCGGCATCTGGCAGGGCAACTTCCGCGACATCCTGATTGACCGGAAGGCGAACGCGACGATAAGCGATTTCGTGGCGCGCAAGATCCGCCAGCGTGTAAAGGACCGGACGATTGCGGAAAAGCTGATCCCAAGGAATCATGGCTTCGGCACGAGGCGGCTGCCGCTGGAGACCTTCTATTACGAGGTCTACAACCGCGACAATGTCGAACTGGTCGATATCACGGAAACGCCGATCGAACGGATCACGCCCGTGGGCATCAAGACCAGCGACCAGGAGTACGAATTCGACATCATCATCTATGCCACCGGTTTCGACGCCATCACCGGCAGTTTCGACAAGATCGATCTCCGCGGGGTGGACGGCGCGCGACTCAAGGACAGGTGGAGAAGCGGGCCGGAGACATTTCTCGGCGTCATGGTCGACGGCTTTCCCAACATGCTGATGCTGATGGGACCGCACACGGCGCTCGGCAATATTCCACGCAGCATCGAGTACAATGTCGACTGGGTGACCGGCCTGTTGCACCACGCCAGGGAAGCCGGCCTGACGCGCGTCGAGGCTACGCCATTGGGCGTCGCGTCCTGGACCGATCACGTCAAGGCGCTCGGGGTCGGCCTGCTTTCCAACGAGGTCAATTCCTGGATGACCGGGATCAACAGCAACGTGGAAGGCAAGCAGACCCGCATCGTCGCGCGCTACAGCGGCAGCGCTCCCGCCTACCGCGCCAGATGCGACGAGGTGACGGCGAAGCGATATGAAGAACTCGCACTCGCTTAGGCAGCGTCGCGTCGCCGTAGCCGTGAACGCTTCGCCTCGACCGCGCGATACGAATCGATGGACACTCCGTCCGGCAGGCTGAGCGTAGCCGGCCGTGTTCACCCGTTCCCAAAATGCAAAAGGTCCCGAATGGGACCTTTTGAAGCTTTACACCGAGTCTTTTGCCGCCTTGACGGGGCGTGCTCTGACAATTTTTCGAGCCGGCTTGGCTTTGAACATCATCGGCTCGCCGGTGAAAGGGTTCGTGCCCTTGCGCGCCTTGGTGGCGGGCTTCTTGATCACCACGAATTTGGCAAATCCAGGAACAAGGAAAACGCCGGCCTTCTTGAGCTCCTTGTATCCAATAGTCGCCAACGTCTCGAGCACGCCCTTGACGTCCTTTTTCGCGATATCGTTCTCGGCAGAGATCTTCTCGATCAGCTGCGACTTTGTCATCTGTACTGCCATTTGGGCTCCTGTATGTTGATTCGCATCGCAGACAGTATTGGGAATCTAGCTGAAAAACCGCGTATTTCGCGATCTGCACAGTTTTGTTGCTGCGCTAGATCGCTTCTGCCTGGCTGAGTACTGCTTCGGCGTCGAGGTTCAATTCGCCGAATCAGCGGTCCTGAAGCCCTAAAATAACAAATCCACAGCCGCCGTGCGGGGATTCATTCAACGCGGCACCACCGCCGTCGCCTCGATTTCGACCCGCGCCGCCCTTTCCACAAGGCGCACGACCTGGACCAGCGCCATGGCCGGATAATGTGTGCCGAAGATCTCGCGATAGATCCGGCCCAGCATTTTCAGGTTCGCCAGATACTCTTCGATATCGACGACATACCAGGTGAGGCGAACCAGGTGTTCCGGCCGGGCGCCGCCCTCGCCAAGAATGGCTGAGATGTTGCTGAGGGTCTGACGGACCTGGGCGACAAAATCAGCGGGCAGGTGCCCCTGATTGTCCCATCCGATGACGCCGCCGGTCACCACGAGGCGGCCGTCAGCCGCCATGCCGTTGGCGTATCCCTTGGGCGCCGGCCAGCCGCCAGGTTGCAAGACCTGCGGACCCGCAGCCGGCACCTCGTCCTTGGCAATCGGCAGCACCGCAAGGGTAGGCGCGTTTGGCGTGCTCACAAACAGATCTCCATCCAATGCATTATTCGGCAGCCATGCCGGACGACGGCGCAGCCGCTCCGGCCCGAGCCATCTGCCGCAGGGCAAATCGCTGCAGCTTGCCCGTTCCGGTCTTCGGCAGTTGCGCGACGAATTCGACCGCGCGGGGATATTTGTAGGGCGCGATCTCGCGCTTGACGTGATCCTGCAGTTCGACAGCCAGCGCGGCATCGCCGTCGACGCCGGGTGCGAGCACCACATAGGCCTTGACGATCATGCCGCGCGCCTCGTCGGGGGCGCCGACGACGCCGCATTCGGCCACGGCCGGATGGCCCAGCAATGCGGCTTCGACCTCGGGGCCGGCGATGTTGTAGCCGGAGGAAACGATCATGTCGTCCGACCGGGCGACGAAGGAAAAGCGGCCTTGCTCGTCGCGGATGAACGTATCGCCGGTCAGATTCCAGCCATCCCGGACGTAGTTCGACTGCCTGGAATCCGCGAGATAGCGGCATCCGGTGGGACCGCGAACCGCCAATCTGCCGGCAGTGCCGGGCGGCAATTCGTTCATGTCGGCATCGACGATCCTGGCCTCGTAACCGGAAACCGGCTGCCCGGTGCTGCCGGCGACGGCGTCGCCGGTTCGGTTGGTGATGAAGATATGGAGCAATTCCGTGCTGCCGATGCCGTCGAGAATGGTCTTTCCGGTCCTGCGGGTCCAGCTTTCGAACACCGGCGCCGGTAGAGTCTCTCCGGCCGAAACCGCCAAACGCAACGACGACAGATCGGCGCCCTTGTCCATCGCTGCCATCATCGCCCGATACGCGGTCGGCGAGGTAAAGCAGATCGTGGCCTTGTAGGTCTCGATGATCTTGACGATCTCGGCGGGCGCCGCGTTTTCCAGCAGTGTCGCGGTCGCGCCGAACCGCAGCGGGAAGATCGCGAGGCCACCTAAGCCAAACGTGAAGGCAAGCGGCGGCGACCCGACGAAGACATCATCCGGCGTGACCTTGAGCACTTCCCTGGCGTAACCATCGGCGACGATCAGAAGATCGCGATGAAAATGCATCGTCGCTTTCGGCTCCCCCGTGGTGCCGGAAGTAAATCCCAGCAGTGCCACGTCGTCCCGGCCGGTCCTGACCGCATCGAACCGCACCGGCTTGCTCAGCGCCACCCGGTCCAGCTCGGCGTCATGATTCGACGTTCCGTCGAAATTAACAACCTGCCTGAGAAAGCGGCTGGTCTTGGCGCAGGCGACCAGTTCGTCCGCGATACGGCTGTCGGTCAGCGCGAGACCGATCTCCGCCTTGTCGACGATTGTTGTCAATTCACCGGCGCGCAGCATCGGCATGGTATTGACGACGACGGCGCCTGCCTTGGTGGCCGCGAGCCATGCCGCGACCAGCGCCGGATTGTTGCCCGAGCGGATCAGGACGCGGTTGCCGGGCTTGACGCTGTAGTTCTCGACCAATGCATGCGCAAGCCGGTTCGACCAGTCCGTCAGTTCCTTGTAGGTGCGCTGGCGGCCATTGCCGATCAGCGCCACATGATCGCCGAACCCTCGCTCCACCATGCGGTCCGTCAGCTCCACCGCGGCGTTGATATAGTCGGGATACTGAAACTCCGGCCGGTCGAGGAGCAGTTCCGGCCATTGCTCGAACGGCGGAAGATTTCGTCGCGCGAAGTCGTCAACGTGACCCGATGGGCCAAGCGATACACCAGGGCTGGCAATTCCACCTGACATTTCCATCGCCTCCATCGTCCCTGTCTTCGGGATGAAAGGGTTGAAACCAATATCCAGGCCGTCCGGCAGCACACTGCTCCAAAACATTTTATACTTAAAGTAATTTGGTGCAATAGCCCAGATCGCGGCCATGTAGACTTTGTTGAAATCTAGTGCTCCGCCAGTTGCTTCAGCCGCGACACCATCGGCGAGTCCGGGTCGGCCAGCGGGGCGACGGCGGTAAAGTGGTTGGCGCCGGCAACCACCCCGAACCGCGTCGCGGCGCCGGTTAAACCCCAGGCGTCGACGATGGTCCGGCTTTGCCGAAAATACTCGGCACTTTCGTTCTCGCCCACCACGGCGTCCAGGCTCTTGCCCGCGGGCGAATTCCAGAACAACGGACTTGCGGTCCGGGCGGCGGCGGCATCGAGGTGCAAGGCGCGGTTGATCGACGTCCCGACCAACGGCCCGAGATCGAACAGACCCGAGATGGCGTAGGCCGACCTCACGAAATCCCGCGGCAACGAGGCATCCAAGGCCGGCCAGTCGGTCGCCAGCATGCAGGCGGCAAGGTGTCCACCGGCGGAATGACCGCTGACGACGAGGGACCGCCCCAGCCGCGCCAGCGCGCGGCAGGCCTCCCGCATCTCTGTGATGATGCTGTAGACGCTGACATCAGGACAGAGGTCGTAGCTTGGGATGGCAACGCCGATGCCATGGGCATTCAACCCGCCGGCGAGATGGCTGAAGAACGAATTGTCCAGCGCCTGCCAGTATCCGCCATGGATGAAGACGACGATCGGGCCATCATGGTTGCCGGGAAAGTAATCAATCACGTTGCGCGCGGCGGCGCCATACCGGATCAAACGCGGCGCGTGCCGTTCGCGATAGGCCGCCGCGTCCCTCGCCCAGCCCGCAATCAGCGCAGAACTTTCCGGAACCCGCGCCCGGTTGTTGTACTCGACCTCGTAGTCGACCGGCGCGCTCAAGGCCTAAAGCGCCCGCCTTTGCGCTGACTTCCGCGCTGAGCCTTTGGTCTTGGCCAGCAGCCGCATCAGTTCGCGAACGTCTTTCGGCGAAAGATCGGAAAAGATATCGGCGATCCAAGTCTGGTGCTCTGCCGCCATCCTGCGAAACTCGGCACGGCCGGTTTTGGTCAGTCGTATCACCTGGACGCGCCGGTCGGTGTCCGAGGTGCGCCGGTCCAGATGACCGGATTCGACCAGCCGCTCGACCAGTCCGGTGACGTTGCCGTTCGAAACCATCATTCGCTTCGAGACATCGGACAGCGTCATGCCATCCGGGACTTTGTCGAGTTGGGCCATCAGATCGAAGCGCGGCAGGGTGACATCGAAACGCTCGCGCAGCCGGCCCCGTACCTCGCCTTCGATCAGGGTCGTGCATGTCAGGAGGCGCAGCCACAGCCTGAGCTCGTCGCCGTGATCTTCCGGAAGCTCCACCGCCTTGGTCTCGGAATCAAGGATCATGATGCAATCACCTGCCTGAGCCTCGCGAGGAAAACGGATAGGGGTGCCGACCACCTTGCATCGGTTGGCCGCCTAGTTCGACCTTCAAATAGTTCAGCGATGGCCGCAAGTCAAAACACTGTTCGACGATGGCGCATTTCCCGGTTTCTTTAGGTTTCAAATGATTGGCGCGCGGCTTGCATGCTGCGTCGTGGCGCTTGGCGCGGCTTGCTGCTTGCCCGGTCGCGGCTGCCGGTTGCTTGCTTGCAGCGGCGGTCATCGTCAGAATATGCTTGACGCCTTTAGTCCGGATCGGGTCGGCGCAACGGGAGAGATGACCATGAAGCAGCAGTTGAGTTTGGCCGGAATGGCGGTTCTCCTGAGCATCGCGACCGGACCGGCCGTCGCACAGGAAAAGCTCAAGATCGGCGTGATCGTAACCCTATCCGGTCCGGCCGCGGCGCTCGGCCAGCAGGTCCGCGACGGCTTCATGCTTGGGGTCAAGGATCTCGGCGGCAAGATGGCCGGCCGGGAAGTCGAGGTCGTCGCGGTTGATGATGAACTCAAGCCGGATGGCGCCGTGACCAAGGTCAAGGGCCTGCTCGAACGCGACAAGGTCGACTTCGTGGTGGGACCGATCTTCTCGAATATCCTGCAGGCGATCCACAAGCCGGTGACGGATACCAAGACGTTCCTGATCAGCCCGAACGCCGGCCCCTCCAGCTACGCCGGCAAGAACTGCAGTCCGTTCTTCTACGTGACCTCCTACCAGAACGACCAGGTGCACGAGGTCCTCGGCAAGGTCGCCCAGGACCGCGGCTACAAGCGCGTTTACGTCATGGTGCCGAATTATCAGGCCGGCAAGGATTCCGTCGCCGGGTTCAAGCTCGACTACAAGGGAGAGATTGTCGAGGAGTCCTACATGCCGCTCGGCACCCTCGATTTCCAGGTCGAACTCTCCAAGATTGCGTCGCTGAAGCCCGACGCCGTGTTCACCTTCATGCCGGGCGGCATGGGCGTAACATTGGTGAAACAGTACAGGCAGGCTGGTCTTGCCGACAAGATTCCGGTGCTCTCGGCGTTCACGGTCGATGAGTCGACGCTGCCGGCGCAGCAGGACGCCGCGGTCGGCATGTTTGGCGGCTCTAACTGGGCGCCCAATCTCGACAATCCGCAGAACAAGAAGTTCGTCGCCGGCTATGAGGCCGCCTACAACCACGTGCCCGGCACCTATGCCTTCCAGGCTTACGATACAGCGATGCTGATCGACAGCGCGGTTCGGGCGGTCAAGGGCGATCTTTCCAACAAGGAAGCGGTGGCGGCGGCATTGAAGAAGGCCGACTTCACTTCGCTGCGCGGCGGGTTCAAGTTCAATACCAACGGCTATCCGATCCAGAACTTCTACCTCACCAAGGTCGCCAAACGGCCGGACGGAAAATTTCAGACCGAGATCGCCGAGAAAGTTTTCGAGAACTATGGCGATCGTTATGCGAAGGATTGCACGCCGGCCAAATAAGCGGGCAGGAAAGGAAACAAGCGATGACAAGCGAAATCACCGGCATTACGCGGGCCAACGAGGGTATGCAGGGAATTTCCTGGAATATCCTGGGCCAGACCTACGTGCCGAAGAACCGCACCGACCACTGCTTCTCCTGGCACGCGACGCTGCCGCCGGGCACTTTCGTGCCGCCGCATATCCATCCGGACCAGGACGAGTATCTGTATATGCTCGAGGGAAAGCTCGATTTCATGCTGGGCGGCGCCGATGCCCAGGCCACCGCGGGCGACCTGATACGCCTCGGCATGGGCGTTCCCCACGGCATCTTCAACAAGTCGGATCAGACTGCGAAGGTGCTGTTCTGGGTATCGCCTACCCAAAAACTCTACGATCTGTTCTGGGGCCTTCACAACATGAAGGAGCAGAAGCCGGAAGCAGTCGTGGCGCTGGCCGCGGAGTTCAATATCCACTTCCTGCCGCCGCCGCCGGGAGCGTAGTTGTCTCTGCCTGCTGACAGCTACGCCCTTACCGCCGCGAGGCCCGGCACTGCTGCAAAGCCGGCCTTGCTGGCATAGCCGCGCACGATCGCCTCGCGCTGGGAATAGCTCAGCACACTATCAATATCGTCAAAGCCGTCGGGCGCCAATTGCTCGACCGCATCGATCACGCCTTCCGGCCCGCCGCGGCGGTTGGCGCGCACGATGTCGGCCGTCATCGGCAGGCGCTTCTGCTCGTAGGCCATCAATGCCTGGCGCGGATGCTCGGAACGCGCCAGCGCGTCGGCCAACGCGCGCGCATCGAGGATCGCCTGCGACGCGCCGTTCGATCCCACCGGATACATCGGGTGTGCGGCATCACCGAGCAGGGTGACGCGACCGCTGGACCAATAAGGCAGCGGGTCGCGATCGCAGCACGGATATTCGTAGAACTCTGATGTCGCCGAAATCAGGCTCGGCACGTCGACATACGGCACCGAGAACCGCGCGACATGCGGCATCAGTTCCTCGCGCTTGCCGGGCCGCGACCAGTCCTCGCGGCGCGGCAGCGCCGCATTGCTTTCGCCGACTTTCACCAGCACCGCCCAATTGGTCAGCCGGTTCGCCGGGCTGGATCCTTCCGCGATCGGATAGACCACGACCTTGGCGTTCAGGCCGCCGGCGACGATCATCGATCGGCCGCTCAGAAACCGCGGCCAGTCGCGGGCACCGCGCCACAGCATCAGCCCGTTCCAGCACGGCGGCCCTTCCGCGGGGAATAGCGTTTCCCGCACCCGCGAATGAATGCCGTCGGCGCCGACCAGAATATCGCCGCGCACCGTCCTGGTGTGGCAGCCGGTGCGGTCGAAGAAATGTGCGGTAATGCCGCCTTCGTCCTGGGTGAAGGCCCCAAGCCTGCAGCCGGTGTGAATGGCGTCATGGCCGAGCCGCTCCTCGACGGCGCTGTGGATCACGCTCTGCAGCCGTCCGCGATGAATCGAGAATTGCGGAACGTCGTGGCCGGCATCGATGCCGCGGGATTCGCGCCAGACTTCCTGACCATGGCGATTGAGATAATGAAGTTCGTCGGTGCGGATCGCGACGTCATCGAGCTTCTGCAACAGGCCGAGGCCGGCGAGTTCGCGGATCGCATGCGGCAGGGTGTTGATGCCGACGCCGAGCTCGCGGATGCAGTCCGACTGCTCGAACAGCTCGCAGCCGATGCCGCGGGCCCGCAGCATCAGCGCGGTGGTGAGGCCGCCAATACCGCCGCCGACGACAATCGCCTTCATCGCCCACTCCACTCGATACCGAAACGCTGCGAAGGGCTCAAACTCGCATGAGCGGTCACTCCGCCGCAAGCGGCTTCGTCGCCTCCGCCTTCAGCTCCGCCCGGGTCTTCGGCTTAGCCTTAATTTTCAGGTCGTCGAAATCCTGCCGGTCGCGCACGCTGTTTCGGAAAATCTGCTCCTTGCCGGGCAGATACTGCGGCGGGCAGGAAATCTCCGCGCCGTACCAGGCCGCCGCCTTCAGCGTAAATGACGGATCGACCAAATGAGGACGCCCGAGCGCCACCAGATCGGCGCGGCCCGCGGCAAGAATGGTATTGACCTGATCGGACGTCGTGATGTTGCCGACGCACATGGTGGCGACCCGGGCCTCGTTGCGGACCTGCTCGGAGAACGGCGTCTGGAACATGCGGCCATAGATGGGCTGGGCGTCGCGCACGGTCTGTCCGGTGGACACGTCGATCAAATCGACCCCCGCCTCGGCAAAGGCGCGCGCGATCTTGACGGCGTCGTCGCCGGTGACGCCGCCTTCCGCCCAGTCGGTGGCCGAGATGCGTACCGACATCGGCTTGTGCGCCGGCCACGCCGCCCGCAACGCCTCGAACACTTCGAGCGGAAAACGCAGGCGATTTTCGAGCGAGCCACCATAGGCGTCGGTACGCTGATTGGTCAGCGGCGAGATGAAGCTCGCCAGCAAATAGCCGTGAGCGCTGTGCAGCTCCAGCATGTCGAAGCCGCAGCGTTCGCCGCGTTCGGCAGCCTGAACGAACGCCGCCTTGACCGTATCCATCGCGGCGCGGTCGATCTCGCGAGGCACCGGGCTATCGGGGAAATAGGGAATCGGCGACGCCGACATCACGTCCCAGCCGCCATGCTCGAGCGGGCGATCCATGCCGTCCCACATCAGTTTGGTGGCGCCCTTGCGGCCGGCATGGCCGAGCTGGAGTGCGATTTTTGCGGCTGAGTTGCCATGGACGAAATCGACGATGCGCCGCCAGGCGGTCTCCTGCTCGTCGTTCCATAAGCCGGCACAGCCGGGCGTAATGCGGGCGTCGCGGGACACGCAGGTCATTTCGGTGAAGATCAGCCCGGCGCCGCCGACCGCGCGCGATCCGTAGTGCACCAGATGAAAATCGCCGGGCACGCCGTCATTGGCCGAATACATGCACATCGGCGATACAACCGCGCGGTTGGCGAGCTCCATCTCGCGCAGCCGCAGCGGCTGGAACATCGGCGCTACCGGCGTCTCGACATCGACGTCGAATCCCTTGGCGCGGACCTGCTTCGCGAAGGCCTTGTCGACCTCACTGACAAAATCGGGCGCGCGCAGTGTCAGGTTGTCATAGGTGATCGCCTTCGCTCGGGTCATGACGCCGAACGCAAACTGCACCGGGTCGAAATTCCAGAAGCGATCGACGTGTTCGAACCAAACCAGCGACACGTCCGCGGCATGCTGGGTCTTCTCGACCTCCTCGCGACGCCCCTCTTCGTACAGCCGTAGCGCCGCTTCGACCGTGGACGCATGATGCATGGCCTCCGCCAGCGCAATCGCGTCTTCCATCGCGAGCTTGGTGCCTGACCCGATCGAGAAATGCGCGGTCGCCTTGGCGTCGCCCAACAGAACCATGTTGTCCCTGACCCAGCGCTTGCTGCGGATCATCGGGAAGTTGCGCCACATCGAGCGATTGGTCAGGAGCGGATGCCCTTCCAGGAACCAGCCGAAAATCTCCGCCATCCGATCGGCGGATTGCTGCTCGCTCAGGCCCTCGAGCCCGGCGCGATTGAAAGTTTCAGGGTCGGCCTCGAAGATCCAGGTCGAGCGTCCCGCTTCATACTGGTAGGCGTGGGCAATGAACGGGCCCCACTCGGTCTCCTGGAAGATGAACGTGAAAGCATCGAGCGGGCGGGTCGAGCCCATCCAGGCGAACTTGTTGGAGCGCAGATCCACCTCGGGCTGGAAGTGCCCGACATATTTTTCGCGAAAGCGGCTGTTGATGCCGTCGGCCACCACCACCAGATCGGCATCGGCGAAGCGTGCCTCTTCCTCGATATCGGCCTCGAAGCGCAGGGTGACGCCGAGTTCGCGCGCCCGCTCCTGCAGGATCAGGAGCAGCGTGCGGCGCGAGCAGCCGCAGAAACCGTTGCCGCCGACCCGGTGCACCGTGCCGCGAAAGTGCACGGCGATATCGTCCCAATAGGCGAATTGCTGGGTGATGCGGCGGTAGCTCGGGGCATCGTATTTTTCGAAGTTGTCGAGGGTCGCGTCGGAGAACACCACGCCGAAGCCGAAGGTGTCGTCGGCGCGGTTGCGCTCGTAGACCGTGATGTCGGCCTCAGGCCGCTGCTTCTTCAGCAGGATCGCCGAATAGAGACCGGCCGGTCCGCCGCCGATGATCGCGATCTTCATGAGAGCCTCCGGCACAGCGGGACCATCGAAATATTTTAAATCTAAAGCATTTCGCCGGCAAGCCCGCAAAGCATACTCAATTTCCCTTAAATACCGGCTTCGCCTTGTTGGAAAACGCCTCGAAGGCCCGGGCGAAATCCGCCGTTGTCATGCAGAGCGCCTGCGCGACCGCCTCGGCCTCAATCGCCTCCTCCACCGACATCGCCCATTCCATCGCCAGCATGCGCTTGGTCATGGTGTTGGCGAAGGTCGGCCCCTCGGTGATGTGCTTTGCCAAAAGCTGTGCCTGCGACAACACCTCCGCCGGCGCGACGATACGGCTGAAGAAGCCCCAGCGCTCCCCCTCCTCCGCGGTCATGAAGCGGCCGGTATAGAGCAGCTCCGACGCGCGTGATTGCCCGATGATACGTGGCAGGATCGCGCAGGCGCCCATGTCGCAGCCGGCAAGGCCGACCTTGTTGAACAGGAAAGCGACCTTGGCGCCGGTGGCGGCGAGACGCAGGTCGGACGCCATAGCGACGATCGCGCCCGCGCCGGCGCAGATGCCTTCGACCGCCGCAATGACCGGCTGCGGACAGGCCCTCATCGCCTTGACGAGATCGCCGGTCATGCGCGTGAAGGCGGTGAGGCCCTTGGTATCCATCTTGACGAGGGGGCCGATGATCTCGAAGACATCGCCGCCGGAGGAGAAGTTGCCGCCGGCCCCCGACACCACGATGGTCTTGACGTCGTCGTCCATCGCGCAGGCGCGGAAGAAATCCGTCAGTTCACGGTAGCTCTCGAAGGTCAGCGGATTCTTCCGCTCGGGACGGTTCAGAGTCACCGTGGCGACGCCGTCCGTCACTCCCAGCAGGAAATGTCTCGGTGCATACTGCGCCAGCGGCAGCGTCACGGGATTGGCCGGGGTGCTCATGGAATCTCCTTTTCGTTATTGTTTCCGGTTCGAGCGACACCTGCGCCTCAAACCTCTCCGCCCGCGACGGCGATAGCCTGTCCGGTGATCGCAGTCGATCCCTCGCTGCATAGCCAAAGTACGGTGTCGGCCACTTCGGCCGGGGTCACGAGGCGGCCTTGCGGATTGTGCTTTGAAAGTTCGGCGATCGCCTGCTCGCGGCTGCGGCCGGTCTTCTTCATGATGGTGTCGACACTGCCGGCGACGAGATCGGTATCGGTGAACCCGGGACATACCGCATTGACGGTCACACGCGTAGCGGCCAGTTCCAGGGCCAGCGAGCGCACCAGTCCGACCACCGCATGCTTGGCCGCACTGTAGGCGCTGACATAGGCATAGCCCCTAAGGCCTGCGGTAGACGCCACCGCAACGATCCGTCCGTGAGGCCGGTCCCTCATCGACGGCAGCGCGGCCTGAATGGTGTGAACCACCCCCATGAAGTTGATATCGATCATGCGCCGGAACAGCGCCGCATCGGATTTGCCGAACGGCGCGGATTCCGCGCTGCCGGCATTGGCGATCAGGATATCGATTGGCTGCCGGGCCGCCGCTCCGGCTATCGCGGTGCTGACGGCGGCCTGGTCCGCGACGTCGGCCACGCTTGCAAAATGCGCGGCGCCGGCGGCGATCGCATCATCCAGTGTCGCGCGGTGGCGGCCGAGCACGGTAACGGTTGCGCCTGCCCGCGCCAGCGCGATGGCGATCTCACGGCCGATGCCGCGTCCGCCCCCGGTGACGAGCGCATGCGGGGAGTGCGGCAATCCGGACATCATCTGCCTCCCCGAATGAACTTCGACGCGCCCGTCCGGATATATTTTAAACTTCAAGTTTTTGCAAGAAACCGCGGCTATCGGCTCTTTCTCAGCGTCTCGGAGGGACTTTCGCCGAACTTGGCGCGATAGAAGCTGGCCATGCGGCTGAGATGCGTGAAACCAAGATCGAACGCGATGTCGGTAATCCGTTCGCCGGCCCCGGCGTTCAGGAGCCGTGCTTTCAGATGCTTCAGCCGAATATCCAGCAGGACACCCGAAATGGAAACTCCGAAATGGCGCTTGAAGCCCAGTTGCAGCGACCTGACGCCGATGCCGGAAATCTGGGCCAACCTTTCCAGATCGAGCGGCTCGGCCGCGTGAGCCTCGAGACTGTCCCGCGCCCGCTTCAACACGGCCGGCAAAGCCTCGCGGTGAGGCGTCGAGCGGTTAATCGCACCGCTGAGATTGTGCCGCTGGCCCGTGAGAAGCAGCCCGACGATCGCCTCACGCAAAGTCACAACCGTGACAGGCGACAGATCGGACGCCGGCCCGGCCCGCTCGGCGAGATCGACGAGATATTCGATCTGGAACCGAAGCGCGCGCCCGAACGGCGTGTTGAGATCGATATGCGGTTCGAACTCCACCGGTCCCGCGGGTCTTTCCGCAAGTGCGGCGGCCCTGCTTTCGACCTGCTGCCGGTCCACCAGCAGGATGAGTTGCGCGCAATGGTCCTGCCAGATCATCCGGGTCGGCAGCGTGGGAGACAGCAGTGAGGCCACACCATCGGGGGCGGTTGCGATCTCGCGTCCACCCGTCCGGATTTGCGCCCTGCCCCGGATCGGTACCTGCAACAGGAAAAAGCGGTCGAGGCATCCCGGGTCGATCGATACCGAGCCGCCATAGGCCACGTAATTCACCGAAATGCCGCTATAGGCCGCGCAGTTGTGCAGCGCATGGAAATCGGGCCATGAATGCCGGAGAGGATCCAGTGCATGTGGACAGAATATCCGACCGATCGAATCTGCAGCCTCATCGACGTCGGTGGTGTGAACGCGCGAGTAGGCCGCCAGCCTGGCGATGCCAGCGGCATTGTCGATGCCTGCAACGGCTGCGTCCGACGCCATGGTCTGGTCGCCCGGGGTTATTTGAGACCTATAATATCCCGGCGCCGCCAATTGGAAAGCCCATGGCCGGGCGCCCGACTGCGCCTTTTTCGTCTGCCGGACACCGGATTCGTCCAGCGGCTAGACCAAAGGCCGACCGGTATTGCAGGCTCCAGTCCTCCTCGGACCCACCGCAAGGGATCACCGCCATGGCTGCACTCGATAAAGGCATTACCCGGAATGGAGAGGGCCTTTCAGGCAAGACCTGGAACATCCTCGGTCAGGTTTATTTTCCAAAGGCCGCATGCGAGTCCACCTTCGCCTTCGAAACCAACAGCGAGCCGGGACAGTTCGTCCCCGTCCACATTCATCCGACGCAGGAAGAGTTCATCCTGGTGCAGGAGGGCATGCTGGATCTCAAGCTCGATGGTGTCTGGGTGCAGGCCAGGGCTGGAGACCTGGTTCGGCTGCCCCGTGGCATTTCTCACGGCTACTTCAACAAGTCAGACAGGCCTGCCCGCGCGCTGTTCTGGGTGTCGCCTTCCAGGAAACTGGAAGCGCTGTTCAACCAGCTTCATAACCTGACCGATGTGGCTGAAATCGTCCGCCTTTCGGCGGATCATGAAGTGAATTTTCTGCCCGAAGACGCCAACGCCTAGTGCTCCGCCGCGCCGTCGTCCGACCGCGCCGGACGGGACCATTAGATGTCGATCCCTCGTGTCCGCGGACGCCCGCCGATGCGAGCAAGCTTCGTTTGCCTCAGAACTCGCAGGCATGATCCGTTCCGCCCAATACGAACGAGGAGTCTGTCCATGGTTAAGCAGAAGAACGTTTGCGTGATCGGTGCGGGCGTCGCCGGCCTCGTCGCGGCCAAGACGTTCGCCGCGCGCGGTCACGAGGTGACGATATTTGAGCGCAGTGGTGACCTTGGCGGCGTTTGGGAGCCGGCGCGCTCTTATCCCGAGATCCAGACTCAGAGTCCCAAGGAGCTCTATCGGTATACGGACAGACCGATGCCGGAATCCTATCCGGAATGGCCGAAGGGACCGCAGGTTCATGCCTATCTGACCGACTATGCAAGGGAACACGGCCTGTTGCCCCGGATGCGCTTCAACGCCACCGTGACCGGGATGGCGCGCCGCAGCTCCGGCCAGCCGGGCTGGATACTGGAAATTGCGACTCCAGATGGCAGCGTCGCGCGCCAGGAATTCGACTTCGTCGCCGTCTGCACCGGCCAGTTCAACGAGCCTCAGACCGTCAGTCATCCCGGCGACGATGCCTTCAAGGCGGCCGGCGGCAAGATCCTGCATTCCGCGCAGCACACCGACGCTTCGATCGTGAGGGGAAAGAAGGTTGTTGTGCTCGGCGGCTCGAAATCCGCCACCGATATCGCCGTCAACGCCGTCAACGCAGGTGCCGGCGAGGTCACGCTGGTCTATCGCGAGCCGGTCTGGCGAATTCCGTACTTCATCGGCGGGCTCGTCAATTTCAAACGGATTCTCTACATCCGCGCCCAGGAGGAAATGTTTCCCGGTTGGGGAATCGGCGCCGTCTCCCGCGCAGCCCATGCCATGGCCAAGCCGCTGGTATGGGCGAACTGGCGGGCGCTCGAAAGCCTTCTCAAGCTGCAGTTAAAGCTGAAGAAGTGTGGAATGGTACCGGAACAACGGATCGAGGACGCAATCAACTGCTCGGTGCCTATCGCAACGCCTGAATTCTTTCCGATGGTGGCCGACGGCCGGATCAAGGCCATTCGCGGCACTTTCGACCGCTACGACGGCAGGACCGTCGTCATGACCGGCGGGGAACGGGTCACGGCCGATGTCGCTATACTCGCGATCGGATTCAAGCTCGGCGTTCCGTTTCTCCCCGAGGCCTACCGCAACAAGCTTGTGGAAGCCGACGGTCAATACCGGCTCTACCGCGTGATCGCCAATCCCGATCTTCCCGACATGGGGTTCGTCGGCTTCAATTCCAGTTTTTGCACTGTGCTTTGCGCCGAGATGGCGGCGAACTGGCTGGTGCGCTACTGCGATGGTCAATTGGCCAACCAGCCGACCGCAACCGAAATGCACCGGAATATGGACATGATGCTGCACTTCAAACGCGTCGAGCGGCCGGCGGCGGGCGTCTATGGCGGACTGTGCGTCGCGCCCTACCATTTCAGGCATTTCGACGAATTGCTGGCCGATATGGGTGCGACGATACGCCGGCGCAGCCCACTGGTTGAGAAATTCACGCCGCCTGACGCTGACGCCTATGCGCGTTTCCTGGCCTCCGCGCCGAACTACAGGGTTGAGGCAGCCTAGCAGACAGGCGCTCGGCACTCGAATTGCTTTAGGTATAAATCGCTTTTCATCGACCACGGTCCTGTTAGCATCGGCGAACCCGACCAGACAGGAGGCCGCAGTGGCCCATCTTGCGTCCATGAAAACCAGCGATGGTCGCCTCCGGTATGAAGCGGCGGGCGATCCTGCTCGCGCTCCGCTGGTGTTCCTGCACGGGATCGGCGGCGCGGCGCGGGCGTGGCGCGGCCAGATCGAGGCTTTCAGCGGTCGATATCGCGCCGTCGCCTGGGACATGCCGGGCTACGGCGGCTCGGCGCCGCTGGCCACCGTCAGTATCGCCGCCCTCGCCGACGCCTTGCGGGATTTCCTGCAGCAGATCGGCGCGGCCAAACCCATCCTGGTCGGACATTCGATCGGCGGCATGATCGTCCAGCAATTGCTGACGAAGTGCCCCGACATCGCCTGCGCCGTTGTCCTGGCGCAGACCAGCCCGGCATTCGGCAAGCCCGACGGCGACTGGCAGAAGTCCTTTATCGACGCCCGGCTCGGCCCGCTCGATCGCGGCGAGACGATGGCTTCGCTTGCACCGACATTGGTGAAGGATTTGGTCGGCGACGATCCAGACGCGGACGGCATGACGCTTGCGCGCGAATGCATGGCCGCCGTTCCCGAGGCGACCTACCGCGCCACCATGCTGGCGCTGCTGGGGTTCGATCAGCGCAGCGCGCTGAAGAACATCGCGGTGCCGACGCTAGTGCTGTCGGGATCAAAGGACAACAATGCGCCGGCGCCGATGATGGCGAAGATGGCGACGTATATTCCCCAGGCAGAATATGTTGAGCTCGCAGGCGTCGGCCATCTCGCCAATCTGGAGCGCCCCGATGCGTTCAACGCCGCGCTGGATCAGTTCCTGAAGGCCCATATGGCTGCAACCCAGGTGACGGCATGATGACGGTACAGGTGAACAAGACCGCGGCGGCGATCGACGGGGTTGTCCTGGATGCGCCGATCTTCGATCCCCACGCGTTCCGCCTCAACGACGAGCAGGCCGGGATCATCGCACTCGCGCGCCAACTCGGCCAGGCGGTGTTCGCAGGCCGGGCCGCAGCCTACGACCGCGACGCGAAATTTCCGACCGAGAACTACCGGGACCTGCACCGCTCCGGCCTGCTCGGCATCGCGATCCCCAAGAAGCATGGCGGGCTCGGCGCCGACTACCAGACCTATGCGCTGGCCGCCGCCGAAATCGGCCGCTACTGCGGCGCCACCGCGCTGACCTGGAACATGCATGTCTGCTCGACGCTGTGGTCCGGCCCGCTGGCCGACGACCTCGACATGGACACCGCCGCCCGCGACGAGCACGAGCAACGCCGCGCCGTGCATTACAAGCGCATCGTCGACGCCGGCGCGGTTTATTCGCAGCCGTTCTCGGAAGGCGGCGCGGCCGCGGCCGGGGGCGTCGCGTTCGGCACCGAGGCGAAGCCGGTCAAGGGCGGCTGGATCGTCAACGGCAAGAAGATCTTTGCCTCGCTCGCGGGCCATGCCGACTATTACGGCGTACTCTGCACCGAGATCGCGGAAGGCGAGAAGGCTTCCCGCCGCAACACGCTTTACCTCGCGCTGCCTGCCAGGACCGACGGCATATCGGTGGTCGGCGACTGGGACCCGCTGGGCATGCGCGGCACGGTATCGCGTACGCTCTTGTTCAAGGATGTGTTCGTGCCCGACGACGCGGCGCTGATGCCGCGCGGCGTGTATTTCCAGGCGGCGATGCGCTGGCCCCACATGTTCCTGACGCTGTCGCCGACCTATATGGGCCTCGCGCAGGCCGCCTACGATTTCACCGTGCGCTATCTGCGCGGTGAGATGCCGGGCACGCCTGCGGTCAAGCGGCGGATGTATCCGACCAAGCAGATCGCGGTGGCGCAGATGCAGATCAAGCTCGAGCAGATCAAGGCGATCTGGTTTCAGGCTGTCACCGAAGCCCGCGCCAATCCTACCAAGGAACAGGTGCTGCGCGCTTACGCCGCCCAATATTCTGTCATGGAGGGCGCCAACGAGATCGCGACGCTGGCGATCCGCACCTGCGGCGGTCAGGCGATGCTCAAATCGCTGCCGCTGGAGCGGATCTATCGCGACAGCCGCTGCGGTTCGCTGATGCTGCCATGGACCGCCGAACTCTGTCTCGACCGCATCGGCCGCGAAGCGCTGTACGAGACCGGCGAGACGGACGACTAGTTCGACATGGACCTGTCCGATCTCATCGAACGGAATGCGGCGTTTACGCCGGACAGGCCCGCGACCGTTTTCGAGGGCGACGTTTTCGGCTACGCGGCGTTCAGTGACCGCATCATGCAGGCAGCACGCGCCCTGAAAGCCGAATACGGCGTCAGCCGCGGCGATCGCGTCGCCATCCTTAGCCTGAACCGGCCGGATTACCTGGTGCTGCTCTACGCCTGCGCGCGGCTCGGCGCCATGCTGGTGCCGCTGAACTGGCGGCTCGCGGTGCCCGAACAATTGTTCATTCTGACGGACGCCTCGGTCAAGGTGCTGGTACTCGAACAGGCCTTTGCTGGAGTGCTGTCCGCGCTGGAGAATAACCTGCCCGAAGCAGGCGTGGTGGGCCTCGACTTTGTACCCCCGCAAGGCAGCGCATTCGACACGTTGCTCACGCAGGCCCGCGGCGACGGCCGCAATCCGCATACCGATCTCACCTGCCCGCTGCTGATCGTCTACACCTCGGGCACCACGGGGAGGCCCAAGGGCGCCGTGCTGCGGCAGGAGGCGCTGCTGTGGAACGGGGTGATGAGCCAGCATATGCACGGCCTCACTTCCGAGGATCACGTGCTCACCGTGCTGCCGTTCTTCCATGTCGGAGGCCTCAACATCCAGACCACCCCGGCGCTGCACGTCGGCGCCACCGTGACCATCCATTCGCGCTTCACGCCGGATTCGACGCTCGCGGCCTTCGAGCGTGTCCGTCCGACCCTGACGGTGCTGGTGCCCGCGACCATCCAGGCGGTCACCGAGCATCCTGACTGGGCCGCCACCGACCTTTCGTCCCTGAAGGCGATCTCGACCGGATCGACCATCGTGCCGCCGCATCTGATCGAGCGCTTCGTTGCGCGCGGCGTCCCCGTGCTGCAGGTCTACGGCTCGACCGAAACCTGTCCGGTCGCGGTCTATACCCGCCTCGGCGGCGATCTCTCCCGCACAGGCTCGACCGGCCTTCCAGGCCTGTGCTGCGAGGCTGCCATCATCGACGAGGCCGGCGCCGAGCTGCCGCCGGATACGCCGGGAGAAATCGCAGTGCGTGGCCCCAACGTATTCTACGAATACTGGGGCAATCAGGAAGCAACCCAGGAGGCACTGCGCGACGGCTGGTATCGCACCGGCGACATCGGCCTGCGCGATGCTGACGGCTATTTCTTCGTGCACGACCGCAAGAAGAACCTGATCATTTCCGGCGGCGAGAACGTCTATCCGGCCGAGGTCGAACGCGTGCTGCTGGAACACCCCGATGTCGTTGAGTGCGGCGTCATCGGCCGGTCCGATCCCCGCTGGGACGAGGTGCCGGTGGCCTATGTGATCCGGCGTGCCGGTTGTTCGGTCGAGGCGGAAAATCTGAAGGCGCATGTGCTGACTCAGCTGGCCCGCTTCAAGGTGCCGCGCGACATCGTGTTCGTCGACGACCTGCCGCGTACCGCGTTGGGCAAGGTCCAGCATTTCATGCTGCGGCGGCTCGAAGAGCCGGCGACTTCGAAGGGGGATATCCATTGAAGATCGCGGTACTCGGCGGCGGCAATGGCTCTTTTGCAGCCGCGGGCGATTTCGCCTTGCAGGGACATGACGTCAGGCTGTGGCGGCGCGATGCGCCTGACGTGGGGCGGCAACGTGCGGCGGGCTCGCGCATTGTCGTGAAAGACATCAACGGCCGGCATGACGTGCGGCTGGCGCTGGTGACATCAGACATCGCCGAAGCGGTCGGCGGCGTCGAGCTGATCCTGTGCCCTGCCCCGGCCTTCGCGCAGCCCGATATCGCGCGGCGGCTCGCGCCGCATCTGACCGATGGCCAGGTGGTGTTCCTGCCGCCGGCGACCTTCGGCTCGATGATCTTCGCCAAAGCGGCGCACGACGCCGGCAACCGCGCCAGCGTCAGCTTTGCCGAGACCGGGACGCTGCCATGGCTCACGCGCAAGCATGGGCCTTTCGAGGTCGCCATCACCATCCGCGCCAAGCGGCTGCCGGTCGGCGTCTTTCCGCTCAAGACCGTCGGTCATGCGCTCGACGTGATCGGCCGCGCCTTTCCCGGCGTGATCGAGCCGTGCGGCGACGCGCTGTCCGGCGCGCTGATGAATGCCGGACCGATCATCCATCCGCCGCTGATCGTGATGAATGCCGGGCCGATCGAGCATTTCGAACGCTGGGACATCCACAAGGAAGGCACGCAGGCCTCGATCCGCCGGGTCACCGACGCGCTCGATGCCGAGCGCATCGCGGTGCGCGAGGGCCTCGGCTATGGCGCTCCGCACTTTCCGCTCACGCATCACTACGCCAGCGAGGGCGAGCCATGGATGTATGGCCGCGGCTCGCATGATCGCCTGACCGATTCCGGCGACTGGCGCGAGCGGATCGTGCTGACGGAACATCGATACATGCAGGAAGATCTGCGGCTCGGTCTGTCGTTTCTCGTGTCGGTTGCCGAACTGGCCGGGGTGGCGACGCCGCTCGCAAAATCCTTTCTCGCCATCGGCGGCGCTGTTTGCGGCGAGGATTTTTCGAAAAGCGGTCGCACGTTGGCGAGTCTCGGGCTTGGTCATCTCGATCGCGCCGCACTGCAGACCCTGCTGCGCGAGGGGTTTTGATCAATGACCGCTGTCCGCCCCCCCATCGCCTGTCTCGGCGCCGGCCGCATGGGCCGCGGCATCGCAGTGGCGTTTGCCTATGCCGGCCACGCCGTCACCATGATCGACGTCAAGGCGCGGTCCGCCGAACAAGTTGCAACCCTCGAGGCCGAAGCGCTCGGCGAGGTCGGCAGGACGCTGGCGAGCCTGGCGCGGTTCGGCTTGCTGAGCAGCAATGACGCCGATGCCATCCTGGCGCGGGTTTCGGTTGTGCCCGCGCAGGATATGGCTGCCGCGCTGGCCGGCGCCGGGATCGTGTTCGAAGGCGTACCCGAAGTGGTCGACCTCAAACGCGACGTGCTGGCGGCGGCCTCGAAATGCGTCGGGCCTGATGTCGTCATCGCCTCGACCACCTCGACCATCCTGGTCGACGATCTCTCCGGCGCTGTCGAGAACCCGAGGCGCTTTCTCAACGTGCACTGGCTCAATCCCGCTTATCTGATTCCGCTGGTCGAGATCTCGCCGGGCGCTGCGACCGATCCCGACGTCATCGCGCGCGTGAAGGCGCTGCTCGAGGGCATCGGCAAGGTGCCGGTGGTATGCGCGGCCACGCCGGGCTTCATCGTGCCGCGGATCCAGGCGCTCGCCATGAACGAGGCGGCGCGGATGGTGGAGGAAGGCGTCGCCAGCGCGGAGGATATCGACAAGGCGATCCGCTACGGCTTTGGCTTCCGTTACGCGGTGCTGGGGCTGCTCGAGTTCATCGACTGGGGCGGCGGCGACATTCTCTACTACGCCAGCCGCTACCTCGAAGGCGCGCTGCACAGCGACCGCTACCGCGCGCCCGAGGTGATCGCCAACAACATGCGCGACGGCCGCATCGGCATGCGCACCGGCGCCGGCTTTCTCGATTATTCCGGGCTCGATATCGATGCCCATCGCGACAAGCGTCTCGCGGAGATGGTGGGGTTGCTCCGGCATTTCGGATTGGTACGGCCGCCGGTGCTGGATCGGGAATAGCGTTAGGATAAAAATATCGAAAACAACCCCATGCAAAGGAGCAAACAGGTATTATGATACGCCAGAGACGTAGGTAGAAACTACCCGAATACCTCCTGCAGTACCCCTTCCTTGACCACGGCGACACCGTCAAGCTCGATGGTGGTGCCCATCATCGGCAAATCGAAATGCCCTGACGTGTAGCGCCCGGCGAATTCGTTGGCGCCGGTGGAGAACAGGAAGTTGCCGGAAACCGCGCGCAGCTCGGTGCCGTTGGTGTCGTTCTTGTCGTACATGGTCAGCGCCTCGTAGCGCGCGCCGGGATTCATGCCCCAGCCGACATGCGACACCGCATAGGCCTCGCGGTCGCCCCATGCGGCGAGGTAGGACCGCATCATCGCGGCGTCCGTGCCCTCGCCCCGGAGGTCGGTGACGTAATCGTCCTTCAGCGTCATCGTGATCGGCGTCGCCAGATAGCGCTTGAAGGTGAGGTTGATGTCGCCGGGCGCCATCACGATGGTGCCGTTGACGGTCTTGCTCCTGGGAAAGCTGACGACGATGCCGCCCGGCCAATGCGCCAGCGTGCCCGGCCGGTCGGTCCAGCCCCAGACGCCGGCGGTCTGGGCCCCTGCCATGTCGACGTCGAGCTCGGTGCCGGCCTTCGAGGTCACGCGCATCCGCTTGGTCCCGCGCAGCATTTTCACGGCCGCGCGCACCCGCTTCTCCAGCGCGGAGTCCGGCACCATGCGTTCCAGCGCTTCGGGATGCTCGTTGGATATGTTGAGGATCCGCGCGCCGGCCTTGAGAATCTCGGGCGTTTCCGCCGCGTGCATCAGCCCCTCGATGGTGCAATCGACCACGAAGCCGGCCTGCTGCAGCGCGCTGACCACCGGCCCGAGCTTCTGGATGGCGATGCTGGCGCCGGTGGAGCGGACCGGAACGACCTCGCGGTTGCGCGGCGTCGGCACCACGATGTGAAACGGTTTGGCGCCCATCCGCAACAGCGCGAGTTCGGCGAGATGAACGTTGAGCGCGCGCGACTGCGTCTCCGACAGAATTGCCGCGGTGTCGCCGGGCTTGACCGCGCAGCGCTCGAAAATCTCGCAGAACGCATCGATCCATTTTGCTTCTATGCGATCCGCCAGCATGACTTGTCTCCGCTCTATAACGAGTTCGTCATGCCCGGCCTCGAGCCGGGCATCCACGTCTTTTCTTCAGCATAGCTGCAAGAAAGACGTGGATGGCCGGGTCAAGCCCGGCCATGACGGAAAGGATAGCACGCAATTTACCATCACACTTCGGGAAAGCCGCGCAGCAGGTAGGACCGCAGCCCCTGCAGCAGGCCGTTGAGGATCAGGCCCAGCATCGAGATCGTGATCAGCGGCACGAACATGTCGACCGCCTGAAAGGTGCGCGCCGCCGTCACCAGCCGATAGCCGAGGCCGTCGGTCGAAGAGATCATTTCGGCGAGAAACACCACGATGCAGGAAATCACCAGCCCGATGCGGCAGCCTGTCAGGATCGACGGCACCGCCGCCGGCAGCACCACCTTGAACAGGATCTGGCGGCGCGGCGTGCCGGCCGCCATCGCCGACCATATCAGTTTCTGCTCCACCATCGAGGCGCCGTAATAGGTCGAGAGCAGGATCGGAAATAGCGCATCGGCGGCGACCAGCGTGATCTTGGATTCGTGACCGAACCCGAGCAGCAGCAGCAGCGCCGGGTACAGCGCGACCTTGGGCAGCGGCGCCAGCACCCGCACGATCGGGCGCACCACGGCGTTGACCGCGGGGCTCGCCGCCGCAGCGAGTCCGATGCCGACGCCGAGGATCACCGCGATCGCAAATCCCGCGAACAGCCGGAACAGCGTGGAGGCGATCTCCTGCTGGAAGCTGCTGGTCAGGAGTTGTTGCACCAGCCGGGTGAACACCATCCCGGGCGGCGGCAGCAGCGTCACCGGCGCGTAGCCGAACGACGAAATCGCCTGCCACAGGCCGATCGCCAGCGCGATCGGTATGATCCCGAGCAGCACATCCGATGTGAGCGCGCGCGCGTTCATGCAAAACTCAGGGGAATGTCGAAGCCCGGTTCGGACCATCGCACCAGCCGGCTGCGCAGCTTTTCGAAGGCGGCGTCGAGGCCGATGCCCATCGCGCCGATGATGATGATCATGGCGTAGACGGTGTCGTATTGTCCCATGTCCAGCGAGTTGAACAGGATGTTGCCGGCGCCCGACTGCCGCGCGATCATTTCCGAGGTGACCATGGTGATCAGCGCCAGCACGAGGCCGGTGCGGCATCCCGTGAGAATTTCCGGCAATGCCGCCGGCAGCACGATCCGGACCATCCGCTGCGGCGCCGAGAGGCCCATGGCGGCGCCCGACCACAGCATCTTCTCCTCGACCGCCTTGGCGCCCTGAAAGCTGTGATAGATCACGGGCAGGCTGACGCCGAGAAAGATCACCAGCATCTTGGCGAGGTCGCCGACGCCAAGCCACAGCATGATGATCGGCATCAGCGCCGCCTTCGGCACCGGATAGGTGATCATCAAGAGCGGATTGAAGAACGACGCCACGAGGCGCGAGCGGCCCATCATCAAGCCGAGCGGGATCGCCACCACCAGCGCCGCGCTGAAGGCGATCGCCATGCGGCGCAGTGAATCCAGAATGTTGATCACGGATTCCTTGTCGCCGAGGATCGACGGCACCGCGCGGACAGCTTCGATCGCGGTCGGAAAACTTTCGGTATTGAGCGTCATCGACGCGACCTGCCAGATCGCGAACAGGCCGAGGCAGGCGAGCAGCGGCGCCAAACGCGGGAGCAGCGCGCGCGCCGTCGTCATGGGTGCAAACCTTCTTCGCTGGTGTCGTCGATCATGCGCTCGATCTCGACCACGTATTTCTGGTAGCGCGGATCGAGCAGCAGCTCGGCGCGGCGGCGCGGGCGCGGCAGCGCGATATCGACGATCTCCTTGATGCGGCCGGGGGCGCGCGTCATCACCACGACCTTGTCGGAGAGGAACACCGCCTCGTCCACCGAATGGGTGACGAACAGCACCGTCTTGCGGTCGCGTTCCCAGATGTTGAGCAGATCGTTCTGCAGCCGCGTGCGGGTATGGGCATCGAGCGCGCCGAACGGCTCGTCCATCAGCAGCACCGCCGGGTGATAGGCCAGCGTGCGCGCCAGCGCGACCCGCTGCTTCATGCCGCCGGACAGTTCCTTGGGATAGAAATTCTCAAACCCCTTGAGGCCGACCATCTCGATCAACCGGCGGCTCTGCGCGTCGGCTTCCGCTGATTTCACGCCCTGCTGGCGCGGGCCGTACATCACGTTGCCGAGCACGGTCTTCCAGGGAAACAGCGCAAACTCCTGGAACACCGGCCCGCGATCGGGACCGGGTCCGGTGATCGTGCGGCCCTTCACCCTCGCCTCGCCCTCGGTCGGGCTGACGAAACCGCCGACGATATAGAGCAACGTCGATTTGCCGCAGCCCGAGGGACCGAGAATCGAGACGAACGCGCCATCCTCGATTGTCAGCGAGATATCCGACAACGCCAGATGGGCCTGACGGCCGGCCGTGCGGAAGGTCTGCGAGACACGCTCGATCTCGATCATGGCGGAGGCCGGCCCGCGCACCGGCGCTGGATCTGTCCGAACCTCCGGCCGCGATGGCACTACCTTCATTCCCGCTTTGCTTCCCGGCGTCTTTCCGTGCGTGACCGGGCCGACCATAGCGGAAACCGGCCGGGCTTGGCGATGCTGTTTTGGCGGCACGGGCGGGCAGCGAAGCAAACTTGGCTTACCGTTGCCGTTGCCCGCCCCCCGCGTTACGGCGGTTCAAGATTGCCGCGACCCCGCTTGCGAATCTCCTCGATCGGGATCGGTACGTTGTTCGGCATTGGGAGCGGCGGTTCGGCGAGGTGTCTCGCCAGCTGCGGCGCCGCGGCACTGGTGCCCGTGAGGCGAAATACACCGCCGCTCCTGTTGCCACCGGCACGGATGCCCTGGAGCGCGTAGGACTCGTCGCAAGGGAGCACGAAATCGGGGCCGATGCGAAGACCGCCGCGCGCCGGGCCGGCCGATGAATACGGCGACTTGCGTCCATTCGAAAGAATGTACCCCCCGGCCACGTGCACGCCAGGGACCATGTCGGTCGCAATGCCGTTGAGGGTACCATCGCGATGGATCAGCGATTCGCTGTTGTCTAACTCGCCATCGATGTACTTGCAGGCGGCCTCTGCCGCGCGGGTTTGCTCCCACCTGGGATCGACGAAATAGGATCGCCTGGCGCCGGAGCGTACGCCCATGTTGGGATCGCTGCGGGCCACATAGGCATGGACCTCAGCCCTTACGCCGATGCCATCGACCTTGATGGCCCAATCGCCATGTTCGGGAACGAGCCCCGACCTGGCGATGGTCGGCTCGACGGCCAGCAGCCAGACCGTATTGTTACCCCAGACGAGCGGCGCGTACGCTCCGGTGTAGGGCGGCAGGGAATTGCCGTAAGGCGGAGCCGTGGGACCGCCGACCGACTTCGAAGCAGCTCCGCCAGGCGATGTGAGCGTGACGGTGACGCCGTTCGCGTCGGTGTTCTTCATCCATATCTCGGCAAAGCACAGCGCGGTGTTGTCGGGGGGAACGCGCCAGATCCATTCAACGGTGTCAGGTTGTGTCGTGGTGTTCCTGGCGAAAACGACGTGGCCCTCACTGAGATAGGCATTGCCCGCCGCCACGACGATTTCAAGCCTGGGCTTTTTGGTGAAGCCATCGAACTCCGCGGTAAGCGCCGCCATCGCCGCCTCCAGCTCGGCCGTGCCATCGTGCGGTCCGGTGGTCGGCCCATAGCTGAGGTTGATGACCACGTTCTTCGTTTTGGCCGGATCGGCGTGCGACAGGATGAACCGGATGCCGTCGAGGACATACGCCTTGAGCCATACGCCGGTCGCATCACGAATGCAGTTCTCGGGAAACTGCACGAATACCACGTCGGCCTTGCAAGCAGGGTCGGTGCCGATCTTCCAGCTCGGTGGATCGCGGCGATCCTGGCCCGGTTTTGAGGGACCGACCCGTGACGAGGTCGGGACGCGTCCGGCGAACACGTCCATCACATGCCCGCCGTGCGACTGCCGGCGTGCGAGATTCTTGAACCCGGCATCCGCGTAACAGCCGTCCTCGTCGATCAGACCTGCGGTCGAATGCAAGCGGATCCATTCGTCGAGACCGATTTGCCGGGGCGTGGCAGTCGACGGCGTGGCAGCCGGCACTTTGAAATCGCGATAGAACTCGAGGCCGTAGAGAAAATCGGGCGGCTCCTGTCCGAACCGGCAATCCTTGCCGGCGCTATCTTCTACCTTAATGGCCTGCTTATCCTGGCTCTGGTCCCAGATCGAGCGCACTCGCGTGATGACTGCAGCATTTACCGGGCCCTTGAGAAAATGCGCGGCGGCAAACGGGCAGCCGTCGTCCATCACGCCGATCAGGAGCGACCCTGGCGGTTGCCCGCTTTCGTCCCAGCGATTTGTCAGAACCCTGGGCCGAAGCGTTGCCGACGCCGCCGCCTTCAATGGCAGCGAAAGCTCGACCCTGGAAACATGTTTGTCCCAGATACGAAGCGCGCGTGAACTTAGCACCGCGGAAGTGCGGGCATGCAAGGTGGCATATCGGGTGCCGTCCCTGGCCGGGCCGAAGACAACGGGGCTACCGGCCGCTTCCATCTCCCCGGCGAACTTTTTGGGCTGTGCCGCCTCCATGAATTCCACGAAGAAGAACAGCCTTAACTCCTTATCGTCGAAAAGCTCGAAATTCTGAAACCGCGTCGAGATCGCGTAGCGGAGGTATGGATCAAAGCAATTCGGGTAGTGGCGGCGTTCAGGCATGGAATGTTCTCCGCAGCGGCCTAGGGAAATTTGACCACCCACTCTTCCCGCGCCTTGTCCCATACGTGCTGCATCAACGCGGACTTGGGGATGGTTGCTCCCGGCGATTGGGAGTAGAAGGGGCTAGTGGCTGCGTTGAGATCCTGAGCGGTGTTGAACGGATTGAAGTCCGTATCGGGAGCACCGTCGACCCCGGCCGCAACGAACTTCCGCCGCTTGACCGTCTTGTTGCCGGTGCAACGCCCGACGAAATAGTCACCCAGGGCCACGCCCAGCATGCGTCCCGCCATGCTGTCGATCGGGAAATGGACTCCTGCCACGACACGGTTGGTTGCGATCCGTGCCGCCTGGCGGTCGAGCTGCTCGATGATCCTCTTGTGCCCCTCAATCGCTGGATTGAGCCTCAGCAGCAATTTCAGCACATGCGCCACGGCATAAACCTGCGTCGCGTGTCCGCTCGGGAAGGCTCCGTGCCCGGGGGTAGTAATCATCGGCTGCACCTGCGCATTGTATTCCACCGGCCGCCAGCATGCGAGGGCGTGCTTGAAGCGCATTTCCACATACACGCAAAACTGCAGCACCATGTTGACGAGTTCGAAGGTGCGCCTGGTGCGGTCGGGGTGCATGTAGATGATCGACGACCAGAACGCGTAGGTCGGATCGATCTGCGCCATGATTTCGGTGGCGCGTTCGTTGCGCAGTTCGGCCCAGCTCAGCACCAGGGGAATCTGCTTCTCAAACGTTGGTTTTTTCGGACGGCCTATCTCGGCAATGAGGGACGCGGCGAACAGCACCTGAAATCCCTTGTTGCCCAAGGGCGACTTGCGAAAGTTGATTCCCTGCATCATTTCGCCGATCGCGGTGTAGGCACGAACCCACGGCTCCCAGCGCTCGATCTGCTTGGGGTCGTCAATGCCCGGTGGCAGGTTCGGCGCGTAATAGGCGTAGAGTGGCGGCGTCGGTTTCTCGGGAACGACGATCGTCCCTTCGCGCCCGAGGATGAGCGCGTCCACCATGATCGGATTGGCAAAGGCATCGGCCATCGTGCCGAGCATGGCGCCGCCTGCCCCGCCCGCGCCGCCTGCCCCGCCCGCACCACCGGCACCGCCCGCGCCCCCGGCGCCGCCGGCACCACCCGCACCTCCCGCTCCGCCCAGTTGGCTCATTTCGGCCTCCCTGTGAGTAGTTAAGTCAGCTCTTTCGACGGTAACCGCGTCACTGCGCGGCAATTTGCCCGGTTGGACCCAGTTCAAATGTGGGTTTTTTCACATGAACGAAATTTTCTTTTCACGATCAGTGCCGGTTCGAGTTACCGTTTCCCGACGGCAACCCTGCCAACGCAAGGCAGCGCGCCCATTGCCGGCCCGTTTCGAGTTGTGCATTCGGCATGCGCGCAACGTATCTCTCCACCGTCAAGTCCGGCTCGAGCTCCCGCAATCTGCGCAGGGCTTCGCGCGCCTCATCCATTCGTCCCTGGGAGACGAGCGAGATCGTGAGAACCCGCCACGTGGAAGGGTGCATACGGTTGAGCACCAGCGACGAGCGCGCAAGGCTCTCGGCATTGACGTATTGATGCGCGGAAAGTTCTGCCGTCGCGCCGAGGGACTCGAAATAGTAGCGCTGCGGATCGAGCGGAGAGAGCTCCATCGCGCGCCGCGTCGCTTCCACGGCCGCGTCCCCGTCGCCCTTGAACGCGTTGACCGTGCCCCGGTAGAGCCAGCCCAGCGCATGGCTGGGATTGGCCTGCACGGCCTGGTCGCAACGCTTGCGAGCCATGTCGAGATCCTTCAACAAATGACAATAGACGAAGCCTTCGGTCGCCAGCGCCAGGGCATCGGACGGATCGCGGTCGAGCGCGGCGTGACTGGCGCTCAAGGCCTCGGCAGCCTCGCGCGTGCGGTCCTCGGACCAGCCGCGCGTCACCCGCAGGATGTACCAGTTGGCGAGCCATGCGCGCGGGGCGGCAATTCGGCTGTGCCGATTGATCAGCTCCTCGAGGATCTTGCGGGTCTGGAGGAACTCGTCCTTGCTGGAGCGGTGCATCAGCTTGATGCTGCCGAGCAGCAGCGAGTAGCTTTGGAGCGTGGGCAGCGGCTGAGTCATGACGTGTTCGACCTCGGCGTCGAACACGGAGAAATACACCGCTGCGGCGATGCGATGTGCCAGTTCGCTTTCGGATTGCAGCAGGTCGTTGATTTCCCCGCTCAGCCGATCGGTCCAGACCACCTGGTTGGTGCGTGCCACGCAGAGTTCCGCCGTCACCAGAATCTTTCCCTGGTCCACCACGTATCCGCCGCTCAGGATATAGGTGGCGCCGAGATGGGCTGACACTTCTCCCGCATCGCTGGCGCGGCCGCGGAAGACGTTGGTCGACAGCCGGGAAATAACCTTCAGGTTCGCCGCCTTCGACAGCCGCCAGATCACACTGTCCGCAATCAGGTTGCCGATATCGAAATGCTCGGGCGCATTGTTTCTCGCGCCAAAGGGAATCACGGCGATGGTGGGTTCCATTGCCGCCCCATAGTCACGTCGTCCGGGGAGGCTTGGGTGCGGACTTGCGGGCCCGACCCGATACGCCCGAACCGGTTTGTCAAAATGCTTGAGAATGCAATCACCGAGATCTTCGCACGATGCATCCACCCCATGCGTGAGTTCGTCGCGCGCCGCGGCGCTGCCGATCGTCTCGCCGGGATTCGCCAGGCCGGCCAGGGCGGACGCCAGTTGCTCCTGCGCCGACGCGCTCGCAATGGTTTCGCCCGGGCCGGCCAGCGTCGCCAGCCGCGCCGCCAGATTTACGCCGGTCCCGTAGATGTCGATCCCGTCGCTCCAGGCAATCGCGGCATTGATGCCGGCGCGAAGGTGAAAATGCTGGGATTCCGGCATGCCGACGTTCCGCGCGGCAAGTGTCCGGTGCATCTCGGCGGCGGCATCGACGGCGTCGGGCACCGTGGCGAAACGCGCCATGAGGCCGTCGCCAAGGCTCTTCACCAGAACACCGCCATGGCGCGGCAGGATCTCGGTCGTGACGATACCGACGAAGTCTGCCCAGCGCCGAACGGTGAAGGCCTCGTGCTCCCCCATGAGCCGCACCGATTCCACGAGGTCGACCAGCAGTACGACGGTCTCTTGCTGCACGAGGCTCACGCCGGCATCCCGGACGTCGGATCGTCCGGTCAGAGCGGCCTGGTTCTCGTCTTTGCCCAGCGCGTGATCGTTCATGTTGAACCGGCTTCGCGATCCCGACCGGGCATCTCAGATACGCAACTGCGAGCCAAGAGGTCGGCGGGAAGCCTTCACGGGAAAATGCCGTGTTGAGTTCATACTGCTCGCAAGCACGTCAGCTGTCTACTGCCGCAGGGGGGGCCGTATCGCCCGCTGCGAAGCAGGTCGCACTACCAGGGTCCATCGAGGGGAGGAACCATTGCCGGCGGCTGGGGATTGGCGTGTTGGATTCGGGCTGTCGGTCACGTATCCTGAACTCCCCTAGGCCCTCCGGGAGGCAAGCCAGCCATTGGACATGCAGATGACCGCACCCGCCGTAGCCAGCGCTTTCGCCGTTATCGTTGCCGGAGCGGCGGTTCTGTTGATCTACGATCTTGGGCATTTCTCGGCACATATGATGTTGCACATTGCTTCGATGAGTGTGGCCGCACCCCTGCTGGCGGCATGGGCGATTGCCCGCCGGCCGACCCGCGGCATTTCACCGGCGTGGCTGTGGATTTCTACTCTCGTTCAGATCGTGCTGCTCTGGACGTGGCACTCTCCCGCCGTCCATCACGTCACGGTGCAGTCCCCCGCGCTCGGGTTGGCGTTGCATGGCGTTCTGCTTCTGGCGGCGCTGTCGTTCTGGTTCAGCCTGCTGACGATTTCCGCTGCGGCGCGCTGGCAGACCATTCCTGCCCTGGTGCTCACGGGGAAACTGGCGTGCCTGCTCGCCGCGCTGCTGATCTTTGCACCGCGAACGCTCTATGAGTCCGCGGGACACATCGTCCACGCCGCGGAAAGCTCGTCGGCGTTCCGCGCGCTCGACGATCAGCATCTGGCCGGCCTGCTCATGATCACGGCCTGCCCGCTGAGCTATCTGGTCGCGGCGGTGATGATCACCGTGCAGTTGATCGGCCGCCCGCAGACGGCCGCCGCCGCCCTGGAGCGCCACAACCTCCCTGCCGGCCGCTAACCGTGCGCATCGAAACTCGCCGCCGCTGGACAGCGATTATTCGTTTCATTCTGTTCGGCCTCGCCGCCATCGCGCTGGGGGGATTTCTCCTGGCATGGTCGGGTCTCTACAACGTGGCCGCAAGTCGCGGCCACCTGGCCGTGACCAATGCCATGCTGACCTTCGGGATGCGCAGTTCGGTGAGAACCCACGCCCTCGGCATCACGGCTCCGCCACTCGACAGCCAGGACCTGTCGACGCTCGGCGCCGCTCATTTCCACAGCGGATGTGCCTTTTGCCATGGCGCGCCCGGCGTGCCGATCAGCCCGATCGCCGAGAGCATGCTGCCGTCTCCGCCGAACCTCTCGACATCGATGCGGGAGTGGCGCGACCGCGAGCTGTTCTGGATCGTCAAGAACGGTCTTAAATATACCGGAATGCCGGCCTGGGCGGCGCAGCAGCGGGACGATGAGGTCTGGGCCCTCGTGGCTTTTCTCAGGCGTCTTCCGGCGCTGGATGCCGCCGCCTATCGTGAGCTCGCGCTGGGGGGGCTCTCCGTTCCCGCGCAAAGCGGCGACGAAATCGCGACGACGGAGGGAACGTCGGGAGCGGTCAGCGCCTGCGCCCGTTGTCACGGCGAAAATCGGCGGGGGCCGAACAGTCGGCTGGTGCCGGTTCTGCACGGCCAACCCAGAGAGTTTCTGATGGCGGCGCTCGAGGACTATGCCCATGGGCGCCGCGCCAGCGGAATCATGCAGCCGCTGGCGAGCGATCTTTCCCCTGAAGACCGCGAGCGGGTCGCGCGCTATTACGCCGGCCTGACGCCGCCGGCCGCGCCCGACCTGCCGCCGTTGAACCCCGAATCCGTCGAACGCGGACGCAAGCTTGCGACAAGCGGCGATCCCGCCGCGAGAATTCCAGGGTGTATGGGTTGCCACAACGCATCATCGCTGGAGGCCTATCCGCGCCTCGCCGGGCAGCACGCCGTCTATATGGTCAATCGGCTGCGGCTCTGGAAAGGCGGACTCGCCTCGCGTTCCCGCACCGACGCGATCATGGCGCCGATTGCCAAGGCTCTCAACGAGCAGCAGATCGACGACGTTTCGGCGTATTTCTCGTCGCTGAACGCTGCAGGGAAACTCAACCGATGAGGCGCGCGCCGGCAGGCGGCGGCATTCTCGCGGGCTCGTTGCTGCTTGGCGGCTGCGGCCGCGACGTGCAATCTGTGCTGGCGCCCGGAGGGATCCAGGCCGCGCAGATCGCCGACCTGGCCTGGCTGCTGTTCGGGTTCGGGACGCTGGTGCTCGCCATGGTCGTCGCCGCGGTATGGCTGGCTCTGCGGGGATCGTCGCGGATCCGCCGCATCCTGGCGCGCGAGAACGCCGTCCTCACGCTCGGCATCGCGTTTCCGGCGGTGACGCTGACGCTGCTGCTGGGGTACGGCGTCTGGCTGATGCGATCCCATCTCGACCTCCCGCGTGACCGCAACGCCGTCGGCATAGAGGTGGTCGGCGAGCAATGGTGGTGGCGCGTCACTTATTCCGGCGCCCACGGCACGCCGATCGCCAGCGCCAACGAAATCCGCATTCCCGTCGGCGTGCCGGTCGGGTTCAAGCTCAGGGCGGCCGATGTCATTCACAGCTTCTGGGTGCCGAGCCTGGGCGGAAAGGTCGACATGATCCCCGGTCGCACGACGCAACTGCATCTCACCGCCGAGCGGCCGGGGATCTATCGCGGGCAATGTGCCGAATATTGCGGGGGCCCGCATGCCCTGATGGCCTTCGAGGTGATGGCGATGCCGGCTGCAGACTATGCAGCATGGCTGCAACGCGCGGCCGAGCCGGCCACAACTCCCGTATCCGAAATTACGCAGCGGGGCCAATCCCTGTTCCTCGCAACCGGCTGCGGCGCCTGTCATGCCGTACGCGGCACCTCAGCCACCGGTACGCTCGGTCCGGATCTGACGCATATCGGCGCGCGGCGCTCGGTCGGCATCGATACGCTGCCGTTGACCCGCGAAAACCTGACGCGCTTCATCACCGACGGCCAGCACGTCAAGCCCGGCAATCTGATGCCCGAGTTTCGCGTGCTGCAGCCGCCGGAGCTGGATGCACTCGTCACCTATCTGCTCAGCCTGAAGGTAGCCGACCGCCATGGCTGACACCGCACCGGAGTATCCGAACAGGCTGCCACGGCCGCGCCGCGAACAGGCGGAACTCGCCGCGATCTGGGCCCGGCCCAGATCGTGGCGCATTGTCACCGACGTCAACAACACGGTGATCGGCTATTTCTATGTCGGCACCGCCATGCTGTTCTTCCTGCTGGCCGGCATTCTCGCCCTGCTGATGCGGCTCCAGCTCGCCGTGCCGAGCAATACGTTTCTCAGCCAGGAAACTTACAACCAGATCTTCACCATGCACGGGACGGTGATGATGTTCCTGTTCGCCGTTCCCGTGGTCGAAGCCATGGGCATCCTCCTGCTCCCCCAGATGCTCGGCGCCCGCGACCAGCCTTTCCCGCGGTTGGGAGCCTTTGCGTTCTGGGCCTACTTTGTCGGCGGGCTGATTTTCTTCAGCACGCTCTTCTTCGATCTCGCGCCCTCGGGCGGATGGTTCATGTATCCACCGCTCACCAGCTCGCAATTCTCGCCCGGCATGGGCGCGGACTTCTGGCTGCTCGGTATCGGCTTCATAGAGATCTCCGCGATCGCCGGCGCCATTGAAATCATCGTCGGCGTGCTGCGCACCCGCGCGCCCGGAATGACGCTCGACAAGATGCCGATGTTCGGCTGGACGATGCTGATTTTTGCCGGGATGATCGTGTTCGCGTTTCCGGCCGTCATCCTCGCCACGCTGCTGCTCGAACTGGAGCGCACCTTCGACTGGCCGTTCTTCATTGCCGCCAGGGGCGGCGATGCGCTGCTGTGGCAGCACCTGTTCTGGTTCTTCGGGCATCCCGAAGTCTACATCATCTTCCTGCCCGCCGCCGGCATGGTGTCGATGATCGTGCCGGCGATGTCCGGAGCCACGCTGGTGGGCTACCGCTTCGTGGTGGTGGCCCTGATCGCCACGGGCTTCTTCAGCTTCGGTCTGTGGGTGCATCACATGTTTACGACAGGCATCCCGGCGCTGTCGCTCAGTTTCTTCTCGGCCGCCAGCATGGCAGTGGCGCTGCCGAGCGGGATTCAGATCTTTGCATGGATCGCAACGATCGCCTCGGGCCGCCTGCGCTTGCTAACGCCATCGTTGTTCGTGCTCGGCTTCCTGTTCATCTTCACCCTCGGCGGCTTGACCGGCGTGATGGTCGCCATGGTTCCATTCGACTGGCAGGCGCACGATACCTACTTCGTAGTCGCGCATTTTCACTACGTGCTGGTCGGTGGAATGGTGTTTCCGCTGTTCGCCGCCTTCTATTACTGGACGCCGGCGTTCAGTCGCCGGACCTTGTCCGAGCGGCTCGGGCGATGGACGTTCTGGCTGATGTTCGCCGGCTTCAACATCGCCTTCTTTCCGATGCACATCAGCGGCCTGATGGGCATGCCGCGGCGCGTGTACACCTATCCGGCCGTGATGGGATGGGACGTGCTGAACATGATCTCCACCATCGGGGCCTTCCTGTTCGCCGCCGGCATCGCGCTGTTCCTGATCGACCTCGTCCGCAACCTGCGCCCGAGCCTGTCGGATACCGCGGGCAACATATGGAAGGCCGCCACTCTGGAGTGGCTGCCGAACGATGTCTATGGCCCGCGCAGCATACCGATCGTGACGAGCGTCGACCCGCTATGGGACCAGCCGCACCTGGCCGAGGACGTCGAGGCCGGCCGATATTATTTGCCCGGTTCGATCACCGGCCGGCGAGAAACCATCGTCACCTCGCCGATCGAGGCTACGCCGCAGTATCTTCTCAGCCTTCCCGGCCCCGGCTGGACGCCGTTGCTGGCGGCGATCTTCACCGCGGCGTTCTTCATGCTGCTCACGGTCAAGGCCGTCACGCTGGCCGTGATCTGCGGCGCGCTCGCGGTGGCGATGGTCATTGTCTGGATGTGGGACAGCGACCCGAAACCGCTCGCAGCGGTCGACATTGGAAGTGGCATCAAACTGCCGACCTATGCAGCCGGATCGCTGTCGCATTCCTGGTGGGCGATGATCGTGCTGCTGCTGGTCGCCGGATCGCTCTATCTCGCCTATGTGTTTTCCTATCTCTATCTCTGGACGGTTTCGCCGCAGTTCTGGCCGAAACCGGCGGCGCTGGCGCCGGTCACCGCGCCGGCCGTGTCAGCCCTTCTGCTGGTTGCCGGCAGCGCCATCCTGGTGGCGGCGGGGCGTCTTTTGCCGCGCAACCGGCGCAGCGGCCGTCGATTCGAAGTGTTGGCCGGCCTCGCCGCCGTCACGCTTGCCGCCGCGCTGATGACCGAGGTGTCCGCCCAATGGCGGGCCGGCCTGCGGCCGGAAACCGACATCCATGGTGCTCTGGTCTATATGGCCGCCTTCCTGCAGGCGCAGATGGTATTGCCGGTGGTGATCATGGCGGGGTTCGCGGTCGCGCGCAGCCTTGGCGGCCGCCTCGACCGCGAGCAGCGCGTGGTCTTCGACAATCTCAGCCTGCTGTATCACTACACGGTCGGCCAAAGCCTGCTTGGGCTGCTGCTCGCCCATGGATTTCCGAGGCTTGCAGCATGAGCGCCTTCAAGCCGGTCCGGCCGCTTGGCGATTTTTGGCGCGTCCTGATCGCGCCCGCGATCTGGTTCGCGCATTTTTCCGTTCTCTACGCTTCCGAAGCGCTGATCTGCACCGGCCCGCCGGCCGACCGGGGCACCACGATGGGGTGGACGGTTCTCCTGGCCACGGCCGCGGCCTCGGCCGGCCTCGTCGTCCTTGTTGCCGGATTGCTGCGCTCCGGCAACACCGCCCCGCCAACGTCCGATCCCGGCGGCTCCTGGTTCCGCCGCGCGTCGCTACTACTCGCGCTGCTATCGGCGCTTGGGATCATCTGGACAACTCTGCCGACGGCAGTTTTGCCGGCATGCGCGTTCTGACGGCCTCGCGGTGAGCCGTGGTTGATGGTTCCCATACCAATGATGTCCATTGCGATATTTATTTCAGCCAACGTGAGCGATATTGATCATATTCTGCAGTCGCCGACCCGCATGGTTGGGCCGCATCATCGCACCGCCTGTGACACATCTTCGATGACGGAGAGTTCGCTCGCGCGCTGCCGCCTCAATGAACTTGGAAGTCCTTCATGGACAGCTTCGTGCACCGCGAAAATCTGGCGCACTATCGTCGGCTGTTGGCCGAACCCGACGTAGCGGATGATCAGGTTCGATACCAAACGCTTGTTCGGCTGCTGGCCGAGGAGACGGCCAAGGAAACAGCCTCTGATGCAGAAACAACGCCGACGCAGAGCGGGCCGCGGTGCCGATCCGTTGCGCAGTGAATGCCATCGTCTTCTGTGCCGGCACGATCGCGGCCCAGTCTAGTCGAACCAAGGCCACTCGGCCGCGCCGTCATGGGTGACGGCGCCGCCCGGCGCCTGGCCGACCAGGCGGGCGTATTTGGCCAGCGTTCCCGCGCGATGCCGCGGGGCTCGCTGCGTCCAGGCCCGCCGCCGCGCGGTCAATTCATTGTCGTCGATCATGAGATCCATGCGGCGCGCGCCGGCGTCGATCCGGATGCGGTCGCCTTCCCGCACCAGCGCCAGCGGGCCGCCGACGAAGGCCTCCGGCGAGACATAGCCGATGCACATGCCGCGCGTGGCGCCGGAAAACCGGCCGTCGGTGACGAGCGCGACCTTCTCGCCCATGCCCTGCCCGTAGATCAGGGCGGTGACGCCGAGCATCTCGCGCATGCCGGGGCCGCCGACCGGGCCTTCGTTGCGGATTACGAGGACATCGCCGGCGGCGTACCGGCGGTTTCGGACGGCATCGACGCAGTGCTCCTCGTCCTCGAACACAAGCGCGCTGCCCTCGAACACCAGGTTCTTCAGACCGGCCACCTTGATGACGGCGCCGTCAGGGCAAAGGTTGCCTTTCAGAACCGCGACGCCGCCGTCGGGCATGATCGGCCTGGCCGTGCTGAAGATCACCTCGCCGTCGGGCGCGTTGGCCCCGCCATATTCTTCCGCAACGGTCCGGCCCGTAATCGTCAGGCAGGAACCATCGATGTGACCGCTTTCGACCAGCGCGCGAATCACCACGGCAGTGCCGCCGATGTCGTGGACGTCCTTGGCGGTATACTTGCCGCCGGGGCGCAGATTGCCGATCAGCGGCGTGCGCGCGAACACCTCGCCGACGTCGTCCAGCGTGAAGGCGATGCCGGCCTCGTTGGCGAGCGCCGGCAGATGCAGCGCGGCGTTGGTCGAGCCGCCGGTGGCGGCGACGATGGCGGCGCCGTTCTCCAGCGCCTTGCGCGTGACGATCTCGCGCGGCAGCGGACCGCCGCGCTCCAGCATCTGCATCACCAGCCGCCCGGCCTGGCGCGCAATCTGCGCGCGCGCGGCATAGACGCCCGGCACCATCGAGACGTTGGGCATGGTCAGCCCCATCGCCTCCGACACCATCGCCATGGTGTTGGCGGTGAACTGGCCGGCGCAGGCGCCGATGGTCGGCAGACAGCTCCGCTCGATGCCTTCCAGCGTCGCCGCGTCGATCTCGCCGGTCATGAAGCCGCCGACCGCCTCGTAGGAATCCAGGACCGTGAGGGTCTTGCCTTCGAATCGACCGGGCAGCGCGCTGCCGCCATAGATAAAGATCGACGGCACGTTGCAGCGGATCATGCCCATCATCACGCCGGGCAGCGTCTTGTCGCAGCCGCCGAAGCCGATCAGGGCGTCGTAGGCGAGGCCATGCACCACGGCTTCGATCGAATCGGCGATCAGCTCGCGCGAGACCAGCGAGAACTTCATGCCCTCATGGTTCATGCTGATGCCGTCGGAAACGGAGATGGTGGTGAATTCGCGCGGCGTGCCGCCGGTCTCCGCGATCCCGGCCTTGGCGGCGTCGACCTGGAAATCGTGGGTCATGTTGCAGGGCGTCTGCTCGCCCTTCATGCTGACGACCCCGATCATCGGCTTGGCGATCGCCTCATCGTCGAGCCCCATCGCGCGCATGAAGGCGCGGTGCGGCGCGCGATCGAGCCCATCGGTCGTCACGCGGGATCGCGGTTTTTTCATGCTTTCACGTCTCGCTCACTGTCGTCCCTGCCTAGTGCGCAATTGCGCACGGGGCGCAGGGACCCGTAATCCCGGTGTTCAAGTGACGGAAGGTATCTCCCACAGTGCCTTGACCACAGGTCACGGCGTATGGGTCCCCGCCTTCGCAGGGACGACGAGTGAGTGGTTCTCGTCTACTGCAGCGGCGCGACGATGGTCGGGTGCTTGAACTGTGCGACGTCGAGCTTGGGCAGCATTCCGGTCTCGGCATAAATGTCGAGCATCTTCTGGATCGCCGCGAAATTCGGCGCGGCGCCGGGATCGCGGCCGAAATCGTTGTCCTTGAGCAGATAGGTTTCCAGCACCGGAATCGGCGCCTTCAGCTGTTCGGAAACGACCTTCAGCGTTTCCTCGCGATTGGCCAGCACCTTCTTCATGCCGGCGGTGATGTCGCGCACATAGGCCTTGACGGCTTCCGGATTCTTGTCGACGAAATCGGCGCGGCACGCCTCCAGAATGTGGACGATGTTCGGCATCGCCTGCGACAACGAGAACAGCTTGCGGGTGCCGCCCTTGGCCTCGGCCCGCGCCGCGAAAGGCTGGTTCATGTTGACGGCATCGACGCGGCCCTGGCGCAGCGCGTCCTCGGACACCGCGAAGCCGACTTCCACCAGCTTGATGTCCTTGGCCGGGTCGACCCCGTTCTGCTTCAACAGCATGTTGAACGGCCCCTGGGTGCCGCCGCCGATCACCGAGATGCCGATGGTCTTGCCCTTGAGATCGGCGATGGTCTTGATCGGCGAATCGTCCTTCACCGCCCAATAGACCGAAAAGCCGCCGGGCTTTTCGAACACATGCTGGGCCACGATGTAGGCCTTCAGGCCGCCGCCGACCACGCCGTTCGACAGCGACAGCGGCGCCTGGGTGGCGCAGTCGAGCGCGCCGGCGGCCAGCGCCTGCGTCATCGGCGCGGTGCCCTGGAACTGGGTCCATTCGACACTGTAGGTCTTGCCGAGGTTGGGGAATTCCGCGGCGCGGCGCATCATCCAGTATTTCGATTCCTCGGCCGGGATGGTCCAGCCGACGCGGATGGTCGTCTGCGCCTGCGAGCCGCCGACGCCGGCCAACAGCGAAGCCACCGCGCCGGCCGCCAAGATCCATTTCGAAGATACAAGCATCATCCGCACTCCGTTTTTCCCGATGGCAGCCGCCACTGACCGAGCCAAGCCTTTCATGGTTCAAATGATCAGGCAAGCCGCCGGCCCCCGGGCGCGATGCATTGTCGGCAAGGCCGGGTTGTATGGTACAGCCGGTTCGACACCGCGACACCGGGAGAAACGGGATGGCCAGAACTGGCGAAGGAGACGGACCACAGGCCGAAAAACTCGGCTATCTCGGGCTCGGGCTGATGGGCATTCCGATGACGCGGCGGCTGCTCGACGCGGGCCACGGCGTCACTGTCTGGAATCGCTCGCCGGGCAAGGCCGCCGGACTGGTCGCGGCCGGCGCTGCGCTCGCCGCCACGCCGCGCAATGTTGCGGCGACGGCCGGCATCATCTTCATGTGCCTGACCGACGCTTCTGCCGTGGAGCAGGTGGTGTTCGGCCCCGATGGGCTGGCAACGGCCGACGGCGCCGCCAAACTCGTGGTCGACTTCTCCTCGGTCCATCCCGAGGCGGCGCGCGCGATCGCGGCACGGTTGAAGGAGGCGACCGGCATGGGCTGGATCGACGCACCGGTCTCCGGCGGCACCAAGGGCGCCGAAGAAGGCACGCTGGCGGTGATGGCCGGCGGCGATGCCGCCGATATCGAGCGGGTGCGGCCCTACGTGCTGGCGATGGCGCGCCGGCTGACGCATATGGGCCCAACCGGCGCGGGCCAGACCACCAAGCTCTGCAACCAGATCATCGCCGGCTGCGCCATGGCGGTACTGGCGGAGGCGACGCGGCTCGCCACCAATGCGGGGATCGACGCCACCAAGCTGCCGGAAGCGCTCGCCGGCGGCTTTGCCGATTCCATACCGTTGCAACTGTTCGTGCCGCGGATGGCGCAGGGGATTTATTCGCCGCCGCTCGGCCACATCGCAACGATTCTGAAGGATCTCGATACGGTGGTCGACGTGGCGCACGATACCTCGACGCCGGTGCCGATGGCCGCGCTGGCCGCGCAATTGTTCCGGCTTGCGAAGGCCGCGCGCGGCGCGGATGCCGATGCGCTGGAGATTTACAAGCTGTCGGAGGCGAGAGAACGGTCCTAAGAGTTCGTCATTGCGAGCGCAGCGAAGCAATCCAACTTTCCCGCAACGGGTAGAAAGCTGGATTGCTTCATCGCAAGTGCTCCTCGCAATGACGGCTGATGGGCCACCGGATCCTACCTTTCCGCGAACGCCTTCTCGACCACGAACTGGCCCGGCTCGCCGTGATTGCCTTCGGCAAATCCCTTCGCCGACAGCAGCGCGCGGGTGTCGTGCACCAGCGCCGGACTGCCGCAGATCATGATGCGGTCATGTTCAGATTCAAGTGGGGCAAGGCCGATGTCGCTGAACAGCTTGCCTGAACCGATCAGATCGGTGATCCGGCCGCGGTTGCGGAATGGGTCGCGCGTCACGGTCGGGTAGTAGATCAACTGGTTGCGGACGAGTTCGCCGATCAGTTCGTCGTTCGGCAGTTTTTCGGTGATCATCTCGCCATAGGCGAGCTCGGCGACGCGGCGGCAGCCGTGCAGCAGCACCACCTTCTCGAAGCGGTCGTAGGTTTCGGGATCCTTGATCACGCTGAGGAACGGCGCCAGCCCGGTGCCGGTGCCGATCAGATAGAGATTGCGGCCGTCCTTGAGGTTGTCGATGACCAGCGTGCCGGTGGCCTTGCGGCTGACGATGATCTCGTCGCCCTCTTTCAGATGCTGGAGACGCGAGGTCAGCGGGCCGTCGGCAACCTTGATCGAGAAGAATTCGAGCCGGTCCTCGTAATTGGCGCTGGCGACGCTGTAGGCGCGCAGCAGTGGCCTGTCGCCAACCTTCAGCCCGATCATCGTGAACTCGCCGTTGCGGAAACGGAACGAGGGATCGCGGGTGGTGGTGAAAGAGAACAGCGTGTCGGTCCAGTGATGGACGCCGAGGACGCTTTCCTGATTGAAATTGCTCATCTGCGAGGTCCCCGCGCGAGGGCGGATGGCGCCGCCCAATTCATTTGTCTACAATCATTCGTATACGAATGAATAATCCGGCTTGATCCCGGCGTCAAGCCGCGGGCAAGATGGCGGGACCGGCCTCGCGAAGGCATTGAACAAAAAAGGAAAAACCCATGGCTCACGACGCCCCCCTGGCTGCCGGGCCGACCAAACTGGTGATCCGCAATATCGGCCTGCTGCTGTCGGGGGCGCTGGAAAAGCCGATCCTGGATGCCGACACCATCGTCGCCGAGAACGGCAGGATCACGGGAATCGGCCGCGCCGGGGATGTCGACACCGAGGGCGCCACCACGACCATCGACGCCATGGGCACCACCGTCGCGCCCGGCCTGATCGACAGCCATGTGCATCCCGTCGCCGGCGACTGGACCCCGCGGCAGAACCAGATCGGCTGGATCGACAGCTTTCTGCATGGCGGCGTCACCACCATGATTTCGGCCGGCGAGGTTCACATGCCCGGACGGCCGCGCGACGTCGTCGGCCTCAAGGCGATGGCGATCTTCGCGCAGCGCGCGTTCTGGACGCTGCGCCCCGGCGGCGTGAAGGTGCACGCCGGCGCGCCGGTGATCGAATGCGAAATGGTCGAGGAGGATTTCAGGGAGCTGGCGGCGGCGGGTGTAAAACTGCTCGGCGAAGTCGGGCTCGGCGGCGTCAAGGACGGCCCGACCGCGCGCAAGATGGTGGGATGGGCGCGCAAATACGGCATCCAGAGCACCATTCACACCGGCGGCCCGTCGATCCCCGGCTCCGGCCTGATCGGCGCGGACGTGGTGCTGGAAGCCGACACCGACGTGATCGGCCATATCAACGGCGGCCACACCGCGCTGCCCGACGACGAGATCCGCTGCATCTGCGAGGGCTGCAAGCGCGGCCTCGAGCTGGTGCATAACGGCAACGAGCGCTCGGCGCTCTACACGTTGCGGATCGCGCGCGACATGGGTGATCTCAACCGCGTCATCCTCGGCACCGATTCGCCGGCCGGCTCCGGCGTGCAGCCACTCGGCATTCTGCGCATGGTGTCGATGCTGTCGTCGCTCGGCGACGTGCCGGCCGAACTGGCGTTCTGCTTCGCCACCGGCAACACCGCGCGGATGCGCGAACTCGACTGCGGCCTGATCGAGGTCGGGCGATCAGCCGATTTCGTCATCATGGACAAGGCGCAGCATTCCGCCGGGAAGACCATCCTCGACAGCGTGCAGCTCGGCGACCTCCCCGGCATCGGCATGACCATCATCGACGGCGTCGTCCGCACCACCCGCAGCCGCAACACGCCGCCGGCGACGAAGGTGCCGGAGATCGTCGGGCATTGACTGTCCCAGACCATGGCAAGCAGATGTTGACGCCTTTCAAGGCAGCGTCTGGACGCGTCCGACCGGAGCGCCAAGCGCGACTACGCGCGAATGGAATTAGACCTGACCGGCGTCCGATGCATGCCAGCGGCAATGCCCTCAATGCTGACGTGATGTCTTGCCTGGGCGAAACATTGACGGGATGCTTGCAATCTTTTCCCCGAGGCGCCAGTTGAAGCCTTTTGGCATAAGCTCCGGGTCGAGTAAGTCATTCTCAGCGAGCACACTTTCGTCGTCCTCGATTGTTGCCCGGTCAAATGGCATCAATGTCCTCCCCGAGCTGCGCAAAGCATCGATCGCTTTCAAGACCGACCCGGAACTGACATCGAGGGCTGCTGAAAGCCGTTGCGGCTCCACGTCCAAATGCTCACAAATAAAATTGTCGCGAACTGCCAGTATCGTAGCGCGCAGCTTCATCTGATTCGGGGACGAGCCTGTTACTTCAACCGCGAGATCGCACTCGGTATCGAAGCTCAGGGAGCGATTGTTCAAATTGGATGACCCTACCCGAAGCAGCTTGTCGTCTATGGTCAGTATTTTGGCATGCACGTAAATCGGTTTGCCGCCGGCCGTTACCGGATAATAGACGCCGAGCCGCTGGTGTCTGTCAGCCTTCCACAGTTCGTGAAGCAGCCTGTGTCGCGCGCCATCCATAGCCTTGTGTTCAAGCCATCCTTCCGTCGTCTTTGGAAGCACCAGTATTATCTCGGGACCACTTGGCTCCTGCAACCTGCGGACCATCGCATCAGCGATTTTGCGCGACGCCAGATACTGCGTTTCAATGTAGACGGTGCGCTCCGCCTGTCCGATCGCATCGAGGTAGAGTGACTCGATTTCCCTGACTCCCCGATGGTCGTCCGACTCTGGGATTGTACGGGCGATTGCCACCTCAACATGCTCCATGGTGGGCGTTAAATTGTCAGGCCATAGGTCCGACTTCCTCGCGACCGTTGGGAGCACTTTTCCCGTCCCTCGGAGCCAACGCTCCCGAGCCAAGTCTGCGATGGCACGAGCGGCATCGCCGTCAACGGCGGTGGTCGCATCATGCCAAGGACCGTATGCCCGTCCGCTCGGTTTTGTCCGCAGCGAATTGTCGTCAAGGTGTTCAGGGGTGTCCCAGCGGTCGGCAGTCATGTCGATTCCACCGCAGAACGCGAGCGCATCGTCGATAACGACGATTTTCTGGTGGTGGGCAGCACCGACGGGATGAGCATGATCCAGTCTCAGGTGCAACCGCTTGTCGGTGATCCAGTCCACGATGAACAACGGCGTCATGCCCCGCCCCAACGCCTGTATCATGCCCAAATCCCACTTGAGCACATAGACATTCAGGTGCTCACGATGCTTCGGGAGCCACGATAGAAATTCTCCCAGCGCGTTCGGCCCCTCCAGCGTCTGCTTCTCCGGCTCTAGCTTGATTCGCGTGTCAAAATCCCACCCTATCAGCATAATCCTGTGCTGAGCCTCGAGCATTGCGCTTTTGACATGGCGAAAGTAATCGGCTGCGTCGACGATAAGCGCCAGACGCTGCGCGCGCTCGATACGCCAGCAATTCCGACCCGCCTTGAGAATTCGCCCACCCTCATAGTTCATACAGCCGAGCTCCGTTACGCTTTGTCGTTCTCGCATGAGGCACTTTGCCAGGTTAGCTGACAGAGTGAGCCAGCGGCGGCGAGGCTTTTTTCGATTTGGGGTTTTCCAGCTCCCTGCTGAGATTGGCAAGCAGGCCGAACGATCACTTGCTCGTTTTGCTGTGCAGCGGTTGTAGCCACCAGTAGTCCAACAATCTCGATCAGCAGTTTAACAGGCTCGATTGCCACTTGTTCCCGGCGCTTTAGAAAACGTGTTCCGCAGCAGGTTGATTTGCAGGAGCTTAGTTGGTTCTCTTGTCGCAAAATGAACTGCCGGCGAACCAGCGCGTCCGGAGGTTGGAAAACACGGCGGGCACGGCGCAACGGCGCCCTTGTCCACCCTACGGCGCCCGATCACCGCAGCTTGCTGAGCAGCGCGAGCAGCGTCTCGCGCTCCCTGGCGTCCAGCGGCGCCAGCGTTTCCCTTGATATTGCGAGCGCGTTCGGCATCGCCGTCTCGGCTATCTGCTGGCCGGCGCGGGTGAGGCTGACCAGCAGGCGGCGGCCGTCCTCCGGATCGGGGCTGGTTTCGGTCAGACCACGCGCGGTGAGCCGGTCAATCACGCCCTTGATGGTGGCGACATCCATCGCCGTCAGGCGACCGAGCGCGTTCTGCGAACACGGTCCGGTCTCGGTGAGTTTCGCCAGCGCCGCCCATTGCGTCGGCGTCAGATTGATGCCGATCTCCCTGGCGAAAATGGTGGCATGGCGCTGCCAGACCTGACGAAGAATAAAGCCGACCTGCTCCTCCAGCACGTAAGGCGACCGTGACGGTTTCGGGCTGCGTTTCGGCGAAACACTCCTGGTCATGCGCGTTCCCCGCCCTACTTCACAGCGCCAGATGCGTGTCCCTGATATCAGGACGCGCGTCGAGTTCGGCCATGGTGCCGGAATAGCAGATCCGCCCTCGCTCGATGATGTAGGCGCGGTCACAGATCAATCTGGCGAAATGCAGGTTCTGCTCGGAGACGACGATGCTGACGCCTGCCTGCTTCATGGTCTGGATCGCCGCCACCATCTGCTCGACGATCTTTGGCGACAATCCTTCCGAGGGTTCGTCAAGCAGCACGAGCGAAGGGTTGCCCATCAGGGTCCGCGCGATGGTCAGCATCTGCTGTTCGCCGCCGCTCATGCGGCCGCCGGTGCGGTTGCGCATCTCGGCGAGGTTCGGAAACAGTTCGAACAGCTTTTCCCGGGTCCAGTGCGGCGCCTTGGGTCGCACCGGCTGGCGGCCGACCTCGAGATTTTCGTCGACCGTCAGGTCCGTGAAGATGCGCCGCTCCTCCGGAACATAGCCGAGGCCGCGGCTGACGATCGCATGGGTCGGCTGATCCGAGACGTCCCTGCCCTCGAACACGATTCGGCCGGTGCGACTCTCGACCAGGCCAATGATCGAACGAAACGTGGTGGACTTGCCGGCGCCGTTGCGCCCGAGCAGCGCAACCACCTCGCCTTCGCCGACCTCGAGCGCGACGTCGAACAGGATGTGGGCCGGGCCGTAATGGCTGTTGAGATCCTGAACGCTGAGCTTCATGAAGGCGTCCCCTCGCGATGGCGCGCGTCGTAGACCAGGCCCTCGCCGAGATAGATGGCGCGAACCTGCGGGTTGCGCCGGACCTCTTGCGGGGAACCCTCGGCGATCAGGCTGCCGCGGTTGAGCACCAGGATGCGGTCGGCATGCTCGAACACCACGTCCATGTCGTGCTCGGTGAACAGCACGCCGATCGATTTTTCACGCGCGATCCCGGCGGTCAGCCGCATCAGTTCGATGCGCTCGCGCGGCGCCATGCCGGCGGTCGGCTCATCCATCAGCAGAAGCCTGGGCTGATTGGCGAGCGCGACGGCGAGCTCCAGCCGCTTGAGGTCGCCATAGGCGAGTTCGCCGCAGGGCCGCTCGGCATAGCCGCTCATGCCGACCAGTTCGAGCAGCCGGCCGGCTTCGTCGCGCGCGAATCGCGGCGTCGAGGCCCACAGGTTGAACAGCTGACCGCCGTACGACACCAGCGCGACCTGGACGTTCTCGCGCACCGTCATGGTCGAGAATGTCGCGGTGATCTGGAAAGTGCGGCCGACGCCAAGCCGCCAGATCTCGCGCGGCTTCTTGCCGGTGGTATCGCCGCCGAGCAGGTTGATGCGGCCGGCATCGGGGAGCGTCTGGCCGTTCAGCATATCGAAGCAGGTGCTTTTTCCGGCGCCGTTGGGGCCGATCAGGGCCAGGATCTCGCCGGCCTTCAGCGCGAACGACACGTTGCGCACGGCGTGCACGCCGCCATAGGATTTGCTCAGGCCTTCGACCGACAGCAGGGTGGGCGCGGTGCTCATTCGGCGCTCTCGATCCGGGATTTGAGCATTCCGGGTTTTGGCAGTTCGGGCCGGCGCCGGTTACGAAAGGTCTCGAGCATGCCGACGATACCCTTCGGGAAGGCGACCACGATCAGCACGATGACGCCGCCCAGCACCAGTTTTGAAAGGTCGGTCTGGCTGACCAGCCATATCGACAGCGCCTTGTAGACAATGGCGCCGATCACCGCCCCCGACACCGTCTCGACGCCGCCGAGCAGCACCATGACCAGCGCGTCGACCGACAGCGAGATTCCGAGGCTGTCCGGAAACACGCTGCCCTTCAGATACGCGAACAGCGCGCCGGCGACACCGGCGACGCTGCCCGCAATGACGAAGGCGGTCCACTGGATGCGCTTGGCGTCGATGCCGATGGCCTCGCTGCGCAGCAGCGAGTCGCGCGTCGCGCGCAGCGCATAGCCGAACGGCGAGAATACGAGGATGCGAAGCGCCGCGACCGCGAGCGCGGCAACGCCAAGCGACAGCCAGTAGAAACTCGCGGGCCCCGCCGCCCACTTCTCCGGCCAGACCCCCAGAATCCCGTTGTCGCCGCCGGTCACCGCGACCCACTGGAACGCGATCGACCAGACGATCTGCGCGAAGGCCAGCGTCAGCATCGCGAAATAGACGCCGGACAGCTGCACCGCGAAGAATCCGAAGATCGCAGCGCCGAGACAGCCCAGCAGCGGACCGAGCAGCAGACAGACGATCATCGGCAGGCCCGCCATCTTGGCAAGGAAGGCGACACCGTAGGCGCCGAGTCCGAAATAGGCGGCGTGGCCGAACGAAGCGAGCCCGCCGACCGACATCAGGAAATGCAGGCTGGCCGCGAAGATCACGAAGATCGCGATTTCAGAGCCGACGGTCAGGGCGTAATTGCCGCCGACCAGCGGCAGCGCGGCGGCGACGGCGAGCGCAGCCATCGCGGCAAGGCGCTCATTCGTTGTCAGCGGCCGCCATGGATTGACCGTCAGCCCCGGCGTGCGGCGCGCGGCAGCCTCCTGCTTGCCGAACAGACCCCACGGCCGCACGATCAGCACCGCCGCCATCACCAGGAACACCAGGATGATGGAAATCTTCGGAAAAACGAGAATGCCGAAGGCATTCAGTTCCGACACCAGCACCGCGGCGACGAAGGCGCCGATGATGCTGCCGAGCCCGCCGATCACTACCACCACGAAGACGTCGACGATGATGCGCAGGTCGAGCGCGTGATGCACCGCGTCACGCGGGATCTGCAGCGCGCCGCCCAATGCCGCGAGAAACACCCCGAGCGCGAACACGCTGGTGAACAGCCATTTCTGATTGACGCCGAGGGCGGCCACCATGTCGCGGTCCTGCGTCGCGGCGCGCACCAGCACGCCCCAGCGGGTGCGCTGGAACAGCAGCCACAGCAATCCCAATACGATCGGGCTGAGCGCGATCAGGAACAGGTCGTAGGTCGGAACGTTCTGGCCGAAGATATCAACCGCGCCCTTGAACCCCGGCGCACGGCGGCCGAGCAGATCGTCCGGTCCCCAGATCAGCACCACCAGATCCTGCACCATCAGGGTCAACCCGAACGTCGCCAGCAACTGGAACAGTTCGGGCGCGTGATAGATCCGCCGCAACAGCACCATCTCGACCAGCACACCGACCACCGCCACGACCAGCGACGCCACTACGATGCCGCCCCAGAATCCGAGCGCGCCGGAAAACCGTTCGGTCAGCGTAAACGCCACATAGGCGCCGAGCATATAGAACGCGCCATGGGCGAAATTGACGATCCGCGTCACCCCGAAGATGATCGACAGCCCCGACGCCACCAGAAACAGCGACGCCGCGCTGGCGAGACCGGTCAGGAACTGGACGAAGTAAAAGGCCATAGGCGGTCCGGGTCAGCGCATTTCTGCTTGGTCGCCTTCATCCATCGAGACGCGCGCAAGAGCGCGCTCCTCAGGATGAGGGTCTCACTTCACCTCTCCCCGCGAAGAACGGGGAGAGGGAGAAGCAAGGAACTCAATCCTTCGGGCGCATCTTCAAGACTTCGGCATCGCTCGGCAGGTAGTTCTCGCCCTTGCGATAGACCGAATCCACCATGATGCCCTTGCCGTCCTTCACCGCGGTCTTGCCGACGAAGGCGCCCAGGGTCGACTGATGATCGATCGCGCGGAAGGTGATCTCGCCGAACGGCGACGGCATCGACAATCCCCGGGCCGCGGCGATCATCTTCTCCGGGTCGTCGGAGTTGGCCTTGGCCAGGATGGCGGCGGCCGCCTTGATGGTCTGATAGCCGACGATCGAGCCGAGCCGGGGATAGTCGTTGAACTTGGCCTGATAGGCCTTGGCGAACTTGTCGTGTTCCGGCGTCTTGATGTCGTACCAGGGATAGCCGGTTACGATCCAGCCCTCGGGCGTTTCTTCCTTCAGCGGATCGAGATATTCCGGCTCGCCGGTGAGGAACGAGACCACCGCGCGATTCTTGAACAGGCCGCGGGTGTTGCCTTCGCGGACGAACTTCACGAGGTCGGCGCCGAAGGTGACGTTGAGGATGGCTTCCGGATTGGCGGCGGCGACAGCCTGCACCACCGGGCCGGCGTCGATCTTGCCCTGCGGCGGCCACTGCTCGTCGACCCACTGGATATCGGGCCGCTTCTCCGACATCAGCTTCTTGAACACCGCGACCGCCGACTGCCCGTATTCATAGTTCGGTGCGATCGTCGCCCAGCGTTTGGCGGGAAGTTTTGCCGCCTCTTCCACCAGCATCGCCGCCTGCATGTAGTTGGAAGGCCGCAGCCGGAAGGTGTAGCGATTGCCCTTCGACCATGTGATGGCGTCGGTCAGCGGTTCGGCGGCGAGGAAAAATACCTTCTTCTGGTTGGCGAAGTCGGAGACGGCCAGACCGATGTTGGACAGGAACGTGCCCGTCAGCATCACCACCTTCTCGCTCGACACCAGTTCGTTGGCGGCGGTCTGCGCGTCGGCGGGCTTGCCGCCGTCGTCCTTGGAGACGACCACGAGCTTCTTGCCGTTGATGCCGCCGGCTGCATTGACTTCCTCGAGCGCGAGCTGCCAACCCTTGCGATAGGGCTCGGTGAACGCCGGCAACAGCGAGTAGCTGTTGATTTCGCCGATCTTGATTTCGCCCTGGGCAACGGCCGACTGCGCCATGCCCGCGACCACGATCGCCAATCCCGCGCCTAACAAATATCTCCGTCGCATCCCTTGACCCTCCACTGTTGAAAATTACCGTAGACCGTCTTCGCCCTTGACTTCAGCAACGGTGAGGCCGCCGACGCGCGGCAGCGGCCTGCCGCTGTCGGTGACCGCGACCGCGACCATGATCTCGTTGGCGCGCGGCGCGTCGTTGATCATGACCTCCATGCCATCGAAATGGCTGCGCACGAACGCCGCGTCCTTGTGGCCGAGCGGAATATCCAGCGTCGTTCCCGGCCCGCTGCGCTTCTTCGAGGACGGTATCAGCGCCGCCCCCTTGCCCAGAACCTGGCGCACCGGCGCACCCATCTTGGGATGCAGGATCGCGGCGGCGTGTTCGAGCTCGCCGTTTTCGCCGACCGCGGCAGCCTTGCCGTAGCTCTGCGCCTTCGCGCCATCGATCCCGAGCGCCGCAACGGCCTTTTTCGAAAGCAGCTCGCCGAGTTCCTCGCCAATGGCAATGAGGGGTGAGAGATCTTCGACATATCGGCCGGCGAACGGGTTTTCGATCACCGCAATCGCCGCGGCGCGCCGGGTCGGCGGTGTGACCGTCTGTCCCATTTCCAGCCGGGTCTCCTCGACAACCGTGACGATCTTGCGAATAATCGCGCTCATCCTGTTCCGCCTCGTTTTCGAGCCCGCCTAGGCATGCATCATGCTTTCGATCGCGCTAGCAGGGGCCGGCGCTTGCAAGCCGTCCAGTCCGACCGCTTTCGTCGTCACCACAACAGTCTCGCCATGCAAGCGCAATGTGGCACCGTCGATCAACCCCATCGCGAGCAGCCTGCGCGCACAAGCCGCACCGGCTTCCAGGGCAGCGGTGATCTCGCGCCCCGACAATTCGCCGACGCCGCGGGTGACAAGGCGCGCACCAAGGTCGCTGTCGGGCTGCAACTCATGCGCCGGGCAACGGAGAACCGCGGGATGTCCGGGCAGATCGACGGCATTGGCGATGATGGTGGCGGCAGCGTCGGCCTGCGACGCGGTCGCCGCCAGCACCGTTACCGCATCGGCAATGCCGAGTGAAAGACTGCGCCCGTGGCGGCCCGAGGTCGCAATCCCGCGCGAGGGATCATCGGCCTCGATCACAAGGGTCCGCATCGATCCCAGGGCGTCCGGCCGGTCCACCAGGCCTATCGTAAAGCTTTCTCTGCCGGCCAGGTGCAAGGCGATGTCGCCGCCATTGTTGACGTAGGCCCGTTCGAGCCGCGCGACGCGCGTCATTGCGCCGAGGATCTCTTCGGCGACGGCCCCCGCGACCGCCGCCATCGGCGTGATGAAGTGATCGGCGGCCAACGGCGCCACCGCCGCATGCATGCGCCGCGCCACGACGCCCTGCAGCGGGCATCGCTCAGGATCGGCCGCCTGCCGGAGCAGTGGCAACTCGCTGCAGAGTTCATCGAGCAACCCGGAAAAGCGCCGCGCTGCCGCGCCATAGGCCGCGCGCCCGTCGGCCCCGCTGCCGGCAGCCTCCACGATGAGGTCGATCGGGCCGTCCTGCAGATGCAGCCGTCTGCCATCCGCCAGCCATCCGATCTGCGGAACTCGCGTCATGGGCGCGGTTCCCCGGTGGATCGCAGCGAGGGCATGATGCGCGTTTCCGTGCTGTCCTTCAGCGAAGCCAGCGGGCGTACATGATCCATATGGCCGCCCAGCGCGGCATAATCCGACAGCCGCAGGGTAAACTCGATCGGCGCGACCAATGCGGGCGTCGGAACATAGCCGAAAGCCCCGGCCGGCAGGCGCGTGACATCCACCATGAAGGTGATGCCGCCGCCGGGCCAGACATAGACGGGCGCGCCGCCGCTGGTGACGCGCGTCAGCGCGTCCTTGACCGACCGCGTCAGCCGCACCGGATTGTCGGTGACCCCCGCGCGCAGCGAGCCGCCCGCTCCGCCCATGAACAGCACGGTGCACAGCGCGGGCTCGCAGTTTTCCTGAATCCGCTCGACCGACAGTCTCAGCTCCGCCGGCATCGGCCTTTCAACCGGCCTCAGCGCTTCATCGAGTTCGTAGTAGGCCGCATGCTCGCCGGTGGTCGAGACCATCAGCATGGCCATGCCCGGGCGCGCCTTCGTCGGATCGAATGGACCCAGCACCGAGAGCGGATCGGATATCCCGGTGCCGCCCCATCCGGTGCCGGGCTCGGCGACCTGGAAATAGCGGCCCGGCGTCGAGCGCCGTCCTTTCATCTTGATCCCGGTATCGGGAATATCCAGCAGCTTGCCGGCCTGATGCTCGCTGAGCACGCCGGTGATGTGGTCGTCGACGACTACGACTTCGTCGACCTTGCCGTGCCATTGCTTGGCGAACATGCCGATGGTCGCCGAGCCGCAGCCCACTCTCATACGCTCCTCGGGCACGCCGTTGACGATGGGCGGATAGCCGGCCTGCACCACCACGGTGGCGCCGCCGTCGATCGTCAGCTCGACCGGCTTGCAGTTGCTGAGATCCATCAGCGCGTCGCAGGTGACGCGGCCCTCCTTCTTGGAGCCGCCGGTGAGGTGATGCACGCCGCCCAGCGACAGCATCTGCGAACCGTACTCGCTTGTCGTGACGTGGCCGATCGCCTCCCCCTGCGCGCGAACCGTCGCCGTTTCGGGACCCAGGTAGCGGTCGGTGTCGATCTTCACCTTGACGCCGCAATAGCTGAAGATGCCCTCGGTCACCACCGTGACCATGTCGACGCCGTCGATTTCCGAGGAGACGATGAAGGGCGCGGGCTTGTAGTCGGGGTATGTGGTGCCGGCGCCGATCGCGGTGACGAAGACATCCGGCTCGTGAACCAGCTTGCCGTCCCAGTCGCCGCCGGCCTGGAACGGCACCAGCCGTCCGCCATGCGACACCGTTCGCTCCAGCACGATATGGGGATCGACCCGCACCAGCTCGCCGTTGTGATTGGCATAGCGATCGCAGGCGCCTGCCGCGCCGGGTTTGATGTAGCACATGACGGGACAAGCATCGCAGCGAATCTTGTCGTCGGCAGCGCTTGTCGGTTCAGTCAGCATGAACAAGCTTTCGAAGCCAGCGTCAGACTGTCGGACGGCCAGATCAGGTGCGGCGTGCCGTCATCGCAGTTGATGCAGCGAACCTGTCGTGTTTCTCGCCGCGGCATTTTGTTCGTATACGAACAATGTTGCGCGCGCCGCCGAAACCTGTCAAGCGCCTGCGCCCGCGAAAATCACTGCTGCCGATAAAAACCGCAGCCAGCCTCGCAGCCTTGTTCATAACCCGGGCAACGGTTTTGACCGCGTGACGCTGCGCTTGCACGTTTGTATGCAAACGGTATCTTCCCTCTGCTTTCAAGGCGATGTTTTGCAGCGCAACCGTTGGAGCGGGACCACCGACATGACGCAGAGCACGATCCGCCTGACGGTCAACGGCCGGATCCACGACATTGACGCCGCCGCCGACACCGCGCTGCTTTATGTCCTGCGCAACGATCTCGAACTGAACGGACCAAAATACGGCTGCGGGCTCGGCGAATGCGGCGCCTGCGCCGTGCTGATCGACGGCGTGGCGGCGCGCGCCTGCGTGATCCCGATCGAAGGCTGCGTCGGGCGCGACATCGTCACGCTCGAAGGTCTCGGATCGCGCTGTAATCCCGATCCGGTGCAGCAGGCCTTCATCGCCGAACAGGCCGCGCAATGCGGCTATTGCCTCAACGGCATGATCATCAGCACCAAGGCGCTGCTCAATCGCACGCCTCATCCTTCCGAAGCCGATGTGATCGAAGCGCTGCGCTTCAACCTGTGCCGGTGCGGCGCGCATATCGAAATCATGCGCGCGGCGATGCGGGCGGCGGGCCACCTCGTCGGGGCGGCGAACCGATGACCGATCCGGACGCCCCGATGGACGTACTGCCCGGCTCCCTGTCGGTGGTTCGCCCGGCCGGTTCGGGCGCGAACGGCGGCTTCGAAACTTTCATAAAGATCACGGCAGACGGTTCGGTCACGGCCTTCAATGGCCATGTCGATCTCGGCACCGGTATCCGCACCGCGCTGGGCCAGATCGTCGCCGAAGAACTCGACGTGTCCTTTGCCCGCGTCGTCGTCGTATTGGGCGATACCTCTGTCGTTCCCGATCAGGGCGCGACCATCGCCAGCGAGACCATCCAGATCACGGCGGTGCCGCTGCGCAACGCCGCCGCACAGGCGCGGCATTTTCTGGTAGCGCAGGCCGCGCAGCGCCTGGAGCTTGCGGTCGAGGATCTCTTCATCGAGGACGGCCTGATCCGCGGCAGGGATAACCGCAGCGTCTCCTATGGCGAATTGATATCTGGCGAGACCATTCGCATCGACCTCAAGGACGACGTCCCGGTGAAAGCCGTCAGCGCCTACGGAATCGTCGGGCAATCGGTGCCGCGCACCGACCTGCCGGCGAAGGCGACCGGCGAACTGGTCTATGTCCACGATGTGCGCGTGCCCTCGATGCTGCACGGCCGCGTGGTGCGCCCGCCCTATGCCGGCGTCGATGCCGGCGCCTTCGTCGGCACCAGCCTGATCGCGGTCGACAAAGCCTCGGTGCGCGATATTCCCGGGCTGGTGGCGGTGGTGCGGATCGGTGATTTCATTGGCGTGGTCGCCGAGCGCGAGGAGAACGCGGTCAAGGCCGCCGCTCAGCTCAAGGTGAGCTGGAAGCCGACACCGACGCTGCCTGATCTAAAGGACATCGAGACGGCGCTGCGCGCCAATCCGTCGACGCCGCGGACCCTGATCGACAAAGGCAATGTCGATGCCGCGATCGCGGCTGCCGCCAAGCCGATGCCGCGCACCTACATCTGGCCGTACCAGATGCACGGTTCGATCGGCCCGTCCTGCGCGGTCGCGGATTACAGGGAAGGCGCCGTCAGGGTGTGGTCCGGGACGCAAAATCCCCACATCCTTCGCGCGGATTTAGCGCTGCTGCTGCAAAGGCCGGAGCGCGAGATCGACGTGATCCGGCTGGAGGCCGCCGGCTGCTACGGCCGCAACTGCGCCGACGATGTAACGGCCGATGCGGTTTTGCTGTCGCGCGCGGTCGGCCGCCCGGTCCGGGTGCAACTGACCCGCGAACAGGAGCACGCCTGGGAGCCCAAGGGCACCGCGCAACTGATGGAGGTCAACGGCGGACTGAACGCCGACGGCAGCGTCGCCGGTTACGATTTCGCCACGCGCTATCCGTCGAACGGCGCGCCGACGCTGGCGCTGTTGCTGACCGGTGCGGTTGCACCGGTCCCCGCCGTGTTCGAAATGGGCGACCGCACCGCGATCCCGCCCTACGACTATGACGCCATCCGCGTGGTCGCGCACGACATGCCGCCGATCGTACGTGCGTCGTGGTTTCGCGGGGTCTCGGCGCCGCCCAATACCTTCGCGCATGAATCCTACATCGACGAACTCGCCACCGAAGCCGGCGTCGATCCCATCGAATACCGGCTGCGCTATTTGAAGGACGAACGCGCGGTCGATCTGGTCAACGCCGTCGCCGAGCGCGCCGGCTGGACCCCTCGCCCGGTCCGGAAGGAACCGGCCGCCGAAGGCGATATCGTGCGCGGGCGCGGCTTTGCCTATGCGCTGTATGTGCACAGCAAGTTTCCGGGTTACGGGGCGGCGTGGTCGGCCTGGATCGCCGACGTCGCCGTCAACAAGACAACCGGCGATGTCAGCGTGACCCGCGTGGTGGCCGGGCAGGATTCCGGGTTGATGATCAATCCGGACGGCGTGCGCCACCAGATCCATGGCAACGTCATCCAGTCGACCAGCCGCGCGTTGATGGAAGAGGTCTCGTTCGACCGCCATGCGGTGACGGCCCGCGAATGGGGCGCCTACCCCATCATCAAATTTCCCGACGTTCCCAGGATCGACGTGTTGATGCTGCCGCGGCAGGATCAGCCGCCGCTCGGCGTCGGCGAATCCGCGTCCGTGCCGAGCGCCGCCGCGATCGCCAACGCCATCTTCGACGCGACCGGCGTGCGGTTTCGCGAATTGCCGTTCACGCCGGAACGTATTCTGGCGGGATTGCGCGGTGCGCAGGGCGTGGCACCCGCCCCGATGCCGCTGGCGCCGCCACAGCCGCCGGCTTCGACCGACCGGTGGAAAAATCCGTTTGCCGGACGGCGCGGTGCCGTGGCAACGGCCGCGGCGTTGTGTGTTGCGGTGGTTGGCGTCGCGTCGGCGGTCTTGCCATGGCGTTCGATCGCGCCGATCGCCCGGCCCGATGCATCGACCTGGTCGGCCGCCACCATCGCCCGCGGCCAGCAGCTGGCTGCGCTCGGCGACTGCGCGGTTTGCCACACCGTTGCGAACGGCGCGATCAACGCCGGAGGCCGGGCGATCGAGACGCCGTTCGGGATCATCTACGCGACCAACATTACGCCCGACGTCGAAACCGGGATCGGCGCGTGGTCCTATCCCGCCTTCGAGCGCGCCATGCGCGAGGGCATCCATCGCGACGGCCGGCATCTCTATCCGGCGTTTCCCTATACCCACTTCGCCAAGACCAGCGACGCCGACCTGCAGGCGCTCTACGCTTTTCTGATGGCGCAGCCCGCGGTGCGCGCCGAGACGCCGGCCAACACGCTGGCGTTTCCGTTCAACCTGCGGCCGCTGATGGCCGGATGGAACGCGCTGTTTCATCAATCCGGCGCATTCCAGCCCGACGCGAGCCAGTCGGCGACATGGAATCGCGGCGCCTATCTGGTGGAGGGCCTCGGCCATTGCGGTGCCTGTCATTCGCCGCGCAATGCGCTGGGTGCGGAAAAGGCCAGCGCCCATCTCGCCGGCGGTTTTGCCGAAGGCTGGGAAGCGCCACCGCTGACGTCGCTGTCGCATGCGCCGATCCCGTGGAGCGAAGACGAGCTTTACGCGTACTTGCGAACCGGCGAATCCCGCCTGCACGGCGTGGCCGCGGGGCCGATGGCGCCTGTCGTCAAGGCGCTCGCTGCCCTGCCCGACCAGGACATCCGCGCCATGGCGGTCTATCTCACTTCGTTCAACGACGCTGCGATGGACGAACCGGCGCGGCACGCACTCGGCGCCCGGTTGGAGAAATCAACCGGCGCCAGGGTGGTTTCGGCATCGCCTGTCGGCGCACGGCTCTATGAAGGCGCCTGTGCGGTGTGCCATGCGGTCGGCGGCGCGCCGCTGTTCGGCAGCCGGCCGTCGCTGGCGCTCAACAGCAATCTGCACAGCGCCGTCCCGGACAATCTGATCCAGGTGATCCTGCACGGCATCGCGGCGCCGGTCAGCAGCGACCTCGGCTATATGCCGGCCTTCAAGGACAGCATGAACGACGCCCAGATCGCCGAGTTGGTTACCTACCTCAGACGGCAATTTGCCCCCGGCAAGCCCGTCTGGACCGGGGTTCGGGCCGCCGTCCACCTGGCCCGGCACCGGATATCGCGCTGACCTGCCATGCCGGGCCCAAAGGGTACTGGTTGCGGGGCCCGCGGCGGGTTAGGGTTCCGTCATGGCAGTCACCGACATTGCGTCCCGAACCTACAATCACGGCTGGCGGCTCGACCCGATCGTGCGCAGCCTGCTCGATACCGACTTCTACAAGTTGCTGATGCTGCAGATGATCCGGGAATTCTACCCGAACCAGCAGGTCACCTTCTCGGTCATCAATCGCAGCCGGCACGTGCGGCTCGGCGAAATCATCGACGAGCAGGAACTGCGCGCCCAGCTCGACCATGCCCGCAGCCTCCGCTTCGCCAAGAAGGAGCTGATCTGGCTCGCCGGCAATACGTTCTACGGCAAGACCCAGATGTTTTCGCCCGATTTCATCAATTGGCTCGCCACGTTCCGGCTACCCGAGTACGAGCTGCGCAAGGTCGATGGCCAGTACGAACTGCACTTCCACGGGCCCTGGACCCACACCACGATGTGGGAAATTCCGGCGCTGGCCATCCTCAACGAGTTGCGCTCGCGCCAGGCGATGAAGGGCCAGGGCCGCTTCGTCCTCGACGTGCTCTATGCCCGCGCCAAGGCCAAGCTGTGGGCCAAGGTCGAGCGGCTGCGAAAACTCGATGGTTTGCGGTTGTCCGATTTCGGAACGCGGCGGCGGCACGGCTTCCTGTGGCAGCGCTGGTGCGTCGAGGCCGTCAAGGAAGGCTTGGGATCGTCCTTCACCGGCACCTCGAACGTTCTGCTGGCGATGGACAACGACCTCGAGGCGATCGGGACCAACGCCCATGAATTGCCGATGGTGGCCGCCGCGCTGGCTGACAACGACGACGAATTGCGCTGGGCGCCGTACCGGATTCTCGATCAGTGGCGCCATACCTATGGCGGCAACCTGCTGATAGCCCTGCCCGACGCCTTCGGCACCAAATCATTCCTGCGCGACGCGCCCGAATGGGTCGCGGACTGGACCGGCTTTCGCCCCGACAGCGCGCCGCCGATCGCGGCCGGCGAGGAAATCATCAAATGGTGGAAGGAGAACGGCCGCGATCCCAGGGAGAAGCTGCTGGTCTTCTCCGACGCCATGGACGTCGGATCGATCGAGGAAACCTATCGTCATTTCGCCGGCCGGGTCCGGATAAGTTTTGGCTGGGGCACCAACCTGACCAACGACTTCGTCGGCTGCGCCCCTGACGGTTCAGCCAACCTCGATCCGATCTCCATCGTCTGCAAGGTGACCTCGGTCGACGGCCGGCCAGCCGTGAAGCTCTCGGACAATCCGGAAAAGGCGACCGGCAACGCGCCGGAGATCGAGCGCTATCTGCGCGTGTTCGGCAGCGCCGGCCGGGTGCGAAGCCCGGTGCTGGTCTGATCGTTGGGCGTCGGCTCCCGTCCGTTCAGGCCGGGGCAATGAGGCGAACGAGGCCAAGGCTGACGACAATCAAGAAGACCAACGACAGTGTCACCGCCGCGGTGACCCGGCCGCCGACCCGGCCGATGACGCGCAGGTCGACGCCGAGGCCGAGCGCGGCCATCGACATCACGGTCAGAATGTTGGCCGTCTTGCGAATCGGGAACACGGCTGCGTCCGGCAACAGCGACAATGAGCGGAGCGCCGCCATGACGAAGAACGCCACGATGAACCACGGCACCACCTGGAAGAAACTGGTCCGCCACGAACGACCCGGCGGGCGGTCGTTCCGGAGGCTTCGTCCAAATACCGCGATGAATGCGACGAGCGGGCCGAGCATCATCACCCTGATCAATTTGACCAGCGTGCCGATTTGTGTGCTCACGAGCCCGGCCGGGACCGTCGCCGCGAGCACCTGCGGAACCGCATAGACCGTCATCCCGGCCAGAATGCCGTACTGCGTTTGCGTCAGCTGCAGGAGCGGGATCAGCAGCGGCAGACTGAGCACCACGATCACGCCGAGGATGGCCGTAAAGGAAATCGAGGAGGCAACGTCGTCGTTGCTGGCGCCGATCACAGGCGCTACCGCGGCGATGGCCGAATTGCCGCAAATCGAGTTACCGCAGGCGACCAGGATCGAGAGGCGAACCGGCAGACCGAGCGATCGGCTGATGCCGAAAGAGACCGCCAGCGAAAGCATCACCAGCGCTGCGACCGAACCCAAGAGGGCAAACCCCGAGGCGCCGATCGCGGCATAGGTCAGCGAAGCCCCGAGCAGCGCAACCGCGACCTCGAGCAACTGCTTGGCGCTGAACGCGATCCCCGCGCGCCATCGAGGTCCCGGCTCCCAGAACGCGCGAATGGCGATGCCGAGCAGGATGGCGATCACGACGGCGTCGAGGTAGGGGTGCCCGACCAGATGCTCTTCCACGGCCTGAACCGCCGCTGCGGCCAGCGTGACCAAGGCGCAAAGAGCGATCCCCCAGAACAGGGGGACGGCCTTTCGGATCATTCCGGCAGGAAGCCTGACTTGGTCCGGAGAATCGATCCGATTTGGCACGCGGTATCCTTCAGGGAGAAGGAATTATGCGCCAAGCTGGCTTGAATAGACAATATCAATTCCGCAAAGCCCAGCAGAGAAATGTTGTCTCTCAACACGATGACAGCAGTTGATCGGCGAAAGGCCGGATTGGACCGTTAGCGCGTGGCCGCGTGCTTCGCGTCGATGGCGGTGCCGACCTGAAACGCAGGCGCCGCCGGGTAGTAAACGATCCGGACAGACAGAATCATGACGACAAGCAGCCAGAACGCGTATTGGCCGACGCGGCCCAGCATCCCCGCCGCGGCCGTTGCTGTTTCGGGCTTGCCAGCCACAGAGTCCGGCAACACCTCACCATAAGCGTCGAATTTCTCGGTCAACATCGCTGTCCGGCCTCGTTCCTGCGACAATTTATGTCGCAAGACCTGCCGTCAAAACAATGGGCGGAACTTGCAATGTTCGGCCGAGAACGGATGCTTTGTTTTGTTTAGAGCCGCCGGAAGATGATTTTGATATCCCGGCCCCGAGAACCAGCCCCAGAAGGCGGAAACCGATCAATAAGCACGGGCGAAATCGCCCTCGCGTTGAACGTGGTCGAAGGTCGGGAAGCGGGGCTCCCATGAGCGTGCCCGCTGCTTGGTCAGCTGGCTGAGGCTGTTCAGGATGGCGACGCTTTGCTGGTTCAATGCCGCCGAGACCGCCGCGAGATCCGGAAAGTGCCTTCGCACCGCATCCAGCCAGATGGTACGGCCCGCCAGGAATCCGCCGGCCCCCGCCGCATAGGCATATTCGAGAACCCGCTCGAACTTGTCATGCGCGGCACCGCCCGACAGCAGGACCCAGGGAATGCCGCATCGACCGCAGATTTCACCGATGGCGTCGAATTCCCGTTGCGCGGCGGTTGCAGCGCCGCCGCCATCGCGGCGCGGCAGATCGTTGGCCGCCAGCGGACTCTCGAGTTTCAGAAGATCGACGCCATATTCCGGCTTGGCGAATTCACGCACGCTCTCGATCACCAGCGACGGCAGCTTGCCCGGAGACTCGACGTAGTCGACGGTATGATTGGCGCTGCCGAGAAAAGGATAGACCAGAAGCTCCAGCACATAGGGAATGTCGTAGCGGCGGCACTCGTCGCCGATCTCGCGCACGAACCGCTGCTGATGCGCGTTGACGCCGGCGGCGGCGTCGGGCCTATACCACGCCAACACCTTGACACCGTCGGCGCCCATGGCGCGGATTTTGGCGACGCTCCAGTTGTCGATCACGCGCGACTTGCGGCCGCCGGACGTTTCCTCGGTCCGGTGTTCCTCGAGCGTCATGATAAGCCCGCAGCGCGCCGGCATCAGGTCGATGGCGGCCGGCACCGCGAAATTCGGATCGAACAGCATCGAGCTGCAGTGCGGCGCCAGCGCCTCGACCAGAAGCCGCTTGGCTGCCGTGACGTCGGCATAGGCGACCTGCTCCCGGGTGATCTTCCTGGCTTGCGCGATCGCATCGAACATCGGCGGCCGCTGGTCGAGCGCCACCATGCGAAAGTGGCCGTCGGCGTCCGCAAGCCGCGCCAGACCACGTGTCTTCCCGATCGTACTCATGAGCCGTTCCTCTGAAATTCAAGACAATCTTCTAGGGTCGGGATACCGGCGCGCCCGCCTGGCCGGGTGCATTTGAGCGCAGCCGCCGCGGCGGCGAACGACATGGCGTCGGCCGCCACGAGGCCGGCACCGATGGCGAAGGCGTAGGCGCCATGAAAGACGTCGCCGGCCCCGGTGGTGTCGACCACGTTGACCGCATAGGCCGGCTGGCGGCGGGCAATATCGTTCTGCAGCCACGTCACACCGTCGGCGCCTCGCGTAACCGCTGCCACCGCACAGCCGAACCTCGCGATGGCGGGCAACGCGGCGTCGCCGCTCGAACCGGTAAAGCCGGCCAGCGCCGGCTCCGAGAATATGGCGTGATCGGTCAGCGGCAGCAGCGCTTCGAAGACATCGGGATCGGCGACGTCGGCATCGAGGACAGTCGGAACGGCTTTGGCACGGGCGGCCTTGAACAGCGCGACGGCTCCGGCCGGCCAGCGCGGATCGGCCAGGACTGCCGCGGCGGCGCCGACATCGCCGAGCGGGAGCCAATCGGCCTCATCCGGGAACTGTCCACGAAAATTCACGATCTGCCGCTCGCCGGAACTGTCGACCAGCACGCCCGATACCGACGAATGGCCGTCGACGAACAGCCGGAACTGCGCGACGTCGACGCCATGCCCGGCAAGCGCCGTGCGCATCTCGAGACCGGCCACATCCTCGCCGCCGCGTCCCCAGAATGCAGCCTGACCTCCCAGCCGCGCGACGGTGACCGCCGCAGTGGCCGCCATCCCGCCGCCCATGGTGCCATAGTGCAAGCTCCGGATCTTCTGGCTGCCGCCCGAGAAAAACTTTGGAACACGCCAGATCTGGTCGAGCGCGGAAAGGCCGAGGCAAATCACGCGCGTGCTGCTCGCGCGCGCTGCGAGGTCGAGCGACGTCGTCCTGCTGTCGCCTGTTTCAGAGAACGAGTGTCCGCTCATCGCAGCACCTGGCCGGACGCGGCGTCAAACAGATGGATCTTGTCCGGCTGCGGCAGCATCAGCAGTCGTTCGCCCACCTTCGGCTTCATCGAGGGATCGACTCGCGCAATGGCCGATGTACCCGCGACCTCGAAATGGATCAACGTATCGGAGCCGAGCGGCTCGACCAGCCTGATCACGACAGCGATGGCCGATGTCGCACCGCTGGCAACAACATCGAAGTGCTCGGGCCGCACGCCCAGCACACCCTTGCCTGCCGCGCCCTTCAGCCGTGCGCGGGCTGCCGCATCGAGCGGCACCGGCGTCCCATCGTGTGCGAACGCCGCGACGTCGTCGCGCAATTCGACCGGGAAGAAATTCATGGTCGGCGAACCGATGAATCCCGCGACGAACTGGTTCGCCGGCCGCTCATAGACCATTTCGGGGGTGTCGTATTGCTGCACGATCCCGTTCTGAAGCACCACGATCCGGTCGGCCATCGTCATGGCTTCGATCTGGTCGTGGGTCACGAAGACCATCGTGGTCCTGAGCTGCAGCGACAGCGATTTGATCTCCGCCCTCACCTGCGCCCGCAACTTGGCGTCGAGGTTCGATAATGGCTCGTCGAACAGAAACACCTGCGGGTTACGCACGATGGCGCGGCCCATCGCGACGCGCTGGCGCTGCCCGCCTGAGAGCTCCTTCGGCTTGCGATCGAGATAGGCCTCGATGTGCAGCATCGCCGCAGCCTGCCTCACCCTGGCGTCGATCTCCGGCTTCGGCATGCCGCGCAGTTCGAGCGCGAACGCCATATTGTCGTAGACACGCATATGCGGGTACAGCGCGTAGTCCTGAAACACCATGGCGATGTCGCGCTGCGCGGCAGGCACGCCGTTGACGCGCTTGTCGCCGATCAACAGCTCGCCGCTGGTGATCGGTTCGAGGCCGGCGATGATGCGCAGCAACGTCGACTTGCCGCAGCCCGACGGCCCGACGAACACGACAAATTCCTGGTCGGCTATCTCGAGGCTGAGATCTGGCACCACGGTGAGGTTGCCGTAGCGCTTGACGAGATTGCGGATCGAGATAGCGGCCATCAGCGTCTTTCCACAGCGAGAACCGGCTTGATCAGCTGTCCCTGCGCGAAGCGCGCGAAGCTTGCCGGCAGCTCCCGCAATCCGAACTCGCCGTCGACCAGAACGCGATACTCGTCCCGGTAGCGGCGCAGCAGCGCGATGTTCGAGTCGAGATCGCCGATCGGGAAATAGAAGGTGCGGATCATGTAAAAATCCTTGCGGCGAAACACCTTGCCTTCCTCGATGGTCCAGGGCGCCGCGTTTTCGCCGACCAGCACCAGCGCGCCGCGCGGAAGCACCAGCTCGATGCCGAGATTGCGCGCGGCGTGGGCGCCGGAGCATTCCATGATCAGCGCAAAACGCCTGCCGGTGTCGCCGACCGGATGCTCCCTGGCGCCAAAAGCCCGGGCGATCTTCAGCCGTTCCGTATTCGGGTCGGAGACGTGGATGTCGCCATAGCCGGCATCCCTGAGCGCCAGAATGACGCCGAGTCCGACCGGTCCCGCGCCGGTGACCAGCACGGGCCGCGCCTCCTGCGGCGGGACCACTCGGCTGACGAAACGCACCGCATGCGCTGACGTGCCGATCGTATCCAGCAACAGCGGCGCCAGGCTGTCCTCGATGTCATCCGGCACCGGCAAGAGGCAATTCTCCGGAACCGGCAGGTATTCCGCGTAGCCGCCCGGTCTGTTCCAGCCGATCAGGCAGGAGACTTCCAGGCACATCTGGGTATCGCCGCGACGGCAGGCGGCGCAGCGGTCGCAATGCAAGGGTATGTAGACGGCATAGCGCCGGCCATGCATCCGGTGCCCCGGCTGTTCGACGACACCGAAGATCTCGTGGCCGGCGGTGAATTCCGCACCCTTGTGCCACAGCTTGAAATCCGAGCCGCACAGCGCCGTGCGCAAAACCCGAACCAGCACCTCGCCTTGCCCCACATCGGGAATCCCGACGCGCTCGATGGTAATGCGTTCGTCGCCGTGAAATACCGCCGCTTCCATGGTGGCGTTGGTCCGATCAATCGCTGCCATTTCCTGCCGCTAGCCCTTCACCGCGCCGAGAGTCAGTCCCGACACCAGCCAGCGCTGAACGATCGCCGCCAGCATCAGCGGCGGCAGTGCGATCAGGGTCGCCGCCGCCATCAGGGCTCCCCATTGCGTCGATCCCTCGCCGACGAAGTTGAAGGCGGCAGCGATCAGCGTCTTGCTGTCGCCGTTCGACAGTACCAGCGCGAACAGGAAGTAATTCCACGAGAACACGAACGACAGAATCGCGGCCACGGCGATGCCGGATCCCACCAGCGGCATCGCGATCTTCCAGAGGATGCGGGTGATGCTGCAACCATCGACCTGCGCGGCCTCGAAGATGCTGCGCGGAATGTTGTCGAAGGACGGCAGCAGTACCCAGATCACGATCGGCAGCGTGATCACGGCATGGCTGAGGACCAGGGCGGTGTATGAACCGATCATCCCGACTTCCCGGAACATCACGTACCATGGCAGCAGGAACAGGGTGCCCGGCGCCATGCGCGCCGCCAGGGTCAGAACCGCCGGCCACGATATGCGCGTCCATGAAACGGCAAACGCCGCCGGAATTCCGAACAGCAATCCAAGTCCGGCGGAGCCCAGGGTTACGATCATGCTGTTGATCGCGTAAGAGAAAAACGGCGTCATCTTCATCAATTGGCTGTAGTTCTCGACCGTCGGCGAGAGGATCAGCGTCGGCGGATAGGCGGTGACCTCGAACGACGGCTTGAAGGACGACAACACCATCCATGCGGTCGGCGACATGATGAGAATGCCGGCCAGCACCAGTTGCACGACGTTGAACCGCTTGATCCAGGACTCGCTGAGCGGCGTGTGGTCCATGAAAGACCTCACCAGGCCACCGCGCCGCGCAGGCGGTTGAACGCGAGCACCACGCCGAACACGATCACGGTCAGCGTCAGCATCAAGGCGCTGGCATAGCCGATGTTGAAGAACTCGAAGCCGACGCGGAAGCCATAGATGTTCAGCGTGTTGGAGGCATTGCCGGGTCCGCCCTGCGTCGTGATGTAGATGATGTCGAAGAAGCGCAGCAGATCGACGCTGCGCAGGATCACGGCGGTGACGATGGTCGGCAGCAGCAGCGGCAACGTGATGCGCCTGAACGTCGTGAAGGCGGAGGCCCCGTCGATCTGCGCGGCCTCGTACACGCTGGCGGGCAGCGACTGCAGCCCTCCGAGCACGATCAGCGCGACATAAGGCGCCCATTGCCAGGTGTCGATCAGCGCAATCGTCGGAATCACCCAGATCGGCGACGCCAGCCAGTCGGATGGCGGCAACCCCGCGGCCTGCAGGATGTAATTGGCGGCGCCGAGCGACGGGTCGAGGATCACCAGCCACATCAGGCCGGCCACCACCGGCGGCATCATGAACGGCGAAATGAACAGCGACCGGACGATTCCCGGCAGGCGCTTGGCGTTGAACAGCAGCATCGCCAGCCAGATCCCCAGGACGAGCTGCAGCACCAGCGAGAGCAGGTAGAGCGCCAGCGTCACCCAGAGCCCATGCCAGAATTCGGTGTCGGCAATCAGCTTCGAATAGTTGCCGAGACCGGTGAACGACTGCCGTCCGGTCGAGGAGAACGCGTGGAAACCGAGCCAGACGGTGTAGGCCAGGGGGAAGGCGATCATCGCCAGCGTGAAAAGAACGGCGGGCGCCGACAGCGCGGCGAGTTCGACGCGCTGTCGGTCCGGCGTTACGGTGTTGGCGGCATCCACCATGGTCCCATGGTCCGTGTTTTGATCTGTCCAGGAAAACCGCCGCTACCATCTCGGAACGGCGGCAGACCAGCTACTTCTGTGCAATGAGCGCATCGAGGCCCTTGTCCGCGTCGGCACAGGCCTGGTCCAGCGTCTTCTGCTTGAGGATCAGATCCTGCACGGCCTGACCGATAAACTCGCGCGATTCCGGATTGGCGACGATGGGATAGCCGACTTCCGACGATCCCTTGGTGGCCAGCAAGTCGAGCGCCGCCTGCCATTGCTTGCGTACCGGCTGTTCGTCGATCCACTTGCGGTATTCGGGGTCGTTGGCGACCGCCGGACGCGGCGGCGCGATCCCCTGCACCGCCATGCGCTTCTGGATCTCCGGCGACGTCGCCCACTGCACGAAGTACCACGCCGCGTCCTGCTGCTTGCTGAAAGCAGAGACGGCCATGCCCCAGCCGATAGCGGTCGGCACCAGTCCGGCTTCGCCAGCGGGAAACGGCATCAGGCCGGTGTCCTTGAGCCGCTCGCCGCCCTCCATCACCGTCCGCAATTCGTTGGACGATTCGAACGACATCGCGGCGCGGCCGCTGCGATAGAGCGCCGATATCTGCTGGAAGCTGTAATTGACTACGCCGGGCGGGCCATAGTCGCGCAGCAGCCGGCTGTAGGTATCCAGCGCTTCCTTGCCCCTTGGCGAGCAAAGGTTCGACTTGCCGTTGGCCATGTAGCTGCCGCCCATATTGTGCAGCATGTTGCTGAAGGTGTAGGCGACCGCCGGCTTCAGGCCCCGGGAGACAAACGGCGTGATCGCAGCGTCGCACGCCTTGATCTTTTGCGCCGCGGCCTCGACGTCCTTGATGGTCGCCGGCTTCTCGACACCGCATTTCGCCAAGATGTCGGTGCGGTAGTAAAGGATCGGACCCTCGATGTTCATCGGCATGCTGGTCAGCTTGCCGCCAAAGGTTCCCGCCTTGAGCAACGCCTGGCTCAGGCCGGCGAAATCGTATTCCTTCGCCGCCTGGTTCTTCGCCATCGCCGACAGATCGCCATACCAGCCTGCCGCGGCGAACTGCTCGCCCTCGCGCGACGGCAGTGTCATGAACACGTCGACCTCGTCGCTGCGCGCATTCATCACCGTGACCAGCCGCTGGCGCATCTGCTGCTCCTGATAGCCGTCGACCTTAAGCGTGATTCCGGTCAGCTTCTCGAAATCAGCCTTGTTGGTCAGCAGCGCCTGCGCCACCGGGTTGTTGTTGGCGAGAAAGGTGACGGTCTTGCCCTGGAATCTCTTCCAGTCGAAATCGGCCGCGCTGGCTGCCGTCGGTGCGGCCCCCAACGCAGCGACGGTAACGGCGATATGAGTCGCCCATGCGCTTCTGGACATTGCTTCCTCCCCTTTGGCTCTGCGGCGTCTGTTCGTTCGACCAGATCGGGATATGTAACCGGTTTCAGATTACGACGCGGGAGAGCCCTGTCAAGCGACCGCTGCATCGGCCAGACAAAGGAATGTGGCAGGTTTTGCTGGACAAGCGGCGAAATCGCTCCCATCATTTCGAATGTAACGTTACAAGCAATGGGTAGAACGATCGTGGAAAACCTGTCCGGGAGATCGAAGCAGGGCATACGCGCCGTCGCGGCGCGCGCCGGCGTCTCGACGGCTTCGGTGTCGCGCGCGCTCAACAGCCCGGATTCCGTCAGCGCCGAACTGCGCACGCGCATCGCCGAGGCGGTGCAATCGGTCGGCTATATCCCGCACGCCTCGGCGCGTGCGCTTTCATCGCGGCGCACCCGCACGCTCGGGGCCATCATTCCGACGATCGACAACACGATGTTCGCCCGCGGCATCGCGGCGCTGCAGAAGTATCTGTCGTCCGTCGGCTATATGCTGTTGCTGACCACCAGCGGCTACGATCTCGATGCCGAACTGGAACAGGCGCGCAACCTGATCAGCCGAGGTGTCGACGGGCTGGTGCTGCGCGGCGACTGCCATCACGGCGCCTTGCGCAAGATGCTCGCCGATACCGCGATTCCTTTTATCAATGTCGGCGTCTACCGGCCGGACCGCCCCTATCCCTGCGTCGGCACGGACAACGAAGCGGCGGCGCATCGCGCCGCCATGCACGTCGTCGAACTCGGCCACCGCAGGATCGGGATCGTTTCGGCGCTGCAGCGGAACAACGACCGCGCCAGCGCGCGCGTCGACGGCTTCCGTCGCGCCCTGTCCGAGAACGGAATCGAACTGCCGCCGCGATGGCATGTCGAGGTTCCCTATACGCTCGACGATGCGCGCGAAGCCGCCCGGTATCTGCTGGGCCTGAGCGATCGGCCGAGCGCGCTGGTGTGCGGCAACGACGTGATCGCCTACGGCGTGATGCTCGAAGCCGAGCGCAGCGGCTACGTCATTCCCCGTGACCTGTCGGTCGTCGGCTTCGACGATCTCGACTGGAGCCGCCATTTGCGGCCGAGTCTGACCACGATCCAGGTGCCGACCGGCGCAACCTGGCAGCGCGCCGGCGAATATCTGGTCCGACATCTCGCCGGTGAACAGACCATCATGCATCACGAAATCGATTATTCGCTGATCGTCCGCGAATCGACCGCACCACTCCACCCCGCGCGTGACCCCGCCGCCCATCAAGGAGCAGAACTCAAATGACCTCGTTGTTTTCGCTGCCTCCCGGCTTTCATGCCGCCGTGATCGGCGGAGCGGGTGACATCGGTGCTGCGATCTCGAATCTGTTCTGCGATCTGGGAGCAACGGTCAGCGCAACGGGGCTCGATGATGCCGCGATCTCGCGCTCGCCACTTCGTCCGCGCGCAGGGCTCACCGTCCAGCCGCTCGATGTCACCCACGACGCGGCCGTCGATGCTTTCGCGAAAGCGCACCAGCGCGTCGATGCGCTGGTCAATTGCGCCGGCATCCTGGCGCGCGACAAGGAATACGAGATCGCCACGTTCATGAAGGTGCTGGATGTGAATCTGACGGGGACGTTCCGGACCTGCATGGCGTTCCGCGCCGCGCTGGCGCGCAGCAAGGGCTCGATCGTCAATATCGCGTCGATGAACGCGACCCTGGCGCTGCCGCGAATCCCCGCTTATTGCGCCAGCAAGGGCGGCGTCGTGATGCTGACCAAGGCGCTGGCGCTGTCCTGGGCGCCCGAGGGAATCCGGGTCAACGCGGTGGCGCCCGGCTACATCGAAACCAGCATCAACGAGGCCGGGCGCCAGGATCAGGCGCATTATCAGCGCATCGCCGATCGCACCGCCTTCAAGCGGTGGGGCCAGCCCGACGACGTCGCCGGCGCCGTTGCGTTTCTATGCCTCCCAGCGTCGCGATACGCCACCGGCACGGTCGTTACGGTCGACGGTGGTTTCCTGGCAGGATAGCTGCAGGCTCTGAAGTCGCATCCCTCGGGAGCATTGATGCTCCACCCGCGTTGGGGGTATTGCGGGGAGAGACGGGTCCGCGCCGGGCCTTGCAGCCGTCGTCAATTCAAGTCCGGGCCGGTCGTTCCATGGCGCCGCCGCACCAGCCGTCGGCTACGCGCGCGATGCGATCCCGTTGCCAAAATTCCTGAAAAGCTTGGTGGGCGCACCAGGGCTCGAACCTGGGACCCGATGATTAAGAGTCA
>LNFM01000974.1_pt1 | contig 159080 bp, 179 predicted proteins | sample 596031 | NCBI WGS metagenome assembly LNFM01 (sample SAMN04254537, study PRJNA301005) | activated carbon metagenome | isolation source: dual media filters at the Ann Arbor, Michigan drinking water treatment plant | place: USA: Ann Arbor | reverse complement strand
CGTCTCGCTCACGCTTCACGCTCAATCATATCGCTCGTCGCATTGGGTCGAACATTGGCCAACTGCCCTCCAGCGGAGCGATGCGTGGATGATAGGTACGGTTCGCACTCGGTCGGATTTGTGCGGTTGTATCCCCGTATCGGCGCGAGCAAGCTCAACTCACCGCTTCGACCAGCCAACAGGCAGCGCCGAGTTTGACGCCATCGTCGCTTCGTAGCGGCGTAAGCTTATCGATGAGCCGCTGGCGCGCTTCGGCCGGATCGATCCCTTGCTCTACGATCGCGCGCGCGCAGGGGCCGATTTTCAGCAGAAACTCCGCGCTCTCTTCAAGCCCGCCGCCGCCGCCGATGGCAATGTCACCGTCCCACGTCGTGATCTTAACGTTGGTCCAGCCCGCCTCGCCCAACACGCGCTCGATCTTTTTCGGATCGGCCAGCGAGAACGGCCCCGGGGAATTCTGATCGGGCGGCGTGAGCGGCGCTTTCAGAATTGGCCTAACAGCTTCGATCGGCGTTGTGGCCCAGGGATTTTCAGCGAGCTGGCGCCAGACGATGAAGACGGCGCGGGCGCCTGGGCGCAATTCGCCGCGAATATTTGCGAACGCCACCGCGGGCTCTTCGAAGAACATGACGCCGAAGCGCGAGAACGCGGCATCGAAGGCGCGCTCTAGCTTCGCCGCGCCAGCATCGGCCTCGATGAACTCAACGGGGAGATCGGCAGCGGCGGCGCGCTTGCGTGCGACGTCCAGCAACGGCGCCGAGATATCGACACCAGTCACGCGCGCGCCCGTTTGCGCAATCCGGAAGCTTGTCGCGCCGGCGCCGCAGCCGATATCGAGCACGCGCTCGCCCGGCTGAAACGACGCGCGCGCGAGCGCAGCGTCCGTCATTGGCGCGAGCATAATGTCGATACGATCGGCGCGATTGGCCCACTCGTCGCCGACCTTGCCGCTCCAATATTCCTTTTTGCGTGGGCTTATCGCTCATGGCTCAGCCCGCTTTCGCGATCAGCGGATCGTAGCTCAGGATTGGCGCCAGCCAGCGTTCGGCGGTGGCCAAGTCCCAGCCCTTGCGTTGCGCGTAGTCGGCGACCTGGTCCCGGTCGATGCGGCCGACGCCGAAATACTCCGCTTGCGGATGCGCGAAATAGAGCCCGCTCACGGAAGACGGCGGCGTCATCGCCATGCTTTCGGTGAGTTCGATGCCGACATTCTTCTCCGCCTGCAGCAGATCGAAGATGGTGCGCTTTTCGGTGTGGTCGGGCTGCGCTGGATAGCCGGGCGCCGGGCGGATGCCTCGATACTTCTCTTCGAGAAGCGCATCGTAGCCAAGCGCTTCGTCCTTCGCATACCCCCAAAGCTCGCGCCGCACTTTGGCGTGCATGGCTTCGGCGAACGCTTCCGCCAGACGATCACAGAGCGCTTGCGCCAAGATGGCAGAGTAGTCGTCATTGGCGCGGCGGAAGCGGATGGCGACATCTTCCTCGCCAATGCCCGCCGTCACCGCAAAGCCGCCGACATAATCAGGTGTGCCGGTGGGCGCAACGAAGTCCGAGAGCGCGAAATTGCCTTTGGCTTCGCCCTTGTCCATTTGCTGACGCAACGTGTGCAACCGCGCCAATTCCTTGCCGCGTTTGTCATCCTTGAACAGAACGATGTCGTCGCCGTCAGCGTTCGCGGGCCAGAAGCCGATGACGCCGGACGCCTTCACCCACCTTTCGGCGACGAGCTGATCCAGCATGACGCGCGCGTCGTGATAGAGATTGCGCGCCGCTTCGCCGACGATCTCGTCCTCCAGGATCGCAGGATAGCGGCCGACTAAATCCCAAGATGCAAAGAACGGCGTCCAGTCGATGTAAGGCAACAGCTCCGCCAGCGGGAAATTCTCGAATGCGCGTACGCCGAGGAAGCTCGGCTTCACTGGCGCGTACTCCAGCTTCGGCGCGCGCTGACGCGCTTTCGCCAGCGGCAAGCGCGGGCGTTTGTCCTGGCCGGCGAGGTAACTTTCGCGCGCTTGCGTTTGATCGGCTTTGGTTTCGGAGATGAGCTTATCGCGATCGTCGCCGAGCAGCTTTTGCACGACAGGCACGGCTTTCGATGCGTCGGTCACATAGATCGTCGGCCCGGAATAGACTGGCGCGATCTTTACCGCCGTGTGCGTGCGCGATGTGGTGGCGCCGCCAATCAGCAACGGCAGCGTCATGCCCGTGCGCTGCATTTCGCTGGCGACGAACACCATCTCGTCCAAGCTCGGCGTGATCAGGCCCGAGAGCCCGATCGCGTCGGCGCCGATCTCCTTGGCGCGCGCCAGAATCTTATCGCACGAGACCATGACGCCGAGATCGTCAATCTCGTAGCCGTTACATTGCAGCACAACGCCGACGATGTTCTTGCCGATATCGTGGACGTCGCCCTTCACGGTCGCCATCACGATCTTGCCGTTGGACTTGCCGGCCATGCCGGTGCGCAGCTTTTCCTCTTCCATGTACGGAATGAGATGCGCCACCGCTTGCTTCATCACGCGCGCGGACTTCACCACTTGCGGCAGAAACATTTTGCCGGCGCCGAAGAGATCGCCCACGACGCCCATGCCGTCCATGAGCGGCCCTTCGATCACATGCAGCGGCCGCACCGCTTCGAGACGCGCTTCTTCGGTGTCCTCGACAATGAATTCGTTGATGCCGTGTACGAGTGCGTGCGAGAGCCGCTCGCCGACGGGCTTTAACCGCCACGTCAGGTCGCGCTCCTCGCCCTTCTTCTTGCCGCCAGCCTTGGCGCGTTCGGCGATCTCGAGCAGCCGCTCGGTGGAATCATCGCGGCGGTTGAGCAGCACGTCTTCGACGCGTTCGCGCAATTCCGGCTCGACATCATCGTACAATGTCAGCGAGCCGGCATTGACGATGCCCATGTCCATGCCGGCGCGGATGGCGTGATAGAGGAAGACGGCGTGCATCGCTTCGCGCACCGGCTCGTTGCCGCGGAACGAGAAGGAGACGTTGGAGACGCCGCCGGAAACGTGCGCGTGCTTGAGTTCGGAGCGGATGTAGGCCGTGGCTTCGAAGAAATCCTTGGCGTAGTTGGCGTGCTCTTCGATACCGGTCGCGACCGCGAATATGTTCGGATCGAAGATGATGTCTTCCGGCGCAAAGCCGCTATCGACGAGCGTGTTATAAGCGCGGGTGCAGATTTCGATTTTGCGCTTGGCGGTATCGGCCTGGCCCTGCTCATCGAACGCCATCACCACGGCGGCGGCGCCGTAGCGGCGCACTTTGCGGGCGTGCAGCAGAAACGCCTCCTCGCCTTCCTTCAGCGAGATCGAGTTCACGATCGATTTGCCTTGCGCGCAGCGCAGGCCTGCTTCGATCACTTCCCATTTGGAGCTGTCGATCATCAGCGGAATACGGGCGATGTCCGGCTCGGATGCGATCAGGTTCAAGAACCGCGTCATCGCCGCCGGCCCGTCGATCATGGCCGCATCGACGTTGACGTCGAGCACGTTAGCGCCGGACTCGACCTGCTGACGCGCAACAACGAGCGCGCCCGCATAATCGTCAGCTTCGATGAGCTTACGGAATTTCGCCGAGCCGGTGACGTTAGTGCGTTCGCCGACAATGACGAAGTTTGCGAAGGGATTGCTCATCACGCTGCCGCCGTGAACGGCTCAAGGCCCGCGAGCCTCAGCCGCGTATCCCGCGCCGGGATCGCGCGCGGCGTTACGCCCTCGACCGCGTGCAGCATGTGGGTGATGTGCTCTGGCGTCGTGCCGCAGCAGCCGCCGGCGATGTTGAGCAATCCGGCGCGCGCCCACTCTGAATAATGCTCTTCCATTGAATGCGGGGTCTCATCGTAGCCGCCCATCGCGTTTGGCAAGCCCGCGTTCGGATAGGCGCCGACGTAGCATTCCGCGACGCGCGCCAAATCCGCCAAGAACGCGCGCATGTCTTGCGGGCCGAGCGCGCAGTTCAGCCCAACCGCCCACGGATTGGCGTGGCGCACCGAATTGTAGAACGCCTCCACCGTCTGCCCGGAAAGCGTGCGGCCGGAGCGATCGGTGATGGTGCCGCTGATCCAGAGCGGCAACTCAACGCCGGTTTTGTCGAACGCTTCCCACGCGCCCCAGAGCGCCGCCTTTGCGTTCAGCGTGTCGGTGATCGTCTCGATCAGCAGCAGATCGGCGCCGCCTTCGATGAGGCCGAGGATTTGCTCTTCATACCCCTTCGCCATGCCGACAAAATCCGCATCGCGCCGCCCCGGATCGCCAACTTCGGGCGACATCGAGAGAAGTTTCGTCGTTGGCCCAATCGAGCCGGCCACCACGCGCGGCTTGCCATCCGCCGCTTCAGCGCGATCGCACGCCTCGCGCGCCAGCCGCGCCGCATCGACGTTGATCTCGTACACCACCTCTTCCAGCGCGTATTCCGCCTGGCTGACCGGCGTCGCGGTGAAGGTGTTGGTGCTGATGATATCGGCGCCGGCGGCGATGTAGGCTTCGTGCACCTGGGTGATGATGTGCGGCTGCGTCAGCGTCAGCAAATCGGTGTCGCCCTTCAGCGACATTGGATGCTCGGTAAAGCGCGTGCCGTGGAAATCGTTCGTGGTGAGCCCAAAGCCCTGCAGATACGCGCCCATCGATCCGTCAAGGATCAGGATGCGCTTTTTGATCTCGGCGTTGATGAGCTGCAATCGTTGTTCGCGGGTCATGCCGCCTGCTCCTTCGCGCGCACGCCAATGATGCGGCAGATCGCCAATGTAAGATCGGCGCGGTTCAGCGTGTAGAAGTGGAAATCCTCGACGCCCTCGGAGGCCAGATGCGCGCAGAGCTGCGCCGTCGTCGCAGCCGCCACCAAGCGGCGCGTATCTGGATCGTCATCGAGGCCGTCAAACAGACGCACCAGCCAGCCCGGCAAAGTCGCGCCGCAGCCATCGACCATTTTCTTCAAACCCTTCACGTTCGTGACTGGCATGATGCCCGGCACGATCGGCGCATCGACGCCCGCCGCGGCGAGGCGATCGCGGAAGCGCAAGAACACATCGGCATCGAAGAAGAATTGCGACACGCCGCGCGTGGCGCCGTTCGCTAGCTTCGCCTTGAAGTTCTCGATGTCGTGCGCCCACGTTGCGCTCGCGGGATGCTTCTCTGGATGCACCGCGACTGAAATCTCGAAATCGCCAGCGCGCTTGGCGCCGGCGACGAGATCGACTGCACTCGCGTAGCCTTCGGGATGCGGCTCGTATGGTGTGCCTAGGCCGCCCGGCGGATCGCCGCGCAGCGCCACGATGTGGCGCACGCCCGCCGCCCAATAATCGCGCAGCACGCCATCGATCTCTTCGCGGCTGGCGCCGACGCAGGTTAAGTGCGCCGCCGGCTTCAAGCTGGTTTCGTCAACGATGCGGGAGACTGTGCGGTGGGTGCGGTCACGGGTTGAGCCGCCAGCGCCATACGTAACAGAGACGAAGCTCGGCGACAGCGGCTCAAGTTTGCGGATCGACTCCCAGAGCTGCGCCTCCAGCGCTTCGCTTTTCGGCGGAAAGAACTCGAACGAGACGCGCGGCTGCGCCAGCCGCTCGGCCGCTTCCGCGATCAAATTATGTGCGTGAGCGATGCTCATGCCTTGTCTCCCACCCAGACTTTTACCGTGAGCTTGCCGCCGTCGTTGGCGTCAAGCGTCGTCGCTTTGACGCGCGCAATGCCCGCCGCCGCGCACCAGCCGCGAATTTCGGCATCGCTGAAACCGAGCCGGCGATGCGCGTGCTCTTCGCGCAGAAATTCCAGATCGTGCGGCGCGAAATCGACGACGAGCAAGCGCCCGCCGCGCTTAAGCAGACGCGCCGCCTCAGCCAATGCTCGCCCTGGATCGACCAAGAAGTGCAGCACCTGGTGGATCGTAACGAGATCAGCTGCGCTGGCTTCAACGGGCGGCGAGTACGCATCGCCAAACCGCACCGCCGCTTTTGCTTTCAAGCCATCAAGCGAAGCGCGTGCAATCGCCAACATCTGGCGCGACGTATCGAAGCCTTCAGCGCGGCGCACACGTTCGGCGAAGAGTTGAATCATCCGGCCTTGGCCAACGCCGACATCGACCATCAGTTCGAACGGCCCCTCGCCAGCCGCGGCGAGGATGGCGCTATCGATGTCAGCTTCGGGCAAATGCAGAGCGCGCACGCGCTCCCAGTCCGCCGCGTTGCGTTCGAAATACGCCGCCGCCGTTTCTTCGCGCGCGGAGCGGATTTGACTCAAGCGTTCGACATCGCGCTGCAACGACGGATCTTGCGGATCGAGCATCGCCAGCATCGCTTCGGCGAAGTGGCGCTCCGTCGTGTGCGCCGGAGCCAGACGATAAAACACCCAAGCGCCTTCAGGCGCGCGCTCGACCAATCCTGCTTCGGTCAGCAACTTCAAATGCCGGCTCACGCGCGGCTGGCTTTGCGCCAAAGCCTGCGCGATCTCGCCGACAGCCAGTTCGCCCTCGGTCAGCAGCGCCAGCACCCGCAGCCGGGTCTGCTCGCCGGCCGCGCGCAACGCGCCGACGACCCGCTCGGCGTCGCGCCGCTCCGGCACGGGCTGGCTTGGAGATATAAACATATCTTTATATGGCATGGAAACAGGCGCGGATGAAAGCCCCCTTGCCCCCGGCGCCTCTTCGCGTTGCACAACAACTTTCTCGGGCTGTGGCCGCTGTGCCTCACACTGGATTTTAATTAGCTATTTCAATCTTCTGAGGCATGGCCGGTAGCTCAAATCCGACCTGCGCTGGGTATCCCGTTCAGATGTCGTAAACGGCAAAGTTGATTAACCAAGGCCAATTATTATCTGCCGGGCTTGAGGGTGGTCCATGCGTGGAAGTGTTTCTGTACTAGCGTTTGCTGCTTGCTTGGCGGCGCCGACGGTCGCTTTTGCGCAGGACGCGGTGAGCGACCCGTGGGAGGGCGCGAACCGCGGTCTTTTTGCCGTCCATGAAGGTATCGACCAGGCGGTGCTGGAGCCGGTCGCGCGCGGCTATCGCGCCGTGACGCCGCGGCCCGTGCGCACTGGCGTTCTGAATTTCATCCGCAATCTGCGCGGCCCAGTGATCTTTGCGAACGATGTGCTGCAAGGCGAGTTCGCGCGTGCTGGCACGACGGCTGCGCGCTTTGGCGTCAACACTACCATCGGCATCGTCGGCGTGTTCGATCCCGCGAGCAGCATGGGTCTTGAGCGGCACGACGAAGATTTCGGCCAAACGCTCGCTGTGTGGGGCGTAGCGTCCGGCCCTTACCTCTTCATTCCTGTGCTTGGTCCGAGCAATTTGCGCGACACCACCGGGCGCGTCGTCGACATGGTGTTCGATCCTTTGAATTGGGCGCGCGGCGAAGAAGCGGAAACCGCCCGCATGGCGCGCGGCATCCTCACCGGCCTCGCCGCACGCGAACAAGTGCTCGAAACCATTGACGATATTCGCGCGAATTCAATCGATCCGTACGCGACCATCCGCGCCTCTTACGGCCAACTTCGTGATAGCGCGATCGAAAACGGTCGCACCGATGTCCAAGACTTGCCTGATTTCGAGGACATCACTGATGAGACATCGCCGGGGGGCGACACAATCAGCTTCCTCCCGCCCGATGAAGAATACGGTCTGGCATATTATGTGTTGGACAACATTACAGGAGAAGCTTCGTGACCGCTAAACTGACCCGCGCCGCGTTCTTTGCCGGCATGCTGGGCGTTGGCGTTCTCGCGATCGCCCCTGAAGCGCACGCGGCGCGCAACGCCGATGCTGAGCGCTACGTGCAAGAGAACGCCAGCGCTGCCCTGCGCACGCTTGGCGACCGCTCGATCTCGTCGGCGCAACGCCGGCAGACGTTCGATCGGTTAATGACGCAATTTGCGGACATGCCGCGCATCGCCAATTTCGTGCTTGGTCGCTATGGCACGCAGCTGCGCGCTGATGCGGCGCTGCGCACCGACTGGAACAACACGTTCCGCGAATATTCGATCGCCGTCTACGAAGACCGCCTCGACAGCTATAGCGGCGCCTCTATCCGCGTCACTGACTCGGTTGAGCGCATCGCCGGGCGCGATGTCATCGTCTCCAGCGAAATCGTGCCGCGCGGCGGCGGGCGTGCGTTGCCTGTGCAATGGCGCATGCTGCGCGCCGCCAATGGCTGGAAGGTGATCGACGTTTCGCTCATGCTGGAAGGCAATCAGATCTGGTTGGCGCAACAGCAGCAGAGCGAGTTTCTTGCCGTGCTTGGCCGCAACAACGGCGACATCCGCGCGCTGATGGCGAACTTGCGCCAGCTCACAGCATCGATGCGTCAGCGCATTCTTGCGCGCAACGCCTAGCGCAAATCGGCGCCGACGGCTTCGGCGATAGAGTCGAAACCTTCGGTCGCGAGCAGCCCGTCGAGTTCATCGAGCACGCGCGCGACCAGCCCCGGTCCTTCGAACACCATGGCTGAGTACAGTTGCACCGCGCTGGCTCCAGCTTTGATCTTGGCCAGCGCGTTCAAGCCGCTCGCCACGCCACCGACGCCAATAAGCGGCAACCGCGCTTGAAGCGCCTGTGCAAATAAGCGCAACGTCTGCGTGGAAATCTGAAACAGCGCCTGCCCTGAAAGCCCGCCAGCCTCGTCGCGATACTCTGATGTAAGCTGTGGCGGGCGTTGCAATGTCGTGTTCGAGACGATCAGTGCGTCGAGCCCGTAATTCGGCACAAGCTCAGCGATATCGGCGACAGCGACATCATCTAGGTCTGGCGCCACTTTAAGAAACAGCGGTCGGCGCCCGTGCGCTGCTTCCAGCGGCGCACGGGCTTCGCGCATGCGGCCGAGCAAATCCTCAAGCGCGCCACGCTCCTGAAGCCCGCGCAAACCTGGCGTGTTTGGCGAGGAGATGTTGGCCGTCACATAGGAGGCGTGTTTCCACACACGGCCCATGCCGAGCACATAATCGGCGGCGCGATCGGCGCTCTCTTTGTTGGCGCCGACATTGGCGCCGACGATCCCCTGTTTGCCCGCGCGCGCCGCTAAGCAATCGACGAAGCAATCAAGGCCTTTGTTGTTGAAGCCAAGCCGATTGATCACCGAGCGATCTTCGCCGAGCCGAAAGATGCGCGGCTTCGGATTGCCCTCTTGCGCCAGCGGCGTGACGGTGCCGCATTCGACGAAGCCGAAGCCGCTCACCAGCAGTGCGTCCGGCGCCTCGCAGTTCTTGTCGAACCCCGCCGCCATGCCGATCGGGTTAGGCAGATCGAGCCCTGCGAGCGTCGTCCGCAAGCGCGGAAACTTGTCCGCGCGCGCCCGTGGCCCAAGGCCAGCACGCAACCCGGCCAACGCTGCATGATGCGCCGTTTCCGGATCGATCAGACGCAGCGCATCCGTCGCAAGATCGTGGACGAAGCTCACACCCGTGCGCATCGCCGATTCTGCTCCCGGTGTCGCCTACCGCGCGGACCATTCCACAACGACCGGTAGCGGGCGCCACCGAAATATGATTTTCATCCTATAGTGGGTTGAAAGTCCTTCCTCACCCGCTAAAAGCGTATCCCCATGCAGCACAGCCAAATCTGGCGGGCGATCGATGCTTTAGCGGCCAAGCGCGGGCTCTCCGCGTCGGGGCTGGCGCGCGCGGCGGGGCTCGATCCCACCACCTTCAACAAGTCCAAGCGCCAAGCCGCAGACGGCAGGGCGCGCTGGCCATCGACCGAAAGCATCGCGCGTGCGCTCGCAGCCGCCGATGCAAGTTGGGATGAGTTCGCCGCTTTGCTTTCAGGTCACGCGAGCGCCGCTGGCCGCGCAATCCCGATCGTCGGCATGGCGCGCGCCGGCGCTGACGGCTTCTTCGACGAAAACGGATTTCCAGTCGGCGCAGATGAAACCGTGCGCTTTCCCGATCTCGGCGATGACCGCGTCTACGCGCTCGAAATCGCAGGTGACTCGATGGAGCCCACCTATCGCGCTGGCGACATTGTGGTTGTGCAGCCGGGCGCCGCCGTGCGCCGGGGCGATCGCATCGTGGTGCGCACCCGCGCGGGCGAAGTGATGGCCAAGGTTCTGGGCCGCCGCAACGATCAGATGATCGAGCTCATCTCACTCAACCCCGCGCACGGTCCGCGTGAGCTTGCGACTGCGGATATCGATTGGATCGCGCGGATCGTCTGGGCGAGCCAGTAGCGAGCAATTCGGATTTGGGATAGAGTTTCGGCATGTCTGAAGCCAAAGTCACACTGAGCGGTGAAACTGCCGATCGCCTGCTCCGATTGGTCGCCGAGCAAAATTATGCGCGCCCCGAAGACGCGATGGCTGACGCGCTGGACGCCTTGGAAGCGAATACGGCGCCTTCCATCGATGAATGGCTCAAAACTACAATACGCGCCCGCGCTGAAGCACTAGCCGCTGACCCATCGCGTGCGATGACGGCAGACGAAGTTCGCGCCCGTATCATTAAAGCCTGATGGCGCGCTACGCGGTCATCTTTGATCGCGAGGCTACAGACGATCTGCTCGCGATTTGGGAATACATCGCAAACGTTCAAGGCAGCCTCGTAGCCAACGGCTTCATCGAACGACTGATTGCACACTGCGAAAGCTTCGGAACAATCCCTCATCGAGGCACAAAGCGCGACAAGATTAGAACGGGATTGCGCACCATAAGCTGGCGCAGAGCTGTGACGATCGCATTTGAAGTTTCGGATGCCGAAGAGCGCGTTGCAATATTGGGCGTGTTCTACCGCGGACGCGACGTATTGAGCGCACTCGCGGCGCGCCTAGACGAACGAAACTAGTCCCGATCCGGCTTCCATGCCGCAATCATGCGCGGGCCTGCTGCGTGCATTAGGCCGCCGCGAATTTCGAACGCCGCCCACGCAGCGGTTGGGAAGTGGCCATCGAAATCGCGCGCGAGACGCGAGCCGTCATGCGACTCGCGCAATAACATCGATACAAGTTCGCCAATGCCTGGATTGTGCCCAACGATCACGACGCTTTCGGCGTCGCATGCCGTGAACGCATCCCAAATGCTCTCAGGCGCGGCGTGGTAGAGCGCTTCGTCGAACTGCGTCTCAAGTTTAAAGCCGCCCAGACCATGCTCAGCCGTCTCGCGCGTTCGCTGCGCCGCCGAGACAAGCGCCAGCGTCGGCGCGAGGCCGGCTTGCACCATTGCCTCGCCAGCTTCGGCGCTCTCGCGCCGGCCACGGCCGGTCAGCCCGCGCGCTTTATCGCTTTCGGCTTCGTGGGGGCGGACGGCCTTGGCGTGCCGCATGAGGATCAAGGTGCGCATCGACTCGAACTGTGCCCGGCTCGCGAAAAATCGCAACGGCCCGCATCCAGCGCGCGCAGCGGCGGCCACTTAGGTCCAAAGGAACACGGGAGTTCGCACATGAAAGCGCGCTGGATCATCCCCACGGTAGCCGGCCTTATCGTCATCGCCGCCTGGACGGCGATGGGCATTGGCTATTTTTACCGTCCCAGCACGCCGATCTGGATCGGTTTGGTGACCGCTGCGGCCTTGAGCCTTGAAGGCTTCCTTTGGGTTGCGGCGGGCGTGTTCGGCTGGGGCTTCCTGGCTAAGCGCCGCGCCGCACTCGGCCGCTTCAAGGACCGCCTGTTCGGCAAGCGCGACGCCGAAACGCCGCCGACTGCGCAGTCCTAAGGGATTTGGCATCGCGCGCTTGGGCGGTCTAAGCAGATCGCCCAAGGATTCGCCGATGTCAGATCTCCCTACCCTCGCTTCCGCCGCCAAGGCTTGGCCGTTCGAACAAGCGCGCCTGGTCGTCGAGCGGCTGAAGAAAGCGCCGAAGGACACGGTCATCTTCGAGACCGGCTACGGTCCGAGCGGCCTGCCGCACATCGGCACGTTCGGCGAAGTGGTGCGCACCTCGATGGTGCGCCATGCCTTCCGCGTGCTGACCGAAGACAAGATCAAGACCAAGATCATCTGCGTCTCCGACGACATGGACGGCATGCGCAAGATTCCGGACAACGTGCCGAACCCGGAAGCGCTGATCCCCTACATGCAGCGTCCGCTTACCGACGTGCCTGATCCGTTTGGTACGCACGAGAGTTTCGCGCATCACAACAATGCGCGCCTGCGCGCGTTCCTCGATGGCTTCGGCTTCGAATACGAGTTCAAATCCGCCACCGATCTTTACAAGTCCGGCGCGTTCGATACCGCGCTGCTCAACGCGCTGAAGGCCTATGACGAGATCATGGCGATCATGCTGCCGACGCTCGGCGAAGATCGACGTAAGACCTATAGCCCGTTCCTGCCAATCTCACCGAAGAGCGGGCGCGTGCTCTACGTGCCAATGAAGCGCATCGACGCCGCCGCCGGCACGATCACGTTCGATGACGAAGACGGCGAAGAGATCACACAGACCGTCACCGGCGGCCGCGCCAAGATGCAGTGGAAGCCGGATTTCGGTATGCGCTGGGCGGCGCTCGGCGTCGACTTTGAAATGTTCGGCAAGGATCACCAGCCGAACCAGCAAGTCTATGCGCGCATCTGCAAGGCGCTCGGGGCGGAGCCGCCGGTCAATTACGTCTACGAACTTTTCCTCGATCAAAACGGCGAGAAGATTTCGAAGACCAAGGGCAACGGCATCAGCGTCGAGCAATGGCTTTCCTACGCCGCGCCGGAATCGCTCTCGCTCTACAATTTCCAAAAGCCGCGTACGGCTAAGAAGCTTTATTTCGACGTGATCCCGAAAGCGGTGGATGAGTATCTCACGTATGTCGAAAGCTTCCACGGCCAGAACACCGCCGAGCAATTGGAGAACCCGGCTTGGCATATCCATGCCGGCAATCCGCCGCGCGATCTAACGCCGATCTCGTTTGCGCTGCTGACCAACCTCGTCTCCGCTTCCAACGCAGAGACGAAGGACTTGCTGTGGGCGTTCATTGGCAAGTACGCGCCGGGCACGACCCCGCAAACGCATCCGTTCCTGGATAAACTCACCGACTACGCGATCGCCTACTTCAACGATTTCGTGCGTCCGACAAAGCAGTTCCGCGCAGCTACCGATAAAGAGCGTGCCGCATTCGAAGATCTGATCGCGCGTCTCGATGCATTGCCCGCCGACACGACAGACGGCGAAATCATCCAGAACGAAGTTTACGCCGTCGGCAAAGAGCACGCGTTCGAGCCGCTCCGTGATTGGTTCAAGGCGCTTTACGAAGTGCTCTTCGGCGTCGAAAGCGGGCCGCGCTTTGGTCAATTCGCGGCGATCTTTGGCGTGCGTGAGACAGCGGCGCTGTTGCGCCGAGGTCTCGCCGGCGAGTTGCTGAAAGCCGCCTAGGCGTAAATCTTGACGACCTTGGCGGCTTCGCGTGCTACCGCCGCGCGCAGAGCCGGCGGCGACACGATTTCGATGTCCGCGCCCAAGCGTAGCATCTGCAGCGTCGCGCGTTCAGTGCTTTCGATCGGGATTTCCGCTTTCACCCAGCCTTCCGGCGCGCATTTCCTATGCGCCGCCTCCACCGCCTCGAACGCGGCCCCGCTCACATCGCGCAACAATTTGCGCCCTGCCGGAGAGAGCTTCACCACCGCGCGCTCTTCAAGCAGACGCGCTTCGAAATCGCGCGCCCATGCGCTCCAATAGCGGCCAAGATCAAACCGCGCCGGCCGCTTCGCCCTCGCCTTCATCACTTCAAACGTTTGAATGTTCGACACGCGATATGTGCGCGGCTTGCCCTTCACCGCCGCGACCAGATACCAAACCCCACTCTTCAGCACCAAGCCAAGCGGATCGACATCGCGCGTAACGACATCCTTCCAGCTCTCATAGCGAATGCGCACGCGCGTATCGCTCCACACCGCGTTCGCCAACGCCGGCAGAATGTCGACGCTCTCGGCGCGGCTGTACCAATTCAGCGGATCGAGATGAAATCGTGCCGCCACGCGTTGTGCGCTCGCGCCTGAATCCGCTGGCAAACTCGCCAACAGCTTCAGTTGCGCGGCCGCCGCCTCTGCGCCAACGCCCAAATCCGCCGCCGCGCCGCCCACACCTGCAAGCACGAGCGCGTGCGCCTCGGCCGGTGTCAGCGCCGTGAGCCGAGTGCGATAGCCGTCGAGCAGCTGAAACCCGCCCGCCCTGCCGCGCTCGGCGTAAATCGGCACGCCCGCCGCGCTGAGCTGATCCACGTCGCGATATATCGTGCGAACGGAAACCTCAAACTCCGCCGCCAGCGCCTCGGCGCTCATCCGCCCGCGCAGCTGCAAGAGGATCAGGATCGAAAGAAGCCGGCTCGCCTGCATGAAAGGTAGTTTGCGGCCTAAAACATGACGTCGGATGTCAGGTTTAATCGCTTACACCGCTCGCCATGACAACTCAACGCACCTCAGCGGCGATTGCCGCACCCACCGCCCATACCGGCCACCCTGACGATTTCAATTTCCTAGTCGGTCATTGGAGTGTCGAGCACCAGCGTCTCAACGGTCGCCTCGTCGGCTCGACCGAATGGCAGCGCTTCGCTGGCGCCTGCTCGATGCGCAAGCTGATGAACGGCCTCGGCAACGTCGATGACAATCTGCTTGAAATTCCGGGCGGGGCGTATCGCGCCGTCGGCCTCCGCTCGTTCAATCCGGGCACCCGCCAATGGGCGATCTGGTGGCTCGACGGGCGCGATCCGCACATGATCGACACGCCTGTCCGGGGCGGCTTCGAGAATGGCGTAGGCACATTCCTCGCCGAAGAGACGCTCAACGGCCGGCCTATCCTCGTCCGTTTTCAATGGAGCGAAACGCAGACCGACCATCCGCGCTGGGAACAAGCCTTCTCGCCCGACAATGGCGCGAGTTGGGAAGTGAACTGGCGCATGCAATTCACGCGCATCGCGGAGTCGGCGCTATGAACAGACCCAGCGATTTCAATTTTCTGACCGGCGAATGGCGTATCGAACACCGCCGCCTCCGCGCCCCCGGCGATTGGGACATATTCGAGGGTGAAGCCACGTGCTGGAGCATATTGGGCGGCGTCGGCAGCGTCGAAGAGCTGCGCATTCCGGCTCGCGACTTCGCCGGCATGGGAGTGCGCTTGCTCGATCTGAACACGCACATTTGGAGCGATTTCTGGGTAAACGCCCGCAACGGCGTGCTCACGCTGCCCGCTCAGACCGGCGGCTTCGATAACGGCGTCGGCACATTCGGCGCCGACGGTATGGATGGCGATCAGCCCATCAAAGTTCGCGGTATATGGGACAACATCACAGCATCTACTTGCCGCTGGCAACAGGCTGTCTCGCGTGACGGCGGCGCAACCTGGGACACGAACTGGGTGATGGATTGGAGACGGGCGTAAATCGCCAAGCGAAGGCGTGATCCTTCTGATGTTCGGTGTCGGCCTGAAGTTCTCGCTCGCCGATCTGTGGGCAGGGCGGCGCGACGCTGAGAAACCGACTGCGCCCGCGCCGGGCTAACGGATTGAGCGTTATCGGATTTCTACCTCAAATTGCATTTATGCAATCTAAGCGCGGTTGTGAGTAACGCGCCGCTTCAGGTTGTTGCCCGGCCATGGGGTTGGATGGCGGCGTTCGGCTGGACGAACTGCGCGCCGCGGCGATTTCAATCGGCGCGGCTGACCTTGAGGCCGCGCGCGAAGGCTTTCATCGAGCCTACAAGTCTCGCTCCGCCAAACGCACCTTCCATTACATCCAGATTTTCGCCCTCGCGCTGATCGCGAGCGCAATCGCCTACGGCATTTATATCGCGCCTGATCTTGCCTGGACCGGCATCCGCGCCGCCGCGATCACGCTCTTTGCATCCGCGATTTTGCTGCGCCTCTTTGCTGCTGCGCATTTGCGCCCGCTGCTTTCGCGCCTTGCCGATACTCCGACCTGCCCAACTTACACGATCCTCTGCCCGCTCTACCGCGAAGCCAATGTCGTCGCCGACCTCGTCGCGGCGCTCGATCGTCTCGATTATCCGCGCGAGGCACTGGACATAAAACTGATCGTCGAAGGTGATGACGTTGATACGCTTGCCGCAGCGCTCGCAGTCGCAGGTCCAAAGCACATAGACGTCGTCATCGTGCCGGCCTCTGCGCCGCGCACCAAGCCAAAGGCACTCAATGCAGGCTTAATCCATGCACGCGGCGACTACGTTGTCGTCTACGACGCGGAAGATCGGCCGCACCCCGCGCAGCTACGCGCCGCGCTGGCTGCATTTGAGGATGGCCCGGACAATCTCGCTTGCGTGCAGGCGCCGCTTGAGATCGACAACGCTAATGCCTCGTGGATCGCGCGCCAGTTCGCCGCCGAATACGCCATTCTTTTTCGCGAACTCTTGCCTCTGCTTGCCAGCTTGCGCCTGCCCTTTCCGCTCGGCGGCACCAGCAATCATTTCCGCATCGACGCGCTGCGCGCCGTCGGTGGTTGGGATCCGTACAACGTCACCGAGGACGCGGATCTGGGCTATCGCCTCGCTCGTGACCGCTACGCCGCCGCCATGATCGGGCCGCCGACGTACGAAGAAGCGCCGATCACGTTCCGCGCGTGGCTGGCTCAGCGCACGCGCTGGATCAAAGGCCACATGCAGACCTGGCTCGTGCTCATGCGCAATCCGTGGCGCACACTGCGAGAGCTTGGCTTACGCGGCTTCTTAATGATGCAGCTTATGCTTGGCGGCGGTCTCGTCGCCGCATTCGCGCATGGGCCGCTTGCATGCATCGTGTTGATCGCTGCGCTTTCACCTTACAAGCTTCTAAGCGCTGCCGATTTTACGCTGGCGCTCGCGGGCCTCTGCGTCGCGTTTTTCGCCGCACTGACCGCCAGCGCAGTCTCAGGCAATTTCAGCCACCTGCGCGCCGCGCTTACAATGCCAGCCTACTGGCCGCTGGCCACCATCGCCGCATGGCGCGCGCTGTTAGAGCTGGTGTTCCGCCCGCATCACTGGGCCAAGACCGCCCATGGACTTTCGCACCGCAGCCGCATGCGCGCTTACACTGCGCCTCAGCGCAACGACTTCAACAGCGCGCACATCGCCTCGACTTCGGCCTCGGGCTGATTCCAAGACACGACGAGGCGCGCCTCGCCAGAACCATCCGCGCCCCAATCATAAAACTGTGCGCCTGCCGCCCGCAGTTTCGCCAAGCCCTCCGCGCCCGGCTTGATGAACACTTGATTGCTCTCGCCGGCCACGCCCGCCGCGTCAGCTAGTTTCGCCGCCAAGCCATTCGCGCGCGCTGCAAGCTTCAGCCACAAACCGTCTTTCAGATAAGCCAAGAACTGCGCCGCCGGATAACGGCCCTTGCAGAACAAGTGCCCACCGCGTTTGCGCCGCCGCGCCACTTCCTCGGCCAGCTCCAAATCGAACACCACGACGGATTCCGCCGCCAAGGCGCCGTTCTTGGTCGCGCCAAAAGACAACAGATCCACGCCACCGCGCCAGCTCACGTCTGCAGGTTTGCAGCCTAGCGCTGCCACGGCATTTGCGAACCGGGCGCCGTCCATGTGGAACCGCAACCCCGCGCCGCGCGCCGTTTCGCCTAAGGCAAATACCTCCGCCGGGGTGTAAATAGAGCCGCGTTCGGTGGTTTGCGAGATTGAGAGCATCGAGGGCTGCACTGAGTGAATGCCGCGTGCGTTGCGCGCCGCCGCTTCAGCGAGCGTTGCCGGCGTGACCTTCGCGCCCTCGCCTTCCATCAGCACCAGCTTGGCGCCGCCCGAGAAAAACTCCGGCGCGCCGCACTCGTCGCACTCGATGTGCGCCTCGCGGTGACAGAGCACCGAGCCCCAAGGCGGCGTTAAAGTCGCGATCGAGATTGCATTCGCCGCCGTGCCGCTCGCGACCGTGAACACACGCACTTCGCGCTCGAACACTGCACTAAACGCTTCATCCAATTTCTGTGACCACGGATCATCGCCATATGCCGCAACGGCGCCGTCATTCACGTCACTCAACGCGCGCAAGATTTCCGCAGCGGCGCTGGCGGTGTTGTCGGATTTGAAATTCATATGAACGCCACCTTAGTCAGCATGAAGCTCTCGTTCACGCTTGGCCGTCGCGCAAGTCAAAAAATCGTATCAGATCAGCACAAAAGAGCGCCTCACGAACGCTTGCTTTAGGAAGCCGCGATAGCCTTACCGGGAAATTAGCCAATAGGACCACGCGTGCAACACTTCATCAACCGTGCAGCTCTGGAGCGCGCCGTAGAGGAAGTCTTCGCGAGCACGCGCGCACCTTACTACGTAATGGCGCTTTTGGCGTTGGGCGTCAGCGCCACTGCCGGCGTCGCGACTGGCGCCATATGGTTTGGCATTGCACTCTTGCTTGATGAAGCGCGCAAGGCGGCGCTCTCCTGGGCCAATGACGCACAGCCGCAGCACATCAAGCGCGTGCGCCTCGGCCTTGATATCGTCTCAGCGACAAGCTTTGCCGCGGCCCCTGCTATCGTCTGGTACGCGCGTGCGGACCTTGGCGCGGCGCTGGCGTTGACGTTGCTTTGCGCGCTCGTCGCCAATGCGATGCTCAACGCGCGCCACGGGCGCCTCCACACGCTGATTGCCTGCGCCCCGTATGCGATCGTGGGGTTTGCATTCGCGACCGATGTCGTCAGCCTCGAAGCTTTCGGCGCGGCGCTCGCAGCACTGGCCGCCGCTGGTTTTATCGCCATGGCCGCGCTTCACCATGCGCATCGCAGCTCGCACGCACGAGCCCAGGACGCTGAGTGGATCCGCCAGCTCAATATGACGTTCTCCGACCGCGCCTCCGCTGCCTGGGAGATCGACTACGCGAGCAACAGGCTGTTTGGCGCAGATCAACTCGCCGCTCTCGTGGGCCGCCCAGTCACTGTCGAAGATATTATCCAGCATGCCTGCTTTGCAGCCCCTCAGGATCGCGCGCTTGTACAAGCAGCGTTCGCGCCAACCCCTGGCGCCGTGCGCCGTATCGCCATCGAGCATGCAGTGGTTCGCCCGGACGGTTCGCGCCTGCGCGTGCGTCACCAGGGTTTCATCCGCACGACAGCCGGCGGCGCGCCGGTACGCCTAACCTGCGTCAGCAGCATCGCCGAAGCCGCTGTGCAGGCGCCCTCCGTTTCGCCAGGCGCGATCCAGCTCCTCACCACCGCCCTCGCCCATCAGGCGGAGACGCTAAAGACGCTCAGCAACGAGCTTTCGTCGCCGCTGGATCCAGACACTCTCCCCGCGAACGCGGATCTCGCCACATTGCTGCGCTTGGTGGCGCTGCGCGGCGACGCGATCGAGCGCGGAGTCGATTCACTCGCGCACGCGCGCCATGCAGCCGAGAGCGCCAACCTCGCCAAATCGCAATTCCTGGCGAACATGAGTCACGAACTGCGCACGCCGCTGAACGCCATCATTGGCTACGCGGAGATGTTGCAGGAGGACGCGGAGGATAGTGGCGACACCGCTACCGTCCAGGACCTCAACCGCATTCTCACGGCCGCGAAGCACTTGCTGGCGCTGATCAACGAGATTCTCGATCTCTCCAAGATCGAAGCCGGCCGCATGGAAGCGATCGCCGCGACCTTCGATCCGCACGAAATGCTGGACGATCTGATCGAGACAGTGCGTCCGCTCGCCGAGCAGAACGGCAACGCCATCGCGCTCATGGGCGCCGCGCCCGACGGCCTCGCCAACACCGACGCCATGAAGCTGCGCCAATGCGTCCTGAATTTGCTCTCGAACGCCTCGAAGTTCACACGTGCTGGCAAGATCGATGTCGGCTTCGAGCGCCGTGTCCATAACGGCGTCGAGCAGATTTTTATCACCGTACGCGACACCGGCATCGGCATGTCGAGCGAGCATCTGTCGCGGCTCTTTCAGCCCTTCGTGCAAGCCGATCCGAACATCACGCAGCAATATGGCGGCACTGGCCTTGGGCTCACTATTACGCGGCGCCTCGCGCAATTGCTTGGCGGCGATGTCACGGTGACGAGCCAGCTCGGCCAAGGTTCGACGTTCACGCTGCATGTGCCCGCCGATTTCGCGGACGCCTCCAAGGCCATCGGCGCCGCCGCGCAAATCGATGACATTCAGGGCGCCGCAGACGGCCCGCTCGTCATCGTCATTGAAGATGAGCCTGACGCGCGCGAACTCGCGGCCCGTTCACTGACGCGCGCGGGCTTCTCGGTGCTCGGCGTTGGCGGCGGTGAAGCGGGCTTGGCTCTCGCCCGCAGCCGCGACCCTGCGTTGGTGCTGCTCGATATCTTCCTGCCCGATCGCTCCGGCTGGCGGGTGCTGCAAAGCCTGAAGCACGATCCCAAGACGCAAGATATTCCCGTCGTCGTGCTCTCGGTGAATGAAGATCGGGCGCACGCTATGTCGCTCGGCGCTTGCGAGCATATCGTGAAGCCGGCAGATCGCGATCGCCTGGCTGCGACGGTGATGCGCTACGCGCGCAAGCGACCGTCACTCGCTGCGGCGCTCGCGACGCCGATCAAGCAGGTGGGTTAATCACCGCGCCGCGTGCGCGGCCAGCACGCGCGCGACGACTTCCGTAACGCGCTTGCCGGTTGGGATGTGCAGAAACTCGTTCGGGCCGTGCGCGTTTGAGTGTGGACCGAGCACGCCGGTCACCACGAATTGCGCTCGTGGAAATTTCTCTCCCAGCATGCCCATAAACGGGATCGAGCCGCCTTCGCCCATCATCGCCACTGGCTTGCCGAACGAGGCATGCGAGGCATCCTCTAGCGCAGCTTCCAACCACGGCGCCGTCGCCGGCGCATTCCAGCCGGAGCCATCCTTCTCGCCAGCGTAGCTGACTTTCGCGCCATAAGGCGGATCAGTTTCCAAAATGCGCTTCAGCTCCGCGCTCGCTTTCTTCGCATCCGTCGTAGGCGGCACACGCAATGAGAGCTTTGCTTCGGTAAACGGCCGCAGCACGTTGCCGGCATTCACGGGCTCCGGCGCACCGGCAAAGCCGGTGATCGAAAGCGCTGGCCGCCAGGTGCGGTTCAGCACCAGCTGATCGAGCTCAGCGCCGTTTGGCTTCATGCCGTCAACAAACGGAAACTTGGCATAGACCTGATCGCCCAAAGCTTGCGCTGCGACTTTTGCCTGATGCTGCCGTTCTTCGGGAATTTTCGCGTTGAAGGCATCGCCTTTAATGGCGCCGGTTTCGATATCTTCCACCCGCGCCAGCAATTGGCGCATCACGCGAAAGCTCGACGGCACCACGCCCGAAGCATCGCCCGAGTGCACGCCCTCTTCCAGAACATCGACGCGCAATGTGCCGCCGACCATGCCGCGCAGCGATGTCGTCAACCACAAGCGATCGTAGTCACCGCAGCCGCTGTCGAGACACACAACGAGCGAAACGTCGCCGATGCGCTCGGCCAGCGCGTCCATGTAGAGCGGCAGATCCGGCGAGCCGCTTTCTTCGCTGGCTTCGATCACCACAACGGCGCGCGCATGCGGAACGCCTTGCTCTTTCAGCGCCAACAGCGCGCCTAGCGCGCCGAACATCGCGTAGCCATCGTCAGCGCCGCCGCGGCCATAGAGTTTGTCGCCCTCGATGACCGGGATCCATGGCCCCTTGCCTTCGGCCCAACCGGTCATCTCCGGCTGCTTGTCCAAATGCCCATAGAGCAACACCGTATCGCCATCGCGCGCCGAGCCCGGCACGTCGATGAAAATCAGCGGCGTCCGCCCCGGGAGGCGCTCTACCGAAAGCGTCGCGCCCAATGCCGGCAGCTTCTGCTCCGCCCAGGCGACGAAGAGTTCGACCGCCTTTTCCATGTGGCCGAGCTTTTCCCAGTTTGGCTCGAACGACGGCGATTTGTTCGGAATGGCGATGTACTCGACCAAAGTCGGCACGATCTCCGCGTTCCAAATCTCGTCGACGAACTTGCGCAATACGGGCTGGGACAATTCGGCCATGGGCGGCTCCTTCTGTCCACATAACTAGCCGGTCCAGCCCCACACTTCCACCGCTGGCGTTGGCGCAAAGGGCCGCATACATAGCGGCATGCATTTGCGGCTGGCGCATAACGATAAGGGCAAACCGGAAGTCTTCCGCTCGTTTCAGGGCGAAGGCCGCGCGATCGGCCGCGTGCGCACCTTCATTCGCCTCTCCGGCTGCAACCTGCACTGCGTTTGGTGCGATACCGCCTACACTTGGAACTGGACCGGCTCAGACTTCAGGCACGAGCGTGATGAGCCAGGCCGCCCCTACAAATTTTCGCCAGCGGCGGAGATGTCGAAGGTTTCGGTTGAAGATGCCGCCGCACTCGTCCGCGCGCTTGGCGAGAGTGAGGGCGTCGTGCTCACCGGCGGCGAGCCGCTGATGCAGAGCGAAGCGCTGATCGCGCTGATCGATGTTCTGAAGCGCGATCAGCCTGGATTGAAAATCGAAGTGGAGACCAACGGCACGATCTCGCCGAGCGCCGAACTCGCGCAGCGTGTCGACCTCTTCATGGTCTCCCCCAAGCTCGCGCATTCGGGCAATGCCGCCGCCCTCGCGCTGCAGCCGGACAAGCTCGCCGCCTTCGCGGCGCTGCCGAGCGCCCACTTCAAGTTCGTCGCCCGCACTGCCGAGGATATCGCGGTGGTTGCAACGCTGGCTCAAACCCACAACATCCCGGCCTCCCGCATCTATATCATGCCCGAGGGCGTCACCTCCGAGACGCTCATGGCGCGCGGACAGGCCTTGCTCGCCGCTATCCTCGCCCACGGCTTCAACTTCACAGACCGGCTCCATATCCACCTTTTTGGGGCGCAACGCGGCGTCTAGCCCTGTGAGTAACCGCCAAGCCTGCGCGGCGGCGCTTCCAATACGGTTAAGATGGAATTAAGCCGGGGGTGGGCGGGCCGCTCTAGGTCCAAGACGAGCGGCGCGAGATAGGCTTTGAACGCGATGGATGACGGAGAAAGCACCCGCTACGAGCGCGCGCGCATCTGCATCGATTTCGGCACTGCTTTGTCGAAAGCGTCGATCTGCCTCGATCCGCTGATGCCGCTCGAAGTGGGCGTAAAGCCGCTGCCGATTGGCGCCGTTGCGCGCGCAGAGCACCCGCTGCTGACGCCGTCCGTGCTCTATGTCGATCAAGGGCGCATGTATTTCGGCCCGGCCGCGCTCGACCATGCGCGCCGCGGCGTCGATAGCGCGCGCGACCCGCTGCTTTCGTTTAAAACGGTGCTCGGCGCTACCGATCCGCAAGCCGCCTTGGCGCAAAAGCTTCGCCCGTCGATGGACCCAACCGGCACATTCAAAGCGCGCGATGCGCTCGTGCTATATCTCGCGTATCTTGATCAGCTGATCCGAGAAGCGATCGATCTGGCGCCTAACATCCCCAACATCGTCGCCAATGCGCGCCGGCGTTACACGAGCCCCGTTTGGCGCCCGGGCAGCGGCGCCGACAAAACTTTCGAAGCTATCTTCAACGAAGCCGCCGCCGTGTCGGAGCGGCTCGGCAAGCTCTTTATCGCGCCGGAAGGCATCTCGATCGCGCAATGCAAGGATGCGCTCGATCGCGCCGCCGCCCAGCCCGGTAATGGCCGCCTGGAAACCGGCATCTTCGAGCCGCACGCCGCGGCCGCTACCGCACTCGCCTTCACGAACGCGCCGACGCGGTATGTCATGGTGTTCGACATGGGCGCCGGCACAGTCGATATCGCCGCGTTCGAGTTCGATGAAAGCACCGAGCCGCCCGCCCTTTCGGAAGTCAAAGAAGCACGCCAATGCAGCGCTCTGGCCGGCGACGAGATCGACCGCATTCTGGCTGAACTCTACATGCGCAAACGTGGCGGCGAGAAAAGCCGCGACGATGAACTGAAGCTCAAGCGCACCATCATCCTCGCTATTCGCGATCTGAAGCGCGAACTCTTCACGACCGGCAAGTGCTCACTGAAGACCGGCTGGATGGCGACCACCATCCGCGCCAATGATCTGATGGAAGACCCGAACTTTCGCACCTATCTCACGGCGCTGCGCGAGACTGTGGCAGCCAGCCTGCAACGCGTCCTCGCCCGCGCTGAGGCCACCAATGCCGATGTCGTCGATGTGGTTCTCGCAGGCGGCGGCTCGCGGCTGCCGTTTATGGTTGATCTGGTGAAGAGCGCTGGGGCGCTGCGCCCGACGAACGTGCAATTGCGCGTCGGCCCGCTCTCGCCCGCGAACCCGCTCTATTCCAGCGTCGACGCCTCGCTGCGCGACGCCTTCCCACAAATCGCGATGAGCATCGGCGGCGCGCTGGTTGAGATGATGCCGGCTCAATAGCGCTCTTGGACTGCAGGTTGCCGCCAGGAGGCGTTCAGCGCACATTGAACTGTCCGCCAACTCCCTCAACCACACTTTCAAGCCCGGTCACAACGGAGTCGATCGCTTGCGTTGCTGGAACTGCTTCACCGGCAAACAAAGACAAACGAAATTTGTGCGGGTCGTAAGCCACGGTCGGTCCTATCATACCCGGAGGAGACTGATCGCTAACGTGCTCAGCAAGATTCCGTCCAAACACCCACATATCTGCGCGTCGCATTTCAAAAACGATGCTCTCCCCCGCCCCTGGCATGATGTGGGCACGCAGATGGAACGTGAATCCGTTGGACTGGGCGTGCGTTTGAAGTCTTTCCAGAAATTGCTCGGATGCGCCTTCCGGCAAAATTACATCCAGCGTCCGGACGGGCTCCGCTTCTTCGAGCTTCACAAGATCATCGCACCCCGCAAGTGCAAAAAACGCGAAGAAGAGTGTCGCGCGTCGCGATGGGTTCAGGCCGGCGATCATCCATGACACTCCAGAAATCGAAACTCTTCAGCTGATGCCTCATACATCCCGCGCCAAATCCGGAAACACCTTCGACACCTTGCTCAGCAAATAGTCGCCATACGTGCCGCTCCAGGCGTGCACGTTGGCGCGGTCCCAGCGTTCGCTGCTGTCATCGCCGGCGTGTGCGTGTTCAGGCAGCGGCACTATCTCAGAATCCCAGCCCGGATCGAAGAAGAATGGAAACGATAGCCGGCTCTTGCCGCTCACATTACGCACGCGATGCGGCGTCGATTTGTAGAGCCCGCCCGTCAGCCGATCGAGCATATCGCCGATATTGCACACGAGCGCGCCGGGCACAGGCGGCGCCTCGATCCAACCCTGCGGCGTGCGGACCTGCAGGCCGCCATGCTCGTCCTGCGCCAGCAACGTGAGCAGGCCATAATCGGTGTGCTCCCCGACACCCCAACTTGCGTCGTCGCCCGCCGGATATTCGAACACCCGAAACAGCAATGTCGGCTGCGCCGTGTAGGTGCGGCGGAAATACTGCGCGTCGAGCCCTAAGCTCAGCGCTACGCCTTCCATGATGGCATGCGCGGCTTGCGCGGCTTCATCCATGAAGCGCAGCACTGCGGGCTTTAGCTCCGGCACATGTTCTGGAAACAAGTTCGCGCCATGCAGCGGCAGCCCCGCCTGTACGCGCACATCATCAGCGCCAAGCTCTTCACCGAAATAGAGCCCCTGCTTTCGATCCGGCGCGCCGGACGTGAGCTCGCCGCCGACCGGGAAATAGCCGCGCCACGCACGGCCACCGCGCGCCATTGCGATTTCCATCTTGCGCGCCTCCGGCAACGCAAAGAAACGCCGGCTCGCCGCATCGAGCGCCGCCAACGTATCGGCGCTGATGCCGTGGCCCGATGCATAGAAGAACCCAAGATCGCGGCAGGCGCGGCCAATCTCAGCCGCTGCTTCCGCACCTCCGGTTCCGCTTCGCAGCGGCGAGACGTCGATTATGGGGAGCTGGGTTTGGTTCATCTGCGTTATCAAGGCGCTCTTTTCGGCATCCGCAAGTGTCGGATCGGCGCGGACCCAATCGTCCTCGGTGCGAAGCAGCTTTCAGGAGCGTCCAATGCGTAAAGTGATCACCGCCGCTTTCATCTCGATGGACGGCGTCCTGCAAGCCCCAGGCGGGCCGACCGAAGATCCGGTCGGCGGGTTTGATAAGGGCGGCTGGGTTGTCCCTTACATCGACGAAGGCTTCGGCGTCGAAGTCGATAATCTCTTCACTAACCCGTTCGACCTTTTGCTCGGCCGGAAGACGTATGAGATTTTCGCCGCACACTGGCCGTTCGCCGAAGGCGGTGAAGATGACAGCCTCGCCAAATCCTTCAAGGTCGCGACTAAATACGTCGCCAGCCGCCAAGGTGTCGATCTCACTTGGGACGGCTCAGTCTTACTTCGCGACGGCGCTGCCGATGTCGCAAAACTGAAAAAACAGGACGGCCCGCCACTGATTACGCAAGGCAGTGGCGATCTCATTCAAACGTTGCTCGCGCATGACCTGATCGACGAGATTAGAACGCTCATTTTCCCCATAGTACTAGGCAAAGGCAAACGCCTGTTCGAGGCCGGCCTGCCGCCGCTCGCTTTCAAGCTCACGCACAGCACGACCACGCCGGCCGGTGTCACAATCGCGCGGTATGTGCGTGCCGGCGCGGTGCAAACCGGCGATTACGCGGTCGAGCCGCCAAACGAACTGGAACGCAAACGCCGCGACCGCATGCAGCGCGACGGCTGAGCCTAGAGCGTGAAGCTCGAGAGCTTGGAGCGGAAATCCATCGTTGCGGTCGACCAGCCGTCGGAGATGCGTGACACCTCCGGTGCGATCTGCTCGTCGTACTGGATTGCCGCCATGGCGAGCACCATGAAGGCGAAACCCGCCAATGCGTTGAAACCGGCGTCCGCGGCGCCGTCAAACCACGCCTTCACGCCACTCAGATCGATTGTGTAGCTGAACATTGCGCGCCTCATGGCTAATGCACGCTCATCATTGCGTGCGAAGCGTAAACAAGAGCTAACCGAAAGGTTTACGCACGCGGCTTTTGCAGTCGAATTGCAGTGATGCGTTAGCCGTAGCGCACGACGAAGCGCTTCTTCATCGGCGCAATGACACGCCAGACGCCCGTGAAACCAGGCTCGATCACGAAGCTATCGCCGGTTTCGAAACGCTGCGTTGCGCCGCCGTCGGGGGTGAGTTCGCATATGCCCTCCAGCATATGACAGAACTCCCACTCCTCGTACGCAACGCGCCAAGCGCCAACATCGGCCGCCCATTCGTCGGCATAGGTCTCGCCCGGCCCCTCATAATCGAGCCGCGTCGCCGTCACCGGCGCGCCATCAATGAGACGGTCCGGCGCGATCGGCTTCACGTCCGCATCGCCCTGCCCGCGCACCGGATGTAGCTTGCCGCTCACGCTTGCGGCTCTTCCTTCGGCTTGGCTTCGAACCCCGCCCAGCGGCCGAACATCTCTTCGGCGCGACGCAAATTCTTGTCGAGCGAGGCCATGGTCTTGGCATAGTCGCCCGCCTCGTCGCCGCGCCAAGCGGCGCGCGCTTGGCCGATGATGACGCCCAACCCCTGCGCGCGGGCGTTGCCCGTCATCCCATCCGCTTCGAGGCCAGAGAGCGCTAGCACCCAACGTGCGCAGCGCACGTGTCGTTGGTGCGCGGCGGCTAGTAAGGTCGGATCGCGGTCAGCGCCCTGCTCCATCGCCAACACGGCGGTGCGGTGCGGCTCCATCGCTTCGAAGCGCCGCATAATGAGATCAAAAAGCCGATCGCGAACACTTTGCCCAGCTGTCAGTTGATCCATGTTGTCGGCGATGGCGCGATCGAACGCTTCTTCGACACAATCGAGCGCCTCGCCTGGGCTTGCACCATAAAAATCTGCCACGGGCCTAGCCGCAGCATCGGCCAACTTAACCAATGTTACCTCGCGCCACGCCCCATTTGCGGCGAGCGAAAGCGCCGCACGGGCGAGATCGCGGCGTAATACGGGGTCGTGCAGTGCGGACATGAAACCATCGCAGAACAAGTGAGTTGCGTCCCCGAACAAGCCTGGACCAGAGTGCCTCGTCAAGCAGGGGTGCAGGCTCACCAGCAGGAGGCACACTTGGCAGATGGCGCACACGGCCAGCGATTGCGGCCGCATCCATATTACGACCACGCTCTGCAGGCGAACCTGGCCCGCTGGAACCGCGACCGGCTCGCGCCACAGCGCCCCCGCGCGGACTGGGCGCAAGCGCTGGAGCGCGAGCACCAGATGCAGCGGCTCGAGCTGGATTTCATCGAGGCCACGCGAAAAGCGCACATTGCGCGCGCCGCCAAAGCGCCGCGCGAACCGGCGGCTTTCGTGGCTTGGTTTGAGAACCTGAAGGAAACTGGCCCCGGCCAGAACGATCCGCTGTTTCCGTGGCTCGCCGAACGCGCGACGCTCGATGAGATGCGTTGGTTCGTTGAGCAGGAAGCGGCTGGCGAAGCTGGCTTCGATGACCTCGTCGCGATGGCGCAAGTGAAAATGCCGGTGCAGGCCAAGCTCGAACTCGCCCGCAATTATTGGGACGAGATGGGCCGCGGAAACGCCAAGGGCATGCACGGCCCGATGCTGGAAGCCTTGGTGCACGCCATGCGCGCCACGCCGACGATCGACGCCACGGTTGCGCCGTCGCTGGCGCTCGGCAACACGATGGCCGCGTTCGCGACGCACCGTACATATGCCTATCACGCGATCGGCGCACTCGGCGTGATTGAACTCACCGCCCCGGGCCGCGCGACGCAGGTCAGCCTCGCGTTGCGCAGGCTCAAAGTTTCCGCCAAAGCGCGGCACTATTTCGATCTGCATGCAGTGCTTGATGTGAAGCATTCGGAAGCGTGGAACCGCGAAGTGTTCGCCTCGATCGTCGCCGAGACGCCAGACGCGGCGCCCTACATCGCCGAAGGCGCGCTCATGCGGCTCGCATGCGGCGCCGAGAGCTTTGACGCCTATCGCCGCCATCTCTGGGGTGGCGATGGCAAAGCGCCGCCACCTTGACCGAAGAGCAAGATCACGCGCTGCGCGAGTTGCTGCAGTTCGCACGCACGCGCGGCTACGCGTTCGTCACCCCGACCCCCGCCACACACGCCCGCATCTACGCCCGCCTACCCGGGCGCTCGGACTTGCGCAGCATACTGGGTTGGAGTCTGCCGTTCGATCACAGCGATGATTCAGACCGCGGGCTGGTGGATCTGCTCACCCGCGCCGACGCGCTCGATGAGAACGGTCGCATTTTCACAAGCCGCGTCCGCATCTCCAGCTTGGGCGATCTGCTGCTGCTGCACTCCGCCTACCCCACAGCGCAGCGTGACGCGGTGTTCTTCGGGCCGGATTCGTATCGCTTCGCGAGCTTCCTGCAGGCGGAGCTGCCACGCATTGGCGCCCGCGCGCATCTGGTTGATATCGGCGCGGGCACTGGCGTAGGCGCCCTCGTCGCCGCCAAGACGATCGCTGCACAGCGCCTCACGCTGACCGACATCAACCCGCAAGCCCTTCGCTTTGCGCGCATCAATGCGGACTTTGCCGGCATTATGATAGACTCCGTCTTGAGCGATGCGCTCGGCGCTGTCTCCGGCGATATCGACTGCATCATCGCCAACCCGCCCTACATCGTCGATCCAGCGCGGCGCGCCTATCGCGATGGCGGCAGCTTGCATGGCGGCGAAGTATCGCTGGCTTGGACCGAGGCGGCTGCGCAGCGCTTGGCGTCTGGAGGCGCCTTCCTGCTTTACACCGGCAGCGCCATCATCAATGGCGAGGACAAACTCAAAGCGGCTTTGCTCGGCGCGCTTCAAGGCTTCGACGTCAGCTATCGCGAACTCGATCCTGACGTATTTGGCGAAGAACTGGATCAGCCCGCCTACGCCGATGCCGATCGCATTGCCGCCGTGGGCCTCGTGGCAATCAAGCGCTAAAGCGGCGGTGCGATATCGCGCACCAAAACCATCGCGCTCAACGCCGCCGCCAAAAGCTTCGTAGCGCGCGCGCGATCACGCCAGTTCAGCACCACGGCGGGCCCGGTGTCGGTCTTGTTGACGTCGACGATGTAGAGCCGACCCGTCTCGCGTTCGCGCAACACATCGAGCGCGCCCCAATCGAGCTTCATGGCCGCGCAGAAGCGCTCAAGCTGCGCCATCTCCGCTGGTGAGAACACATCTTCCGGGGCCTGCACCACAACGCTCGTGTTCTGGATCGAAAACCGCGCAGCCGCCGGCTTCTTCTTCACATACACCAGCACCGGCCGCCCACCGACGCACGACGTACGCAGATCACATGCCCAACCGTCATCACCCTCGGTGCGGATCAGACGCTGATACGCCTTCCCCGCGACAGGCGCCGTCGGGCATTGCACCAAACGGCCATCATGCAGGCCGTTGCCTTCGCCCTTCTCCACCGCTTCACCGACATAAGTCGCCGGGTCGAGGGCGAGCGGATAGCCGAACGCCTCTTCCATCACTTGCGCCACGCGCGTCTTCGAAACATCGCCGACAGCGAAGTTGAACGCGCGCGCGTGCCGCGGCGGCGGCGGCGCAGCGATCGTTTGATCCTCGAAGTAGAATGCCGCGTCCGCGTCAGCCGGAGAACGCGCCAGCCGCATCCCGCCCCACACGGTCGCCGCCCAAATCACATACCAAGGCCGCGGACGATAAGGCGTGAACCAGATGCGCGGCCCCGCAGGCTTGGTCAGCCGCGCCCAAAACCCGCGCAGCCGCACGAATGCATAATAGGTGAGCCAGCGTCCGATATCGGCCCAGAGCTGAAGATCGTTCTTCATCCAGACGCCGGTGGACTTCACCAATATGCGCCCGCGCTCGTAATGAAAATCGCGCAGCCACGCGCCGCGATGAACATTGCCGCTCGCAGAGACATCGCTTGCAGCCATGCTCCGCCTCCTTAAGCGGTACTCTGCCAAAATCAGGAGACGAGGAGAAGCGCTTAAGCTTTGCCCAAATCGCGCGAACGCTGCGCGGCCGCTGCGACAGCACGGCGCAGCAGCGGCCCGAGGCCATTGCCCGCGCCGAGAACATCAAGGGCGGCCTCAGTCGTGCCGCCGGGAGAGGTCACCTGCTTACGCAGTGTGCTGGCGCTATCGCCCGTCTCGAGCATTAGCGCGCCGGCCCCGGCGACCGTGCGGTTTGCAAGCCGTATCGCCGCTTCGCGATCGAGCCCCTCCTGCTCAGCCGCCGCCGCCAGCACTTCCGCCAGCAGAAACACATAAGCCGGCCCCGAGCCCGAAACGGCGGTTACGACATCCATCAGCCGCTCGGCGGCGATCGGCTCGACTGAGCCTAAAGGCTCCAGCAATTGCTCAGTGAGTTCGCGATCTTCTGGCGTACAGGCTTGCGTCATCACATAGGCCGTAATGCCCCGCCCGATCCGCGCCGGCGTGTTCGGCACACAGCGCACGACGCGCTGTGCGTTAAACTCGCGGCAGAGCTTATCGAGCGTGACGCCGGCCATCACCGACATCACCAGCGTCTGCTCACCCACCAGGGCGCGCGCCGCTTCGATCACGGATGGAAACGTCTGCGGCTTTACAGCCAGCACCAGTACATCGACAGCCCCGCGCGCGACTGGGTTGAGCACGGCGCCCGCCGCTTCGAGTTCGCGCTCGAGTTCAGGATCGAAATTGGGCTCGACTACAGTAAGCGTCAGCCCACCGCCTTTGCGGACAGCTTGTAGCCACCCGCGCACCAGGGCGCCGCCCATAGCGCCCGCGCCAACTAAGGCGATCGTTGGAGCTTCTAATCCGCTCACGCTTCTCCGACGGTTTCGAACAGGGCCGCGCTAGACGCGTCCTCAGCCGTCATGCCGCCGAGAATAACAAACTGAAACGACGGCTGGAAGCGGTCCGCCGCATCCATCGCCGCCGCCAGCATCGCCTGCACTTCGCCGACTGAAATTTCATCGCGGCCGATCATCGGCATGGCGTGGCGGAAAATGATGGTGCCGTCGTCTGACCAGACATCGAAATGGCCGAGCCAGAGATTTTCGTTGATCAGCCCCGCGAGTTTCACCGCTTCGGTGAGCCGCGACTTCGGCGCCTGAATTTCAAAGCCGAGTGTGAACAACAACGCCGGCAATTCATGGCGATACGAGAAGTAGCCGACGCTATCGCCCCAAGATGACTTGAACGAAAAATGCACGTCGCCGTCTTCCGCGCGCTCGCATTTGAACCGGTCATCCGAGCCGATGACGGCCTCAACCGTATCGAGCGGGTCAGCAGGTGTTTCGACTTCGTCGTCGATCCAGAGATCCATGAGCGTCCCCTTTGGGCTCAAGAGCCGCCCGCGCGGCTAGTGGATGATCTCTTCGCCTTGGTGATGCGCGCTTTGCGCAGCGCGTCGAATCAAGCCCCTAGGACACTAGGTAAGCCCTGAGAGTCTTGCGCGAAACTTAACGCGGTGGGTTAACCCTGCGCCTTCAGCGCAGCTTCGAGCGCCTCAAGCCGCTCGCGCAGCCCGTCCGCCTCGGCGCGCGCGTCAGCGGCCATCTGCTTCACGGCCTCGAACTCGTCGCGGCTCACGAGGTCCATTTCCGCAACGAAACGGTCCGCCTGGGCCCGCATGAAGCTTTTGGCCTCATCGCCCGCGCCCTGGGCCATACCCATGGCGCCCGTCATCAAACGGGCCAGATCATCGAACACCGAGCTTGTCGTTTGCATGTGGACCGATCCTTTCGGCCTACTTAGAAACCCGGACCAAACCGGGCAATGCGGCCAATCAGCTAAACGAGAATGGGCGGGCGATGATCGAAGCAGCCATGCAATTCCCCAATATCGACCCGGCGGCGTTCACCCTGCCGTCGTTCGAGCTGTTCGGGAACACGCTCGGGCCCTTCCCACTCCGTTGGTATGCCTTGGCCTATATCGCCGGCCTCGTCCTGGGCTGGCGCTATATGGTCTGGCTAATCCGCCGCGACCGGCTCTGGGCGCCCGGCAAGCCAGCGATGAGCGTGCCGCAGGCGGATGACTTTCTCTTCTGGGCGACGCTCGGCGTCATCCTCGGCGGCCGGCTCGGCTACGTCATCTTCTATAAGCCCAACATCATCTGGGAAACGCCGCTTGAAGTCTTTCAGATTTGGCAAGGCGGCATGAGCTTCCACGGCGGTCTGCTCGGCGTGCTCGCGGCGGCTGTTTGGTTCGCGCGGCAAAAGCACGTCAATGAAGAGCAATTCGCAGCGCTCGCAAAAAAGCACGTCGTGGCTGAACCAGCCGCAGGGACGAAGAGCGAATACACGCGCATCGGCCCTGAGGGCTGGCTGAAGAAGGACGAAGCCGAGAAGCTGCGCGAAAAGGCCAAGACCGACACGGTCGACCTCCTGCGGCTGGGAGATCTCGCGGCGGCCGCCGCGCCGATTGGCCTCTTTTTTGGCCGCATCGCCAACTTCATCAATGGCGAACTTTGGGGACGCGCCACCGACGGCCCGTTCGGCGTGATCTTCTGCAACCAAACGATCATGGAGCTCAATTACGGCTCCTGCCCTGCCGGCATCACGCCGCGCCATCCGAGCCAACTCTATGAAGCCGCGCTGGAAGGCCTGCTCCTGTTCGCAATCATCACGATCGCCACATTGAAGTTCGACAGCCTGCGCCGCCCCGGCACGAACGCCGGGCTTTTCCTGGTGTTCTACGGCCTCTCGCGCTTCGTACTCGAATTCGTGCGCGAGCCGGATGCGCACATGCCGGAAGCTCTGCGCGGTTTCATCACCATGGGCATGCTGCTCTCGATCCCGATGATCATCGCCGGCGCTTGGCTCCTCCGCCGCGCCTACGCGCAACCAAAATTGGCGTCGGCGTGAGCCTGAAAGAAAAATTGGTCGAGCATATCCGCGAGAACGGGCCGATGACCGTCGCGGAATATATGGGCGCGTGCCTCTATGATCCGGAGGACGGCTATTACGCCTCGCGACCAGCGATTGGCGGCGCCAATGCGGACTTCCTCACGGCGCCCGAAGCCAGCCAAATGTTTGGCGAACTCATCGGCCTTTGGTGCGCGCATGAATGGGACGTGCTCGGCAAGCCGGCGTTCAACCTGATCGAACTCGGCCCTGGCCGCGGCGTGCTGATGCAAGATGTGCTGCGCGCCACGCAGCGCCTCGAAGGCTTTCACGACGCCGCCAATATCGTGCTGGTCGAAACCAGCGCGCCGCTCCGCGACGAACAAGCCGATCGCATCCCAGATGCAGAATGGGCGCTGCGGCTTGACGATGCGCCGCCCGGCCCGTCGCTCATCATCGGCAACGAATTCCTCGACTGCATGCCGATCCGCCAGTTCATCGCCGGCGAAGAAGGCTGGCATGAAAAGCTCGTCGGCCTCGACGAAGCGGATCAACTCGTCTTCGGCCTAAGCGCCGCTATCCCCGCGCCTGACAGCGAAGACGAGCCCGGCACGGTCCGCGAGATTGCGCCTGCGCTCGAAGCGCTGATCTACGAGATCGAGCGCCGTTTGCACGAAGCGCCCGCGCGGGTGCTGCTGATCGATTACGGCTACGTTCGCCCCGAATGCGCCGACACGCTGCAGGCCCTGAAGAACCATAAGAAGGTCGACCCGATCGAAACGCCCGGCGAAGCCGATCTCACCGCCCACGTCGATTTCGCGCGAGTTGCGCAACTCGCAGAACAAGCCGGCCTCGCCGTGCATGGGCCGATCACGCAAGCGCAATTCCTGCGCGGCCTTGGCATCGAAGTGCGCCACGATACGCTGGCGCAAGCAAATCCCGCGCACGCTGAGCGTTTAAAGCGCGAACTCAACCGCCTCATCGGCGCCGATCAAATGGGCGCCTTGTTCAAAGTCATATGTCTATCGAGCCCCAACCTCCCACCGCCGGCCGGCTTCTAAGCGCCGACGCGCCGCCGCATTGGACCGCCGCCGCGCTCGGCGGCGTGCGCCACGGATTCTTCGGGCGCCAAGGCGGCGTCTCAACTGGGATATACGCCTCGCTCAACGCGGGCACCGGCTCGAACGACGATCCTAGCGCCGCGCAAGAAAACCGCCGCCGCATCGCCGCGGCGTTCGGCGCCTCTCCCAATCACCTTATCGGCGTCCACCAAGTTCACTCCCCCACCGCCGTGTTGGTCACCGAACCTTGGTCAAGCGACCGCCCGCACGCCGACGCGCTCGTCACCACTACGCGCGGCCTGGTGATTTCGGTCCTCACCGCCGATTGCGCGCCGGTGCTGCTGGCAGACGAAGGCGCCGGCGTCATCGCCGCCGCGCACGCCGGCTGGAAAGGCGCGATTGGGGGCGTACTCGAAAGCGCCATCGCGCTGATGGTCGAACACGGCGCGGCGCGCGACCGGATCACAGCCGCCATCGGGCCGTGCATCCATCAGCCCTCCTACGAAGTCGGCGCCGAATTCGCTGAACGCTTCACCGAAGCCGATCCCGATAACGCCCGCTTCTTCGCCCCCGGACGCCACGGCAAGTTCCAGTTCAATTTGCCGGCTTTCTGTGCGGCGCGCCTCGTTCAAGCTGGCGTGCCCGACATCGAAACAATCCCGCTCGACACCTATGCCGAAGCCGAGGCGCTCTTCAGCCACCGCCGTTCGGTCCACGAGAAGGCGGGCGATTATGGCCGCAACTGCGCCGCGATCGCACTGCTCTGAGCCGTGTCCCCGGCGCCACGCGCGCCAGACTGTCATTAAACTGCAGCGAATCTCTTTCCCGCGCCCCGAGTCGAGCGCTAGGAACGGGCGCAATCCGGACGCGCGGGGCCCGCTCCATGAAACTTCTAGCCGCCAGTTCTAACGGCACGCTCGCGCAAGCGATCGCCGACCATCTCGACACGCCGCTGGCGCAAGCCGAGTTCAAGCGGTTCAAGGACAACGAAGTCTTCGTTGAGATCCAGGAGAACGTGCGCGGCGAGGATGTCTTCCTCATCCAATCGACCTCCTACCCCGCCAACGACCATTTGATGGAATTGCTGATCGGCATTGACGCGCTCCGCCGCGCCTCTGCGCGCCGCATCACTGCGGTCATCCCCTATTACGGTTACGGCCGGCAAGACCGCAAAGTCGGCGGCCGCACGCCGATCACCGCCAAGCTCGTCGCCAACATGATCACCACCGCTGGCGCCGATCGTGTGCTGACACTCGAACTGCACGCGGGCCAGATCCAAGGCTTCTTTGATATCCCGACAGATAACCTGTTCTCGACGCCCGTGCTCGAGCGCGACATCAAAGAGAACTGCAAAGACACCACAAAGCTGATGATCGTCTCGCCTGACGTTGGCGGCGTCGTCCGCGCGCGCGCGCTCGCCAACCGCTTGGGCGCCGATCTCGCCATCGTGGACAAACGGCGCGAAAAGGCCGGCGTCAGCGAAGTCATGCACATTATCGGCGACGTCGCCGGCCGCGAATGCATCCTGGTTGATGACATCGTCGATAGCGGCGGCACGCTTTGCAATGCGGGGGAAGCGTTGCTGGCCGAAGGCGCAAAATCGGTCTCGGCCTACATCACGCACGGCGTGCTCTCGAACGGCGCGGTCAAGCGTATCGATGAGAGCAAGCTGAAGGAGCTGGTCGTCACCAATTCGATCGACCCGAAAGCTCGCAAGCACAAAAGCAACAAAATCCGCGAAATCACCGTCGCGGCTTTAATGGGCGACGCCATCTGGCGCATCGCCAACGAACAAAGCGTCAGCTCTCTGTTCGAGTAAGCCTCACCGAGATACTGCGCAGGCGCCGGCTCGCACTGCCGTAGTCTGGCGCTCCACAATCATGCGGAGCGCGTTGTCGCGGTCCTGCGCCGAGAGTAAGCCGCGCGCGTCCAGCGCTTCGAGCATTTGGCGCGCTTCGGCATAAAGCGGGCACGATTCCGCTACGCGTCGATTATCCGCGTAGAGATCGCCCAACATCGCCAAACTGATTGCATAGCCGCGCGCGTAGTCCGCCACCTCCGGCTCGCGCTGATGCAAAGCGCGACGCGCCGCAATCTGGGTCTGCAGCAGGCGCACGCCCTCCGCGAGTTCGCCTGACATCGCCAACGCCTGCGCCCGCGCTGTCAGCACATATCTATCGAGCCGTCGCGCCGCCTCATCCGCCGGTTCAAAAGCCAAAATGCCTGGGAGCGGCGCCGCCGCCACATTGAGTTCGGCCAACGCTTCACGTGGGCGCCCGCGCTGAAGCAGCGTCGTCGCCAGAGCCCAGCGCGCCCGCACCGCATAACGCTGCGCGTTCATGTCGCCGCGATCCGCCGCGGCGTACGCATCGGCATCGCGCGCTGCTTGCCGATACTCTGTCTCGGCCTCTGCCAAGAGGTCCTGATAATAGAGCGCCTCGGCCACCGCATCGCGCGCGCGCAAAGCTATCAAAGCCCCATCCCGCGTTTCAGACGCTATCGCCACCGCGCTGCGGCCGGAGGCGATTGCATCCACGTAGCGCCCTTGCCAGTTCGCGAGCGTCGCATCCTCCAACGCCAGAGCCGCTTCCAGCTCACGCGCATTCGCAAGGGTTGCGCTCCATGCACGCGCCTGCGCCAGCAGCGTTGCCGCCTGCGTCAAGTCCTGATCAACATTCATCGCGATGCTGGCGCGCGCCATCGCGATGCGCATCCGCAGCGACGTGACTGCGGCGCTGGCTGGCATGCCGGACGCGAGCGCCTCGGCGCGCTCCAGGCTCGCACGTGCGTGCCCGAATTCGCCCAAATTGGAGCGCTGCAATCCACCTTGCAGCTCGGCCACACGCAACAGCCCCTCGATCGTTTCCAAGCGCACATCGTTTGGCGCGTTCGGCGCGCGTGAGAGCTCTTCCAAATAGCCCTGTGCTTCGCGCGCTACGTCGCGCCGCATCGCCAATGTGCGCGGCGAACGCTCCAAACGGTCGTAGACATCGAACAGCAAGTACCGAGAAAGGCCACGCACTTCGGCGAAGCGTTGCTCTGCGAGCATGCGGGCGCGGTCCGCTTCGAAATAGAGAAATGTCGTCGCCGCCAACGCTGCCAAAACGGCGACAAGCGCGGCGGCGGCAGCGCCGACCGCCCATCTACGCCGTTCGACAAACTTAGATGCGCGATAGAAGCGTTCATGCGTTCGCGCCGCCACAGGGCGGGTCTCCAGCCAAGCGCGAAGATCATCGCCGAGAGCTGCCGCCGATGGATAACGCGCCTCCGGCTCCGCCGCTGTAGCGCGGGAAATTATGGCGGCCAAATCAGGGTGCGGATCACGCAGGAGCGTTTTCAGCAAAACGCCAAGTGCAAAGACGTCATCGGCGGGCGTCGGTATGGCGCCGCGGAGGCGTTGAGGACTCGCGAATTCAGCGGTGAAGGGATGCACCGCGTCGACTTCGCTCTCCCCCATCAAGCGCGCGACGCCAAAGTCGATCACCTTGGCGTCACCTGCCTCACTCACCAGTACATTCGACGGCTTCAGGTCGGCATGGACGATGAGGTTTTGGTGCGCGTAGCGCACCGCATCCGTGACATCGCGCACCAACGCTACGATGGCGCGTGCACTTTGATTTGCCGCCCATGCGTCCGCGGGGGCGCCGCGGACATATTCCATCACCAGATACGGCGCGCCCGTCGCAGCTACGCCACCATCAAACAGCTTCGCGATGTGGCGGTGGCTGAGCCGCGCTAGCGCTTGCCGCTCGCGATCGAATAAGGCGCGCGCCATCGCCCCCATCTGGCTCGGCCGCATGAATTTGATCGCCACTTCATGCTCGAAGAGGCCATCGTCGCGTGCGGCGAGGAAGGTCTCGCCCATGCCGCCGCCGCCCAGGCTGCTCACGATTGCATAAGGGCCGATGCGCTCCGGCGCAGGCAGCGGCAGAGCAGCCAGTGCACCGCCCGTCGGCATCAGCGCCGCGCCCTGCTTGTCCGCTTCGATGAGACTTTGAACCTTGGCGCGCAACGCGGGATCGTGTGCCGTCGCGCGCTCCAACCAATCGGCGCGCGTCTGTTCAGGCTCCCCTAGAGCCTGCTCGAAAACGTCCAGCGCCTGCTGTGAAAGCTCGCGGCCCGCCACCTATCCCTCGCGGCGGCACACTCATCCGCCGATCCGGGAAACGCAACGTCGTCCGCCTGACTTTGCGGCCAAAAAAGAAGCGGCGACGCGAAGTATAGCGCCGCCGCTTCAGGGGAGAGCTTATTCGGCAGCCACGCGCGCGGCCGCCAGGTTCTCTTTCGTCGGCAGCGGCTTTTCGAGTTGCGCCCAATCGATCAGCACATCGCCGGCGAGGTCCTCGTACTTCAGCGCGCCAAGGGCCTCGTACTTTGGCCGCACCTTCTCCGTCAGCAAGCCGACGCGCTTTAGGTTCGGCATGATGCGCTCGAACAGGAGTTCTCTGAATAGGCCGATCACCATGGAATCCATGATGTGCTTCTTGGCCGCTTCTTCGTTGAAGCCGTACTCGCGCATCACATCCATGCCGAAGAGGCGGTCGCGCATGATGGCGCAGGCTTGGTAGGCGAACTCGGCGCGATCCTCGATTTCGTTTTCCGGCAACGCCTTGATCCAATCTTCGAGATAGTTGACGCCGAACGCGACGTGCCGACCCTCGTCGCGCATGACGAGTTCAACGACCTGCTTCAGCAATGGATCTTTCGTCGTCCGCACCTGCGTACCGAAAGCGGCAAGCGCCAAGCCTTCGATAATCAGCTGCATGCCGATAAACTTCAGGTCCCAACGTTCATCAGCGAGCACTTTATCGATCAGCGCTTTCAGGTTCTTGTTGATCGGATAGATGCGGCCGCAGCGGCGGCGCAGATATTGGTTGAACACCTCGACGTGCCGCGCTTCGTCAAACGTCTGCGACGCCGCATAAAGCTTGGCGTCAGCCGTTGGCGCGCACGACACCAGTTGCGACGCCACAAGCAGCGCGCCCTGCTCGCCGTGAAGGAATTGGCTCATCGTCTGCGCGTGGCCTTTCCACGCGAACGCCACTTTCTCTTCGCGGCTCAAAGCTTCGTATTCGGGATAGCCGTTGAGCGCCGAGAGCGATTCTTCGGTCGGAAAATCGCTCATGTCGCACGGCGCGTCCCAATCAACGTCGGCGGTCGGATTCCAATTGTAGGCTTTGCCGAGTTCGTAGAGCCGGCGAATTTTGGCGTTGGCGCTGTCGTAGTCCCAGTTGAACGAACCAGTGAGCGGGGTGTGGAAGATCTCGCGGATCGTCTCCACATCCTGCATGGTCAGCTTTTCGGACAGATCGACATCTTCAAACGTACGCACCTCTTGCGGGGGCTGGTCGACGATCGTGACGCGCATTGATGGTCCTCCCTGGAAAATGACGCAGGCGTCAACTTCAAGGGAGCGGCCGGACGACGAATGGCGCATTGATCTCGATCAACTGGCTGGGCAGGCGCAGCCAAATTTAGGAGAATACCGCCTATGCGATCCTTGTTCGGTCTGATTAGCGCCCTTGTGCTCTCCGCCTGCGTTGCCGGCGCGGCAGAAAACGAAGAGGAGCGCTTCCCGACCTCTGGTTCCTATCCGCCGGGGACGATGGAGCGGATCACGTTCACCGCCCCGGTCGCCGATCAGTGGCGAATTTCAGCGCTGCGCACGCCGGAGCGTCCGGACGCGACCTGGAAGGTCGTCATCATAACCGGCACCCCCTCCTGGAGCGAATATTGGGCGCCCACGATTGCAGGCCTGCCCTCCACTCGCGAACTCATCGTCGCCGACAGGCCTGGTTTTGCTGAGTCCGAGCCGGAAGGGCCCGTCCGCGACCTTCAGCTTCAAGCCGAGGCGCTCTCACCCATGCTGGAGGCGCGAGAAGGGCAGCGTGTGCTGCTGATCGGGCAAAGCTTCGGCGCTCCGGTCGCGACTTTGATGGCCGAGCGCTACCCGGACCGGGTCGATGCGGTGGTGCTGGTCTCAGCCTATTTCGGCGATCGCGGCCCAACGGCGCGGCGTATGTTCGGCGCCGGGCGCCTGGTCCACGGTCTGCTGCCGCGGGACTTCCGCAATTCTATCAGCGAGATGGTCGCCCAGACCGACCAGCTGCCGGCCGTCTGGACGGCGCTGCGGGGCCTCGACCAGCCCGTCATTTTCGTACACGGCGACGCCGATACCTTCGTCCCCCTGGAGGCCGATCAGCGTATCGCCAGTGAATACGGCCACACCCTGATCAGTGTCCCGGGCGGGGACCACTTCCTGAACGCCTGCTGCGTTCCCGAGCTTCTGGCCGCCGTGGAGCAGGCGATCTCCGAGGCCGAGGGACGCGAGAGCGCAAATCCGCCCCCTTCGGTTGCCGATCCCGACCCCACGGGCGGCCCCGCCTTGCGGTGAGCCAAGCCTTCAGCTAGAAGCCCCGCTTCCAATTTCCCGGACGACCAGAGAATTAAAGGCTCCCGCCATGGCCGGCATCGTATTGAACGTCGAAAAGCGCGAAAAAACCGGTACGGGCGGCGCCCGCGCCACGCGCAAGTCCGGCCTGATCCCAGGCGTCCTTTATGGCGGCCCGCGCGGCTCGATCCCGATCGAAGTCAACGCCAAGGACGTCATCATGGCGATCCGCTCCGGCAAGTTTCTCTCGCACATGGTTGAACTCAACCACCAAGGCGAGAAGCAGCCGGTGATCCCGCGCGCGATCCAGTTTCACCCGGTGACGGATGAAGTGGTTCACCTCGATCTTTATCGCGTCGAAGAAAATTCCGAGATCGACATCGATGTTGTCGTTCACTTCAAGAACCAGGAAGCCTCGCCGGGCCTGAAGCGCGGCGGCGCCCTCAACGTCGTGCGCCACACGATCAAACTACGCTGCAAAGCCAACAAGATTCCGGAAGAGATCGTCGTCGATCTCACCGGCAAGGAAATCGGCGAGTCGATCCACATTTCGTCCATCGAAATTCCGAATGGCGCGCGTCCCGTGATCCGCGACCGTGACTTCACCGTCGCCACCATTGTCGGCCGCAAGGTTGAAGCCGAAGAAACCGCAACGCCGGCTGAAGGCGCTGCTGCTGAAGGCGAGAAGAAGGAAGGCTGATCCGCCTTCCCTCTCCCGCGAACGGGAAGAGTTAGAAGGCGTACATGCTGCTCCTCGTCGGCCTCGGAAATCCGGGCGCGAAATACGCAGGCAACCGGCACAATATCGGCTTCATGGCCGTGGATGCGATCGCGCGCGCGCATGGCTTCGGTCCGTGGAAGAAGAAATTTCATGGCGAGCTAGCCGAAGGCCACATCGATGGCGTGCGCACGCTGCTGCTGAAGCCGCAAACCTACATGAACGAAAGCGGCCGCGCCGTTGGTGAAGCAGCTAGCTTTCACAAGCTCTCGCCCACGGACGTTGTCGCCTTCTATGATGAAATCGATCTCGCGCCCGGCCGTTTCCGTATGAAAACCGGCGGCGGCGCGGCTGGCCATAACGGCATCCGTTCGATCATCGCTTCATCGGTTGGCGAAGGTTTCCGCCGCGCGCGTCTTGGCGTCGGCCATCCGGGACAAAAAGAACTCGTGCACCACTACGTGCTGAGCGATTTTTATAAGGTCGAGCACGACTGGGTGAATGCCCTGCTCGACGCCTGCGCGCGTGTTGCGCCGCTGCTGGCGAAAGGCGAAGACGAAAAGTATCAAGGCGAAGTGATGCGCCTCGCGCCCGCGGCGAAAGCCGATCCGCGCAAACCAATTGACGAGTAGGACCAAGAAATGGGTTTCAAATGCGGCATCGTGGGCTTGCCCAACGTCGGCAAGTCGACGCTCTTCAACGCGCTGACGAAAACCGCCGCAGCGCAAGCGGCGAACTATCCGTTCTGCACGATTGAACCCAATGTCGGCGAAGTGGCGATGCCGGAGCCGCGGCTGAACCAACTGGCCGCCATCGCAGGGTCGAAAGAGATCATCCCGACGCGGATGAATTTCGTCGATATCGCCGGCCTCGTGCGCGGCGCTTCAAAAGGCGAAGGCTTGGGCAACCAATTCCTCGCCACTATCCGCGAGTGCGACGCCATCGCCTACGTGCTGCGTTGTTTCGAGAATGACGACATCACCCATGTCGAAGGCCGCATCGATCCGATCGCTGACCTTGAGACGGTCGAAACTGAACTTATGCTGGCCGATCTCGAAAGCCTCGAAAAGCGCGTCAGCAACCTCGAAAAGAAGGCCAAGGGCGGCGACAAGGACGCAAAGCTCACGCTTGATCTCGTCTTGCGCGCCAAAGCGCTGTTGGAAGACGGCAAACCTGCGCGCCACACCAAGCGCGCGGCCGAAGAAGAAAAAGCCTTCGAGATGCTGCAGCTCTTGACTGCGCTGCCGGTGCTCTATGTCTGCAACGTCAATGAAACAGATGCTGCAGGCGGCAACGCGCATACTGCACGCGTGCAGGAACGCGCCAAGCAAGAGAGCGCCGCGTGCGTGATCATCTGCGCGCAGATCGAAGCCGAGATCGCCGCCCTCTCCGATGAAGAGCAGGTTGAGTTTCTGGAAACTGTCGGCCTGCAAGAGCCCGGCCTAAACAAGCTCATCCACGCCGGCTACAATCTCCTTGGTCTGCAGACGTACTTCACCGTCGGCCCCAAGGAAGCACGCGCCTGGACGATCCAAAAGGGCTGGACAGCGCCGCAGGCCGCCGGCGTCATTCACGGTGATTTCGAGAAGGGCTTCATCCGCGCCGAGACGATCGCCTATGACGACTACATCACCTTCAAGGGTGAGCAAGGCGCCAAGGAAGCCGGCAAGATGCGCCTCGAGGGCAAGGAATACGTCGTCAAAGAGGGCGATGTGATGCACTTCCGGTTCAATGCCTGAGGCCCCGAGCGCTGCTCCACGCACGCTCTCGACGTTTGAACTCGTCGCCATGGTGGCGGCGCTTTCGGCGCTGAACGCGCTCGCCATCGACATCATGCTGCCGGCGCTGCCGGACATCAGCCGCGAATTCGCGCTCGCCAACGACAATGACCGACAATTGGTCGTGGTCGCCTATGTTGCGTTGTTCGGCGTTTCGCAGCTGGTGTACGGCCCGCTCGCAGATTCTTTCGGCCGCCGGAGCGTCCTGATCTATGCGCTTGGCATCTACATCGCAGGCACGGTGCTGTGCGTGCTGGCGCCGAGCTTCGAGCTCTTCCTTGCGGCGCGGGCGATGCAAGGCGTCGGCGCCGCCGCAACGCGCGTGATCGCGACGGCCGTCGTGCGTGATCTCACCGAAGGCAGACGCATGGCGCAAGTCATGTCGATGGCGATGACGGTGTTCATGATCGTGCCGATTATCGCGCCGGGCATCGGCCAGCTCATCCTCTTCGTCGCGCCATGGCGTTGGATTTTTGGCGCGTTGCTGATCTACGCGCTGATTATTCTGGCCTGGGCGATGTTGCGTTTGCCGGAAACGCTGAAGCCCGAATATCGCGCGCAGTTCAATCCAAGCGCCATTCTTACGAACTACCGCGCCGTGTTCCGCGAGCGCCAGACCATCGGCTACATGATCGCCACCACTTTCGTGACCGGGTGCCTCTTCGGCTACATCACCTCGTCGGAGCAAATCTTCGTCGACGTCTACAATCTCGGCCCCGCCTTCCCGATCGCGTTCGGGGCTGTGGCGATCGCGATTTCGGGCGGTACGTTCATGAATTCGCGGCTCGTCGTACGCCAAGGCATGCGCCGGCTCTCGCACACGATGATCATCGCGTTCACAGTGACGGCAGCTTTGCTGGCGGGGCTCGCAGCCATCGGCGCCGCCGGCTTTTGGACATTCACGATCCTCATTGCAGCGGCGTTCGCAATGTTTGGACTGATCGCGAGCAACTTCAACGCACTGGCTATGGAGCCTGTTGGGCGCATAGCCGGCTCAGCCTCGGCGCTTTATGGCGGCATTACAGCCACGGGCGGTGCAATCATTGGCGGCCTTATCGCACGCGGTTTTGACGGCACGCCGGCGCCGTTTGTGACCGGGCTTGCGCTCTGCGGCCTTGCAACCTTGCTTACGGTTCTATGGACCGAGCGCGGACGCCTGTTTGGCGATACGCTGCGCCTTCCCTAATTCTGCAGTCGCGTTCCGAAGCGCAAATCATCGCGCGTTCGCAAATGTACAGTGGCGCGCTCATAGTCGATCGCCAAGCCGCGCGCCTGCGACAGCACATCCATGCCCACCAATAGGGTAGGCTCGGCCTGCAAGCCCCAGAGATTGAAGATGTGAAAATCGCCGACGTACGCGGTGATGTTGCGCACCTCAACCTCGCCAATACTCAGGCGCTGGATAAACATCGCCCGATTGAGGATCACCTGATCGCCCGCCGTGTACGCGATGGTATAATCAAGCCGGGCGCCGTTGCGCACGCGCGCGTTGAGCGCATCGCGTAGGGCGTTGTTGGCGAGCGAGGTGTCGGAGCCTGTATCGATCAGCAGATTGACGCGCACGCCATTGATAGCGCCGCGCACGACAACCAGATGTCCGAAGCGGAGTTCTCCGCGAACCGTCGCCCAGCCGCGCAAGCGCCGCGCCTCGCGCGACGGCATGATCTCGATACAATTGCGCTCGAAATCCATCCGTAAGCGCCGCCCGCGCATGCCATCGACCCCGAGCAAGCCGTGCTCGCCCGCAAGCACCGCTCCATCCAACATCGGCAGCGCCGTGCCGTTCAGGGCCAATTGCCCATAGTGCAAAGACGCGACCTCCACCAAAGGCGCGGGCGAGACACCGTGCACCGAATGCACGTCGCCGCTGCCAGTTGTCGCCAGCCCAAGCCGCTCGACGAGGGCTTGCGACAAAACCGAACGATTGGCGCCGGTATCGACAATGAACCGAAACGGTCCCTGCCCGTTCACGCTGATTGGCGCTACAACGCGGCCCAGCCGATCTGACCGTGTTGGACCGAGCGCGAAATCTTCAGGCGTCGCGGTTTGGTAGGCGGCCAAGTCTGGCGCATCGACACATTCGGCTGCCGCACCGCCAGCAAACGCCGCCGCGGCAACGAACAGCGCGAAGAAACGGCCGAACCCCATGATGCGGAACCATGGTCCTCTTGCAGCGGCAGCGCCAGCCAGCATCGTCTCAACTTCTTGCGAGCGCTCGACGGGCGCACCAGCGCATGCGACGGATGCCCCATGATCGAACGCCTCACGCTCGAAAGCCGTATTGACGGTTTCGCACTCTCCGCGCTCAAAGCGACGCCCGCCTCAGCGCCGCTTGGCGGGGTCGTCGTCATTCAAGAAATTTTCGGCCTCAGCGATCACATCGCCAGCATGTGTAGCGTGTTCGCAGATGCGGGATATGTTGCTATTGCGCCGAGCCTGTTCGATCGCGTGGAGCCGGACTTTCAAGCCGGCCACGATCCGGACGGCGTAAAGAAGGGCATCGGCGCGGTTACAGCATCGCCTTGGTCGCAAGTGATGTCCGATGTGCAAGCCGCCATCGATGCGCTGCCGCAACCGGTTTACGTCGTCGGCTTCTGCTATGGCGGCGCGGCCGCCTGGATGGCCGCCGCGCACTGCACGGGCGTGAAGGCGGTCTCCTGCTTCTATGGCCGCCTGATTGCAGATCTTCGGGACGCAACGCCTAAAGTCCCTGTCATGCTGCACTACGGCGCGCACGACACATCGATCCCGCCGGCAAACTACGAACGTGTGCAGCACGCGTCACCCACTTCGCCGCTGTTCATCTACGACGCAGGTCACGGCTTCTGCCGCGAAGGCAGCCCAGATTATCACGCGCCTTCGCGCGATCTGGCGCTCGCCCGCACGCTCGACTGGTTTGCCCGCTGGCGCTGAGATGACGGACGAGACAGACGTCGCGATCATAGGCGCGGGGCCAGCCGGCCTGATCGCAGCCGAGAAGCTCAGCGCCGCCGGCAAGCGCGTCGTTGTGTTTGAACGCATGCCAAGCGTAGCGCGCAAATTTCTGATGGCCGGGCGCGGCGGCCTCAATCTCACGCACACTGAGCCGCTCGAGGCGTTTCTCAGCCGATACGCGGAAGCTGCGCCGCACTTGGCGCCGATGCTCGCGGCATTCACGCCTGATGACCTGCGCGCGTGGGCCGAAGGGCTCGGCCAGGAGACATTCGTGGGCTCAAGCGGCCGCGTGTTTCCGAAAGCGATGAAAGCTTCGCCGCTCTTGCGGGCTTGGTTGAACCGCCTGGAAGCACAGGACGTAGTCATCCGCACACGCGCACATTGGACGGGATGGGATAACGAAGGCCGCCTCACCTTCACCGACGGCGACTGCGTACGGGCGGCAGCCACGTTGCTCGCACTTGGCGGCGGCAGCTGGCCGCGCTTGGGCTCGGATGGGGCATGGCGCGCGCCGTTGGAAACGCATGGCGTCGAACTGACACCGTTCGAGCCGGCCAATGTCGGCTTCAATATCGATTGGAGCGAACACTTTCGCACGCGTTTCGCTGGCCAGCCTCTAAAGGGCGTAGCCGTGATGCACAGCTCGCGCTCCGTGCGAGGTGAAGCGATGATCACGCAACACGGCATCGAAGGCGGCGCCGTCTACGCGCTGTCGCGTGAATTGCGCGCGACAGCCCCCACGACTATCCGGATCGACCTGCGTCCTGATCTTGGACAAGCGGAAGTCATCGCCAAGCTCTCGGCCGCAAAGCCAAGCGACTCTCTTTCCTCCGCACTCCGAAAAACGCTGGGGCTGTCACCGCTCGCCATCAGCTTGATCCAGGAACATGGACCGCCGCCACGCGAACCGGAGGCCCTCGCCGCACGTATCAAAGCACTGCCCATAGCGCTCACCTCCCCGCGCGGGCTGGATCGCGCCATCTCAACCGCCGGCGGCGTTGCCTGGAGCGCGGTGGATCAGAACCTTCAGCTCCGCGCCATCCCTGGCGTCTACGTCGCCGGTGAAATGCTGGACTGGGAAGCACCCACGGGCGGCTACCTTTTGCAGGGCTGCTTTGCCACCGGCGCATGGGCGGCGCGCGCCATTCTGAGCCGCTGATTTCGCGGGAACAGCGCCCGCCCTTGCCGCCCCCCAGCGCCACTGCTAGCAAGCGCCTCCCCACAGGATCGCCATGCCGCAAGCTTCCGCCACGATGAACGTGATGATCGCCGCCGCCCGCAAAGCGGCACGGGCGCTCGCGCGCGATTTCGGCGAGATCGAGAACCTGCAAGTCTCGCGCAAGGGCCCGAGCGACTTCGTCACTTCCGCCGACATCAAAGCCGAGAAGACGATCTTCGAAGATCTCTCCAAGGCGCGCCCCGGCTACGGCTTCGTCATGGAAGAGCGCGGCGTCGTCGAAGGCACCGACAAGACTAATCGCTGGATCGTCGATCCGCTCGACGGCACAACCAATTTTTTGCACGCCATCCCACACTTCGCCATCTCGATCGGCCTTGAGCGCGAAGGCGTGCTCGTCGCGGGTGTCGTTTACAATGTCGTGCGCGACGAATTGTTCTGGGCTGAAAAAGGCGCCGGCGCGTATCTGAACGATCGCCGCCTGCGCGTTGCTGGTCGCAGCGACATGCGCGATGCACTGTTCGCCACCGGCACGCCATTCAATGGCAAGCCCGGCCACGCCAAAGCGCTCGGCGAGATCGAGCGTGTGATCGCAAAGACGGCCGGCATCCGCCGCTTTGGTTCCGCTGCGCTCGACCTCGCCTACGTCGCCGCGGGCCGCTTCGACGGGGTCTGGGAGCGCGGGCTCAACGCATGGGACATCGCCGCCGGCGCTGTGCTGGTGCGCGAGGCTGGCGGCGTTGTCACCGAAATCGATGGCGATGATTTCATGAAGACCGGCGCTGTCCTTGCGTCAAACCAAGCGCTGGCGCCACTACTTCAACAAACCGTGCGCGGTAGTTGATCGCGCGCGCGCGCTCGTGAACACTAGAGCCAACAAAGGCTCGCCCCGCCCCCGGGGACAGGGCGGGAGGACAGCTTGACCGCACCCACTAGCGCTGAGCGCAAAGTTTCCATGTGGGAGATTGCGGCTTTCGCTGCGCCGGCCGCGCCGTTGCTCGCGCTCTCACTACCAGTGATCATTTTCCTCCCGCCGCACTTCGCGGAACATTTGGGTCTGCCGCTCTGGGCCGTGTCCGCGATTTTCCTCGGCGCGCGGGTCTTCGATCTGCTGATCGATCCATGGATCGGCAGCTTTCAAGATCGAACCGAATCTCGCTTTGGCCGCCGTCACTTTTGGCTCGGCGTTAGCGCGCCTTTCTTGATGGTGTTTCTTTGGGTTGTCTTTCTCGGCCTGCCGCAGGGTGTCTCGCCGATCGTTGCAGGCCTTGCCGTGTTTGCGATGTACCTCGCCTACGCCAGCATGATGATCTCGCATCTGGGCTGGGCCGGCGAGCTACAGCCCACCTATCACGGCCGCACGCACGTCCTCGGCGCCGTCCAAACCTCAAGCATGATCGGCCAAGTGCTGATGCTAGTGATCGCCGGCGTTGTAGCGCAGGGCCTCGGCGGCTCGAACGCAAGCGCCGTACACGCGATGGGCTGGACTCTGCTCGCGCTCATGCCGGTCACCGTCTGGCTCGCGCTCCAGTTCGTGCGCGAGCCTTATCGACCACCACAGCCGCACCTCTCCATGCGCGAGACGCTTAAAACACTGTTCGCCAACAAACTCGCGATCCGCGTGCTGACGCCGGACTTGCTGCTCGGTGTAGCGCAGGGCGCGTCCGGTGGATTGTTTCTCTTCTACTTTCAGTTCGTGCTGCGCTTTCAAGGCGAAGCGCAAACCTTACTGGCGATCTATTTCATCGCCGGCCTGCTCGGCGTTCCGATCTGGTGGTGGTCGGCGCGGCGGTTCGGCAAGCACATCGCGCTGCAGGGCGCTTTGGTGTTCGCGGCCGTCACCACTGCTGGGCTCTATCTGCTGCCGCCTGGAAACTTCGGCGTCGTCGCGCCGCTGATGGCGTTTGCAGGTCTCGCACAAGGCGGCGGTGTGCTGCTGACGCGCACGATGATGGCCGACGTCGTTGATGAAGATGAGCTACGCACAGGCGCGCGACGCTCCGGGCTTTATTTTGGCGTACTGCTGACGACGTCAAAGCTCGGCATCGCCGCTGGCCCGCTCACGTACGCGATCCTCGGCGCGGTCGGCTTCGTGCCGGCGCTCGGCGCGGAGAACAGCGCAGGCGCGTTGGATATGCTGAGCTTTCTGTTTATTGGCGTGCCGACGCTGCTGTTTCTCGCCGCCGCGGCTTCACTTCACCGCTATCCGCTCGACGAAAAAGCGCAGGCGGAAATTCACGCCGCGATCGAGGCGCGCCACGCCGCAAACAACGAAAACACTTTGGGTCCGGTGACCAAATAGCGCTTCCACATCCGCGCCGGCTCGCTGACGAGACGGTGCAGCCATTCCAGGCCCGCACGGCGCATCCAGGCTGGGGCTCGCTTGGCGCGGCCAGACAGGAAATCCAGCGCAGCACCGACGCAAAGGCCGACGCCTCGCGCGTCCGGATGCTGGCTCAGAGCGTACGCGATCAATTCTTGCTGCGGCGCGCCGACGCAAATGAAGGTAAAGCGCGAAGGCTGCTGCGCGGCGAAGCCTGCAGCGGCGACGATAGCTTCCGGCTTATTGCGCAAACCCATCGGCGCTTTGTGCCAGCGTACGTCCGTTAGGCCGTAGCGATCCTTTAAAGCTTCGATCTGATCGCGGTCGCCGCCAATGATGGTAACTGGCTCGTGGCGGTCGATTACGCTGTCGAGCAGGCTCTCCGCCAGATCAGCGCCCGTCGCCACTGGCAGCGCGCGGTCAACGCGCTTGGCCAGCTTTTCGAGGATGCGGCTGTCATTCAGCAGCAGCCAGGCGCGATCATAAAGCGCGCGCCGCGCCGGCTCGTTGGCGAGGCCGACAATATGGTCAACGTTCGGCGTGGCGACATAGGCAAACGGGAGGTCGAGGCTGGCGCGCACCGCCACGGCGTCCACCGCCGCATCGAGATCCAAACCGCTGAATTGAAGATCGAGAAACTCTACCGAGCGCGAAGTTTGCGCGATGCCGTCGAACGCCATGTCATTAACCCAAACGCTGCTTTAACGCCGTTTGAGCGCCCTATGCAGAAAGCGGGCCGGATGGATCGCGTCACGCGCGAACTGCGGCAAGAGACTTGGTTCTGCAAACATTTCCGCGGCGATTATTTCGCCAAGCAGCGGCGCCAGCGTAAATCCGCGCGCGCCTAATCCGCCGATAACGTAAACGCCCGCGTGCGCCGGAGGCGGCAAATCCGTCTCGATTTTGCGCCCGTGCGCGAGTGGCTCGTGCTGGGCCAGCCATTTTTCTGCATCGGGCAACAGCCCCGCGATCGGCGCGCGGTCCGGCGTCGTTGCGCGCAAGCTGGCGCGTGAGCGCAGCGATTTAGCGTTAACGCTGGCGGCGATTTCTGGCGCCAATGCGGCCAGCGCTTCGAGGTTACGCAAACGCGATGCATCGTCCGCGACTACGGCTTCCACAGTCTCTGCTTTGTCGAACGTCGCGCCAAACAGAACGCCGCCTTCGAACGGCGTCAGGTAATTGCTCTGCACCAGCGCGCGCGTAAGCGCCGGCCCCGTGCCCCACTCCACCTGTCCACGCGAAAGTGCAATCGGGAGAAACGCGGCTGGCTCAAATTGCGCGAGCGCTGCGCCGCCAGCGATCACGACGGCGTCCGCCTTCAGCAGCGCGCGCTGGTCCTGCGCACGCAGCAGCCAGCCATCGCCGCTCCGCTCCAGCGACACAACGGGCGATTCCAGCATCAGCTGCGCGCCACGCAACATCGCCTCGATCGCCGCGCCGGGGCGCACCACGCCAGCCCGCGCTTGCAGCGCCGCGCCATGCGGCAATGCCGACAACCAATCTGTCGGTAGAGGCGGATCAGCCAGCACGTCGGCGAAAGCCTCCGCGTCTGCGCCAGCACGTTGCTCAACACCGCACGCATCGAAGGCGCCCAGGGCCTCGTACGTCGTCACGGCGTGAAGGTAGGCGGCCAAGTAAAACTCGCGCAGCACCCCGCCGCGATCGAGGCGCGGCATCACCAGCGCCGCGGGATTTCCGCTAGCGCCCGCGCCAAGCTCGCGCGCTGCCTCCAAGACGATTGCTTCGACGCCGCGCCGCGTCAGCGCTTGCGCAACGCTGGCGCCCGCAATCCCCGCCCCGACTATAACGACGCGCTTCGGATGCGATGGCGCGTACGGATAAAGGCTCGCGCATTGTTTGGCAGCAGGTTCGCCCCCGTACACCGCCTCCAGACGCTCGCGCTTAGCGCCAAAGCCCGGCTTCTTCTCAACCGTAAAGCCAGCGGCGCTCAGTCCGCGGCGGACGTCGCCGGCAACGGTGAAACTCGCCACCCGTGCGCCTGGCGCACTGAGGCGCGCAATCTGCCGCAGCGTCTCTGGCGACCACATCTGTGGATTCCGAGCCGGTGCGAAGCCGTCCAAGAACCAGGCGTCGAATCGCCCGCTCATCCCGCCCAAGACCGTTTCGGCCTCGCCGATGTGTAGCGTCAGCGACAGTCCATCGTTGGGAAACCAGAGCCGTTGCGGCCCATAAGCCCGGACGGGCCAACGGGCGAGCAGCTGTTCGGCAAGTTCTGCGACTTCCGGAAACTGCGCCAGCGCGCGCGCCGCGTCCGCCTTTGCGAGAGGGTATGCCTCGACGCTCGAGATATGCAATTGCGCATGGGCGTTTCGGGTTAATTTCCAAGCCCGCCATACCGCCAAAACGTTCAAACCCGTGCCGAATCCGAGCTCGCACAGGGCGAAACGATCCCTGTTTTGCCACCCCTCCGGCAACCCAGTTCCTGCAAGGAACACGGCCTCGGTTTCCGCCAGCCCGCCACGGCGTGAGAAATAGACGTCATCGAAAGCCGCCGCGCGGGGCGCGCTTGGGTCGGACCAATCGAGATCGGGTTCAGGCGGCAGGCGCGGCATTGCGGCACCCTATAACGCAAATGAGCCGCCCTTTCGGGCGGCTCATCGCGATTTCTACGGTCGTAATTAAATTACGGCGTGGTCGTCGTGGTCGTCGACGTCGTGCCTTCCGGCGTGGTCGTCGTGGTGGTCGCGGCCGGATCGGTCGGCGCGGCGTCCGTAGCGGCCGGAGCAGCTTCGGTCGTCGTTTCCGTCGTCGTTTCCGCAGCCGGCTCTTCCGTCACGGTCGTCGTTTGGCCGCAGGCCGCAACGCCGAAGGCGAGAACGGCAGCAGCAGCGGCGGCCATGCCCAATTTGAACTTAGTCATAGGTACTACCCCTCGTCTCAGCGTTAGGGTCTGCCCCCAACGCGGGAGGCGACTGCATGCCAAGGATTAACCCAGATGGCAAGCGGCGCGTTCGTTTAGGGCAATGCAAATACGCATAGCTTGGCGCACGGAACTCAAGTCTGCTGTCAGCCTTCGGTAGCGGCTGCCAGCGATTCCTCGAGTTGTGCGAATGTCGGCTGCATCACCGAGGGCACCGATCCACGGCCAATCTCCACCGAAACCTGCGCTGCGTTGCCGTGAAGGTGCGCGACCAGGACGTCGCGGATGATCTTATAGAATTGCGCATCGTGCTCGATCACCGAGTTCAAGCGCGACGCCATGGGCCCGACGATACCGTAAGCCAGGAACACGCCAAGGAACGTGCCGACAAGCGCCTTGCCGATCATCAGGCCAAGCACTTCAGGCGGCTCGTTGATGGCGCCCATCGTTTTCACGATGCCGAGCACCGCCGCGACGATACCAAGCGCCGGCAAGCCGTCAGCCATGCCTTGCAGCGCGTGCGCAGGATGCAGGGCTTCGTGGTGGTGCTTTTCGATCTGCTTTTCCATGGCGTCCTCGACCTGGTGCGGGTCATCGAGGTTCATGGTCATCATACGCAGCGTGTCGCAGATGAAATCGACCACGAAGTGGTCTTTGCAGAGCTTCGGGTACTTCTGAAAAATCGGGCTCTCATTGGGCTTTTCGATGTGCGCTTCGAGCGCAACGACGCCTTTGGTCTTCATCAGCTTGGTCAGCTGGAAGAGCAAAGCGAGCAGATCCGAGTAGTCCTTCTTATTCCACTTGGGGCCGGACATCACCATTGCGAAGCCGCCGACCACCTTCTTGAGGCCGTGCATGTCGTTGGAGATGATCAACGCGCCGACAGCGGCGCCGAAGATCATCATGAATTCCATCGGCGCAGCTTCGATAATGACTTCGAAGTGGCCGCCCGCGAGCATGAAGCCCCCGAACACCATCCCGAACACAACAGCGAGGCCGATAATTGGAAACATGAAGCGCGCGTTTACCTTAGGCGTTCTGCCGACAGCGCTTTATGCATGCTGGCGCTTAAGGAGCCGTTTCGGTTGTCGGAATGAAACACTAACAGCCGTTAGGATTGTCGCCGCCCGAAACTCCGGCACCGTGAAAGCGAGGGAGAGGTGCATGAATCGAGCGATTGGCGCGATCGTCCTGAGCTTTGCGCTCGCCGCCTGCGCGCACGCCGCGCCAGATCGGCCGGCGGGATTTGTCGACGCGGCGCAGATTGTCCCAGGCCTGCGTGTTGACATGCGCTACACGGGCGCGCGCAATTTTGTCGGGCGCCCGATCGATGGCTACGAGGCGCCAGTTTGCATTCTAACGCGCGAGGCCGCCGAAGCACTGGCGCGGGCGCAAGCCGCGCTGGCGCCGCGCGGGCTCGGGCTCAAAGTCTTTGATTGCTATCGCCCGCAGCGCGCCGTGGCGCACTTTGCACGCTGGGCGGCGGATTTGAGCGATCAGGGCACGAAAGCGGAGTTCTATCCGAACGTCGACAAGAGCCGGCTCTTCGAGCTTGGCTATATCGCCGAACGCTCGGGCCACTCGCGCGGGTCGACGCTTGACCTCACGATCATCGATCTCGCCACAGGCGCTGAGCTCGACATGGGCACACCTTTCGATCTCTTCGACACGCGCTCATGGCCTACTGATGAAACTGTAAGTCCAGAAGCACGCGCCAATCGACTGATGCTTCAGAACCTGATGCGCGCGCACGGTTTCAGATCATTGCGCGAAGAATGGTGGCACTTCACGCTTGAGGGCGAGCCGCATCCGGAGACGTATTTCGACTTTGTCGTTCGATGAACGCTGCGTCGGCGGCGATCCTACCCGCCTCTCCCTACGCAACCCCGTAGCAAAATTACAGAACACCCAAGCGGGGTGAATACCGCCGACGACCACCTTTCGCCCCGGTGGCGTTCGGCGTAGCAAAGCAACTCGACCGATGCCCGACTCCCAACCTCCCTCACCTGACGGCGTGCGCGCCGACTCCCGCGCGCCAATCGGGCGCAATCGGCAATTCCGGCTGCTATTTCTATGCTTGCTCGTCATCGGCGCAGGCAATTCGATGCTGCTTGCGGTCGCGCCGCCTTTGGTGCGCCAGCTTGGGCTCAGCGATTCCAGCGTCGGCTGGATTTTTTCACTCTCGGCGCTGCTGTGGGTGCTGATGAGCCCCGGTTGGGGCCGCGCTTCGGATCGACACGGACGCAAGCCGATCGCCGCGCTCGGCCTTGCCGCCTACGCAGTCTCCATGGCCTCGTTCGGGCTTGTGGTGATGCTCGGTCTCAACGGGCTTATCACCGGCTTTTGGCTTTTCACCTGGCTCATGCTGGCGCGCGCGATCTTCGGCGCTTTTGGCTCTGCCTCTTCGCCCGCCGCACAAGCCTACATCGCCGACCGAACCTCGCGCTATGAACGCACCGAACAGATCGCTGGCCTCACCGCCGCGTTCGCGCTTGGCCAAGCGTTCGGGCCTGCCATTTGCGCGGCGCTGGCGGCACGCTTCGGACTTGTGTTTCCGATCTGGCTTGTCGCCGTGCTTGCCGCTGCGGCCTCGTACGCCATCTGGCGCTATCTGCCTGAGAACACACCGCCCAAAACCGAGCGCCCGAAAAGCGAGTGGCGAGAATCTCTGAAGCTCGTCACCGACAAGCGCATCTCCGCGTTTCTGCTGTACGGCTTCGCGCTCTCGGTCGTCGCTGGCGTCACCGTGCAAGTATTCGGGCTGTTCACGATGGACCGGCTGGGGGTCGAGGGCCGCGAGGGCGCCGAACTCACGGCCGCCGGCTTCATGGTCAACGCGCTGGCGCTATTGGCGACGCAGATGGCGATCCTGCCACGCATCAAGCTCGGCCCGCGCGGACTGATGGCTTGGGGCGCTGGCCTGCTGGCGTTCGGCGTCGCCATCCAGATCATTGCGCCGAGCCTTGGCGCATTGCTGGTGGCGCAAGCTGTTCAAGGGCTGGGCGCGGGCCTCGCGCGGCCTGGATTCACCGGCGGCGCCTCGGTCGCAGTCGAGCCGCATGAACAAGGCGCAGCCGCGGGCTTGGTCGTGGCCGTTAACGGCGCGGGCTTTGTGTTCTCGCCCCTTGTCGGCGGCGTCGTTTATGAAACCGTCGGCATGAACGCGCCGCTGATCATCACAGTCGCGCTGCTTCTAGCGATGTTCGCGTTTGCGCTTGTGAGCCGGCGGCTGCGCGCCGTGCGCACGATCGAGCCACCGCCGAGTGAGCCCACCACGCCGGGCTGACTTCAGCCAGCCGCGTCGCGCGCTGCTTCCAGCACAACGTCCGTCGCGCGTCCGCGCACGGGCAGCCCGCGTGCGCGCTCGAAGTCACGGATGGCTTCGCGCGTACGCGTGCCGATAACGCCGTCCGGCGTTCCGGTGCTGTGCCCAAGCCGGTTCAGCAGCCGCTGCAACTCGCGCACGCCGCTCCGGCCCAGGCCGCGCGGCTCACGCGCCGCTTCAACGGCAACACCCGAGCGCGCGCGTACTTCGTTCAAGAGCGTCGCAGTCGGAAAGCCATCAGCGGGAAGATTCTCGGCGGCTTGAAAGGCGCGCACAGCGCGGCGTGTGCCTGAACCGAACAAGCCGTCAGCCGGGCCGGCGTCATAGCCGAGGCCATTGAGCAGTGTTTGCAGTTCCAGGGTCTGTTCGCGGTTGAGTGAGCCGATCTGGCGCGGCCAGCTGCGCTCAAGCGTGCTGGGGCGCCCATCCATTGCGCGCGCCAACAACGCAACGACCAGCGCGTAGCGATCAGAATTGTTGTAGCGGCGGATCACTCCAAAATTGTGGTGCAGCAAAAGCGCTGGCCCCTGCGCGCCCGCCGGCAAGAAGAGCTGCGCTTGCAGGTTTTCAGCGCCAGCCCACGGCGAGCCATCAACACGCGTTACGCCGCGCGCCGCCCAATCGGCGACTGTGCGCGCAGTGCCATCAGCGAGCGCATAATCAAAATTGCTAGGGAGCCGCACTTCGTCGAACACCGGCTCGCCGCGCCGCCAGCCGCGATCTGCGAGATAGTTGCCTATCGATGCAGCGACATCGCCGCGATTATTCCAGATGTCGCGATGGCCATCATTGTCCCAATCCACTGCGGTGGTGAGATAGACATCCGGCATGAATTGCGGCTGGCCCAAAGCGCCCGCCCACGACGAACGCAATTCGCCCTGCTCGGCCAAACCGCGCTCGACCATTTCAGTCAGCGCCAGGAGATAGCCCTCGAACTGCGCGCGGCGGCGACCTTCGAACGCCAGCGTCGAAAGCGCAGCCTGCGGCGTCCAGTTCAGATCAGCCTCGCCGTAATTGCTCTCCAGCCCCCAGATGCCGACGATAATGCCGCTCGGCACGCCGTAGCGTTGCTCGACAGCGGCCAGGGTATCGCCAATGGCGCTCTTCAGCGCGCGCCCGTCAGTGATCCGGCGCTCTGTCACCCGGTTGGTCACATAGTCCCAAACCGGGCTGACAAATTCAGGCTGGCGTTGATCGAGTTCGATCACCCTCGGATCAGGGCTAATCCCACTGAGGAGCCGGCTCAGGACCGCCGGATCGCGCCCCTGGGCGACCGCGCGGCGCGCAAAATCGTCGCGCCAGGCGTCGAAGTCCTGGTTCCCGGAGGTCTGGAAGCTCGGGGGTGGCGGGGTCTGTTGCGCCACCACGGTGGTCGGGCCACAGGCAATCGCCAGCGAAACCGCTACCGCCAGGAACATCGCTCGCGCCATTAGGTACCTCTTCCTCATCGTCCCAGAACGCCTCTAGGGTGCGTCGGGCGCCACACGCAATCTCTAGGCCCAGCCGTGCATTGACTTACGCCGGACCCGCCCTTATTGACCCCGCTTCCAATTCGCCCCGGACATTTCGGTCATGAAAGTTAAGTCGTCTCTCAAGTCGCTGAAGGCCCGTCACCGGGCTTGCCGGGTCGTGCGCCGTAAGGGTCGGGTCTACATCATCAATAAGGTGGACCCGCGTTATAAGGCGAAGCAGGGCTGAATTAGGCCCTAATCCGAGCCCATAGGCGCCCTCGCCCACTCGCGGGCTTGGTCAAAATCAAGTAAGTTGAACGCGATTCAATCGCGATGCGCCGTATTGTTCTAGCTTTCGCAGCTGCCTTAACGCTCGCCGCTTGCGGGGCGAACGAACGCGCCGTGCGCGCCGATCCGGAACTCGACGCCCTGTTCGAGCAATTGCAGGAAGCCGCCGACGCGGACTCGGCGACGCCGATCCAGGACCAGATCATGGCCAAGTGGTCGGACTCCGGGTCACCGACCGTCGATATCCTGCTCGAACGCGCCACTGCCGCCGCCGCCGAGGGCGACGAGGAGATGGCCGAGGGCTTTCTCGACCAAGCCACCGCGCTCGCGCCGGACTTCGCCGAGCCATGGCGCCTGCGCGCTAACATCGCCTACGGCGCTGAAGATTATGCGGGCGCGATCAGCGCGATCGAGGAGACTCTGCGCCGCGAGCCGCGCCATTTCGGCGCCATGGCGGGCCTTGGGCTCATTTACGAGGAAATCGGCCAGCCACGTCGCGCACTCGAAGCATATCGCGCAGCACTCGTTGTGCACCCACACTACGACGTAGCTCTTCAAGGCGTGCGCCGGCTCGAACCACGCGTTGACGGCCGCGACGCATGATCGCCTGGCTCGTCGTCGCCGCGCTCGCGGCGGGGCTGGCAATCTGGGCGCTCGCTAAAAACGCCGCACGCTATACGCGCGAAACAGAAGCGCGTTTCCCGCCACAGGGCCGCATGATTGATGCTGAAGGCGCGCGCATTCACATGTGCGAAGCCGGCCCCGAGCACGGGCCGCGCATGCTGCTCATACACGGCGCCAGCGCGAACCTGATGGAGCTATGGGGGCCGTTGGCAGAAGAGTTTTCGCCGCTCCATCGCGTCATCGCTTACGATCGCCCAGGCCTCGGCCATTCCGCCCGCCCGCGCCGCAACGCCCACACGCTAGCGCTACAAGCGCGCATCGCCGCACGCGTGCTTGAACAAACCGGCGGCCCTGCCCTCGTCGTCGCGCATTCGCTCGGCGCCGCTGTGGCGCTACGCCTCGCGATGGATCATCCCAAACTCGTAACCGGCATGGTGCTGGTCGCACCCGCAAGCCATCCCTATCCCGGAAAGCCCGCATGGTGGGCACGCGCATCCGCTTCGCCAATCACCGGCCCGCTCTTCAATCTGCTGATCCCTTTGCTCGGTCCGATGCGCAGCGCCGGCGCTGTCGCCAACAATTTTTGGCCGCAGCCCGTGCCTGTGAGCTACCTCAATGACGCCGCCGTGCCGCTCGTCTTTCGCCCACGTGCGTTCAAGGCTAGCGCCTGCGACGTGGTAGCCAGCAACAAGGAGTTCGCAGCTCAGCAGCCACGTTACGCCGACTTACTCACACCTGCCGTCATCATCACGGCGGAGAAAGACAAAGTCGTCTCCCCGAAGCGCCACGCCCGCGCCCTCGCCGCCGATTTGCCGGCAGCGGAACTGGTAATCGCGCCTGACGCCGGTCACATGCCGCACCGCCTGAGGACAGATCTCGTCATCGCGGCGATTCGGCGTGTCAACGAGATGACGTCAGCCGCGGCGGCGGACTAACCTTTCTCAACGATTCGATTCGCGAAACGATTGAGGGTGGGCGCTATGCCGGATTTTGGTGGGACAGATACGGTCACTGCGGTGCAGTCGCTGACGCAAACGACACAAGAAAAGCTGCGCCAGATCGTGGCGCGCATCGAGCGTCTCGAAGAAGAGAAAAAAGGCATCTCGGACGACGTGAAAGAGACCTACGCGGAAGCGAAATCGTTCGGCCTCGATCCGAAGGTGCTCCGCCAGGTGATCCGCATCCGCAAACAGGATCGCCAAGAGCGCGAAGAGCAAGAGCAAGTCCGCGATCTGTATCTCCACGCGCTGGGCGAGATCTGAGCGCGGCTCAGCACGCCTTCACGCTGCGGCCGCGCTCGTGGCTGAGCGTCGGTTACGACGTGCCTCGCCGGGCAATGGATTTGTGCGGCGGCCATGAGGAGATGCTCGACCTCTTCGCTTCCCGCTTGCGCGGCCTTCTTACGCCGCACGGCTTTGAGGTGCACGCGCAATCACTCATGGTGGTTATGATCCGCCCGCTTGAGCGGGGGAGCGAGTTGCTGATCTTGTCATTCGGCTCTTATCGCGACCTCGAGCCGCCAACAGTCCGCTTCGACCTTGAGGGGTGCGACACCCAACGCGGCATTAGCCCCGTGATCGGCCACGATGCAGTGCCTGCGAACGACCCATTCGGCGACCACTTCGCCAAGGCGCGGGATTTGATCTACGATTGGCCAGAAGTGCTGCCCCAGGCTGGCTGAGGGTCGTGATGCCCCGCGAAGTTGATCGCAAACAGACGCGCAAAGCGCTGCGGATCATCCGCAAGCTCGCCGCCAAGGGCAGCGCGCCTGAGACGATTGATCCCGAAACCGGTGAAGTGAAGCCCGGCGAAGGCGCGGTCGACTACTCGCAGTGGGAGAATGAGTTTCTCACAGAAGTCGATAAGCGTCTGGAGAAATACGGCTCCGCCTTCAACGACCTCAGCAAGGGGCGCAAGGACGATGCGCTTTCCAATCTGCAAACCGTGAAGCTGAAAGAGATCGCCGCCAAAGCGCGCGGCAAACCACGCAAAGGGCTGACGACGAAAAAGCCAATGGGCTGGAAAAACCGCCCGCCGCCGCGGCAGCGAGATGAGGACTAGCCGCCTAACCAATCCATCCGCAGCACGATTGCGGCCGCCAAGATATTCACCAGCGCCGCGCACCAGAGCAGCGTGCGAAATGGTTGCTTCTTCGTCTTGTGACGAAAGGCCTGTTGCCCGATCAGCGCGCCGAGCGCGCCGCCGCACAGCGCCAGCGTCAATAAAGTGCGCTCAGCGATGCGTGAAGCGCCCGGCTGCGTCGACTGGCGCTTATCCCAACCGAACGCCAGGAACGCGATGACGTTGATGCCGAGCAAAACCAGCATCAATATCATCGCCTAGCTCCTCAGCCCTCGCCGACAGCGCGCTCTTCCAGCCCATACTCGCGCAGTTTGCGGTAGAGGGTCGAGCGGCCGATGCCGAGGCGGCGCGCCACCTCCGACATGTGGCCGGCATAATGATCGATCGCAAGTTCGATCAAGTCGCGCTCAATCTGCTCAAGCTGGCGCAGATGCCCTTCCCCGTCGAACACAGCAACCGGCGGCGTCACCGTCTCAGCCGCTTCCGCGACCGCTTGCGTGAAAGCGACATGCGCTGCCGTCACGTGATGATCGTTCGCAGGCACTGGCACATCGGCCGGCATCGCGTCATTGGCCGCAACCAACGGCTTCAGGCCAGAGATTTGCGGGAAGTCTTCAGCCTGCAGCAGATCACCTTCGCAGAGAATCACGGCGCGAAACACCGAGTTCTCGAGCTGGCGCACGTTGCCTGGCCAATCATAGTCCATCAGCATCTGCATCGCCGCTTGCGAAGCGCCGCGCACATTGCGGCCCTCTTCGGCGTTGAAGCGCGCGACAAAGCGTTGGACCAAAGTCGGCAGGTCTTCCTTGCGCTCACGCAGCGGCGGCGCTTCGATCGGGAAGACGTTCAAGCGATAATAGAGGTCTTCGCGGAAGCGGTTGTCGGCGACGAGCTTCGCCAAATCTTTGTTGGTCGCACTGATGATACGGACATCGACCTTCACCGGACGCTTGCCGCCAACGGGATCAACTTCGCCCTCTTGCAGCACGCGCAGCAGCTTCACCTGCATATCGAGCGGCAGTTCGCCGACTTCATCCAGAAAGAGCGTGCCGCCGTGAGCTTCCACAAACTTGCCGGCGTGATTGTCCGTCGCGCCCGTGAACGAGCCCTTGGCGTGGCCGAACAGAATGCTCTCGACCAGGTTCTCCGGGATCGCGCCGCAATTGACCGTCACGAACGGGCGGCCCGCGCGCTCGGAAGCGCCTTGGATCGCACGCGCCAGCAATTCCTTGCCGACGCCGCTTTCGCCGGTGATCAGCACCGGAATATTGGAAGCCGCCGCCCGCTTGCCCATGCGCACCACCGGCGCCATCACCGGCGCGTTGGCGACCATGTCGTCAAAACCAAGTTGATGGGTCACGCGCTTTTTCATGCGCACGACTTCAGTTTTCAGGTTTGACATTTCGAGCGCGTTGCGCACCGAAACCATGATCCGCTCTGGCGAAGCCGGCTTCACAAAGAAGTCCGTCGCGCCCGCCTGCATGGCCTGCACAACCGTATCGATGCCGCCCGAAGCGGTCAGCACGATGCAAGGCAGATCGGCCCGACGCTGGCGAATTTCTTTGAGCGCTTCTTGGCCGCTCATGCCCGGCATGACGAGGTCCAAGAGCACGATATCGATGTCGGCGTGCTTATCCACGGCCTCAACCGCTTGGGCGCCGTTCTCAGCCGCACGTGTCAGGAAACCGTTGCGCTCTACTGCCGCCTGCAACAGGCGGCGCTGCGCCGGATCGTCATCGACGATCAGGATCGTCTTGCCCATGTTATACCCACCGTGTTTCGACGCGTTTCTCTGACGGAAACGCTGTTCGTTGGCGGGACCATAACCAAGGGAGGTTCAGGTCGCGTTAAAATGGCACACCAGAATGCGATTATCGTAAGCCCTCATAGGCACTAGATAAACGCTGTGTTCACCACGTCCTCCCCCACATGAGCGATCCGCGCGATCCAGAACGCAACCGCATTACCGCGCGCATCGGGCGCGTGGCGAAGGTTGGCGCCAGCATGTCGAGCGCTGTCGTGGCGCGCGCGTCCGGGGCCGATCAAGCAACGCTGGCGCGCGTGCTGCGCCAAGCCTTGGGTCAATCTAAGGGCCCATTGATGAAAGTAGCACAGCTGCTTTCAACAATTCCTGATCTGCTGCCTCAGGCCTACGCAGAAGAATTCCGCAAACTGCAAGCGCACGCGCCGGCAATGGGTTGGCCGTTCGTGCAGCGCCGCATGCGCGCCGAGCTTGGTGAGAATTGGGAAACCAAGTTTGCGTCGTTCGAACGCGAGGCGGCGGCTGCGGCCTCACTTGGCCAAGTCCACCGCGCGACATCGCATGACGGCCGCGCCCTCGCCTGCAAGCTCCAATACCCTGACATGGCCAGCGCCGTCGAAGCCGATCTCGGACAGCTGAAGACCCTCCTCGGCCTGTTCAAGAGCATGGACGGCTCGCTCGATTCCTCTGAGGCCATCGAGGAAGTGGGCGAGCGTCTGCGCGAGGAGCTGGATTACGCCCGTGAGCTAAAGCAGATGCGCCTCTTCGCGCTCATGCTGGCGGACGATCCGCGCATTCAAACACCCGAGCCGCTGGAGCAGCTTTCCACCAAGCGCCTCCTCACCATGACCTGGCTCGAAGGCAAAGGCCTGATGCACTGGCTCGATGAGCCGCAGCAGCTGCGCAACCGCATTGCTGAACTCATGTTCAAAGCCTGGTGGGGACCGATGACGCATTATGGCGTCATTCACGGCGACCCCCACCTCGGCAATTACGCGCTCACCGAAAATGCTGAAGGCCTGCAGCTGCTCGATTTCGGCTGCGTCCGCATCTTCCCGCCGCGCTTCCTCGAAGGCGTCGTCGGTCTTTGGCGTGGGCTCAAAGCGGAGGACATGGATCAGGTCGCGCACTCTTATGAGATTTGGGGCTTCAAGAACCTCAATGCTGAGCTGATCGACGCCCTGACCATGTGGGCGCGCTTTATCTACGGCCCGATGCTCGACGACCGCGTCCGCACCATTGCCGATGACGTGCCGCCCGGTGAATACGGTCGCCGCGAGGCCTTTGCTGTGCGTGCGCGCCTGAAGACGCTCGGCCCGGTGCTCATCCCACGCGAGTTCGTGTTTATGGACCGCGCCGCAATTGGCCTGGGCGCTGCTTTCCTGCATTTGCGCGCGGAGCTGAACTTCAGCGAGATGTTCGCACAAAGCGTCGAGGGCTTCTCTACGGAAGCCCTCGCACAACGTCAGTCAGATGCAGTGAAGCATGTCGGCTTAGCTTAGGACTGCGAGCACGCCTTGATAGCCTGCCAAAGTCGCGACCAAAGCGGTTTGGCCAGCGGCGCGATAAATTGCGGTCGGTGAGCCGTTCCAGCACGAGGCCAGCAGCAACACCGTGGTCAGCGCCGCAACCGGCGCCATCCAGAACTGCGCGCCCGGCATCATGAGTGTGAACGGCCACGCCACCAATGTTGCAGCATGGGCGAATGCCATGGTGCTGCAGCCATAAGCGCGGCTCTTCACGGCTTCCACCAAAGTGTTCGACGCCAGCAAAAACGCCAGCGCCAAAACCGGTGCGCTCGCCAGCCATTGCGTCGACAAATCTTGCCGACCCATCGAAACGGCCAGCACGAAGCCAGCCACTGAACCGAACGCGGCTGCGCCAACCAAAAACACCAAACGCTCGGAGCGCAGGAAATCGCGGCGCAGCTCAGTGCGGGCGCCAACTTGTCCGAAGGTATCGACTGCTTGGTACGTCATGATGTTCAGCCCGCGTAAAATGTTCGGTCCCTCGGGCTGTTGAACGGATTGCGGCTTTTCTTGTTCCTTACGGCGCGGTTACCTTGCCTGACGTCGCCGTGATGTGCGTTATGGGTGACACCGGGAGGGAGCCGCCGCGTGGAGGACAAATACGCACTGATCACGACCTTGGTGGCCGCGATCGTGCTCGCATTCGTCTTCGGGATGGCGGCGCAGCGGTTTCGGTTTTCGCCGATCGTTGGGTATCTGGTGGCCGGGTTGGCGGTGGGGCCCTACACCCCCGGCTTCACCGGCGACGTCGAACTCGCGCTGCAGCTCTCCGAGATTGGCGTGATCCTGCTGATGTTTGGGGTCGGGCTTAAGATTTCAATAGAGGACATCTGGTCGGTCCGCTGGGTCGCGGTGCCTGGATCGGTTGTGCACACTTTGGCCTCCGGCGCGCTTGGGTTCGGCGGCGGTTTGGCGCTGGGCATGCCGCTGCTCGAGAGCATGATCCTCGGCGCCTCACTCTCGATCGCGAGCACCATCGTGTTTTTGCGGGCGCTGGAGGATCGCAAGCTCTTGAAGACCGAGGCCGGGAGGATCGGCGTCTCGTGGCTGCTGGTCGAAGATCTTTTGATCGTACTTTCGATTGTTGTGCTGCCGGCGCTGGTTTGGGCGATGTCGGCCGAGGGCGCGGCGCTCTCGCCTGGGCGTGTGCTCGGGGCATTGGCAGTCACCTTTGCCAAAATCGCCGGCTTCGTCGCGTTCATGCTGGTCATTGGCGCGCGGCTGTTTCCCTGGCTCATTATCCAAATCGCGCACACCAAATCGCGCGAACTGCTCTCGCTAGGCACGCTGGCGCTCGCTCTCGGCGTCGCTTGGGCGGCCTATTTCTGGTTCGACGCCAGCTTCGCGCTTGGCGCTTTCCTCGGCGGCTTGGCGCTCAACGGCACCAAGTTCAGCCACAAGGTGGCCGAGGATTCGCTGCCGCTGCGCGATACGTTTGCGGTGCTGTTCTTCGTTGCCGTCGGCATGTTGTTCGATCCGGGCGTGCTGTGGCGCGAGCCGTTGGCGGTCGCGGCGATCGTTGCGATCGTCATTTTCGGCAAGGCTGGGCTGGCTTACGTCCTGATGCGCTGGATGAAGCAGCCGCCTTACGCCAGCATCATTATGGCGCTCGGCCTCGCACAGATCGGCGAATTCTCGTTCGTGCTGGCCGGGCTTGGCCTGCAGCTCGAAGTCATGTCGTCCGAGACCTACAATCTCATCTTGGCGGCGGCGCTGATTTCGATCGCGCTGAACCCCTTCTTGCTCCGTCTCGCGCCGGAAGCGCCCGTCGCGAAACCCGCGCCGCAACCAGGCCCTGGCGAAAGCGTCGCCTAGCGCAGCGCCTTGCGGATTACGAGCTTGAGGCCGGACCAAGTCTCATCGACTGCGCAGACCTTCACATCGACGAACCCCATCGGCAGCGCGATGGCGCGGATCGTGTCTTCGGTGATGTCGGTTTCGACCTTGGCGGCCTTCTTTGGCCACGAGACCCAAACCATGCCGTCTGGCGCCAGCTTGCCGCGCAGGCCCTCCAATTCGGCCGAGAGCTTTGCCGCCTTGGTGTGGAAGATGTGCGCCGCGGCGAGCGCTTTGGTTGGGCGCGCCAGGTAACGTGGGCCGGCCTCGGCATCGAGGATCGCTTTCACCGAGGCCGGCATGCCGGACGCCCAGAGCGGCGCGCCCGGCTGGAAGCCGAGCTTCTTGGCTAACGGCGTGCCTGAATATCCTGCCGGCATCCGCGTCCCTTAAGGAACCGCCCCGCCCCAATCGTGGTTTTCCCGCGAGCTTGGGAGCATGGCCTATGGACGGCGATCCTGTAACCATCCGCGTCTTGTTTGAAGAGCCGGAGCCTCCGGAGGCCGGCGAAACCTGCCCCCATTGCGGTCAGGGCTTCGATTATCGCCAATTGGCCGCAGCGCTCTACCACCGCCAGCCCGCCCACGAGCCGCTCCCGCTCCAGTGAGCCGCCTTGCGGAGGGGAAGTGTTTCCGCTATCAGCGCCGCTTCAATTTTCCCCAGGATTCCGGGTCATGAAAACCGACGGCCACCCCGACTATCACTTCATCACGGTCCAGATGACCGACGGCACCACCTTCAAGACCCGTTCGACCTACGGTGAAGAAGGCGCGACGCTGGCCCTCGAAATCGACCCGAAAGTCCACCCGGCTTGGACCGGCGGCAACCAGACGCTGCTCGATCGCGGCGGCCGCGTGTCGCGCTTCAACGACAAGTTCGGCGGCTTCATGAAGAAGAAGGAAGGCTGAGCCTTTCTGCGACGCTTGAGAATTTCCAAGGGCGCTGGCGTAAGTCAGCGCCCTTTTCTCATGGCGCCGGCAGCGCCTCGAAGTCCGCCTCTGCCGCGTCCGAACTCACATCCCGCGCGAATAAGCCATCCTCCAAGCTGACGTCAAAGCGACCATAATAATCACTCTCGCCGACCCGAAGTTGATAGACGCCAGCAGCAGCGTCCGCGCTCCGGCCTTCAAAGCGGAAACTCAAAGCGAGCGACTGGGCGGCAGGAAACTGATCGAAGAAACGTTGAAACGATCCTTGGATCGCGGCGCGCCCCTCGAAGCGTTCTTCCGGCGTGCCTTCATACGCATAGATGACGACGCCGTTCTCCGTGTAAGCGCTCGCGGCGGCTGCGGCGTCACGGTTCGCATAGGCTTGGCTCAGAACGCGGAAGGGATCGCTTGGCGCTGGCGCGCACGACGCGAACGCCAATGCGAGGAAAGCCGCAGCAAAGAACCGTCCGATCTGCATCTTGTTCGCGTCCGTTTTGGTTGGGGCGACATTAGCAGCCGACGTTAAGCCAGCAAGCTGCTGCGATTGACTGATCACTAGTCATGCGTTCGCCCGCCCAGACCGACTGGTCTGTGCCGCGAAGCTAGTTCACGTCTCCCCAAAGGGAGAGCGGGGCGCGCGATCCGCGCTGAGTAGTCTCTGTTGGGTATGCGATCCATCTCTGAACCGCATTGCGCGCTGCGACCGTTTTTCCCGGAGCGTGCATAGGAGTTCAGCGAGGACATCCTGGGGTTTGAGCGCCAGGCGTCTTAGCTCCATGGCCGCTTAGGCCGGTGCGACGCGCATCGATGGTCCGAAGCCATCGTGGACCCCGCCTTTTGATCAGCGGGCATGTGAAAGACGTTCGTTTCGCGTGGCGGCTATCCGAGCGGCGTACCATCTAGGCCTTCTCGACATCGTCCTGCTCACACACGCTTGCTCAAACTTTGGAGTTTTTCGCTCCTTTATTTGCGCCAATCACCGCGCCAGTTCCGGTCCGCACTTTCGAAGTTTCGGAGCTCCTCGAAATCTCCCCTGTGCGAACGAGGCAAGTGTAGGCACGGTTTGAACTCGGTCGGATTGGTGCGGGCGTATCCTCGCATTCTTCCGCGCGCTCCCCAATATTCCGAGGCTCGCGGCGCGAGAGACCAGCCCCGAGCAACTCGACGTGGAGCGTCGCGCTGAGATGGGACACTCAGTCACGCGCTTCAATTGATTTCGATCAAAACTCCATCTCCCCCAGAGCGCGCACTTGGTGCGGCGTTCTGCGGGATAAATGAACTGGAACTTTGAAGATGAGCAACGCAAACGCCGCAAAAGCCTCAAACGCTGCAAACTGGGTGCTGGGCAAGCGCTTCTTTCATTGGGCGCTTGCGCTCGCCGTACTCGCTGCGCTCTTGGCGCCAAAACCAGAGGACGGCGAAGGCTTGCTGCACATCATCGCCGGAACGTCGGCGCTGGCTTTAGTGATCACGCGGGTGGTGTGGCGCCTGTTCGGAGACGTCCGGCCTTATGTGAAAGACGCTTGGCGGCTGAAGTTACCCAACCTGTCAAAGGGCGCGCGGGGATTTGCGCCGCTCTTGATGCAAAGCGCCCGCCTCGGCGGCTTTGTATTCCTGGCGCTTATCCCGATTGCTGTCGCGTTGGCTTTGGGCGGGATTTCACAAGGCGAGGACTCGCCCCTCCTTGAAGCACATGAAGCAGCGGGAACGACCATCATGGTGCTTGCGATCGCCCATGCTGTGGGTGTCGTCCTGTTCACGCTCATCATGAAGTACGATCTCTTCGGCATCACGCTCTTTGGCGGCGCGAAGTCTTTCATCGAGGGCGGCGCGCGCGGCGCATGGGGACTCACGATCGGCGCAGCGCTGGGCCTCGCGACGCTGGCCTATGTCTGGGGGCCATTCGATCTTGCGTCAAAGGCCGCGTCGTTGAGCGAGCAAGAAGCTGGCGGACTGGGCGAGTATCGCGACGACTGATGCGCGAAGGTTAGCGCCCGAAAGCAGCGTTCAGTTTTGCGAGTTGATCTGAGACGGCGTTGACGGGATCAGCGGGGCCGCCCTCGTACATGCTCTCATCCAGACGACGAACGCGCTCGTAGATGGCGCTGCCGCGAATGATCAGGGTCTTCAGCGTTTCCGGCAGTTCGTCCGCGCCGGCGAAGTTGGTGACCGGCTGGGGCTCGCGCGAGATCAGGCGATACTTTTCGCTGGCGGCTTCCGCCATCTGGATTTCGCCATCACGCACCGCGCGCTGTACGAGGAGCCATGAGGCCACCTGCATCAGCCGCGTGGTGAGGCGCATGCTTTCACCGGCATAGGCCAGGGCAGCGGCGCGCGAGAGCCGCTTGGACGAGGCCCGGCCTGGGCCATCGAGGTAGCCCGCGGTTTCCTCAACCAGAGCCATGCCTTCTTTGAAGGTGCGTTCGAATACCTCCGAACGGGCGAAATCGAGGGCCCGCTGCGGGTCGAAACCGCTCTTCATTGGGGAAGCTTGCATCGTATCGGTCATGGACCCGTGAAATCGCAAAGAGCGGGCCGCCTCATGCCCGAATAATGATCGACATGGGTTAAGACGGCCGCGCCCCGAACACGGAATCCGCCGCGGCGCGCTGCGCCTGCTTGGCTTTGATCGCCTGCTCGCACGCGCTAATCTCGGCCTTCAGACGTTCGATGCGAACCTCCAATTCGCCGACCGAAGCGTTTTCTAATTGCGCTTCAAGCGACATCGGCTTCTTTGCCGGGGGAGCGAAGGGATCGTCATCGAGCATGGGGCCAACCTCCTAGGGGCACCATAACCCGGATCGGTCCTAAATTTAAGGGAGCCGTGCGTGCTGAAACCACAGACGATGCAACGGGTCGCGCATGCGCCCGATAAGCCGCTGACTTTGGTGCAGGACGAAGTTCCCCGCCCCGGGGCGCACGAAGTTCTGATCCGTGTTGCGGCGGCCGGGGTGAACCGCCCGGACCTGATGCAGCGCGCTGGCCTCTATCCGCCGCCGGCGGGCGCGCCGACGACGCTTGGCCTGGAAGCGGCTGGCGAGATTGTCGAACTCGGCGCCGGCGTGACGCGCTGGCATGTGGGCGAGCAGGTGACGGCGCTGCTGGCCGGCGGCGGCTATGCCGAATACGCGACGGCGCATGAAGGCGCGGTGTTGCCGATCCCGACGGGGCTTTCGCTGATCGAGGCGGCGGCGTTGCCGGAAACGGTGATGACGGTGTGGGCGAACGTGTTCGAGAGCGGCGCACTGAAGCCCGGCGAGACGCTGCTGGTGCATGGCGGCGCATCGGGCATCGGCACGACCGCGATCCAGATGGCCAAGGCGCACGGCGCGCGCGTGATCGTCACGGCGGGCGATGACGCTAAATGCAAGGCTTGCGAAAAACTGGGCGCCGATCGCGCCATTAATTATCGCACCGGCGATTTTGAAACCGAGGTGCGCGATCTGGGCGGCGCCGATGTCGTGCTCGATATGGTCGGCGGATCGTATGTGCAGAAAAATCTCAATCTGCTGAACGACGGCGGCCGCTGCGTGATGATCGCGTTTTTGCAAGGGCCGCAGGCGGAAGTGAACCTGATGCGGCTGATGCTGAAGCGCCTCACGCTCACGGGTTCGACGCTGCGCTCGCGCGCTGTCGAGGAAAAGGCGCGGATCGCGCATGAGGTGGAGCGGCAGGTGTGGCCGTGGATCGCCGCAGGCAAGCTGAAGCCGGTGATCGATTCAACCTTCGCGCTGCGCGAAGCCGAAGCCGCCCTCGCCCGCCTGCAGAGCGGCGGGCACATCGGTAAGATCGTTCTGACGAACTGACCCCCGTATTCGCGGGATTGTAAGAACAGCCGAACCCGAGCCCTTTCCGTGTCCAACCACGGAGGGACGGCATGCCGCGCATCAATGGCAACAACCGCAACAATACGCTGACCGGCACAAACGGCAGCGACACCATCGACGGCCGCGGCGGCAATGACCGTATCGACGGCGGCCTCGGCAACGACTTCATGTTCGGCGGCGCCGGCGATGATTTTATTATCTCGAACGCCGGCAATGACGTGATGACGGGCGGCTCAGGCGCCGACGTGTTCGCAATCGGCCCGCGCAGCAGCGGCCGCATCACCATCACCGATTTCGAAGACGGCGTGGATCGTATCGACCTCACGCAATTTGGCTTCAACGCTCAAGGCGAGTCCGCAAGCTGGGCCGGATTTCTGAGCACCGAGGGCGCCGACACGATCATCCAAATGTATGGCGTGAACGGCGAGTTCTTCGAGATCGAGTTGCAAAACTTCCCGTACTGGCAGATCGATCCCAGCGACTACATTCTGTTTACGTAGCCGTCAGCGCGCGCTCAAGGTTTAGCGTTCTCGGACTCTACGTCCTCGCCCTTGTGCGTGCGCTCGGCGCCGCCGAAGACGTCTTCTTCATCGACGGGGCGATCCGGCCGGCGCGTAGCGTCGGTGGTCGGCGTCTCGCCGGGCACAACGCCGCTCTTGGCATTGTGTGAGTCTTCCTTGTTGCGCGGTTCGGACATGGGAACTCCTCTGCGCAGTAAACGAGGCGAGCGCGCGGGCAGTTCCGGCACGCGGCTTGGCGATTGGCGCAGCTAGTCGCTAGGGTGGCCCCAGACAGCCGCCGGGGGGCGGCGCATGGGGATACCAAGCATGACCGTAGCCGCCTCGCCCGTGGAGCAATTCTACGCGCACGTCACCAACGTCTCGGATTTCATTTGGGGCGGCACTTGGAATGGCGAGCAAGTGTTGGCCTTCCCGCCGATGGTGGTGGTGCTGCTGGGCGCCGGCCTCTGGTTCATGATCGGGCTGCGCTTCTATCCGATTACACACCTGCCAGCAGCGTTTGCTGGCTTGTTCAAGCGCAGCAAAGAAAAAGAGGCGGGCGAAATCTCGCCGTTCGCGGCGCTCTCTACGGCGCTGTCGGGCCAGATCGGCACCGGCAATCTCGCCGGCGTCGCCACCGCGATCACGCTCGGCGGGCCGGGCGCGCTTTTCTGGATGTGGATCACGGCGCTGTTCGGCATGGCGCTGGCGTTCGCTGAAGGCTCGCTCGCCGTGCGCTTCCGCGACAAAACCCCGGAGGGTCACTATCGCGGCGGTCCGATGACCTACATCCGCAAGGGCCTCGGCAAAAATTGGTCATGGCTCGCGGGGCTGTTCGCGATCGGCGCGTTCATCTCGTCGATCGCCACCGGCAACGTTATCCAATCCAATTCCATCGCCGATTCCATCACTGGCTTGTTTCCGGTGATCCCGAACTGGGCGGCGGGATTGATCGTCGCCTCGCTCGTGTTCGTGGTCATCATCGGCGGCATCAAGTCGATCGGAGCCGTCGCTGAAGCTGTCGTGCCGATTATGGCGTTGAGCTACATCATCATGGCGCTCTGGGCGTTGGCGCTGAATGCGTCCGACATCCCGGCGAGCTTTGCGCTCATCTTCGACAGCGCGTTCAACGGCCACGCCGCCACCGGCGGCTTCCTCGGCGCCGGCATGATCATGGCGATCCGCTTCGGCGTTGCGCGTGGCCTTTTCTCCAACGAAGCCGGCCAAGGCTCGACGCCAATGGCGCACGCCGTAGCGCAAACCAGCGACCCGGCGCGTCAGGGGCGCTTTGCCATGATGGGCACGTTCATCGACACCATCATCGTTTGCACCTGCACCGGGCTGGTCATCCTCACCGTGCAAGGCGCCTTCCCCTCCGCGGCGGGCGTGCAAGAGCATGTGTGGACCTCGGATCTGCGCGGCTTCGACATGACGCAAGCGGCTTTTGCGACGGCCTTCCCGACGCTGGTGCTTGGCTTTCCAATCGGTCAGCTGGTCGCGTCGCTAGCGCTCATCCTTTTCGTGTTCACGACGTTGATCACCTGGTCCTATTACGGCGAACGCTCGGTCACGCACTTGTTCGGCGACCGCATGATCCTGCCGTTCCGCCTGCTCTGGGTGGTGATGATCTTTGTCGGCTCGTTCCAGGATTTGGACTTCGTCTGGCGCTTCGGCGACATCGCCAACGCCGCCATGGCGCTGCCCAACTTGCTGGCGCTGCTGCTGCTTTCCGGGGTCGTGTTCAAACTCGCTCGAGGGGACAAAACCGCCGGCAAGGACCACGACTAAGAACTAAGAACTGCGCGGGATCGCCGCCGAAAGGCGCGATCCCGCGTTAGCGTCTAACGCAGCAGCCAGTACGTGATGAAGATGAGGTTCGCGGCGAGCGCGATGGCGACGACGGTGCGGGATTTCGCCACCAGGGCGGTGATGATGGTGGCGAACCAATAGAGATTGGCGGCCATGCGGGTCCAGAACAGCGCGTCGGCGCCATTGGTGGCGTATTCCTTCGACATGGCGTCGTAGGTAACGAGCACGTTGGCGAAAAGAACGCCGCCGAGGATCGCCAAGCGGTGCTTGAAAAAGTGCTCGTCCAGAGATTTTACGCTCGAGCGGTCGCGCGGGAAGAGCTGCGTGGCGGAGAAGTAGTACGCGAGCGTCATGAACAAGGCGGCGACAAGATAGCGGAAGCTGAAATCGACCTCGCGGAAGTCGCGCCAGGCTGAGCCCCACTGCGTGGCGATGTCCATGATCATCACGCCGGTGAGGAGCGGCAGGATCAGCCCCATCGGGCGTTCGTCGCGCGCATCGAGCGCGCGCGAAAAGCCGGAGACGACTTCAACCAGCGTCAGGCCAAGCAGCAGGCCATAGAAGCTGAACAGAAACTCAAACGCGTTCATGGCGCCGTCTCAGTCTCGCCGCGCAACGACCAGCGGCCCTGCTCCCAAAGACTAAGCGTGGCCTGACTGATGTTGTAGCCGTGGTACAAAACGAGCGCGCTCAAGAGCACGATGACCACAGTCCGGCTGCGCGCGAAGGCGGCGGCGAGCGTACCGAGCATGAACAGCGCGATGCCCAACCAGCGGAAGCCGCCAGTCAGCCGCTCTAGCTCGCCATTGGCCGATAGAAGCGTGATGTACGTCAGCCCCATCAGCACGTTGGCGCCCAGTACGCACAACATGATCAGCGTGCGATGCGCCCAAAAGTGATCGTCGAGATTGGGCGTCGCCTTCACGTCACGCGGAAACACCAAAGTGGCGGCGACGTAAAAGACGCTCGCGACAACGAGGCCGAGGACCAGCAGCGCGAAATTGAACGGTGCATTTCGAAAGATCGCCCACGCCTGCACCCAGAAGGTGGCGATATCGACGGCGACCCAAATCGCCAGCAGCAGCGTGAGAACGCCGAAGCGCACGTTGCGCCGGTCATGCAGAACGCGCGCGAGGCCGCCGACCAACTCGGCTACGGAGAAGCCCAGCAGCAGGCCGTAGAACGAAAAGAAGAACTCGAACGCGCTCATAGGCTCGGCGCCAAAGACCGAAAGAAGCTCGCCAAATCGGCGAGCAGCCCACCGTGCGGGCTGAAGAGAAACTCAAATTGGCTCAAGCCGGCCGCCCCCGCGTTGCGCTGCACCTTAGGTGCGGATTCTACCGCCCGTCACCCGCATTCCCGCCTTCCCTTTGGGCAACTGATTTACCGCGCCCGTGGTCGTCAGCCCGTTGCTCCATCTGGCCCCGCGCCTGGCGACGCCGCCGGGCGCGTTTGCGTATCTGGAGCCCAGCAATGACCTCGAACGTCCTCATGCCGAAGGCCACCGCCGTGTGGCTGATCGAAAACACCTCGCTCGCCTTCGGCCAGATCGCCGAATTCTGCGGCCTGCACCCGCTCGAAGTGCAAGGCATCGCCAACGAAGATGTCGCCAAGGGCATTCGCGGCGTCGATCCGATCGCCGGCGGCTTTCTTTCGCGCGAAGAGATCGCCAAGGGCGAAGCCGACAACGATTACAAGCTGAAGCCGCTTGAACAGAAGCGCGTCGATCTTCCGCAAGTGAAGAAGAAGGGCGCCCGCTACACCCCAATCGCGCGCCGTCAGGACCGCCCGGATGCGATCGCCTGGTTCCTGAAGAACCACCCGGAAGTGCCGGATTCCAAGATCGTGAAGCTGATTGGCACGACCAAGTCGACGATCGACCAGGTACGCAATCGCACCCACTGGAATTCGCCGCAGATCAAGCCGGTCGACCCGGTCACCATTGGCCTTTGCACGCAGATCGAACTCGATGGCGTGGTCTCTGAAGCCGCCGCAACGAAGGCTCGCTCCGACGCCCGCCGCGCCAAGGAAGAGGCCCGTACGCTGAAGTCGGCCCAAGATACGGTGCCGCCGGAAACCTACGAGCAGAACGAGGGCTAAGCGGCATAAGCCTGGGCGCCTGCGGCGCCTTGGCGCTCGGCCGAACTTGCAACTCGTTCGCAGAGGCATTAGCGATAGCCCCGCGCCACAGAATGCGCGGGGGACTGCCAATGACGACCAACCATTCGGGGCTGCGCCGCGCCCTGATCGCATCCATGACTGCGCTGAGCGCGACCGCCATTGCCGGCGCCGCTGCCGCTCAGACGGTGGATGAGGACGAACTGGTCGTCACCGGTCGCTACGAGACGGACCAGCTTTCTGGCCCGGAGTATGCGCTGCCGCTCGTCGATACGCCGCAGACCGTTTCAGTCGTTCCCGATCAGCTGTTGCAGGAGCAAGGCCGCCGCACATTGCGCGACAGCTTGCGCAACATCACCGGCATTTCGCTGCAGGCCGGCGAAGGCAATCCCCCAGGCGGCGGCGATGCGCTCTCGATCCGCGGCTTCAGCGGCCGCGATGATCTTTATGTCGATGGCGCGCGCGACCCGGGGAATTATTTCCGCGACCCCTTCAACGCTGACCGCATCGAAGTCACCAAAGGCCCTGCTTCGGCGTTCGCCGGCCGGGGCAACATTGGCGGATCGGTGAATATCGTCTCGCGCACGCCGAACCTCACGTCGCGCTCACACGCGGAAGTCTCGATCGGCACGGACGAGCTTTATCGCGCGACGATGGACTGGAATCAGCCGCTCAACGAAGAGAACGGCATCGCTTTCCGCCTGAATGTGATGACCCATACGGCCAACGAACCGGGGCGTGATGTCGTCAGCAACGAGCGCTGGGGCTTTGCGCCATCGATCGCGTTCGGCCTCGACGGCGACACGACGCTGACGCTCTCGTATCTACGCCAAGAGCAGAACGACATCCCCGATTTCGGCCTGCCGAATGCGCGTAACTTTACACTGGCGGGCTCCGGCTTCGAAGGCGAAGTCGCGCCCGTCGATCCGAGCAATTTTTACGGCTATGCCAATGATTATCGCGATGTCGCCGTCGACATCGCGACCGCCAATCTGAGCCACGAGTTCAGCGACAACCTGGCGCTGCGCAGCGTGCTGCGCTGGGGCCACGTGCACAATGACGGCATCATGTCGGCGCCGCGCTTCGTTGGCGCGGTAACGACGCTGAACGGCGCAACGCAAGCCGTGGGCAACCGCAAACCGCGCGATCAGGTCGATGAAATTCTCACCAACCAAACCGATCTGACCTTCGCCTTCGAGACCGGCGCCATTCGCCATACCTTGGTGGCGGGCTTCGAGATCACCGAAGAATCCAGCGAAAATCGCCGCCGGCTCGACGCCAACGGCCCGAACATGAACCTGTTCAACCCGGTACATCGCCTATAACGGCACACGCGCGCGCCTCGACACCAACACGCAATCGCTCTTCCTGTTCGACACGCTGGAGATCGGCGATCATTGGCGCGTTGTGGCGGGCCTGCGCCGCGACGAAGTGGAAACGCGCGTGCGCGGCTTCGACGATCTCGGCATCGCGCCAGGCTTCGTCACCGATCTCCGCGGCGACGACGCTGAAACCACCGGCAATCTCGCGCTGATCTATAAGCCGAGCGAAAACTCCAGCATCTACGTGGCGTACGGCACAGCGTTCGAGCCTTCGGGGCGCGCCGAAGTGGTGCAGCTCGCTGGCGGCAACAACGCTCCGCCGGTGACCGCTGCGAACTTCGACGTCGATCCAGAGCTGACCTCCGCTTGGGAAGCGGGCGTGAAGTGGGACACGCGCGATGGCCGCCTCTCGCTCGCCGCCGCGATCTTCCAGATCGATAAGACAGATGCGCGCACGCCGGGCGTCAATGTCGGCGATCCGCCGGTGGTGCTGGACGGCGAGCAGCGGGTGCAAGGGCTCGAGCTCAGCGCTGTCGGCGAAATCGCGCCGGGCTGGAACGTGTTTGCGGGCTACACCTATCTCGACGGCGAGGTGACGGAATCGAACACGGCGTTCGAAGTCGGCCAGCGGCTGGACAATATGCCTGAGCATTCGGCCAGCTTATGGACGTCGTACGCGATTACCGATCGCCTGCTGGCGGGCGGCGGCGTGCAATATGTCGGCGAGCGGCGGAGCAACATTGCCTCGAGCCCGACGGGCAATTTCACCATCACCGCGCCGAGCTACACGGTCGTCGATGCGTTCGTGGAATTTGCGCTGACGGATCGCGTGGATGTTCGCCTGAACGGCTACAATCTCACCGACGAAGTTTACTTCCAATCGTTCTCCAGCGGGCAAAGCATTCCCTCGGCGGCGCGATCGGTCGTATTGTCGGTCGGCGTATCCTTCTAAGCGGCGCGGGCGCGCCGGGAGTGCTGGCGTGATCTTGACCATCGAGAACGTGCTCGACGTGAGCGCCGTCGCCCGCTTCCAGGCGGTGCTGGCGGATGCGCCGTGGGGCGATGGCCGCGTCACCGCTGGCTATCAATCGGCGCTGGCCAAGCACAATCTGCAACTGCCGGAGCAGTCTGAAGTTGCGCGCGCGCTTGGCGCCGAGATCGCCGCTGCGCTTGAGCGCAATTTGCTGTTTCAATCGGCGGCGCTGCCGGCGGAGATTTTCCCGCCGCTGTTCAACAAATACGAAGGCGGCCACGCATTTGGCGCGCATGTCGATAGCGCCATCCGGCCAGGCGGCGCCGGAGGCAAACGCATCCGCACCGATCTCTCCTGCACGCTTTTTTAAGCGCGCCTGAAACCTATGACGGCGGCGAACTTCTGATCGAAGACGCGTTTGGCCAGCAGAGCATAAAGCTGCCGGCGGGACACATGGTGCTCTACCCCGCCACGACTTTGCATCGCGTCACGCCGGTGACGCGCGGCGCGCGTGTCGCGTCATTCTTCTGGGTGCAGAGCATGATCCGAGAGCAATCGCAGCGGGCGATCCTGTTCGACATGGATCTGGCGATCCAGAATCTACGCAGCGAAGTCGGCGACCAACATGCTGCGCTGATCGCGCTGACGGGCGCGTATCACAATCTTATTCGTCAGTGGGCCGAGGTTTAGCTGCCGAGCAGACGCTTCAGCATGGCGCGCCGATGATCTTGTCCACCGAAGAAGATCGCCAACACCCTCACACGGCGCGCATCGTCGTCGACGTCAAAGTAATAGATGGCGCGGTCCTTGGTGACTGAGCGAAGGCCGGGCAAGAGATCGTCGCGCTTTGTGCCTTGGTGCGGCGCTGCACCAAGAGTGGCCATCACGTCTTCAATCTTTTCGATCCGCTCAGCAGCACGTTCGAGCGCTTCGTCGCGCGTATCGCCAAACTGCATGTAAGCTTCGATCAGAAAATCGCAGATAGCTTCGAGATCGGCGTCGGTTTCGACGGCCCGCTCGACTCTATAGGCCATCCGCTTTTCTCTTCTTGGCGGCGATCATGCTGCGGGTCCGCGCGCGACCTTTTTCGACGGTGACGAATGCACCCTCTCTGCGCTGGCCCAGCAATTGGCGCAGCGCCGCGAGTTCGGCGGCTTCCATCTCTGTTTCCGAGCGGAGCAATTCGAGGCCACGCTGCAGGACTGCGCTCAAACTGGGATAACGCCCACGATCAACCAGCTCGCGCGCGAACGCCTCTTGCGCGTCAGTCAGGGAAATTGAGGTTTTCACCGTCATGCCGATCTCCGGTGCGACTAGGTAGCACCAGGGAGCGTCGGTGTCAAAGGCGTCTAGCGCCGCCACACTTCACGCAGGCGCGCATCGCGGCCGCAGCCGGCGCGATACTGCGCGTAGCGCTCTGGATTTCGGCGTGCGTAATCGCGGTGGTATTCTTCGGCTTCGGTGAAGCGGCCGAGATCGAGGATTGGCGTGATGACACGTCCATTGACGCGGCCGCCCGCTATGATTTCGCGCTTGCTGGCTTCGGCGTCGGCGCGCTGTGCGGGCGTTACGAAAATTGCCGGCCGGTAGCTTGAGCCGCGGTCGCAGAACTGGCCGCCATTGTCGGTGGGGTCGGTGTAGAGCCAGTAGCGATCGACCAATTGGCGATAGCTGATCACGGCGGGATCGAAGCGCACACGCACGGCTTCGTAGTGGCCGGGATGATTTTGGTAGGTCGGGTTCGCGTTGCGGCCGCCGGTATAGCCGCTCATCACTTCGACCACGCCAGGGAGCGCGCCCATGTCGTGCTCCATGCACCAAAAGCAGCCGCCGGCGAACACCGCCTCCTGCACGCCCGCGGGCGGCGGCGCGGCGGGGCGCGATTGCGCCGCGGTATCGGGCGGCGAACAGGCGAACAGGAACAGCAGGCTGGCGAAGAGGGCTCGGATCATGCTGCTTATACGTGCTGCGCGGCGCGGCGGTTTCAAGCAACCGCAGGCGCAGTTCAGCCGACCAAGCTCGACAGCGGCTCGGGGCTGGCCGAGCTTCACGCGCTCTCTGGCCGGTACACTGCGCTGGTCGACGGCGAGTGGCGCCTAGCGCCGCTCTTTGCCCTGCTCGATCAGCACTGAGAGCCGATCCTGGACGCGTAGGTTCGTCATCCAGATTTCGCCGAGCAGGCGCAGGATCAGGATCGCCGCCGCGCCCATGCCCAGCATGCCAATGGCGCTCAGCACCGCGGCGAAAAAATTCGGCGTGTTGATCGAGGTCAGCACTGCGAGCGCGCCGAAAATCGCGAACAGCGCAATGAAGGCGGAGACGATCTGAAACACGATCGTCAGCATCGCTGGCGACATCGCCTGCTCGAATGAAAACAATGCCCGCATGCGCGCTCCCGCGATGAGCGGAAACGCTAGCGCACGTTCTCCACAGGCTCAATCTGACGCGCCGCCAGATTGAGTTATTCGCGTGTCAGCAGACGCCGCGAACGTGGTTAGTGAGATCTGGTTTCCTGTCGGAGGTGTTCGATTTCTTCTTTCAACTTCAGTTTCTGACGCTTCATCGCGGCGATCTTGGTCGGATCGGCGGCGGGCCTTTGGGCCTCTGTTTTGATGATGATGTCGAGATCCCGATGCCGGGCGTCGAGTTCGCGAATACGCTGCTCGATGGCCATGAAAGGCGCCTCCTTAAGCTGTGGCGAGTCCAAGCATGCGCCCGAAATTAGGTGTTGTCTCCTTACATCGTGCACAAAATTAATCATTGGTCGGCTTGCGCCGAATGGCGTCGGCGGCGCGGCGAGAATCGGGCGTCTTTACAGCGCCTTTCTGGCGTGGCTTAGCTCCCTGTTTCGCGGGGCCGGCGGGGGCCTTGCGCCTTTTGGCGGAACAAAGCGCGCATGGTCGGCGACGACGAAGATTTCGACATTACCGAAACGCCCGAAAAGCGTGCGCTAAAAGTGCGCCTCGGAGAACTACGCGAGGAGCATCGCGCGCTCGACAGCGCCATCTTCGCGCTCCAAGACCAGAGCACGGGGGATGCGCTGCAATTGGCGCGACTTAAAAAGCGCAAGCTGGTTTTGAGGGACCAAATCCAATGGATCGAAGACAGGCTGACGCCGGACATCATCGCCTGAAGCGTTGGCTCGCCGGCGCCGCGTTACTGAGCGCACTGCCCGGCGCGGCGTTCGCGCAGGAGGCTGACACAAAGGGCGTATTCTCGCTCACAGTTGAGAACGACAGCCTCTCCTCCGGCGCTGATCGCAATTACACGTCGGGCATTCGCGTGGGGTACGTCTCGCCCGCCGAGCGGGTGCCGGACTGGCTGCAAGGGGCCGGCGGCTTCACGCGCGCCTTCTCCAATTCCGAGCCGGACTTCTGGGGCTTTGCTGTCGGTCAATCGATCTTCACGCCGGAAGACATCAATGCTGTCCCTGCACCGGCGGATCAGCACCCGTACGCCGGCTGGCTTTACATGCAGGTTTCTGTCGGCGCTGAGGAAGATCGCAACGACGGCCGCGCGCCGCGGTTTCTCGACACGTACGAACTTGAACTCGGCATCGTCGGCCCATCAGCACTGGGCGAAGAGGCGCAGCGCGGCATCCACCAGTGGCTCGGCGCGCCCGATCCGCAAGGCTGGGATAGCCAGCTCAGTGACGAGCTTGCCTTCGCCGTTTCATTCGATCGCCGCTGGCGCGCAGCGCGCGTGTTCGGTGATTATTTTGGCGGGCTGGAAGCGGATTTGACGCCAAGCGCCGGCGCTTCGCTCGGCACGCTGCGCACCGAAGCGCGCGTTGGCGTCGCCGCGCGCATCGGCCAACGCATCGATAGCGATTACGGCCCGCCGCGCGTGCGGCCATCGCTCTCCGGCGTCGAGCACTTCCGCGGCGGCCCGCTGTCGTGGTCACTGTTCGCGGGCGTGCAAGGCCGCGCGGTGGCGCACAACCTCTTTCTCGACGGCAACACGTTCGAGGATAGCGCGTCCGTTGAGCGCAATCCGTTCGTGCTGGATATGCAGACGGGGTTTTCGCTGAGCGCCGGCAGCGTGCGCTTGGCTTACACCTATGTGTGGCGGACCGAAGAGTTTGAGACGCAGCCGACGCGGCAGGACTTCGGCGCGTTGTCTCTGAGCTTTAGGCTTTAGGCAGGCCCTCGTGATCACGCATGGATAGAGTTCAACTCGCACGCTTATTGCTCGTTGCGAGCATTCTGTACGTGATCGGATTCTACTTTGTCGGCGCCGCGCTGAAGCCCGGTTATTCGCAAGTGTCTAACTTCGTCAGCGAGTACAACGCGACCGGCACGGCTTGGGCAAGTACGCTCACCTACGCAGGCTTTTTCGCGACAACACTTCTCTTGTCGTCTTTCCTGTTCGTTGCGGCGCCGGTTGCGCAAGTTTCCGGCGTCAGCCGCTTAGGCTTCTGGCTTTTGTGGTCCGCCCCGGCTTCTTACTTTCTCGCGGTCATTGCTCCCTGCGATGCAGGCTGCCCTGTCGAGGGATCACCCAGTCAGCTCTGGCATAACGCTTTAGCCATCGTTGCGTATTTTGGCATGGGCGCCAGCATTGCATTGGTTTCCTTGGCGCCCGGATTCAGCCGTTTCAAATTTCGGCGCGCCTTCATGCTGCTGACGGGCATCGCCTTCCCGATTGTATTTATCGCTATGGTCCAGCCCGACTTGGCGCAGTGGGGCGGCTTGCTGCAGCGATCACTCGATGCAGCGCTCGCAACATCGCTCGTTTTCGTGGCCTGGACTCTCATGACGCCAAGTCGGGGAGCCACGCGCGTTTAGGTGTCTTTGGCGGACGGCGTGCGCTTCTTCTTGGCGGGCTTGTCTCCAATGTCCGCCGGCATGGCTGACAGCGAACTCTTTTGCTCGGCGATGCTTTGAAGTTCGCTCGCGCACGCGGCCAAGGCGGCGCTCGATTCTTCAAGCTCTGCGACTGAGTAGAGCTTGCCGCGCTCGGCGCGCAGGTCCTTCACCTTCGCCCACACAGCTTGCGCCGCGCGCTTCAAATCCTTCTTGTCAGACATCGCATCCTCGTCGCTCTCGCAGGCATCTATAGCGCGCAACGCAGGCGACGTAATCACACGACTCCCCACACGCGAGAGCGTGTCATAAAACTGTCATATTATTCAGCGGTTTTCTTGCGGGAACTGTCACAGACTCTCCGCACGCTCGCGGAATGCCAATCCATCGCGTGACATGCTCTGAGTGCGGCCTCTCGGCGACGCACATCCAGAGCGGAGATCGGGGCGTCACCAGCTTTTTGGAATTTTCAGCGGGCGCCCGATGCGGCCTTGGGAGCGACGCGCTTGCACGGGGCGCATCGCCGATTGCGGCAGTCGCCGAATGCCCGAAGCTAAAAGACGCCATCGCGCAGGCACTGAAAGAGTTCGCCGATAGCCAAGTCGCACAGCGCGGCTGATTAGAAGCCAGCGAACGCCTGCGTCTGTGCGCGCCGCGCATATTTGTCAGCGTACATCGCCTCATCGGCGCGCGCGATCGCAGTTTCGGGATCTTCCACCAGAGCGATAGCGTGCACGCCGAACGAGGCGCGGATGCGATGCGCCATGCCTTCATGCAGGATCACGGCGCTGTTGACCTTGGCGTTGAGGCTAGCAGCCTTCGCGTGCGCTTCTTCAGCGCTGGCCCGGTTCAGGATGATGCCGAACTCATCGCCGCCCAACCGGCCGACCACATCGCTCTCGCGCACGCTGTCCAGCAGCAGCATGCCGACTTGGCGCAGCACGGCGTCACCGGCCGCGTGGCCGTAGGAATCGTTCAGCGCTTTGAAGCCATCGAGATCGACGTAGAGCACCGCGGCGGAACTCTTGTAACGCTCGACCTCGGACATGGTCCGGTGCAGCTCGCGCAGGAAGGCGCGGCGGTTGAATACGGGTGAGAGCGAGTCACGATCGGCCAGCGCTTCGGCGGCGGCCAGCTTCTCGGCCAGCGCGTCCCGCTCAGCGCTGAGTCGCTCCAAAGCGGCCAAGGCAGCCGCCGAAACGTCGCGCCGCTCCAAGCCCAGCCCTTGCAGGAGCTGGCTCGTTGCGGAACCGAGTTTAGCAGTGCCCAATCGCATCTCGCGCGCCTCTCTGCCGTAAGGGATGCGCGCTGTGGGTAAAGACCGCCTTAACTGCTTCGACGCTTGCGGGCTGGACGGACGCCCCGGCTTAATTTACTGGCCCCTTTTTTAGGAGCAGCCGAAACATGGCTACCCCACCAGTCGGGCTCATCATGGGCTCGAAGTCGGACTGGGAGACGATGAAGGCCGCGGCCGAGGCGCTCGATGCGCTGGGTGTCGCCTACGAGGCCAAGGTCGTTTCCGCCCACCGCACCCCGCAACGCCTCTACGATTACGCCACCACCGCCAAGGCGCGTGGGATCAAGGTGATCATCGCCGGCGCCGGCGGCGCGGCCCACCTGCCCGGCATGGCCGCCGCGATGACAACGCTGCCGGTGCTGGGCGTGCCGGTGAAGAGCCGCACGTTGAAGGGCCTCGATAGCCTGCTCTCGATCGTGCAGATGCCGAGCGGGGTTCCGGTCGGCACGCTCGCCATCGGCGAAGCCGGCGCGGCGAACGCTGGCTTGCTTGCTGCTTCGATCCTGGCGCTAAGCGACGAGGGCTTGGCGCAAAGGCTTGAAGCGTATCGCGCCGCCCTCACCGCGGCGATCGGCGAAGACCCGCGATGAAGCCGCTCGCGCCGGGCGCCACGATCGGCATCCTCGGCGGCGGCCAGCTCGGCCGCATGCTCTCCATCGCCGCCGCTCAGCTCGGCTTCGATGTCGCCATCTTTACCGATGAGCCAGATAGCCCTGCCGCGCGCGTGTCTGCGCGCACCACCATCGGCAATTATCTCGATCACGCGGCGCTGGCCGATTTTGCGCGCCGCGTCGATGTGGTGACCACCGAGTTCGAAAACGTGCCGGCCGAAACGGCGCAAGCGCTGATAGACGCGGGCGCGCGCGTTGCGCCAAACCCGCACGCGCTGGCCGTGGCGCAGGATCGCTTCGACGAGAAGAGCTATTTCGCCAGCGCCGGTATCGCCACGCCGCCGTTTCGCGCCGTCGCTTCGCAAGCTGATTTAGACGCCGCCATTGCTGACATCGGCGCACCGGCGATCCTGAAAACCCGCCGGCTCGGTTATGATGGCCGCGGGCAAATCCGTATTAAGACAGCGGCCGACGCCAACGGCGCTGATGAAAAGCTAGGCGCGCCCGGCATTCTGGAAGGCTTTTGCGCTTTCGAGCGCGAAGTCTCGATCATCGCCGCGCGGGGCGCGGACGGCGCTATCGCTTTTTACGATCTCAACGAGAACGAGCACACTGGCGGCATTCTCTCGCGCACGACGCTGCCGGCAAGCGTCAGCGCCGATGTCGAGAGCCAGGCCCAAGATGCGGCGCGCCGTGTGCTCGAAGCATTCGACTATGTCGGCGTGCTGACGATCGAGTTTTTCGTGATGGCGGACGGTTCGCTCATCGCCAACGAAATGGCGCCGCGCGTTCACAACTCGGGCCACTGGACAATCGAAGGGGCGCTGACTTCACAGTTCGAGCAACACATCCGCGCCGTCGCCGGCTGGCCGCTGGGGCCGACAACGCGTGTTGCAGCAATCGAGATGCTCAATCTCATCGGCGACGAGGCCAACGCCTGGCCCGCCCTCGCCGCCGATCCTGACGCGCGCGTGCATCTCTACGGCAAGCGCAGCGCCCGCTCGGGGCGCAAGATGGGGCACGTTACGAAGCTGAAGTTCTAGCTCGGAAACGCTTCGTCACGCGCGGTGTAGAGCCAGAGCCCGATCACGTAGATCACCGGCAGAAAAAACCAGAGCACACCGGACATGCCGCCGACCCAACGTGGCACGACGGTGAATGCCGCGCCGGCGTCATCGCCGGGCATGACATTCCAACCGGCGCTGGAAAACACCACCGCAGCGATAGCCGCGAGGCATATCCAGAACGCGATGGCGGTGGCGACAATGGGCGAGGTCCGCTCGACGTAATCGTCGGCGGGGTGATCCCCGAAGTGCGAAAGGCTTGGCCAGATCGTAAGCGGCCACGCCGCAGCATTCAGGAACCGAACGGGAGCTGCACGCATAAGCTTGCCTCCACGAATAGGTTCGTGATGGCGCCATCATACATAAAAAACGCGCGAACGCAGTGAAATTCAGATCATCTAATGCGGCGAAACGACGAGCGCCGTTACAGCGCCAACGCGGCAACCAAGCCAAACGCAACAAACGTCAGGACAACACCGGCGATGAGATGGAAGACGCAAAAGGCGGCGGCGGCGCCTTCGCCGTGCGCGTTCGCTTCGAGGGCTTCGGGGCTGCACGCTGAAAGTCTCATGGCTGAACGCCTCCTTGGCAGAGAGTTCGCGCCAGTACGCCTTACAGTTACGCCAGCTCAGCGATAACGGAATCGCGCGGCGATGCCGACAGCATCCTGCATGCGCTCGCCGATCGGCTTCAACTTGGCTTTGAACTTCTCGAACTGCATCACATTCTCAATGCGCGCATCGAGGAACGCCCAGGTCGCTTCGTGATCAGCGCTTTGGTCGCTGAACCAGCGCGCATATGTACTCGCAAGTACACCTGAGAGCGTGGCGCGTTTGGTGTAGAAGTTTTCGTCGGTGCTGGTGTCGCCCAGCGCCTTCCAGATGTGATCGGCAGTGCGCCAAACCAGCCGCGCCGCTTCCGGCGCGCGATCAGGGCGCGCCAACGCACGCGTCATCGCGCGCGCCGCTTCTTTGTAGCCAGCCTGCGCTTCCAGCCTCAACTGCACGGCTGCCCGGACCTTGTCGCGGATGCGCATGTTCGGGAGGTCGAGATCTTCCAGCCCGGCGAGCATCGCCTCATCGGCTCGGGCGGCGAAGGCGTCGAAGAGGTCGGCGACGCCCTTCGGGCAGGCCAGGGCCGCCTCCCCCTCGGAGAGGCCGGCTTCGGCCACGGCGGCGTTGAAGGCGGCGTCGGTCCAGCCCAGGCGGGCGGCGTGGGGCGGAAAAGCGTCCAGGATGCGGGCGCGGAACCGGGCGGAGGGGGTCTCTGGCATAAGCGACACGCTACGCCCAATGCCCCCAATCGTCGACAAGGGCGGCATGGACAGGGGCGCGGCGTTTTGCTATTGCCCCGCCTTCAATTAAGCGGAAACGCGGGCGCGAAGCGTCTGCGGTAGTTCCGTGTTTGGGTTTTGGGTTACGGGAGAACTGGTCCTGGTACAGATTTTCGTTCGCGATAACAACGTCGATCAGGCGTTGAAGGCGCTCAAGAAGAAGATGCAGCGGGAAGGCACTTTCCGCGAAATGAAGCGTCGCAATCACTTCGAAAAGCCGTCCGAAAAGCGCGCCCGTGAGCGCGCCGAGGCCGTCCGCCGCGCCCGTAAGCTGGCCCGCAAGCGCGCCCAGCGTGAAGGCCTCTTGCCGCGTCCGCCGGTCAAGCCGCGGTAGAATCCGGCTCATTTGAGTTTTGAAAGCGCCGCCCGGCTCCCGTCGGGCGGCGTTTTTGCGTCTAGGGCGATGCCGCGAGCTTCAGCATGAGCGCGGCGGCCGCATCGAGCTGCGCGCGTTCGGCGCGTGAAAGCTTCGCAACACGGGCCGTTAGCAACGCGAGCCGCGCTTGGCGGCCCTTCTCCATCAGCGCGCGGCCCTTGGTCGTCACCTCGATGCGGAGGCCGCGCTTGTCGGCCTTGTCGGCTCGCTTGGCGACGAGCCCTTCCGCTTCCAAATCGCCGACGAGCTTTGACATTGTCGGGGCTGTGACTTGCTCAGCTTTCGCGAGCGCCGAAAGGCTCATCGCGCCGCCGAACACCAAAACTGAAAGCGCTGAAAGCTTGGGCGCCGAAAGTCCGGTCGTCGCATCGGCGACACGCGCGGCGCGGAGCATCCGGATCGCGGCTTTGTGCACACGCTCGGCGACATCGAGGGCGTCGTCTTTTGCCATTGCGCGAATCTGAATTGACTTAGTTAGTTAGTCAAACTAATTATATGCGCCTGAACGGAGATTGCCGCATGAACGCCCCGCCGCCGCTGTTGTCAGGCATATGCCAAATCGCGCTCGCCAGCGCTGATCCGCAAACGCTCGTCGCGTTTTATCGCGATACGCTTGGCTTGCCGGTGCTGTTCGAAGCGTCGGGCATGACGTTCTTCCAGTCCGGCGCGACACGGCTGATGATCGGCCCGGCGCAACCGGGCCAAACCGTGGGCGGCGATGCAGTGGTCTATTTTGAACCGCACGATTGGAGCGCAGCAGAAACCAAGCTCGAAGCAGCGGGCGTGGCGTTCCTGCATCCGGCGCAACCGCTGCAGAAGGCGCCCGGACGCGAGCTCATGCTCCGCCCGTTCCGCGATCCTGAAGGTCATTATCTCGCGCTGATGGGCTGGCGCGCGGCGGCTTAGTCTTTGGCTTTACGTCCGCGCCAGCTCGACATGCTGACCTGATCGACCACGCCAGCTTTAAACACGCGCGCGGCGAGCCAGAGCACCACGATCACCGCCAGCACCATCAACGCGCCCTGGCCGGCGATCTCGACCCAATCGAGCCCCGCGGGCGCGCGCATCAGCATCAGGAATGGCGTGAAGAGCGGCACCCAGGACGCGGCCTGGATGATCGGCGCATTCGGATTATCCATCGCGGGCATGACCAGCATCATCGGGATCGCCAACACGAGCGCCACCGGCCCCAGCAAGGTCTGCGCTTCCTGGATCGATTCACAGAGCGAACCGAGCGCGAGGAAAATGGCGCCATACATGAGATAGCCCGCGATGAAGCCGATCGCGAAGGCAGTCAGCAAGCGCGCGTCCAGGAACGCCGCCGCGACCTGCCCCAATACGGAATCGCCCAATTGCGTCGCGGCGATACTGAGCAACGTCCCGCCCAGCGCGCCCCAGAACAAGAACAGAGTCGCGCTGACGCCCGCGACGCCGAGCAGCTTGCCGATCAGCAACTCCATCGGCGTCACGCTGGTGAGCAATGTATCCAGGATCTTGTTCGATTTTTCCTCGATCACGCTGGAAAGCAGCATATTTGCGACCGAAAACACGATGCTCCACAGGATGAAAGCGAGCGCCAAGGCCGCATAGGCCGGCGCACGCTGGCGCGCCGTTACTTCTGCGTCCACCGCCGCTGCGCGCGGATCGAACTGGACAATGCGCGGATCGAAGGCGTTCAGGCGATCGGCTTCCAATGGATCGAGACCTTGGCCGGCGAGAGCCTCGCGCTGCATCGTCAGCCGCATCGCGCGCTGCGCGATCAAAGTCGGCTCGTTGTGGGAGAGATTGAGGCTCCAATATTCGATCACGGGCGCGTCGGCCTCGCGGCGGATGTTGATCGCGCCGAATAACGTGCGTCCATCGGCCAGCGTTTGCGTGCCATCGAGATAAGGCCGCAGCGCCTCAACGCCGGCCATTGGCGGCGGCGTCAGCACATAGCGCGGCGAAGGTTGCGGGAATGCGCGCAAGGCTTGCGGGACGCGCTCGGTGACCACTGCGCGCGCAGCTGCGACAGCTGCACGGTTATCGCCGCCTTGCTCGACGGCGGCGTCGAACGCTGCAAGCGCGTCGGGTGCGATGGTTGGCGCAGTCGCGGCGAGATAGGCGTTGATCTCGGCCCGGGCGCTCCGCCGCGCCAAATCTTCAAACTCGCCGGTGACAGCGGCGGCGTCAGAGGCGTTGTCGGCGATAATGGTGAGCACGCGAGGCGGCTCGGCACGCGCTAGCAGCACTGGCGCGAACATGAGGATCGCCAGGATCAAAGGCGCCGTGATCAGGGACAGCCAAAAACCCCAGGCGCCGATGTAGGCAAAGTAGTCACGGCGGGCGACGAGGAAGATCGGTGACATCGCCCTACCCCGCCGCGTCCGGCATTGCTTTGTCGCCGACAAGCGAGACAAACGCCTCGTGCAAACTCGCGCGTGCGGGCTCGAATAGCGAAAGCGGTGCGCCAGCTTCGACGCAAGCTTGCAGCAGCTGCCGCGAATTGTGGCCGTTCTCGAGCTTTACGCGCCAGCGGCGGTTGCCATGCTCGCCCAGTTCTTCACTCATGGTGAAGCCGCGCCCCGCAAGAGCCGCGTTCAAATCGTAGTCAGCGCCGTCCGTTTCCAGCACGGCGACGCTGGGCGCCAGCGCAAGCGCATCACGCACCGTGCCTTCGAAGGCTTTGCTGCCGTGCGCGATCAGCAGGATCCGATCACACAAGCGCTCGGCGTGTTCCATCACATGGGTGGAAAACAAGATTGTCCGGCCCGCGGCCGCCTGCGCGCGGATGGTTTCTTCCAGCACGCGCTGGTTCACTGGATCGAGCCCAGAGAACGGTTCGTCGAAAATAATGAGGTCTGGCTCGTGCGCGATCGCGGCCAGCACCTGAACCTTTTGCGCCATCCCCTTCGACAGCGTCTTCACCTTCTTGCGCTTGACCTTGCCGAGCCCGTGATCGTTCAGCAGCGCATCGGCGCGCTTGAACGCTTTGCCAGAGGGCGTGCCCTTCAGGCGCGCCAGATAGGCGATCGCAGAGCGCGCGCTCATCGAGCGATAGAGCCCCCGCTCTTCCGGCAGATAGCCGACCCGGCGCAGCGCCTCGCGCGTCACCGGTCCGCCCAGCAAGGAAATATGCCCTTCGGTCGGGCGGAGCACGCCCACCAGCATGCGCAAGGTGGTCGACTTGCCGGCGCCGTTCGGGCCCAGCACGCCGTAAATCGAGCCTTGCGGCACGGTGAAACTGAGGTCTTGGACCGCGGTGCGCGCGCCGTAGCGCTTGACCAGGCCTTCTGCTTCAAGCGCGGCGTTCATGGCGAGGAGGTTTACGGGGCTTTGCCCCGAGATCAAGCGCGCGCAACTGTGTGGATGGCGGGCTTTGCGTCGCATCGGCGCCGGCGCAACATCGGGGCGGCGCTGGGCTCGCGTCCGGGGTGAAAAATCGCGCCCGAACTTGATTAAATTTCGCCCGCATTCTTGCGTGCGCGCGCCTGCGGGCGTTAGCTCTCACCGGTAATGTGGGAGAGCTAAAATGGCTGCGCCCGACCCTGAAAAACTGAACGCTTTTGTCGGCAAATTGGTGGGCGATCTTGGCGCCGCCACCAGCGCCGCTTTGGTGCTGCTCGGCGATAGGCTCGGCATCTACAAAGCCATGGCCGATGGCGTCGCGGTGACGCCGGAAACGCTTGCGGAAAAGACCGGGCTCAACGCGCGCTATCTGCGCGAATGGCTCTCTGCGCAGGCCGCAGCTGGCTATATTGACTACAGCGCCAAGAGCAAAAAGTTCAAACTCAATCCCGAACAATGCGCCGCGTTCGCTGACGAAGGCGGGCCAGGCTTTTTCGCCGGCGCATTCGAGTTGGCGCAAGCCATGTGGCTGGACGAGCCCAAGATCGCGGAAGCGTTCAAGACCGGCAAAGGCGTTGGCTGGCACGAGCATTCGCACTGCCTCTTCCGCGGTACGGAGCGCTTCTTCCGCCCGGGCTACAACGCACACCTTGTCTCGCAATGGATTCCATCACTGCGCGGCGTAAAGGAAAAACTCGAACGCGGCGCGAAGGTGGCTGACGTTGGCTGCGGTCACGGCGCCTCCACCATTCTCATGGCGCTCGCCTATCCGAAGTCGAAATTCTACGGCTACGATTATCACGAGCCGTCGATCGAGCGCGCCAAGAATCTCGCGAAAGAAGCTGGCGTTTCCAAACGCGTCACGTTCGAAAAGGCCAGCGCCAAGGAATATCCCGCCCTCGGCTACGATCTCGTCGCCTTCTTCGATTGCCTGCACGATATGGGCGATCCGGTCGGTGCTGGTGCGCACGTGCGTGAGACGCTGGCCGACGACGGCGCCTGGATGATCGTGGAACCGTTCGCGCACGATGATCTGAAGGACAATCTGAACCCTGTCGGGCGCGTGTATTACGCAGCGTCGACCATGATCTGCACGCCGGCTTCGCTCAGCCAGGAGGTGGGCCTCGGGCTCGGCGCACAAGCGGGTGAAGCGCGGCTGAAAAAGGTGGTCAAGGACGCTGGATTCAGTAAATTCCGCCGCGCCGCCGAGACGCCGTTCAATCTGGTGTTCGAAGCGCGCGCCTGAACACTGAAGGGACACTTGAATGCGCGCCTTGCTTTTCGCCGCCGCTTTGTTTGCGGCCGGCGCCGCTCACGCCGAGCCTGTCACATACACGCTCGACCCGGCCCACACGCAGGTCGCGTTCTCGATCGATCGCTTCGGCTTCAACCGGGTACTAGGTCGCTTCGAGACGGTGAGCGGCGAGCTCGTGCTCGACCAGGCGAACCCCGCCAACTCATCAGTGCGCGCGACGGTTCAAATCGCCAGTGTCGATTCCGGCAACGATGCGCGTGACGAACACCTGCGCGGCCAGCGCTGGCTCAACTCCGCAGCGCACCCAACAATGGAGTTTCAGTCCACTTCGGTGCGGCTCACAGGCGAGCGCACCGCGGAAGTCACTGGCAACCTCACGCTGCTCGGACAAACGCATCCGCTGACGCTGAACGTCACGCTCAACAATATCGGCCCTGCCCCGAACAATCAGCGCGCCACCGCTGGCTTTTCGGCCACCGGCTCGCTTAACCGCAGCACCTTTGGCTCCACCGGCGCCGCCAACATGATCGGCGATAGCGTCTCGATTGAAATCGAAGCGCTCGCACAGGTTCCGGCGAACTGATGGCGTACTGGCTGGTGAAGAGCGAGCCTGGGACATGGTCCTGGGATCAGCATGTCAAAAAGGGCGCCGATGCCTGGACCGGCGTGCGTAATCATCAAGCTAAGGCGCATCTTGTCGCCATGAAGAAGGGCGACAAGGCGTTCTTCTATCACTCGAACGACGGCAAAGAGATCGTCGGCGTCAGCGAAGTGGTGAAGGAAGCGTACCCCGACGCCAGCGACGCCACAGGCAAATTCGTGTGCGTGGATTTGAAAGCCGTCGAGCCGCTAAAAACGCCAGTGACGCTCGCCGCCATCAAGGCCGAAGAAAAGCTCGCCAAAATGGTGTTGGTCAACAATTCGCGCCTCTCCGTGCAGCCTGTCACGGCTGACGAATGGAAGGCGATCCGGAAGATGGGTGGTTTGAAGTGAGCAGTCTCGATCCAAAACAATTCAGCGAAACCGCCGTTCCAGACGACACCAAGCAGATCAACGCCAGCATCATCGCCGCCATGACCGGCACGCCGGAATGGTGGGATGTCGGGGCGCAACGCGCGCGTGATGCGCGCCGCGCCGGCAAGGGCGCGTTTCCTGCGCCGGTGATGTCTGATCGCGCCCGCTGGATCGAGATCGACGGCCCAGCCGGGAAAGTAAAACTGCGCGTCGTCGCACCGGAAAAATCGCGCGGCGCTTATCTGCACATCCATGGCGGCGGACACGTGCTTGGCGGCGCTGATCAGCAAGACCGCCTGCTTGAAATCATCGCTGACGCAACCGGCCTCACCGCGATCAGCGTCGAGTATCGCTTGGCGCCGGAAAATCCCTATCCCGCTGGGCCCGACGATTGTGAAGCGGCGGCGCTCTGGCTCAGCGACAATATCCGCGACTTCGGCGGCGATAAGCTCACCATCGGCGGCGAAAGCGCTGGCGCGCACTTGGCGGCGCTCACCATGCTGCGCTTGCGCGACCAGCACGGCCGCACGCCGTTCCACGCGGCCAATCTCGTGTTCGGCGTCTTCGATCTCGGCATGACGCCATCGGCGCGCGCCTTCGGCAACGAAGAGCGGCTGATCCTACGCACCATCGACATCGAAAAATTCGGCGAAGCGTTTCTCCCCGGACTCAGCGCCGAAGAAAAGCGCGCGCCGTATCTCTCACCGCTCTTCGCCGATCTCGGCGGCCTCTGCCCTGCGCTTTTCACCATCGGCACACGCGATGCATTGCTCGATGACAGCCTCTTCATGCACGCGCGCTGGGTTGCGGCTGGCAATGCGGGTGAGCTCGATATCTATCCAGGCGCCTGCCACGGCTTCCTCGCCTTCCCGTGCACACAGACGTTTGCTTCGCTCAAAAAGCAGATGGAATTTCTGAACGCGACGACGGTCTAGAGGCCGACGAACCGACACGCCGCCACGACGAAAAGCGCGCGTTTCGCATTCGCCGCACGCGCCTGCGCTCTCGTCTCAATCGCATTGAATAGAACTGCGCATCGCGGCCTCATGGGCTCACCGATTTCTGGTGAGCTTCCCGCCTGATACCCCCGCTCGCCAGTCTTAGCCTTTCTCTCGCCTCCACCGAGCGAAAGGCGGAGGCCCCGGCGCCGTCTTAGAGTGGCGGCGCCGGTGTATCCAAAGCACTGCGGCAAGGCTCCTCCCCAGAGCAGCTTTGCCGTCAGCGGCCTTCAAGCTCCGCCAGCAATTCCGGCATGCCGTACACATCGGCGAGCGATGCGCGGATCACCGTCGACGCAACGGTCACGGAACGGTTCAGTTCGCCATCGTAGAAATATTCCCCGCCAAGCGAGTGAATATTGCCATCGAACACAGCGCCGACGACGCGGCCTTCGCGATCGAGCAGCGGGCTGCCCGAATTGCCGCCGATCACATCATTGCTCGATGACACGTTGAAGATCGCGTTCGGATCGAGCCGCGAACGCGCATCGATCCAGCGCTGGCTCAACACGAATGGCATCGAGCCGGTAGCGCGCTCGTAGAGCCCGCGTGTGTACGTAAACGGCGGAACCTCGCGGCCTCCCGCCTCGGTCCATCCGGTCACGCGGCCATACGAGACACGCGGGCTGAAGGTTGCGTCCGGATATTGGGCCTCGCCAAAGGCGCGGAAGCGTGCGCGGGCGATGCGTTCGTGGGCGCGCGCAGCCGGGCCTTCAACTTCAGCCACATAACGCGTCCGCACGGCGCGTGCGTCAGCATCCCAAGCGCGCACGAACTGGATCAGCGGATCGTCGGACGCCGCGACTGCCGCTTCGCCGCCTTCCCAGAGTTGCTGGCGGTACGCCGGGTCAGCGAGCCGCGAACGCACCAGGCGCGCCGCCAGCGCTTCCGGACTCTCATTGCCAAGCACCCGCCGCACGATGGCGTTATCGGCGGTCAGGTGTTCGCGCATTTTCGAGAGCCAGAACGCGAGTTGGATTTCCTCGAACTCAGCGATCACTGGCCTCTGCGCGCCAACGCTGGACGCGACAGCCGGCATACGCGCTTCGCTATACCGCGGCAGGCGCTGCGCATCAGGCAAGGACCGCTCGGCCGCGCCGCGCACGATATCGCGCGCCCAGCTGAACAGCACAGAGCGCTCGCCCGCGCGTGCTTCCAGGTACTGGTACGAGTAGAACATGCCGCGATACGCCGCTTGCGCGCGCTCGATTTCGCCCCACGCATCGCCGACTTCGCGTTGCGACACGCGGTTGCGGCGCACGCGCGTCTGCAGATCCGTCTCGCGTGCGGTGACACGCGCAAATCCTGCGGGATCAGCCAAAGCTTGCCGGCGGCCGGAGAGGCCCTTGAACGAGTTTTCCACACTTTGCAGCGTGCTCGACGCGATCCGCGACTGATCCGGTCCTTGCTGCGCGTAAGCGATCAACCGCCCGCGCATTTCTGAGAGCGAGGCGATTTGCCATGGCAAATTGAAGTCACGCTCGAACGCCAGTTCCGCCGTCGTGCGCAGCCGCGAGGTGCGCCCTGGGTTGCCGGCGATCATCACGATCTCGTTTGCTTCGAGCGGCGTAAAGCGCATCGAGAGATGGTTCGGCGTCACGGCTGGCGCGCCGTTCTCGTAAACACGCAGGAATGAGAAATCGACGCCGTAACGCGGGAAGTTGAAATTGTCCGGATCGCCGCCGAATTTGGCCATCTGATGCTCGGGCGCGAACACCAGACGCACGTCCGTGTAGCGCGTGTAGCGATGCAAAGCGTAGCGCCCGCCTTGGTAGAGCGTCACGACTTCACAGCGCGTTGCGCCATTTGAGCATTCGCGCTCCAACCGCGCGATCTCAGCATCACGAGTGCGGGCGAACAGCTCGGGCGCAACGCCCGCCGTCGCGGTTTCGATGGCGCTGGTAACGTTCGATATGCCGGTCAGCACATCGACGTTCCAATTCGGGCAACGGCGTTCTTCCTCGCGCGTACGCGCCATAAAGCCGTTTTCGATATAATTGGCTTCAGTAGTGGAGAGCGCGGTCACGCAGGCGATGACGCAATGGTGGTTGGTCAGCGCCAAGCCCTGTCCGCTCACGATCGACGCCGAGCAGCCAGGCACGCGCGCGGTGCCGGCCATCACGCGCTGCAGCCACGCCTGATCAGGCGCCCAGCCCATTTCGCTTTGCATACGAGCGGTCGGGAAATTGTCGAAAGTCCACATCCCCTCTTCGCTCGACGCTGGCGTTGCGACGAGTGCGAGGATGCCGAGTGCGGCTACGGCCGCGCGCAAATTCTGGCGCATGTTGCCCCCAAATCAGTTGGGAGCAAGAAAGCCCAGACGGCCCGCGCGCGGCAAGCCTCTAGCGGCGAATGGAACTCGTCAGAGCCCCAACGCCGCGCGCATTTCGGTTTTTACCTCTGGAGAAAGCTCTTCCGCTTCGTCAATGAATTCGCGGACCGACTCCGCGTCGGCGCCGGTGATGCGCACATAGGCGCGATCATCAGCGTCGCCCGGGCCGCCCTCATCGGCGTGCACCGTGATCTGCTGGCCATCGGCCCCCATCGAGAGATTGACGCGCCCGCTTTCGCCTTGGCCTTCTTCCTCGTCGCCAGAGATGCTCATGGAAAAGCCCGGCAGCCGAAGCGCCATCACTTCCGGCAACGGCTCGCCTTCGGGCGGCGCCGTTCCGGCAAGCGCTTGGGCGCGATCGTCAGCCATCAGTGCGGAGGCGCCGCCCGAGGCGCGGGCGCCTACCGTGCGGCCGTCCGGCGCAATGACGATGTAACTTTGCTCAAGCTCGCTGGCGCGGATTTCCATGGTGTAGGTATCCGCGGCCGCTTCGGTTTGGCCGCCCTCGCCGGTCGTCGTCGCGTCTCCGCACGCAGCCACGCCAAGCGCCAGAGCCGCTACAATCATCCACCGCATCGAAATCCTCCTCACCCGGGCCGCCATCATCGGCGCGCGCGCCATCGGCGGCAAGCGCACCGAACGCGGGCCTATTCAGAGGATGCAGCGCGCGCGGGGCTTGGATGCAGAGCCTAGCGGCAGTTGATGCGATCGCGCCCGTAGTTTTCGCGCTCGCACTCTTCGCGGCGTTGCTCGTCGTATGCGCCCTGGAGCGTGGAGGCGCAGCCCGCCAAGGCCATCGCCGCCACGAGGACAAGAACTAGGCGACGCATCAGGGCCTCCCGCTAAGACGGGTAGAGCCTACCGCGTCCGCTCGAACCGCACCACTTTCTGGTCCTGATCGACATAGGCGACCCGGTAGCCGGCCCGCATCCAAGCGCGGGCGTGGGTGTGGTGGTCCTGGTTATCGTTTGCCCAGAACGAGCGGTGCTTAACCGCGCTCTGCGGCAGCGACCGGCCGATGATGGATTCAATATCTTCGAAAGTGAGCATTTCCGGCCGGCCGTTACGCCGGCTAAGGTGCGTATGCAGCGCTGCGTACTTGCGCATCTCTTTCGTCTCCCGCGACCTACATCTGAAGCGGATCGGGTCCGCAACGATGCTGACGTTGCGCGATATGCACAGTGGGGGCGCAACGAGTCTTGCAGTTGGGGCGGAGTTCGAGAGATGGCTGAGACTTGGGATTTCGGCCGCGGCCTTAGTGGCTATCGCTGGCCCGCCGCTGACGCGCGCGCCAACGTTCTGCTCGCCCACGGCTTCGCTGAATACGCCGAGCGCTATGTCGCGCACTATCACCAACTGGTGCCGAAGCTGAATGCGCTGGGTTTCAACGTCTACGCGTTCGATCTGCGCGGACATGGCCGCTCGCCTGGCGCGCGCGGCGTCACCGACATGCGCGAAGCCGTAGCCGATCACATCGCCGCTCGCCGCGCGCTCGCTGCAGAAGACAAGCCGCTCTTTCTCTTTGGCCACTCGCTCGGCGGCCTGCTCACAGCCGCCAGCGCGGCGCAGGATAAGTCCAACATAGCAGGCGTCATTCTCTCGGCCCCCGCGCTCAGCATCTCCGCCCCCGCGCATCTGCGCGCCATCGCGGGCGTGGTTTCGATCTTCGCGCCGGGCGCGCGCCTTGTGCCGCCGCTCGACGCGGACGGGCTCTCGCGCATTCCAGAGGAAGTCGCCGCCTATCGCAAAGACCCGATGATCAGCGATACGCGCGTGCCCGCTAAAACCGGCGCCACCGCCATCGACGTCGCCGAAGCTTCGTGGCCGCTCTATCGCAAATGGACCCTTCCCGTGCTCGTCCTCCACGGCGAGCAGGACCGCGCCACCGATCCCGAAGGCAGCAAACGCTTCGCCGCGCTCGCGCCAGCGCCGGACAAGCACCTCATCCTCTATCCACAAGGACGCCACGAATTGCTCAACGACCTCGAGCGCGATGCGGCCATGAGCGCAATCACGGACTGGCTCGGCGAACGCGCAGCGCGCGCGTGAATCTAAAACTATCGGATGGTTGCCGGCGCGCGCCGGCCAGCGCAAACTCAATGAGAGACGTCGCCATCGTCAGCTATTGCCGCACCGGCATCGCCAAAGCGCAGCGCGGCGCGCTGAACTTGACCCACGGCATCCCGATGGCCGCGCACGTGATGAAGGAAGCGATCGCGCGTGCGCGGATCGAAGCTGGCGAGATCGAAGACGTCGTGCTCGGCTGCGGCTTGCCGGAGGGCGCGACCGGCCACAACGTCGCGCGCAATGCCGCGCTGTTCGCCGGCTTTGGCGCGGGCGTGCCGGGCGTTACCGTCAACCGCTATTGTGGCTCTGGCCTTACTGCCGCCTCGTACATCGCCAACGCCATCGCGCGCGGCGAGATCGCGTGCGGGCTTGCCGGCGGCGTCGAGAGCATTTCGCTGGTGCAGTTCAATTTGAACTTCAACGGCTTCTTCTACGCGCCGCTGCAGCAAATGATGCCCGCCGTCTGGTGGACGATGAATCAAACCGCCGACTTCGTCGCCGAGAAGTACGGCATCAGCCGCCAAGCGCTCGACGAATACGTGGTGATGAGCCAAAAGCGCGTCGCCGATGCGAGCGCTGCGGGCAAAAACGCCGAAGAGATCGTCCCGATCACAACGACGATGAAAGTCACCGATAAAGCCACCGGCCAAAGCAGCGAGGTCGAAGTCACGCTCGACCGCGACGAAGGCCCTCGCCCCGACACCACTTACGAAAAACTCGCGTCGCTGAAGCCCGTGCTTGAGGGCGGCACGACGACGGCTGGCAACGCCTCGCAACTGTCCGATGGCGCAGCGGCTGTCGTGATGATGGACGCTGATCTCGCCGCACAACGTGGGCTTCCGATCCTCGGTTATTGGCGCGGCTTTGCCTTGGGGTCTGTCGCGCCTGAAGAGATGAGCATCGCCATCACGCCGGCGATCCAGAAGCTTATGCAGCAAAACGCCGTCAACGCCGCCGACGTTGATCTATGGGAGCTGCACGAGGCTTACGCCGTCACCACACTCTACAATCAGCGCGAACTGCAAACGCCGTGGGAGCGCACCAACGTCAATGGCGGCGCCATCGCGCTCGGCCACCCGTACGGCATGAGCGGCATCCGCTATCTCGGCTCGACCCTGCTCGAACTCGGCCGCCGCAACGCCAAGCGCGCGATCGTTGGCGTCTGCACAGCCGGCGGCATGGCGACGGCGGCTTTGTTGGAGCGCTAGCGACAGCGCTGTGACGGCGGGCACATCCCTCGCCCGCGCGGATAGGAGACGCCCGACCGCAGTTTCGAGGGAGAGAGCAGTATGAGCCAACGACATGATCATCATGGCGCGTCCACCATTCGCCCGTCGCGCGGCGGTGGCGGTGGCGGCGGCAAATGGATACTTGCCGCGCTTGCGATCGCCATCCTCGCAGGCGGGGGCTATTGGGCTTACGCCACCTACGGCGCACCGCAGCCGCAAGAAGAGTCTCAGTTCGCTTACGACGAAGGCTATGCCGACGATTATGCGCTGCGCGACACCTCGGGCGTGGAGGATAGCGGCGCGGACGAAAGTGCGGCGATCGATGACGCCGCCGAGCTTTCGCCAAGTTCCGCCGCACCGCCCAGCGCGGCGCCAGCACGGCGCACGGCGCCTGCACGCGCAATTCCGGCGCGGGCCGAGTCAGTGCCTGAAGCCACCATCGGCGTCACCCCCATCAACGCCACAACCGCCGAAGCCACCGAGAGCGACGAACTCGTCATCACCGCGCCGCAGCGCCCGACCTGGAGCCGCACGCCAAGTGCGCGCCGGCTCTCAGCGCTCTATCCGGAACGCGCGCTCGATCGTGGCCGCGAAGGCGAAGCGCGCCTCGCTTGCGTTGTGCAGGAACGCGGCGTCCTCGATTGCGATCGTGTTTCGGAAACGCCGGGCGGCTTCGGCCCCGCAGCGCTCCGCGTCGCACGCTCGTTCCGCCACACTGACACGCTCGCCGACGGCAGCAGCGCTGTCGGCTCACCGGTGAACCTGCGCGTGGTTTTCCGCATGGAAGACGAAGAACGCAGCCGCTTCGCCTCGCGCTGAATGGTAACGGCCGCGCGGCGAAAGTCGCGTGGCCGTTCTAGTTCGCGTTCCCTTTTCGCTCCCTTGACGCACTGCGCGCGCAGGTTGTTACCTGAGCCCGGTACTGGGGAGGATTTCATGGCGCTCACGGACGCCCAACGAGAAGCGATCTATCGGCTGCGGTTGAAAAAACCCAATGCTGGCGGCTTATTCAAACATCTGGCCGAGATGCAACAAAATCGGCGGCAAACGTCAGTCAGCGTTGTCGAGAACGCATCAGGCCTGAACCGCGCGCTTGCGCTGGAGCTCATGCGCGAGATCGAGCAAGCTGGCGTTGCCAAAGTTCTTGGCGGCGGTGGCGGCCAGGAAAGCTACTTGGCATGGAATGACGGCGTCGATTGCCGCGAGATCGGCAAAGATACCGACGCGCCGCTCCGCTAACGCCCAAACTTCTGAAACTTGATCCGGCTTGGAATGATCTCCGTCACACCTAACCGCCGCATCTTGTCCGCTTCATAACTGTCGAAGTCCCCTTCGAACCATTCGACGTGGCTGTCGCCTTCGAACGCCAGAATGTGCGTCGCCAAGCGGTTCAGGAACCAGCGATCGTGGCTGATGACGACGGCGCAGCCGGCGAAATCTTCCAGCGCCGCTTCCAAGGATTGCAGCGTCTCGACGTCGAGATCGTTGGTCGGTTCGTCGAGCAGCAGCACATTGGCGCCGGTGAGCAAGGTCTTGGCCAAATGCACGCGGTTGCGTTCACCGCCTGAGAGCTGCCCGACCTTCTTCTGCTGATCCGCGCCCTTGAAGTTGAAGCTCGACACATAAGCGCGCGACGGAATTTCGCGATTGCCGACAAGCACGACGTCAAGCCCGCCGGAAATCTCTTCCCAGATGTTCTTGTTGGGATCGAGCGTATCGCGCGATTGATCGACAAAGCCGAGCTTGACGCTTTCGCCAATCGAGATCGTACCAGCGTCCGGTTTTTCGGCGCCGGTGATCATCTTGAACAACGTCGATTTACCCGCCCCGTTCGGCCCGATAATGCCGACAATGCCGCCCGGCGGCAGCTTGAAGCTCAAGCCATCAATCAGAAGCTTTTCGCCGAACGCCTTCTTCAGCCCGTCAAACTCAATGACGTTCTGACCGAGGCGCGGGCCCGGTGGGATTTGAATCTGCGCGAAGGTTTGCTTTTCGCGCTCGGCCTCCGCCGCCATTTCATCATAGCGCGTGAGGCGCGCTTTCGACTTGGCTTGGCGCGCTTTCGGCGATTGGCGCACCCATTCCAATTCGCGGTTGAGCGCCTTCTTGCGGCTCTCGCTCTCGGACGATTCTTGCTCCGAGCGCTTGGCCTTGATCTCAAGCCACGCCGAGTAATTGCCCTCGTGCGGATGGCCGCGGCCGCGATCCAGCTCAAGCGTCCACTTGGTCACTTGATCAAGGAAGTAGCGATCGTGGGTTACGAGGATCACGCAACCCGGAAACGCTTCGAGGTGATGCTGCAGCCAAGCGACGCTTTCCGCGTCGAGGTGGTTCGTCGGTTCGTCGAGCAGCAGCATGTCCGGCTTCGAGAGCAGCAAGCGGCAGAGCGCGACGCGGCGGCGTTCGCCGCCTGAGAGCTTCTCGACGCCGCTTTCGTCCGGCGGGCAACGCAGCGCGTCCATCGCCATGTCGATCTTGGAATCGATGTCCCACGCGTCGGAAGCATCGATCTTTTCCTGGAGCTTGGTCATCTCCTCCATGAGTTCGTCGCTGTAATCTTCGCCGAGCTGCATCGAGACTTCGTTGAAGCGTGTCACCAATTGCTTCTCGACGCACCAGCTCTCGACGTTCTCGCGCACGTTCAGCGCCGCATCGAGCTGCGGCTCCTGCTCCAGATAGCCCATCTTGGTGCCGGCCATCGGGAAGGCTTCGCCGGTGAACTCCTTATCGAGGCCGGCCATGATTTTCAGCAGCGTCGACTTACCTGAGCCGTTGACGCCGACGACGCCTATCTTCGCGTCCGGGAAGAACGACAGCCAGATGTTCTCGAACACCTTCTTGCCGCCCGGATAGGTCTTCGAGAGACCTTGCATCGAGAAAATGTATTGCGCTGGCTGCTGCGCCATCTGGGTGGTCCGTTCTGTTGGAAAATCGAAGCGCGGATATAGCGATGCGCGCCCTGAGCGTCCATTGCCCCGCCGAGCCTAACCCAGGTTATTTTGCGTTTTGTTCGCAACAGGAACTGCGGCGCGGCCCGCGTCGTTCAAGCTCCACACTTCAACCAAGGAGCAAGCCCCCATGCCCGCCGCGCAAACCCGCAAGTCCGCTTCAAAATCCACCACGAAGGCCACTCAGGCCCCTGACGCGATCAAGCTCCTCAAAGACGATCACCGCGAGGTCGAGGAATGGTTCGAGGAATTTGAAAGCACGTCGAGCGCTTCCAAGAAGCAAAAGCTCGCCAACCAGATTTGCCTCGCGCTCACCGTCCACGCGCAGATTGAAGAAGAGATCTTCTATCCAGCCTGCCGCGAAGCCGGCGTCGAAGATGACATGATGGACGAGGCCGACATCGAGCACGACGGCGCCAAGAAGCTGATCGCTGAAATCGAAGCAAGCGCGCCTGGCGACGATCATTACGACGCGCGCGTCAAAGTGCTGTCAGAGATGATCAAGCACCACGTCAAAGAAGAAGAACAGCGCGGCGGCATGTTCGCCAAGGCGAAGGAAGCCGATCTCGATTTGAAAGAACTCGGCATGGAATTGCTTCAGCGCAAAACCGAGCTGATGAAGCAGATGAAGGCGCGCCAGTAAGCGCAGGTGTCATCCTGGGAGGCCACACGCGCGTCCCAGGATGACGAAGCGTTTAAGCCGGCGACCAGCTGCCGTCCGGCGCGCGGCAGAAGGTTTCGGGCGGCAGATTCTGATTGCCGTATTGCGGGTCGCTGACCGTAGCGCTCACGCGTCGGCATTCCGGCCCGTAGCCTGGCGCGGCGCTCGGCTGGCTCACGCGCAATGAGCGCGGCGCGCCTTGATCCGATTGCCAGCTATCGCTCACCGGCTGGCCGCTATTGAGCGACTGATAGTACGCACTCTCAACCCGTTGCTGTTCACGCGCGCTGAGATAACGGCAAACGCCATAGGTGCCGCCGCCGACGACCGCAGCGCCGATCGCAGCATTCTCTAGACGATTGTCCTCATCGCCGATCGCCGCGCCGGCGAGCGCGCCGATCCCGGCGCCGACGAGGGCGTTGCGCATGCATTGCGAGAGCTGCGTGCGCGCCGGCCCGCCGCCATAACCGCCAGTCGTTTCGCACGAGGCAAGCACCATCGTGCCCGCCAGCGCGGCGCAGAGAAGCTTCAATTTCATCTGTGACACTCCGTTCATGTCGCCAAGCGTCCTCGCGCCGCAGCGATTAAAGGTGGCTCAAGCAGCAAGCTTAGCAGATCAGTCGGTCTGTTCGCATACGGTTTCGGCGGCGCCGGGACGGGTCCAGCGCGCCTCGCGGCCGCTGCCACGCAATTGGGCGCCGTTGTCCGCATAGCGATAGCCGGAGCCCGCCCCGCGCGCCGGCAATTGCACTGCCGTGTACCCTTCCTGGAGCACCAGCACGCTGTCCGGCTGCGGCTGGAAGGTCACCCGCAACTCGGAGCCGTCCTCGCACTGGAAGGTGGCGTTGATGGGCTCGGTCCGCGGCGTCGGGCACGGCGTCTGGCACGCGGCGAGCGCCAGGGCGGCAAGGACGATAGCTGCGCGCATAGGGATTCTCCTCTGAGCCGCCTTCTACCATGCCGAAACCGTCACGCCACGCCTTCCGAGCCGCCGATCCTGATGCTAGGGCCTGCCTCGCTTGGTTCGGGCGCGTAGCTCAATGGTTAGAGCCGGCCGCTCATAACGGTCTGGTTGCAGGTTCGAGTCCTGCCGCGCCTACCACCCTCGCGCCGCTGGCTCTGCGAGGCCCTTCGCCCCACCGCCGCCACTTGCGCCTTACATCGGCGCCTGGAAGAGCTATCTATGGGGTGAGTTGGAGAACGTCATGACGGGATTTTGGATTGGCATTACGGTCACCGTGTTGATCGTGATCGGCGCTTCGGTGCTGATCGGCAAAGTGCTGTCGAAGCCGACGCGCCAGCCGATGAACCGCGATCAGCAGATGACGGCGCTGAAGGCCTCCGGCGCGCTGAAGCACCGCAAGTCGAACCGCCCGTAATGGCCGAAGCTGCACGTGCAGACCTGCCGGCCGACAAGGCCGAGCGCTACGCCGTTGTGCGCCGGGAGATTGCCGCGGTCATTGCCGGCGAGCCAAACCGCACCGCGCGCTACGCCACCGTCGCATCTTTGCTGGCGCAAGCGTTTCCCGAGCGCTTCTTCTGGACCGGTTTTTACGTCGTCGATGAGGCGAAGCCCAACGAACTCGTCGTTGGCCCCTATCAAGGTACGCTTGGCTGCCTGCGCATCCCATTCGGCAAAGGCGTTTGCGGCGCCGCCGCCGCGCAGCGCCAAACCATTATCGTCGACGATGTCCACGCCTTCCCCGGCCACATCGCCTGCGACAGCCGCTCCAATTCAGAAATCGTGACTCCGGTGTTCAATAAAGCCGGCGGGCTCGCCGCCGTGCTCGATGTGGACTCGACCCAATTTGCCGCCTTCGACGCTATCGATAAAGCTGGCCTCGAAGCCATCTGCGGCGATCTGCTCACGGTGGACTAGGAGCGCGGGACTTCAGGCCCGCTTCGCCTATCCCACGCAAAGGCGGGTCTGAAGACCCGCGGTCCGGAAGGCGCCTTGGCCACGGGCGCGCTTTCGCCCTAAGACAGCGCCATCACATCCAAGAGGGCGCACGTGTCGGACGCAAACACCGCATTCATTCTGTCGCTGATCGCGCAGAACGCAACTGAAGTCGCCGCCATCGCCAGCGCGAAATTGCGCGGCTTCGGGCGCAAGAACGACGCCGATCAGGCCGCGGTGGACGCCATGCGCCGCTCCTTCATGACCGCGCCCTTCTCCGGTAAAGTCGTCATCGGCGAGGGCGAAATCGATGAAGCGCCGATGCTCTATATCGGCGAAGAACTCGGCGCCGGCGGCGTCAAAGCCGACATCGCCGTCGATCCGCTCGAAGGCACCAAACTCTGCGCCAACGATGCGCCCAACGCGATGACGGTGGTGGCGCTCGCCAAAGCCGGCGGCCTGCTGCACGCGCCGGATATGTACATGGACAAGCTCGCAATCGGGCCAGGCTATCCAGCTGGCCTCATCGATCTCGATCTTTCGCCGACTGAAAACGTCCAGCGCCTCGCCAAAGCCAAGGGCGTGCCAATCAGCGAAATTCGCGCCTGCTTGCTCGATCGCGATCGCCACAAGGACATCATCGAAGAACTGCGCAAAGTCGGCGCCGGCATCCGCCTCATCCCCGATGGCGATGTCGCTGGCGTGTTCTGGACCACGGAAGCCGCGCGCTCCGGCGTCGATATCTACTTTGGCTCCGGCGGCGCCCCCGAAGGTGTGCTCGCAGCGGCCGCGATCCGCTGCGCTGGCGGGCAAATGCAAGCGCGCTTAAAGCCCGAGAACGATCAGGAAGCGGAACGCGCCCGCGCCATGGGCCGCGATGTCCACGCCAAGCTCACGCTCGACGACATGGTGCCAGGCGACGTCGTCTTCGCCGCGTCAGGCGTCACGCACGGCTCGATGTTCGACGGCGTACACTTCGAAAACGGCGAAGCTCACGTCGATACGCTCGTCTGGGACAGCTTCTCCAAACGCAAAAGCCGCATCCGCTCGATCTATCCGCAGATCTAAAGCGCAGGATCATCCGCGGGGGCCGGTGCTTCGGCTTCTGGCCCACCTGCGCCATCGGACGCAGCTGGCGCGGGCAACGGCGCCGCCGGCGGCTGGCGAGCAAACGCACTCAAGCCTGGCACACGCGTCGCGCCATCAAACACGTTGATCGTCGCGCCTTGGAATGCAGCGCCGACAGGTTCGGCGCGCCCGCCGAGACAATCACTCAGAAAATGCTCCAGCACCGCGAGATACGCGAGCCTATTGGCGGGACGCACCAAGTCGCGCCCTTCATCCGGAAACACCAGATAGCTCAGCGCACCGCGGCGTGAGCGCAGCGACTGCGCAATTTGATCCGCCTCGCCGCGCAAGCCTCGCCCCTCGCGCGGCCCGACAGCCAGCAGCAAGGGGCTGCGGATCTGCCCTGCATGAAAGAGCGGCGATTGCTGGCGCAAAATATCGCGCCCCGCATCCGTGCGTGCATCGCCAAACCGCTGATAAAGCTCACTGCGCGCACTCACCGGCGAGGTGTCGAGCAATGCGAACAGATTGCTAGGCGCATTGTAGCTTGCGCCGCAGCGATAAACTTGCGGATCAAAGGCAAGCGCGGCGAGCGTCGCATAGCCGCCGAAGCCTGAACCCACCAGCCCGATGCGATCAGGCTGGGCGATGGCGTTCTCGCTCGCCCAGCGCGCCGCGTCAGCCAAATCCTCGCGCATGCGCCCACCCCACACGCGATTGCCTGCATTGAGGAACGATTTTCCAAAGCCCGCTGAGCCGCGATAATTCACGCTCAGCACGGCGTAGCCGCGATTGGCGAGCCATTGGTGCATGGCGTTGAAGCCGTAACTGTCGCGCGCCCATGGTCCGTCATGCGGCAAGATCACCAGCGGCACGGGCGCTTCAGGCCGCGCATCGCCATCAGCGTCCGAGCCAATCGGCAGCGTCAGGAATGAGACCAAAGCCAACCCGTCTCGCGATTCAATCTCGATCGGCGTCATCGGCTGCAGCGGGGCGCTGTCCAGCGCCGGCCGATGCCGAAACAAGGATGTGAGCCGCCGCCCGGCGCGGTCGGCGCGATCATAGAGATACGAGCGCGACGCGGTCGTTGGGCCCTCTTCGATCACAATCCAGCGCGCATTGTCAGCGCTCCGCGAGGCGACAGTGAAATCACCGGTGAGTTGGCGATCAAGAAAATCCAGGTCGGCCTGCGTTTCCGGATCGAGCCCGCGCCATTCGCGGCGCAGATACTCCGTCGCGAACGCCACCGGCATATTCGTCGCCGGATCGAGCCAGACATCGACAACATCAGCGTTTTCATTTTCGCCCACCGGCGTCTTCAGCCCGCTCTCGGCATCGACCCGCACCAGCGCGCTGTATTCTTCGCGCCCCGTGGAATCGAACATCAAAAATGAGCCGCCATCGGCGGTGAACCCCAGGACTCGCGCCACGCGCATATCCTCGAACGGGATGTTCAGCAGTGTTCGCCAGCGACCGTTCGCACCGCGCACCAGCATATCGGCGCCGCCATCCGCCGCCGGCCGCAACGCCAGCCGCACGCGATTGCTGCGATCAACTACATAACTCGCGACGTTCCCCGGATTGCGCTGCAGCAGCGTGCGCGCGCCGCTGACCACATCGATGCGAAACACATCCGGCCAAGCCCGGTCGCGCTCGTTCAAGCTGACAATCACTGCGCCCGGATCATCGGCGCTCATACCGAGAATTTCAGCGCGCGCGCCCGCCGGCGTCAGCGCCCGCGGCAGGCCCCGCGCAATATCGACAGCGAACAAGCGCGCATTCTCGTCGCCCTGGTCGTCCTGCAGGTAGAGCAGCGTTGAATTGTCGAGCGCCCAGACGAAGCTGTGAATGCCGCGCAAGCGATCGTCGGTGACCGGCCGCGCTTCATCCATCGCGTCGACGGAAAGCACCCAGAGGTTCTGCACCCCATCGCGCGGCGCCAGAAACGCCACCCGGTCGCCGCGGGGCGAAAGCTGGCCGCCATGGCGAACCGGATCGCCGAAGAGATCGCCCCGAGCGATTAGCGGCGCCTCGCCGACCGGCGGCACAGGCGCGCGCGCGCCCTGCGGCCCGCACGCCGCGGCGGCTAGCGCCAGCCCCAGAGCGACAGCCCCGGTCCAATATTTCGCTGTTCTGAACCCCACACCTGAACCTTACAGGGTCGTCATCCCCCGGCCAACGCGAATGGCTGACATGGAGTTCACCTTTACGGCAGGGGTTGGGCGATGGATGCGCTTTGTCCCGAAGTCTCTTTTGACACCCCGCCCCACACCCCCTATCTCACTGCCGCTTTGGCAAAATCGACTCATCCCTTCGCCCCCACCGGCGCACTCGTGCTCGCCGATGGTTCCGTGTTCCTGGGCGAAGGCCTGGGCGCACCCGGCGCCGCCGATGGCGAGGTCTGCTTCAACACCGCGATGACCGGGTATCAGGAGATCCTGACTGACCCGAGCTACGCCGCGCAGATCGTCGCCTTCACCTTCCCCCATATCGGCAACACCGGCGCCAATAACGGCGACACCGAAACCTCATCGCCCGCCGCCGCAGCCGCCGCGCGCGGCGCGATCTTCCGCACGCGGCCAACGGCGCCGTCAAACTGGCGCAGCGAAGAAGACCTCGATAGCTGGCTGAAAAAGCGCAACGTCATCGCGCTCGCCGGCCTCGACACGCGCGCACTGACGCGCCGCATCCGCGAGCAAGGCATGCCGAACGCCGTCATCGCGCACGCGCCGGACGGCAAGTTCGATCTCGAAGCGCTGAAAAAGCGCGCGGCCGCCTGGCACGGCCTCGACGGGCTCGACCTGGCGAAGGAAGTCACCACCGCGCAGAGCTACGTCGTCAACGAAAGCCTCTGGCAATGGCCGCTGGGCACGCCAGAGGTGAAGAAGCCAAAATTCACCGTCGTGGTCATGGACTATGGCGTGAAGCGCAACATCCTGCGCGCACTCGGCGAGATCGGCGCGCGCACCATCGTGCTGCCCGCCACCGCCACCGCCGAAGAAGCGCTCGCGCACAAGCCGGACGGCATCCTGCTTTCAAACGGCCCCGGCGATCCGGCCGCCACCGGCGTTTACGCCGCGCCTGAAATCAAAAAGCTCGTCGATAGCGGCAAGCCCGTGATGGGCGTCTGCCTCGGCCACCAAATGCTCGGCCTCGCGCTCGGCGCGAAGACAAAGAAAATGCCGCAAGGCCATCACGGCGCGAACCATCCGGTGAAAGATCAATCCACCGGCAAGGTGGAGATCGTCTCGATGAACCACGGCTTCGCGATCGACACGAAGACGCTGCCGAAAGGCGTGAAAGAGACGCACGTCTCGCTGTTCGACGGCTCCAATTGCGGCATCGAACTCGAAGGCAAGCCAGTGTTCTCGGTGCAGTACCACCCGGAAGCCTCGCCCGGCCCGCAAGACAGCCACTATCTGTTCGAACGCTTCGCGAAGCTGATGAAGAAAAGCGGCAAGAGCGCGGCTTGAGGCTTCTCGCCTTCATCCTCGGCGAGGTCGCCATTGCGGCGCTGATCGTCGTCACCCTAAGCGTCGCGCTCTTCTACCAATTAAATTGGGCACTCTTCCTTGCGCCCCTCATCGCGCTCGCAGGCTTTATCGCCATCATCGCCTACGCCAAACGCAACGCGCGCCTGGCGACGATCGTGGCCTTCGCCTGCCCCGCCGCCTACACCGCCTGCCTCATTGCCGCTGGCCTCGCGAGCGGCGTGAACTCCGACCCGTACGTCGTCGCCGTCGGCCTCTATCTCGCGCTCGGCGTCGCGCTCTTCTTCGCCCACTTCGCGCTTAACAAATACGTGCGTTAAGCCTCAGCGATTGCCGGCCACGCACGCGCGCTGCATAAAAGCGCCATGACCAAGCCCACCCTCCTCGTTCACCCTTCGCTCGGCTTCTTCGAAACGCGCCTCGCCGGCGATTACGAGGTCGTGCATTGGCCGACCGATCGCACCGACATCCGCGCCGCCGTTACCATCGGCCATGTCGGCGTCTCCAACGCCATGATCGACGCGCTGCCGGAGCTGAAATGCATCGTCTGCTTCGGCGTCGGCGTTGACGGCATCGATCTCCGCTACGCCAAGCAGCGCGGCGTAACGATAACCCACGGCCGCGAGATCAATCACGAGGACGTCGCCGACGTCGCCATCGGCTTGATGATCGCGCGCCACCGCCTGTTCACCGAAGGTGAAAAAGTGCTGCGCGACGGCACGTGGACGCCGCCGCTTGCCGTGCCGCCGCAAAAGCGCATCCGCGGCCGCAAAGTCGGCATCGTCGGCATGGGCGCGATCGGCGCCGCCGTCGCGCACCGCGCCGAAGCCTTTGGCACGGAGATCAAATGGTACGGCCCGCGCGCCAAACCGGACGTGCGCCACGCGTACGAGCCCGACCTGCTGCAGCTCGCCACCTGGGCCGACGTGCTTATCGTCTGCGCCCGCGGCGACAAGAGCACCGAAGGCCTCATCACCGCCGAAATCATCCACGCGCTCGGCGGCGACGGCGTGCTGATCAATATTTCGCGCGGCAACGTCATCGATGAAGACGCGCTGATCGCGGCGCTTAAATCCGGCGCGCTCGGCGGCGCCGGGCTCGACGTCTTCGTCGAAGAACCGACGCCAACATCTCGCTGGGCCGATGTGCCGAACTGCACGCTCACCCCGCACCTCGGCGGCGGCACGCGCGAAGCGCTCTACGCCGGCTCGCAAAACGTGCTGGAAAATTTGCGCCGCTTCCACGCTGGCGAAGAACTCCTCACGCCGCTCCTCTAAAGCGCAGGGAACTCCTTAGACGCCCGCGCGGTTCACCTTCCTGAAGCTGGAGAGTGAGCCATGTCGGAAAAACAAGACAGCAGATCATCGCCATTCGGAGCGCTGCTGGCGATTTTCGTACTCGTGGCGATCGTTGGACTCGGCGTCTTTGCGTATTCCGGCGGCTTCTCGCCACAGCGCACGGCCGATCTAGAAATCAACGCGCCAAACATCGACCTGCCTGAGCCGGACATCGACCTGCCGGAGCCGCCGCCGGCGCCGCAAATGCCGCCCCGCGCGGACGCAAACTAATGCGCCTGAAATGAAAAGGGCGGCGGATCACTCCGCCGCCCTTAGCATATCTGCCGTTGCTCAGCGCAGTTCGAACGTCACGCTCACGCTCACACGCGTTTCGATCTCACCAGGCGCAACCGGCGTTGGCGGCGCCATCGCCATGTCTTGTGCAGCGGCGCGCTCATACGCCACCGGGAACGGCGGCGAATACCCGCCCCCTTCCTGCACCGCGACGATACGCACCACGCGCATATTCAGCGCGCTTGCATAAAGTTCAGCACGACGGCGCGCTTCGGCGATCGCGGCGCGACGCGCCAGATCGAGTTGCGCATCCGGATCGGCGTGTGAGAACGAAACGCCATGAATGGTGTTGCCGCCCGCGCCAACCGCCGCATCAATCACACGGCCAACATTGTTCACGTTGCGAATCTTCGCCGTCACCGTGTTGTTGGCTTGATAGCCTGTAATCAGCGGCGTTTGGTTTTCGCGATATTGCTGCTGCGGGAACACCGAGACGTTCGAAGTCTGGATATCGCGCTCGGCAATGCCGGCGCGGCGCAGTGCCTGCGTCAGCGCCGTCATCCGGCGCGCGTTTTCTTGCAAAGCCGCTTGCGCGGTTTGCCCTTCGGTGGTGACGCCAAGATTGATCGTCGCCATGTCCGGGCGCGCTTCGGATTTGCCCTCGGCGCTTACGCTCAGAAGAGTGCCCTGCACGCCAACGGCGTTCGGCGGCGCGTCCTGCGCGAGCGCGGTTTGCGGCGCCGCGAACGTCGCCATGACAGCGAAAGCCGCTGCAGCCTTGATCAATCGCATCGAAAAACTCCTTGTCCCGGCCCTTGGGATTACGGGCGCCGGCGCCCGAATTACGGCGAAGTCACGCCATCCCGCCACGCTTTCGAGAATGTGAGCGGCGCAACAAATGTTCCTGTTCGAGCGTTGATTTGGGAACACAGGAGCCATCTATGTCGCACAAAGAGCCGCACAAGGACGACACGTCCCAAACCCCGCCGCCGAAGCCAAAAAAGGTCCGCGACGCCGGCCCCGACGCGATGGACAACCCGCCCGAGCGCTGGACCGAAACCGACGAAGCCAGCGACGAAAGCTTCCCCGCCAGCGATCCGCCGTCGAAGTACTAGAAGGTTGGGAGCGCGGGCCTCCAGGCCCGCATGAACTTGGCCCTGGAAACTGACAGTAAAACCGCCCAACCCGAATCGTTTCAGCGAATCGCTGTATAGTAGGGCTTCGCTGCTCCTCAGGTTTTGATGCGGTTTTCCGACACCTTGCTCCGTCAGGTGCGCGATCGGGTTTCGATTGCGGACTATGCCGGCCGGCGCTTGTCTTGGCACAAGCAGAAGTCGCGCCCCAGCGCGGGCGACTTCTGGGCGTGCTGCCCGTTTCACCAGGAAAAGAGCCCCTCCTTCCACGTGCTGGATCAGAAGGGTCTCTTCAAATGCTTTGGGTGCGGCGAAAAGGGCGACGTCTTCACGCTGGCGATGAAGCTCGAAGGCCTCTCGTTTCCGGAAGCGGTCGAGAAGTTCGCTGAGATCGCTGGCGTCGCGCTGCCGAAGGACGATTACGACAATCGCGGCGAGAACGATCAGAGGAAACGCCTCTACGCCGTCACCGCCGCCGCAGCGAAATTGTTTGCGAGCGCGCTGCGCTCCTCCGGCGGCGCTGATGCGCGCAAATATCTGCAAGGCCGCGGCTTTGGCCCCGAAGAATGGGAGCGCTTTGCCATCGGCTATGCGCCCGATGAATGGACCTGGACGATCGACAAGCTGAAAGCCGAAGGCTTCACGCTCGAAGAGATCATCGGCGCCGGCGTCGCGCGCGAAGGCCAAGACGGCAAGCCAGCCATCGACACCTTCCGCGGTCGCGTCACCTTCGAAATCACCGATACGGCTGGCAAAATCATCGGTTTCGGCGGCCGCGCGCTCGCGAAAGACGCCAAAGCCAAATACATCAACTCGCCCGAAACCGCGCTCTATTCGAAAGGCCGCGTGCTCTATCGCATCAAGCAAGCGCGCGAATTGCTGGCGAAAACCAAAGCGCCCGGCCTCGTCGTCGGCGAAGGCTATCTCGATGTCATCGCCTTCGAGCGCGCCGGCATCGCCGCTGTCGCGCCGTGCGGCACAGCGCTGACGGAAGATCAGCTGCAACTGCTTTGGCGCTCAGGCGGCGAGCCGGTGCTCTGCCTCGATGGCGACAGCGCCGGCCAACGCGCCGCCGAGCGCGCGCTCGATCTCGCGTTGCCGCACCTCGGGCCCGACCGCACGCTCCGCATCGCGCACGCGCCCCCCGGCCAGGACCCGGACGACATTTTCCGCGCCGGCGGCGCCGAAGCGCTCACGGCCTTGGTGGCTGCCGCCACGCCAGCGTCCGACGCGCTCTTCGAGCGCGAGAAGAACCGCCGCCCGCTCGACACGCCGGAAGCCAAGGCCGCCTTCCAGGCCGCCCTCAAAGAGGCTGTCGGCAAGATCGCCGACCGCGACACCCAGCGGCTCTACTTCACCGAACTCATGCGCCGGGCCAACGAAGCCTCGCGCCCGCCTCGCCAGCCATGGACGCCGCGTCCGCCCGGCGAAGGCCGCGCCTGGGGCAAAAACGCCCCGCCCGCCCCGGCCACGGCCGAGCTCAAAGCCATCCACGCCGCCGCCAGCCCGCGACCGGCGGCCGAGAACTTCCTCCGCGCCGCCGTCGACTATCCGGGCGTCCTCACCCGCTTTTCGGACTGGATCGAGCGCCTCAACATCGCCGATGCCGATCTGGAGGCCATCAGGTCTGCGCTTCTGGAGCTCGCGGATGGCGAATTCGGCGCCGAAACCACCCCTCCCGGCATTGACCGGAACCGCCTCAGCCTCCATTTGACCCGATCGGGACAAGACCGCGCGGCAGCGCGCCTTTCGCGTTGGCCGAAGCTGCATCCGGCAGCCGACAACGCCGAGCTGGAAGCCGAGTGGCTGGCTCTGGCGACACGCGAAGTGGTGCTGCCGGCGATCAGGGAGGAACTGGCTGAACTGCACACGGCCGCGGCGGAGGGCGATGACAGCGCTTTCGTCCGCTTCCAGGCCTTGAGCCGCGAAGCGCGCGCCATCGAGGCTCGGGCGCGCGAAGCCAAAGACACAAGTGCAGGCGCCGACGACACACAAGATGGCCTAGTCGCCTAAATTTTTACGCCTATTTCCATTGGGAAGAGCAAAGTTCTGATGAGCAAAACCGAAGAGACCGCGACGGAAGAAAAGGACGCCCCCGAGGGCCCGATCCTGGATCTCTCCGACGCCGCCGTGAAGAAGATGATCAAGAGCGCCAAGGCGCGCGGCTTCGTCACCCACGAAGAGCTCAACAAGGTGCTGCCGTCGGAAGAGTTCAATTCCGAGCAGATCGAAGACGTGATGAGCCAGCTCAACGAGATGGGCATCAACGTCGTCGACAATGAAGAAGAAGGCGAAGCCGCCGAGGAAGACAGCAAAAGCAGCGCCGTCGCCACGCGCGAAGAGACGACCACCAAGGTCGCCGTCACCAACACCCGCGAAGACGCTGACCGCACCGACGATCCGGTGCGCATGTATCTGCGGGAAATGGGCTCGGTCGAGCTGCTCAGCCGCGAAGGCGAAATCGCCATCGCCAAGCGCATCGAGGCCGGCCGCGACGCTATGATCCGCGGCCTGTGCGAAAGCCCGCTCACCTTCGAAGCCATCATGGTCTGGCGCGACGAATTGCGTGAGCAAAAGATTCTGCTGCGCGACATCATCGATCTGGAAGCCACCTACGGCGCCGAGATGGGCATCGTCCCGCAATCGGCGCCCGGCGTGAACGCGGACGGCCTCGTCGATCCCGAGCAAGCCAAGATTGAAATCGCCGAAGCCGAGCGCAAGAAGGCCGAAGCCGCCGAGGCGCAAGCGGCGAAGGACCCGGCCCAGCTCGCCGCTGAAGCCGAAGACAGGAACAGGCGATCTCGATGTCGGCGATGGAAGCCGAACTCAAAGAAGGCGTGATGTCGACGCTCGACAACATCGCCGAAGCCTTCGGCCAATTCCGCAAGCTGCAGGAAAAGCGCATCGATCTGCGCCTAAAGGGCAAGTCCCTCCCCGGCGCCCAGGCGGAAAATTACGAAGCCGCGCAGAACACGATCATTGAAGAGCTGAAAAAGCTGAAGCTCAACAATGCGCGTATCGAAAGCCTGGTCGAGCAGCTCTACGCCATCAACCGCAAGCTCATTCAGCTTGAAGGCAAGCTGATGCGCCTCGCCGATTCAAACGGCGTCTCGCGCGCGCAATTCATCGAAGCCTACCAAGGCAGCGAACTCGATCCGAAATGGGCCGAGAAGGTCGCCGCCAAGTCGAAGAATTGGGCCAAGTTCGTCGCCTCCGAGGCCGACGACATCGCCGACATCCGCTCCGAAATCGGCGTGCTCGCGCAAGAAACCGGCGTGCCGATCGACGAATACCGCCGCATCGTTCACGCCGTGCAAAAGGGCGAACGCGAAGCGCGCCAAGCCAAGAAGGAAATGGTCGAAGCGAACCTCCGCCTCGTCATCTCCATCGCCAAAAAGTACACCAATCGCGGCCTGCAATTCCTGGATCTGATCCAGGAAGGCAATATCGGCCTGATGAAGGCCGTCGATAAGTTCGAGTATCGCCGCGGCTACAAATTCTCGACCTACGCGACGTGGTGGATTCGCCAAGCCATCACCCGCTCGATCGCCGACCAAGCGCGCACCATCCGCATCCCGGTGCACATGATCGAGACGATCAACAAGCTCGTGCGCACCAGCCGTCAGATGCTGCACGAAATCGGCCGCGAACCGACGCCGGAAGAACTCGCCGAAAAGCTGGGGCTCCCGCTCGAAAAAGTCCGCAAGGTGATGAAGATCGCCAAGGAGCCGATCTCCTTGGAGACGCCGATCGGCGACGAAGAAGATTCACACCTCGGCGATTTCATCGAGGACAAAAGCGCGATCCTGCCGGTCGACGCCGCGATCCAATCGAACCTCCGCGAAACCACCACCCGCGTCCTCGCCTCGCTCACCCCCCGCGAAGAACGCGTCCTCCGCATGCGCTTCGGCATCGGCATGAACACCGATCACACGCTGGAAGAAGTCGGCCAGCAGTTCAGCGTGACGCGCGAGCGGATTCGGCAGATCGAAGCGAAAGCGCTGCGGAAGTTGAAGCACCCGAGCCGAAGCCGGAAGCTGCGGAGCTTTTTGGATAATTAGCCGGAGCGATCGCGGTGCTAACCGAGGCTGAGCAAGAGGCGCTGCGCGCCCTCGATCAAGCCTTCGGCGCCGTCGATCACGGACTTGGAAGCATCGCCGTACCTGCCTGCGCACCGACAAGAACCAATGAAGTTCGCACGCTTCTGCGCAAAGGCGTAGCGAACTGGACACGCAGCGATATTGACTGGCTCTTTTTCAAAGCTTCGACGACAGTGGGCGACGAGGACACGGTGAAGTTCGCGCTCCCGCGCCTGGGGCGTTGCCTTATGCAGGATGCAAACTTCGGCTCAACAAGCGCGAGCATCATTCCAAGCAAGTTGGACTACGCGAATTTCGGCGCTTGGCCCGAGCCGGAGCGACGTGCGACGCTTGATGCCTTGTCCGTCCTGTCCGATCGCTGGGCGACTGACAAATACTACAACCCCGACAGTCAACAACTGCGCGACTTCATCAGTCGACATAGACCAAATTAGAGTCGTCATTCCGGACGCGCGATCCGGAATCCAGTGGCCAACGCACATCGCTTCCCTCCCTTCTCCCGCATGGGCGGGAGAAGGTGTCCGCCGTAGCCTTGGCGGAGGCGGACGGATGAGGGTGGGTGTTTCAGACTAAAGCGCAGCACGAAAGCTGTACCAAGTCCTGACGCTCGCCCGCTCACCCTGCCCTCTCCCCCTCGCGGGGGAGTGGGTTCAAGAGAAATACGAGGATACCCCCGCACCAATCCGACCGAGTGCAAACCGGGCGCATTCTGCCCCGACGCAGCCCGCACCAAACACAACAGCCCCGCCCGACCTCTGGCACAGCGCACGCGCATTTTTCTGCGCGCTGCACATGCTGTTCGGCGGTCCGGAGAACGTCGCCGATCGGCACACGCTGGCGCATAAAGCCTACATGCAGTTGCTCTCGTGGCTGCGCGTCGGCGAAGCGATGATGCGCCGGCTCATCGCCATCGAAGCCGCGGCCTTCCCCGCTCGCGCTGTCGCAAAGCCGCGCACGCAGCACAAGCACACGCGCATGCCCGTCTCGTTCTTCGCCGATAAGCCGGAAGAATGGCGCGTTGCGTTCCGCTGCTTCTTGGACCACCGGCGTCTCGCCGGCGGGGACGCCGGCGGTCCAACAAGGTACGCCCCGCGGCGCTTTCACAGCGCCTGGCCGCTGGCCGAGCGCTACGAAGCTTTGATCCGCGCGTTCAACGATCCGCTCCGCTACGCGCGCCGCCTCGCTGCGCGCCTGCACGCCGCGCCGCAAAAGTTTCCAAGCCTATTCGCCAAGCCGCCCGAATACGGGCACCGCGTCGACAACGCCGACGCGTTCACCGCAACGGCGATTGAGAGATGGCGCCCGCCAGACTCCAGTTAGGTCGCAAACGAAATCACGAACCCAGACCCTGCGCGCCCCGCACGCGGGGCCACACGCGCGCGCCCCGGCATGACGGAAACCGCCCACCATGGTACATACGCCAGCATGAGCATCGACACAGCCCACTCACGTCGCTTCGCCCTCTTAGGCGGTCACGGCGCAATCATCTTCTTTGCGTACCAAAGATTGGTCGAGCTGCCCTCGCCCGTATCGCAGGAAGAATACGCCGGCAGCGCAGTGATTTGCGGGATCAGTTTTGTCGGTCTGATCGCGGCGTATTTCGCCATGCTTTACGACAACAAGCCCCGTCTTGCGGGCATTCTCGAAGCTTTCGCCGCGACGATCATTTTCCTGTGCATCGCCGGCTTCATCGCCCTCATGATCATTCTGGCGATGACGCCGGTTGAGCTGCGTTCGGCCTATGGCGCCCTGGTCTAACGGATTTCGAGCACAGAATTCTGCGGCGGCGCAACGGCCTCGCCCGATTGGTTGAACGCCAAAATGCCGACCAGCAATTCCAACACCGAGCCCGAACCGTCGCCATACGCGCCATTGCGGCAGGCTTCGAGATTGCCCTCGACGTAGCAAAACCGATCATTCGGCGCGCCAGCTGAATAGCGCCGTCCCGCAAACGTCACCGTCGCCGCGTACTCGCGCTCGCTCTCCGCATTCGCTTCGATAATCCGAAAAAGCGGCACGCGCTCATCGGCCCAAAGCGGCATCCCCGGCGCCGTCACCCCCAGCCGCGCATAGCGCGCGCCATCCGGCGAAGCCGCATTCGGATCGCGCCGCATCAGATGCCCGACATAATAAATCATGTCGTCGAGCGATCGCAGCGCCATCAGATAACGCGTTTCACCAACGAGGATTTCGACCGGACACGTCGGATCCGTTTCCGCTGGCGGCGCTGCTCGCCGCGGCGTTTGCGACGCCGATCCTGGCGCAACATAAACCGCAAACGGCCCGCATCTTCCCGCTTCCGGCGCCGGCGCCGCGATCCGCTCAGACCGCGACAGCGCAATCGCCAGCTCCCGCATCGCCAAAACGAAAGCGCAGCCGCCCTCGTCATTGCCGTTCACGCAATCATTGGCGATCGTGCCGGCGCTATTGCGCAAATCTCGATAGGGCCCGCCATTCGCCGGCACGATGCGCACGCGATCGACGATCAGCATCAACAGCAAATCTGGATTCCAACCCGAGTCCCAGTAATACCGAAACAGCAGCGGATCAGTCGACCGAACGACGATATTGGCGAACGCACCGGTTTCGAACGGCGACACGGTAAAATCCGGCGTTTGCGAGCGCGAACTCTCGAGCCCGAACTCGCCCTGCCCCCACGATTCACCCAGGTCGCTGAGTTCAACCCCGCCCACCGATACCGAAGCCCCGCGCGAACCTCCGCTCTGCGTGAAACCACTCATCGACGTGTATTGGCGCGGCTGGCGATTGGAGGCGCGCATGATGTTGAGCAAAACTTGCGCAGTGATCGCGCCGTGATACGCCTCGTTGAAGGCCATCGCGTCATCCACGATCCGCCGCGTCATCGCTTCGCGTCGATTCTGTTGGCGCGCATCGCTCACAGCACACGCCGCCAAGGCTGCCGCTATTGCCAAACCGATAAGCGTCCGAACCAGCCGCATGATCCCCTCCCGGCGCGAGCTTTCGCCAAGCCCGCACCCCTGGCAAGCGCCTACGCCGCTCGCGCTTACCAGGCGTAGTTAAAACTGATGCTGACTCGCGCTTTCTTGGCCGCGTTCGGCGGCACTTCGTGGCGCACGAAGCTTTCCCACATCAGCACTTCGCCGGCCTTTGGCTGCACGTAGATAAAGCTGCGCTCCGGCTCGGGCGCATCGGCGCGGCGCGGCGGCGCCGCCATCATCAGCGGCAGGCGCGGGTCTTCTAGTTTCAGCGCCGAAGCCCCGGGCGGGGTCTCAACATAGTAGGTGCCGCTCAGCACCGAATGCGGGTGGATGTGCCCAGTGTGAACCCCGCCCGGCTCGAGCACATTGATCCAGATCGAATCCAGTTTCAGCCGCCTACCGCCGAGTTCCAGGTGCAGCTCGCGCGCGAACGCGGCGGCGTGCTTATCCAACACCGCTTTGAGCTGGTTTATCGTCGGATCGCGCTTCGGCAGATCATCGAGCGAAGCGTAGGAGGTGTAGCCACGATAGCCGTTCTCTTTGCTCCAGCGTTTGCCCGCTTCATCGTCCGCCGCGATCGAGCGGCACGACGCCAGCAGTTCGCGATTGTCCACGCCCTCGGCGGCGGCGCGGTAAAGCTTGGTGACGAAGAGCGTCGAGACATCAGCCATAAGCGCGCGCTTAATGCGTTTCCGCGCCGGCGCAAATGCTTTCGCTCAAACAAAAAGACGCTCCCGCCGGGAGGACGGGAGCGTCAGATGTGAGCGTGTCCGCGCGGGAGGCTTTGGACACGCTTGGGCAAACGGGGAGGACTTACTCAGCCGAGGCGGTTTGCAGCGCCGGGGTGATCGAAGCGATGGTCAGGTCGCCGCGGTTGCGGGCGACGTCGCAGCGTACGTTCTGCAGATTGCCGGCATTCCAGACGTCGAGGTCGACGCGGATCGTGGTGCCACGGACGCGGACTTGGTCGAGGCGCACCGTCCGTGTCTCAGCGCCGGCCTGGTCGGTCACGGCGGCGCGGCACAGGCGGATCGCCTCGGTACGGTCGGTCACGTCATCCGCGGCGGCGACGCCGGGCAATGCGACAGTGGCGAAAATCGCAGCAGACATAAGAAAATTCTTCATTTTACCCTCCGGGGAGATGAGGCCGCCGGCCAACTATGACGACCGGTCTATTATTGAATTATCACTAGACCGACCGTCATACAAGTGATATCTTTGTGTGATGGCAAAAACTTCATCTGCGCGCGAAGACATGCTCACTGCCGCGGTCGATCTGTTCGCCGCCCGGGGCTATGAGGGCGTCGGCATCGCTGAGCTTTTGACCAAGTCAGGCTCGCCGCGCGGCTCGCTCTATTTCCATTTTCCGGGCGGCAAAGAGCAAATCGGCGCGGAAGTCGTCGCGCGAGTCGGCGCCGAAGTGGCGGCGCGCTTTCGCGGCCTGCACGATAGCGGCGTCGATCTCGAAACCTTTATCGACCGCGTATTCAAAACCACAGCGAAGGAAAGCAAGGAGCGTAATTACACCGCTTCGTGCCCTATGGCGGCGATCGCCACCGGCTTTGGCAACGACAATCCAAAACTCGCCGCAGCTGTGCGCTCGGCCTTTGCATCCTGGGAATCTGAAATCCGCACCGCCGCCAAGGCGCGTGGCCTCAGCGACGCCAACGCTTCGGTGTTCGCCTCTGCCATGCTAGCGGCGATGGAAGGCGCGTTCGTTACGTCGAAAGCGCTTGAATCCTCTGACCCGCACAAGAACGCCGCCCGCGCCATAAAAGCGCTCGCCGCGGCAATGCTTCCGAACTAGTTTGGCCCGAACAGCATACTGCGCTTTCCGGCATCCAACGGATAACCAGATGGAAGATGAGAAAGGACCTTATCCGGCATGGATGAAGGTGCTCTTCGTCCTGTTGGTTCTGCTCACTCTTATCGTCGCGGCCGCAAAATTCCAAGGCATCTATATTCTGGAGTGGCTCGCCGCGCATTTGTCCGCCGCCATCCAGCTGCTTTTCGGCGCTAAATAACTAAGCGCGCTCGACCCGCGCCGCAAAACATCCGCGCCGCGCGTAGTGCGCGTGGATGTAGGCGACCTCAGAATTTGCAAAGAAGCGCTCAATCAGGGCGGCGGCATCGCTTCCCTCGCTGAGACCAGCTTCGACCATCATGTGCGCCGCGTTGAAGCCGCGTAGCGAAAGCGTGCGCCGGGCTAACGCCGGAGGCATTGAGCCGATGAACTCCGCCCGTTGTCGCGTTTCTCGCACGAAAATCGGCCCCTGCTGGTAATAGGGCGTAGCCGCCGGTTGATGCGTGTGATTCAACAATAAAACGGCCTCGCCGACCTCGGCGTCATCAAGCGAAATCCGGCACGGCGAAGAATTCGCCTTCTCAACTCGCACCCGCTCCACGCCTCGCGCCTTTAGCGCCGCATCTGATAGCGCATGCAGCGGCCCAAATTCGTCCGCCGCCAATCCCACAATCCGAAAGCTCATGTATGATCTCCTGGCTCATACCTTGCCGCCATGACGCCGCTTGCGCTGGCCACTTCCGGACCTTCTGCTAAGCCCTCCTCATGCGCCTCAATCAAATCACCGCCCCCGCTACCGATCTCGAAGCTTCGATCGCATTCTACGAATTGCTCGGCCTTCGCCTCATCGTGAAAAGTCCGCACTACGCGCGCTTCGAACTTCCGCACGGCGAGGCGACGTTCTCGCTGCACGTGGTCGAGGGCGAGGTCGCGCGCGAGAATGCGCCGCAACTTTATTTCGAATGCAGTGACGTCGACTTTGAAGTGCGCCGCCTCAAACTTGCCGGCGTAGCTGTCGAACGCGAAGCGCAGGCGCAGAGCTGGCTCTGGTACGAAGCCTGGCTGCGCGATCCGGCCGGAAACGCGATTTGCATCTTCAACGCCGGGGATAATCGCCGCTACCCGCCATGGCGCATCGATCCGCCGCCGCCGGCGAAAAACATGCACCTTGTCATCCGCGACGGCGCGTATTGGGCGGTCGTGAAAAACGATGGCGGCGCAGAAGCGTGGCGCGCGCTTCAAGATCGCTATCGCGACTACAAAGCTTCGCTCGGCCCGTTCGACCTATTCTCGCTCCTGGCCCTGCTCGAGGCCGATTGGCCCGATCTTTTCATCGCGCACCAAGAAAAGATCCGAAGCTTTGCCGCGGGCGTAGAACGGGAACTGGAAATCTAGGCTTGCCCTCGCTGCCAGGCTTCGATTGAAGGACGCCCATGGAACACTTGCTCGACGGATACCGGATCTACCGGGAAAAACGCTGGCCTGAACTCCGGGCTTTGCATCGCAGCCTCGCCCAGCGCGGCCAGGCGCCCAAAACGCTGGTGATCGCCTGTGCCGACAGCCGGGTTGATCCAGCCACGATTTTCAACGCCGATCCGGGCGAACTCTTCGTCGTCCGCAACGTCGCCAATCTAGCGCCGCCCTTCGAAGAAGCGCCCGGTTTCCACGGGGTCAGCGCCGCGATCGAGTTCGCGGTCACGCAACTCAAGGTCGACCACGTCCTGGTCATGGGTCACGCCCAGTGCGGCGGCGTTGCTGCGGCTTTGGATGATCGGCCACGCAACCCCTACTCCTTCCTCGATTCCTGGATCAGCCTCCTCGACACCGCAAAATCGAGGATCGAGCCCCACGCGCACGACGCCACCACCCAGCTCGAATACGAGTCCATCCGCGTGACACTGGAAAATCTTCGGACCTTCCCGTTCGTGGCCGAAGCCATCGAAAAGCGCGGCCTTAACCTTATCGGCGCGCGCTATGGGGTAGCGGACGGCGGCCTCGAACTGCTCAACACAGTTACCGGGCAATTCGAACCAGTTGTTTGACGCGAATTCACCCCATTTCTAGGCGATCCAAGTACCGCGGCGCCATGTTCCATGCTAAGCGCCACACCGGGACTTAGGCCGGGGACGCAGGAGACGTCATGGCGGACGTACTCATCGTTTGTGTCCGCGAGGACGAGCCGCAAGCAAAGGCGCTTGCGGAGATGTTTGAAGCTGCGGGCTTTTCGATAGGCGGCGCGCCGTCGAACGACGGGGCTTTGCGCTCGAGCGGCGCCGGCGTTGTCGTCTGGTCGCAAGCTTCGATCCGGTCGCGCCCATTTCTCGATGCCGCCCAGCGCGTCATCAACGCGAACAAGGCTATCGTCGCCAGCCTCATCGATCCGCCGCCGCCGTCGAGCATTGGCAATTCACCAGCGTTCGATCTCTCGCGCTGGAATGGCGATCCCAACGATCCTTCGCTCGATCCGCTGTTCTTCGCGGTCGACCGTATGGTGAATTCGGCCCGCGTTGGCGCAGCGCCTGCGCGTGACGAAGCCTACGACGCTCCGCCGCCGGTGCGCACGCCATCGCGCGCTGCGCCGCTGCAAGCGCCGCCGCCGCCCGCTTATCGCGCACCGCCTGCCGCTGCGCCGGCCGATCCGCTGGGCGCCGAGGCTGAGCACTGGCGTACGATCCGCGAAAGCCGCAACCCGGCTGACTTCATGGACTATCTCTCGCGCTACGGCGCACAGGGCGCGTTCGCCGAAGTCGCCGAACTGCGCTTGAAGCAACTCACCAGCGGTGATCAGCGCCCAGCGCCAGCGCCGCGTCCTGAGCCACGGCCTGAACCTCGCACCGAGGCGCGCGCACAAGCGCCGCGCCGAGAAGCTGCACCACCGCCGCAACGCCGGCCCGATCCGCCGCCCCGGCGCCCAGATCCGCCGCCGCGTCGCGCTGAAGCGCCGCCGCGCATGCCGCCGCCGGAGCGGCTCGATCGTGACTTGCGTGATCCGCCCCGCAACGAAGGCGGCGCTCTGCGCGCTTTTGTGCTCATTGCGCTTTTGGGAGGCGCGGCTTTGGCCGGCGGCCTCTATTTCGGCGGCGGGCTTGGACCCGGGCCAGAGCAGAGCAGCGAAATCGTCGAGCCGCCAACGCCGCTCGGCGCGCCGAGCGATACGCCGCTCCCAGAGGACGCGCTCGGCGGCGCCGAGGTATCGCCCGAACCAGCAGGCGCAGACCGGCAAACCCAGATCGCCGCACGCGAAGAACAGCGCGCGGCTGCGGCGCAGCAACAACGCGAGCGTGACCGCGAACGGCAACGCGAGTTGGAGCGCGAGCGCGCCGCGGCTACGCCGGCGCCGACCACTACCACCGCCGCGAACACGACGCCGCCACGCAGCGGCCCAGTGTCGCTGACCGGCCCCACGTCGGGCGGCGACACTCTATCCTCCCCCGGCCAAAGCGCCGTCCCGCTCGCGCCGCCAACGACAGCGCCGGCGACGACGCGGCCCGCAGCGACCACGCCGCGCGAAACCGAGCCATTGCGCGGGACTGCAGGCACCGTGACGTGGGCGCAGCGCCCCTCGGCGCGGCGCATTGCTGATCTCTATCCGCAGCGCGCCTTACGCGAAGGCGTCGGCGGACGCGTCACCATGGATTGCGTCGTGCAGCCCTCGTTGAACGTCGTGTGCAGCATCGCTTCGGAGTCGCCGGCCGGCGAAGGCTTTGGCCGCGCCGCGCTGAGCGCTTCGAGCTCTTATCGCGCGAGCCCAACCCTGTCCGATGGCTCAAGCGCCGTCGGTGCGCGATCGCGCATTTCGGTCAGCTTCCAGGCGCCGCAATAATTAGTGCGTCACTCTTAGCTGCTGAATAGCCCTGCCGATTTGCTGGAAAGCTTGGCGCAATTGCGTGCCGTTGTCAGCGTTGAAGAAGTGCGCCGGGCTTGAAGCGCAATCTTCGAGAACGTCTGCAGCCCCGGCAACGCCGCCAAGATCGAAGCCAACCGTATAGACGACGACGCCTCGAGCCTTCATGGCGTCACACATTGCTTCAGCCTGCGCAAAGCCATCGCCGTTCGGCGCGTTGCAATTGATCCGATCGCCGCTGCCCACGCCGCTCGCGTCGCGCGCAATGACGCCATTGCAATAGTGGGTGTTGAACTCACCGTCGGTCATCAGGATTGCGACCTTCAGGACCTCTTCTGGATCATAGGCCGCCGGGCGACCCTCGCCCGACCACAGATAGGCGAAGTTCGGCGAGAGCATGTACCAGCCCCAGGCAAAGCCAATCTGGCCGGCCGTGGTGCCCGCAGGCGAGGTGAGCGATGCGATGCGCGCATTGAGCGTCGCGCGGTTCGAGGTCAGCGGCATGATTTCCGCTGAACCGCAAGGATTGCCGCTGCTGGGATAATTGATGCCCACCGGCGTCGTGCTCGGCGCGACATCGGTATAGCGGTTCGGCCCAGTGCGCTCGGTAACGCAATTGTTCGTGGCTTGATAACGGCGCGCGGCGTTCGAAGCGGCATTTTGAAAGCGAAAATACTGGCAGCCGTATTGCGCACAGAACGAAGAGCCACCAGACGAGTATGTCCCGTAATTGGGCCCGTTCGAGCCGTTGAGCATATAAGTGTTCGACGTGAGTTCGGTGACCTGCCAGGTCGCGTTCGTACCGTTGTTAATCTGCGTCATGCCGTTGACGCCGGTGATGTAGACGTAATCGTCCGTCTCAAGCCCGTGCGAGTTCGCCGTCACGACGACTTCACAATTTGTCCGCAGGCATCGCGTGGCAGTGCCGCCAGAAGAATAATTGCTATAGCCCGAACCGTTGATGTTTCCGCCCGTCGCGTTCTTCAGCCTGAACGAGTTCGCGTTGACGACCTCGACCGTATAGGTGTTGTTGTTGAGCTGCGTCATTCCGTTGACGTTGCGGATGCGCACGCGATCGCCGTTGGAAAAGCCGTGGCCGTTGGCGGTGATCACCACCGGATTGGCGCGCGTTGCGCCGGAGATATTGCGCGCCGGGCTGCTCGACCAAGCGGCGCCGCTGATTGAGCGCGAGCCCGTGAGCGAGCCACGCACTTGCGAGGCGTTCGAGCCGACATTGACGCCGACGGCGAACGGCACAAGCGCGACCCGAGAATAGTACGGCTCCTGCTGATCGCTCACGACCAAGTTCACGAGATCCGTTGCGGCGGCCCGAAGATCGGAAATCTTGCTGCCGGCCATCGAGCCGGTGGTGTCGAGCACGACCGAAACTTCAAGATCGACGCCGCCCTGCTCAGCTTCGGACTGAACACGGATGTTCCAGTCCGAATTGTTGACCAGCGCCGCAAGCGTCATCGGCATCGGCAAGCTGGCTTCAACGCGGTGGCCGACATCGCCTAGGTCGATCACATTGAACGTAACCTGGTCGGTCGAGAGCGTGCCCATTTCTGCGTCGAAGTAAGCGCGCGCCGCGGCGGTTCGCTCGGCGAGCGTCAGGCCAAAGCTTCGTTCCGCCACGAGGGCCGCGCCATCGGCGGCGTTTTGCATCTGCATCTGAATGGTTTGGGCGCGGGTGAAATCGACGGTGAGGCCGATCAGACCGATCAGGACAGCGCCCATCAGCCCCCACATCATGGCGACGTTGCCGCGCCGATCGCGCAGAAATCCGCTCGCCTTAGTGAATGCCCGGGTAACCATTTTCCGCCTCAAAAACCGACCCTTAAGCGCATCAGCCTTACGAGAAGGCGCTTAATTTCCGATTGGAGAACCTGGTAAACGGGCCGATTTCGCTTGCCGACGGAACTTTTTTGCTATTATCGTGATATCACTTTGATGGCATTGGAGGGTAATGTCGTGGTTGCGAATGCGCTAAGTCACACCGAGGAACGCAAAGCCAATACGTCCAATGGCGGGCTGATGCTGCTCCTGACGCTCGTCAGCCTGGTGGTGGCGGGCTGGGCCTTAATCGAAGTCATCCGCTACGAGACCGGGTTCAGCGCGATGGTGCTGATCGTCTCGTCCATCGTCTTCACGTTGCTGATCTGCGGCTTCTACTCGCTGCAGCCCAACGAAGCGGCCGCGATCACACTGTTCGGTAACTATAAGGGCACCGACCGCACGCCCGGCCTCCGCTGGGTGCTCCCCTGGTACACGCGCAAAAAGATCAGCCTGCGGGTGCGCAACGTCACCGGCGAAAAGCTCAAGGTGAACGACAAGCGCGGCAACCCGATCGAGATCGCCGCCGTCGTCGTCTGGCGCGTCACCGATACGGCGCAGGCGTTGTTCGATGTCGATGAGTATCAGAGCTTCGTCGACATCCAGATCGAAACGGCCGTCCGCGAAATCGCTTCGCACTTTGCCTACGATCACGCCGCCGAAGGCGAGCCGACGCTGCGCGGCGATGCGGATCAAGTATCAGCGCTGTTGCGCGAAAAACTTCAGGACCGCACCTCCGTCGCCGGCGTCGTGGTTGATGAAACCAAGCTCAGCCACCTCGCCTATGCACCTGAAATCGCCGGTGCGATGCTGCGCCGCCAACAAGCGGAAGCGGTGCTCGCGGCCCGCCGGTTCATCGTGCAAGGCGCTGTCGAGATGGTGCAGCATGCGCTGGAGCAGCTGAGCGAACGCGACATCGTCACGCTCGACGACGAACGCCGCGCAGCGATGGTGTCGAACCTGCTGGTCGTGCTCTGCGGCGACCGAGACGCGCAGCCCGTCGTGAACACCGGCTCGCTCTACACGTAGCGGCCGATGCCGAGCGATCGCAAAGCCTTCGCGCTGCGCCTCGATCCAGCGCTCCACGACGCCATCGCACGATTGGCGAATGCGGAATTGCGCAGCGTGAACGCGGAAATCGAGTTCTTGCTGCGCGAAGCGCTGAAGGCGCGCGGCGTGAAGATCGAGGCGAAGGGCAAAGACGAGGACAACAAGAACGGGGGTGAGTGATGTCTGCGACGGTGAAATCGGCAATCTTCCTGGTCATCGCGTACGCGGTAACTTGGGGCATCGTGTACTCAGGCTGGAACGCGGGCCTCCATGAAGGCAATCCGCAGATCGCGGTCGCTGTGCTAGCGGCGTCGATGATCGGACCGACAGTCGCGGCGCTGATCTGCATGATCGCGTTCGAGAAGGGAAACCGGATCAAATCGCTCGGCCTGCATGCTCGATTTAATTGGTGGTGGCTGGTCGCGTGGGTGACGCCAATCGCGCTCGCCGCGGGCTCCGTCGGCCTCACGATCCTTCTCTCAGACCGCACCTTCGTAGACATTGGCGCATCTTCCGCCGCCGCAGCTGAAGCTCAAGGCGTCGACATCTCGCAGGTGCCGCCATTCTTCCTGAGCACCACCTACATCTTGCTCGCCAGCATCTTCATCGGCGCGGTCATCAACACCTTCGTCCTGACTTTCAGCGAAGAGCTCGGCTGGCGCGGATACCTGCACTATCTGTGGCGGCCGGCCGGCTTTTGGCGCGCCTCACTCGGCACGGGCGTGTTCTGGGGCTTCTGGCACGCGCCGATGATCTACCTCTTCGGCCACAACTATCCGGATGATCGCCTGCTCGGCGTCGGCCTGTTCGTGATCTTCTGCATGATGCTGTCGCCGATCATGACCCTGATCCGCGACCGCTCCGGCACGGTGTGGGCCGCGGGGCTATTCCACGGCACGTTTAACGCCGTTGGCGGGCTTACTCTCGCCGCGCTGTCAGCCCCCACCTTTCCGTGGAATGGCATCGTCGGCATCGGCGGCTTCGCGGCGCTGGCGATTGGGGTTGTTGCCACCGCACTTATCGTCGGCTTCAAGCGCGCGCCAACGCCCTAAGAGCTTTCAGGGCCATACTGGTTGGACCAAGGCTCGCCTTTGCGCGTGAGCAACAACGCAGCCGCGAGACCGTAGCAGATCACGGACGCGAGGACCCACTGCCACAAGCTGGTCATGCTGTACCAACCTTGAGCGGGCGGACCCTCTAGCACCACCCACGCCAACGCGAGCATCAACGGCGCGCCGGCCCACACAGCGCCAACGCCGAGATCGTGGAGCCGGTTCGCGACGAGACAGAACGCGCACCAGAAGAGCGCCATCCAGCCAAGCGCGGCAACCATCAACCTGTGCTCCTGCTCAAATCCGAGCAGAGCGCCAAGCACGAAGGGCGCGGCGAACCAAACGCTCGCGCCCAGGAACCAAAGTTGGATGCAGTACATGAAGAGATGCTGGCCGATGCGCTCTTCGGGCCATGTCATCACTTGGAAGAGACGCGCGGAGTCCGGTGGCTCCTTCAACACAACGGGCGAAAACGGATTGGTGCGTTTCGGTTGGGGCGGCTGAACAGCTGGCGCTTTCGGCGGTGGCGAAGGCGCGGCGGCCATTGAGCCATCCGCTTGCCGCTTGCGTGCGGTGAAGACCGTCAATCCCGCATAGACCGCACACGCGAGAAACGACGGTCCCATCGCAGATCGCATCAGCGCAACCGAGAAACCCGTCGCGTCCGCGTGCGAGCCTACCAACGCACCGAACACGACCAGCCCTACGACTGCAGGCATCAGCAAACCGCCGACGAGGAAAACCGCGAGCCGCGGCCATTTCGACTGCACCGCAACGTACTCAAGAATGGCGAGCCCAGCCGCCAAGCTGGCCGCGTAGCCGGGCAGAACAAAGATCGCGTAGATGAAGATCCAGCCTGCGGCGAGCGTGTCCGGCCCCGCCTGCGCGAGCACCGACGCCAACCACGCGGTCACGCCAACGATGACCGCAATGACCCCTGGGACAGCACGACCCATCGGATTGAAACTCCCAACCCGTTGTCTTTGCCACAGGACGCCTTGCCTTCACGTTAGCCGGCATGGTTTGCAGGCGTTAGGCTTGCTGGAAGGCCCCCTTGCCGCTAAGCACGCGCGATCCCCCGGATGGATCGATTCTTGGCCGCACAACGCGGGCGGAGACGCATGCCAAAACGTACAGATATCAACTCGATCCTGATCATTGGGGCCGGGCCGATCATTATCGGCCAGGCTTGTGAGTTCGACTATTCGGGCGTGCAGGCGGTGAAGGCGCTGAAGGCCGAGGGCTATCGCGTCATCCTCGTGAATTCGAACCCGGCGACGATCATGACCGATCCGAACCTGGCAGACGCCACCTACATCGAGCCGATCACGCCGGAGATGGTCGAGAAGATCATCGAGGTAGAAAAGCCGGACGCGCTGCTGCCGACGATGGGCGGGCAAACCGCACTGAACTGCGCGCTGACATTGGAGCGCACCGGGGTGCTGAAGAAGCACGGCGTCGAGATGATCGGCGCCAATGCCGACGTCATCGAGAAGGCCGAGCACCGCCAGAAATTCCGCGACGCGATGGACAAGATCGGGCTTGAAAGCCCACGCTCGCGCCTGTGCAACACGATGGAAGAAGCGCTAAGCGCTCTCGAATACGTGCAGCTCCCCTCGATCATTCGGCCATCGCTAACGCTCGGCGGCTTGGGCGGCGGCGTCGCTTACAACGTCGAAGAGTTCAAAGAGATCGTTGAGCGCGGCTTGGCCGCCTCGCCCATCACCGAAATTCTGGTCGAAGAAAGCATCATCGGCTGGAAAGAGTACGAGATGGAGGTCGTTCGCGACAAGGCGGACAATTGCATCATCATCTGCTCGATCGAGAACATCGATCCGATGGGCGTCCACACCGGTGATTCCATCACCGTCGCGCCAGCGCTGACACTGACCGACCGCGAATATCAGATCATGCGCAATGCGAGCATCGCCGTGCTGCGCGAAATCGGCGTCGAGACCGGCGGCTCGAATGTCCAGTTCGCGGTCAATCCGCAAACTGGACGCCTTGTTGTTATCGAGATGAACCCGCGCGTGTCGCGGAGTTCGGCGCTGGCCTCGAAGGCGACCGGCTTTCCGATCGCCAAGGTCGCGGCCAAGTGCGCTGTCGGCTACACCCTTGACGAGATCGCCAACGACATCACCGGCGGCGCCATGCCGGCGAGTTTCGAGCCGACGATCGATTACGTCGTCACCAAAATTCCGCGCTTCGCGTTCGAGCGCTTCGCCGGCGCCGACACTACGCTCACCACCTCGATGAAGAGCGTCGGTGAGGCGATGGCGATTGGGCGGACGTTCAAGGAATCGCTGCAGAAGGCGCTGCGCTCGCTCGATACGGGCCTGATGGGCCTCGACGAAATTCAAATCGAAGGCGCCCAGGACGAAGACCAGGGCCGCGCCGCGGTGCGTGCGCGTTTGGTGACGCCGAAAGCCGATCGCCTGCTTGTCGTCGCCGAAGCTTTGCGCCGCGGACTCACGGTCGAAGAGATTTGTGCGGCCTCGCATTACGACCCGTGGTTCGTGCGCCAAATCGCGGAAATCATCGAAACCGAAGGCGAAGTGCGCGCCAACGGCTTGCCGAAAGACGCCGTCGCCTTCCGTGCGCTGAAGGCGGACGGCTTTTCCGACGCGCGTTTGGGCAAACTGACCGGCCAGCGCGAACGCGATGTGCGCGCCGCGCGCCGCAAGCTGGGCGTGCGCCCGCAATACAAGCGCATCGACAGCTGCGCCGCCGAATTCCGCGCGACGACGCCGTACATGTATTCGACCTATGAGTTTCCCGCGTACGGCGGCGAAGCCGAGTGCGAGTCCGAACCGTCGGATCGCAAGAAGATCATCATTCTCGGCGGCGGCCCGAACCGCATCGGCCAAGGCATCGAGTTCGATTATTGCTGCTGCCACGCCGCGTTCGCATGCGCCGACCTCGGCGTTGAATCGATCATGGTCAATTGCAACCCGGAAACGGTGAGCACCGACTACGACACCTCGGACCGCCTCTATTTCGAACCGCTCACGACAGAAGACGTGCTCGAAATCGTCGAAACCGAAAAAGCGCGCGGCGAGGTTCTCGGCCTCATCGTGCAGTTCGGTGGGCAGACGCCGTTGAAGCTGGCGCAACCCCTCGCTGACGAAGGCGCGCCGATCCTGGGCACCAGCGTCGATGCCATCGATCTCGCGGAAGACCGCGATCGCTTCCAGGCGCTGCTGCGCAAAATCGGCCTGAAGCAGCCGGAAAACACCATCGCCGGCTCGATCGACACCGCGCGCGCAGCGGCCGGCCGCATCGGCTACCCGGTGATGCTGCGCCCGAGCTACGTGCTCGGCGGCCTCGCAATGCGTATCGTGCACACGGAAGAAGAACTGACTGATTACGTCAACCAAATCTCCCGCGCTCTCGGTGGGCCCAGCGAACTTGTCGTTTCCGACAAGCGCCCGCTGCTGGTGGACCGCTATTTGCGCGACGCTATCGAAGTGGACGTCGATGCGATCTGCGATGGCGAAGACGTGTTCGTCGCCGGCGTGATGGAGCACATCGAGGAAGCTGGCGTGCACTCAGGCGATAGCGCCTGCGCACTGCCGCCCTACTCGCTCTCAAAAGAAATCGTCGCCGAGATCGAGGCGCAAACCGCAAAACTCGCGCTCGCGCTCGATGTGCGCGGGCTCATCAACATCCAGTTCGCGGTGAAGGATGGAGACATCTACATCCTCGAAGCCAATCCGCGCGCCTCGCGCACAGCGCCCTTCGTAGCCAAAGCCATCAACCGTCCGATCGCGGCGGCGGCGGCGAAAGTCATGGCCGGCGTAAAGCTGAAAGAGCTGAAGCTCGACCGGCCGTCGAAGAACCATGTCGCCGTGAAGGAAGCAGTGTTTCCGTTCGCGCGCTTCCCCGGCGTCGATCCGGTTCTCGGCCCGGAGATGCGCTCTACCGGCGAAGTCATGGGGCTCGACCAGGATTTCGCGGCTGCCTTCGCCAAGAGCCAGATCGCGTCCGGCATCAACCTGCCCACCGAAGGCTGCTGCTTCATCTCGGTGAAGGATCTCGACAAGGCAGGCCTCGTGCCGGTCGCACGCGACCTGATCGCCGAGGGCTTCAAGATCATGGCGACTGGCGGGACCGCCGATTACCTGATCGCTCAAGGCATCGAGGTGCTGCGTGTGAACAAGGTGGCCGAGGGCCGACCGCACGTCGTAGACGCCATGAAGAACGGCGAGGTTCAGCTAGTCTTCAACACCACCGAGGGCGCCCAGTCCTATCGCGACTCTTATTCAATCCGCCGCACGGCGCTAACCCAGAATATCCCTTATTATACGACGGTTTCCGGCGCTCGGGCCTCAATCCAGGCCATTCGGCGGCTGAAATCGGGGGCGCCCCTAGGCGTAAGGGCCCTTCAGGCCTATGCTTGACGTTGGGCCGGGCCGGATACAACTTTCTCTTTCCTAGACGGACTTACACACACACTCATGGAAAAAATTCCAATGACCGCCGAGGGTTATCAAGCCCTCGACGCAGAACTGAAGCGTCTCAAGACGGAAGAGCGCCCCGCCGTGATCGCCGCGATCGCGGAAGCGCGCGCGCACGGCGACCTTTCCGAGAACGCCGAGTATCACGCCGCCAAGGATCGCCAGTCCTTCATCGAGGGCCGCGTGGCCGAACTCGAGGACAAGATTGCGCGCGCCCAGATCATCGACATTTCCAAGCTCTCGGGAAAACAGGTGAAGTTCGGCGCAACCGTGAACCTGCTCGACGAAGATTCCGGTGATAAATCAAAGTACAAGATCGTCGGCGAGGACGAGTCCGACGTGAAGGCCGGCAAGATTTCGATCACCTCCCCGATCGCGCGCGCGTTGATCGGCAAGGAAGAAGGCGACGTCGTCGAGGTCATGGCCCCGGGCGGGCCGAAGTCCTACGAGATCGTCAAAGTGAAGTACCTCTGACGCTGAGGCGAAGGCGGGGCTGGAAGTGAAAAACGTCGGCTATCAGCCCGCCGAGCCGATCCGGACTTGGGTCGTTACCGATGGCCGCGCCGGCATTGAGAACCAAGCGCTCGGTCTCGCGGAAGCCATCCAGCGCCGCGCTCCAATCAGGCTCACGACAAAGCGCGTGCAATTGCGCACGCCATTTTCATGGGCGCCGCCGGGCTTTGTGCCCGCGCCGCGGCTGGCGCTCAGCATTGGCTCGGACGCCATGGAGCCGCCCTGGCCTGATCTCTTCATTGGCTGCGGCCGCGCCTCCGTGCCGTTTGCGATGGGCGTCAGAGCTTGGTCCGAGGGCCGGACGTTCGTGGTGCAGCTGCAAGACCCACGCGTGAACCCGCGCGAGTTCGACGTCGTCATCCCGCCCATTCACGACAAACTCGAGGGGCCGAACGTGTTGCCGATCGTCGGCGCATGTCATCGCGTGACGCCCGAACGGCTCGATCAAGAACTGATCGATTTTTCGCCGGGGCTGGAGGATTTATCGGCGCCACGCTTTGCTGTGCTGATCGGCGGCAAGTCGAAGCGGCAAAACATCTCCGCCAAACGCGCGCGCGAAATCGCGGACGCGCTGGTCACGGTGCAGCGCGCCACCGGCGGCTCGCTGATGGTGACGCTCTCGCGCCGCACCGGCGATGCCGCGCGGCTGCAGTTTCGCACGTGGCTGGCGCCGCACTGCGCGGTGTTTTACGAGGGCGACGGGCCAAACCCCTACTTCCCGATGCTCGGCGCCGCTGACCACATCTTCGTCACCGCCGACAGCGTCAACATGGCGACGGAAGGCGCCGCAACTGGCAAACCCATTCACGTGCTCGCGGTAGATGGTTCGGCGGGCAAGCTCGACGCATTCCATCGCAGCCTCGCCAAGCGCGGCTGCTCGCGCCCCTTCAACGGCACGCTCGAAAGCTGGACTTACCCGCCGCTTTTGGAGACCGACCGCGCGGCGGCCGCGGTGCTGACGGCATGGTCAGCGCGGGTCGCGTAGCTGCGTTACCGGTTTGCGTAATCCGCGCTCGTACCACCCACGGCTCGCGTTCACGCCATAGACAACACTGAGCATCACCGGCACTTCGATCAGAACGCCAACGACCGTGGCCAACGCTGCGCCGGAGTTCAAACCGAAAAGGCTGATCGCCGCCGCTACCGCTAACTCGAAGAAGTTGCTGGCGCCGATCAAGGCTGAAGGGCCGGCGACATTTTGCGCTTCGCCGCTCCATCGGTTCAGAACATATGCGAGGCCAGCGTTGAAATAGACTTGGATCAGGATCGGCACCGCCAGCAGCGCAATCACCAGCGGTTGCGCAATGATCTGCTCACCCTGAAAGCCGAACAGCAGCACCAAAGTCGCCAGCAGTGCGACGAGCGAGAGCGGCTGCAACACCTGCGACAAGCTCTGGAGCCCCCTTTCCCCTGAGCGCGCCAACACGGCGCGGCGGATGATCTGTGCGACCATCACCGGCACGATGATGTAGAGCCCGACCGAGAGCAGCAGCGTTTCCCACGGCACGATGATGGCCGAAAGGCCCAGCAGCAAGCCAACAATCGGCGCGAACGCGATGACCATGATCGCATCGTTCAGCGCCACTTGGCTCAGCGTGAAATGCGGCTCGCCTTTGGTGAGATTGCTCCACACGAACACCATCGCGGTGCACGGCGCAGCGGCGAGAATGATCAAGCCGGCGATGTACGAATTAATCTGATCCGCCGGCAAATAAGCGCGAAACAGCCAGCCGATGAAAAGCCACGCCAGCAGCGCCATAGAGAACGGCTTCACCGCCCAGTTCACGAACAACGTGACCCCGATGCCGCGCCAATGCTTGCCTACTTCTCCCAACGCGGCGAAGTCGATCTTCACCAGCATAGGAATGATCATCAGCCAGATCAGGCCGGCGACGGGCAGATTAACTTGTGCAATCTCCATGGCCGCGATGCCCGCGAACAGGTCCGGCACTGCAAAGCCAAGCGCGATGCCAGCGGCCATGCACAGCGCCACCCATAGGGTGAGGTAGCGTTCAAACAGGGACATGCGTTCAGCTCTCGGGAGTCTGGCCGATATCGTTCAGCTTGGTCTGCAACGATAGGCGATCGAGGCTCGCAAACGGCAACGCGGTGAAAACGCCGATGCGATTGTTGAGGCGCGCATACGCTTCGATGAAGGCCTTGCCGATCTCGACATCGCTGCCCTCGACGGCAGCGGGATCGGGAATGCCCCAATGCGCCGTCATCGGTTGGCCCGGCCAGATCGGGCAGACTTCGCCAGCGGCATTGTCGCAAACGGTGAACACGAAATCGAGCTGCGGTGCACCCGCTTGCGCGAACTCATCCCAACTCTTCGAGCGGAAGTCGCCAATCTTGTAGTTGAAACTCTCAAGCAGACGCAGCGCATGCGGATTGACTTCGCCTTTCGGCTGCGAGCCCGCCGAGTACGCGACGAACCTGCCGGCGCCGAGACGATTGAGAATCGCTTCCGCGAGGATCGAACGGGCTGAATTGCCCGTGCAAAGGAAAAGGACGTTGTACGGGCGGTGCGTGGCGGCGCTCATCACGCGTCCGCCATGTTGCTTGGTTCGCAGCACGGCGCGGGCTTTGTCGCAGCGTGCGATTCAGGCGCGGCGCCGTCGATGCCGCCGCCATAGTTTATGCTCTCACCGGTGGTGAGGAATGTTTCCCAACTGACGCCTTGTGGATCGACAATCCAGGTCTTTTCCGACTTGGCGTAGCAGCAGGTCGTTTTGCCTTCTTCGAGCGTGGGCGCATCGGCTTGTTTGAGACGCGCATAAACTTCACCGAGTTCAGCTTCGTTCTCGACCTGAATCCCAAGGTGGCTGACGCCGGCAGCGCTCGGGCGCGACGAGATCGCGAAGTTCACGCGCGGATCTTCGAGCATCCATTTAGCATAGTCGTTCTTCTTCACGGTAGGCTCGCTGGCGAAGAGCGTCGAATAGAACCGAACCGATTGATCAAGATCGGCAACGCCGACATGCACATGCAAACGCTTCATGACGCTTTCCTTTTGCGCGGCGCCGCGGCTGGTGCGCACGAGGCGCCGCCGCAGCAATTTTCGGTGAGGAAGCCAACGAGGCCGTTCATCGCGGCGAAGTCGGCGGAATAAATGAGCGAACGGCTCTCGCGCCGCTGCGTGATGAGGCCGGCGCGCGTGAGGTGCGCGAGGTGAAACGAGAGCGACGACGCCGGCAGATCGAGCGCTGCCGCGATATCGCCCGCCGCCTTCCCGTCCGGGCCGGCCTGCACCAACAGCCGAAACACCGCCAAGCGATGCTCTTGCGCCAAGGCGCCAAGCGCCGCGATTGCCTCTTCGTTTTTCATTTCTATATTTCCAGTATCATCGAAATATAGATGACGCAAGAGCCGCCTTGGCCCGCTTTAAATTTTCAGACGATCAGCTGCTTCAGCACCTTGAGCAGTTCGGCGTCGGCGATCGGCTTAGTGAGGATCGGCGCGGCCTGGAGTTCCGGCGGCAGGTTCTTGATGCTGTCGTAGCCGGTGCAGAAGGCGACCGGCACGCCCTGACCGGCCAGCGAGGCCGCCAGTTCGGTGCTGGAAACGCCAGCTAGGTTGGAATCGAGCAGCGCCGCATCAGGCTTGCGGCCAGCGCACAGGCTTTGCGCCTCGGCGACCGTTGCGGCAGGGCCCAGGACGTCATAGCCCATGTCCTGCAACCGCTCGCCCAGCTCCATGGCGATCAGCGCGTCGTCCTCGACGACCAAAATGCTATAGCGATCTGACACTTCCAGCCCCGACCTCACTCTGTCCCGGGCGGCAACATAGGGAGATCGTGTTCCCACGCAATTACATAAGATGCTGTATTCGCAGTGATCGCTGTCGGACTTTAAGCGGTGCGGCGCCGCCGCCATATTGGCGGGACGCGAATCCCTGCAAGGCGAATAAATGACCGAAAAACCCGCGCGCCACGCCCCTATCGTCATCATCGGATCGGGGCCCGCCGGCTACACTGCGGCCATTTACGCCGCCCGCGCCCTGCGCAAGCCAACGCTCATCGCGGGCCTGCAGCCCGGCGGCCAGCTCACCATCACCACCGACGTCGAAAACTACCCAGGCTTTGCCGACGCCATCCAGGGTCCGTGGCTGATGGAGCAGATGCGCGCGCAGGCGATTCATGTCGGCACGCAGATGGTCGAAGACATCATCGTGAAGGCCGAATTGGATCAGCGCCCGTTCAAGCTGACGGGCGACAGCGGCCAAGTCTATCTGGCCGACGCGGTGATCATCGCCACCGGCGCCCAGGCCAAATGGCTAGGCCTTGAAAGCGAACACAAATTCCAGGGCTTTGGTGTCTCAGCCTGCGCCACATGCGACGGCTTCTTCTATCGGGGCAAGGAAGTCGCCGTGATCGGCGGCGGCAATAGCGCGGTCGAAGAAGCGCTCTATCTCGCCCACCTCGCCAGCAAGGTGACATTGATCCACCGCCGTGACTCGCTCCGGGCCGAGAAGGTGTTGCAGGAGCGCCTCTTCAACCACCCGAGCATCGAGGTGGTTTGGGATACGGCTGTCGAGGAGATCGAAGGCACGGAAGACCCCAAGGGCGTCACCGGCATTGTGCTCAAGAACCTGAAAACCGGCGCTCGCGAAGAGCGCAAGCTCGACGGCGTCTTCGTCGCCATCGGCCACGCTCCGGCGACGGAGCTGTTCAAAGGCCAGGTGACGATGCGGGACAACGGCTACATCGCCGTCAAACCGGGCACGACCGAAACGAATATCCCCGGCGTCTTCGCCGCCGGCGACGTCGCCGACGATGTCTACCGCCAAGCCGTTACGGCGGCGGGTCTGGGCTGCATGGCGGCGCTGGAGGCCGAACGCTACCTCGCCGCGCTCGAACTCGACCGTGCGCGTGGGGCGAAGGCCGACGCGGCCGCCTGATTTCGGCGAAACGCCAACGGAAACGCCCTGCAATTGGCGATACGTGAGCGGCGCGGGCCGGCGACTGGCGCACGAAGCCCGTAAACTCACGTAGTTCGGCTGGCTCGGGCCGGCGGCTCATGGCGATCTCGGGTCAACGGCGCTTCTGCCGGACCCGGAGAAACCTCATGTATCGCAGCATCATCGCCGCCCTCGTCCTCGCCACCGCCGTCGTTCCGACCGCCCGCGCCCAGGACGCCAGCGGCGCCCTCACCGTCCAGCTCTCGGGCCTTGAGCCCCAAGGCGCTGTGATGATCCAGATCTTCGCCAGCGAAACTGCCTACGCCGCCGGTCAGGCTGCCAGCGCACAGCGCGTCGTGGTCGATGGCGCAACGGAGGAAGCGCGCTTCGAAGGACTGGCCCCCGGCCAGTACGCCGTGCGCCTCTTTCACGACGTAAATGGCGACGGCCGTTTCAACACCAATCCGTTCGGCATCCCCACTGAACCGTTCGCCTTCTCGAACAACGCGCGCGGCACCTTCGGCCCCGCCTCCTGGTCGCAAGCCGCGTTCGCGTTGAACGCTGGCGAGAACACGCAAGCCATCGCTGTCGGTGGCGGCCAATGATCGCCCGCCGCGAACTCCTCGCCGGCGCCGCCGCTGTCGGCGCGCTGGCGGCGGCGCCTGCCGCTTTTGCCAGCGAGAGCCCCTGGGGTCTCGGCGTCGAGAACGCACCGGTCGATGGCTACGCGCCGGCCGCTATGCGCCGCGTTCATGGCCGGGCGCCCAGCGGGCTGGAAGGCTCGCTCTATCGCAACGGCCCGGGCTGGTTTCGTTATGGCTCGTCATCCACCGGCCACTGGTTCGATGGCGACGGCTTCATCCAACGCTTCGCCATTGCCGACGGCCAAGCGCGCCACAGCGGCAAGTTTGCCGACACGCTGAAGCGTCGCATCGAGCAGCAACGCCAGGAGATTGTGTTTCCTGGGTTCGGCACACGCGGCGTGCGCGGCGCGCCGGTGCAATCGCCGGACGACATCAACGCCGCCAACACCTCGGTGATGATCGCCGGCGGCGAGCTTTGGGCGCTATGGGAAGGCGGATCGCCGACGCGCATGAACCCGGAGACGCTCGACACGATCGGCATCCGCCCGTTCCGCGAAGACCTCGCCGCGATGCCGTTCACCGCGCACCCCAAAGTCGAGCCGAACGGACGCATCTGGAATATCGGCGCCTACGGCCAGCGCGTGATCATCTGGCGGTTGGCCGCCAATGGCGTGCTCGAAGACGCGCAAGTGATCGATGTCGGCTCGCGCTCCTATCTCCACGATTGGGCGGTGACCGAGCGCCATCTCATCATCCCGTTGCAGCCTTGGGTGCATGACCGGATGACGGCGCCAATGGTCGATGGCTACACGTGGCATGGCGATCAGCCGTTCCGCATCCTGGTGCTCGATAAAAACGATTATTCGAACCGCCGCACCTACGAACTGCCAGCGATGTTCTACTTCCACACCGGCGACGCGTGGGAAGACAGCGACGGCACGATCCGCTTCGATCTTTGCGCCTCGCCGAACGCGCATTTCGTCACCGAACAAGCACGCACGATGCTGCAACAAGACAGCGGCGAAACGCCGTCGGCCGAATTGGCGCTCGCCGTGCTGCATCCAGACGGCCGCGCTGAACTACAACGCAGCGGTATCCACGGCGAATTCCCGCAAACCGATCGCCGCCGTCAGGGCCTTGCGCGTGATCTCGTCGTCATCGCCAATGACCGCGAAGTTTCGACGCTCGGCCTGATGAACTGGCGCACGGGCGCGAGCGACAGCTACAGCTTTGGCGCAGGGCAAATGGTGCAAGAGCATCTGTTCGTGCCGAAGCCGGGCGCAAGCGGCGAACGCGAGTCCTGGCTCGTCGGTGTGACGCTCAACGAGCGCGAACGCGCGACAGAAGTGCACGTGTTCGACGCCGCCAGCATCAGCGATGGCCCTGTTGTCATTTGGCGCAGCCGCTACGCCGCACCGCTCGGCTTTCACGGCACGTGGCGCGGCGCATAAGCGAACGCAGGCGCGCGCCTATCCGGGGCGCACGCAAGCGACGGAACCCAGCGATAACGATCATCGCTGGGTTCCGTGTCAGCTAGTTCTGAATCGCCGGGATAATCACGCCGCCGACAAACTGATCTCGCCAGCGGCTCCAGATCCCGCCTTGCATGTAGTTTGCGCCGGTGAAAACCACGACGAGATCGTATTCCGGCACGACAATCAGAAACTGCCCGCCATTGCCGTTGGCCTCGTACTCCTCCACCACGCGATCACCAACGCGCACGCCGTAGCGATGCCACGCATAGCCATCGACGCCAGGTGAGTAGAAGTTTTCGAACTCCTCCTGCGTCAATCCCGTTGTCGCTGGTGAAATCTCGATCCGCGGCGACGTTGAGCGCTCGACCCATTCGCGGCTGACGATCCGGCGCCCACGCCAAACGCCGCCGTCTAGATACATCTGCCCGACCTTGAGGAGGTCACGCGGACGAAGAAACGCGCCGCCGCCGAGATAGCCTTCGCCGTTCGGCATCACATTCCAATAATACGGCGCGAACTGCAGCGGCTGCGCGATAGTGCGATTGAACAATTCCGGCAGTGACTCTCCGGTCGCAGCACTAAGCGCGCCGCCAACGAGATTGAGATTGGCCGAGCAATAGGCGTAGCGTTCGCCGGGTTCATGCGCCTGCGGCAGATTGAGCGTGTATTGCCAGAAATTCGGGTTGTCTTGGTCCCACAACCGCCCCTCGTTCCCGGGCGAGTTCTCATCATTGTCGTTGCACGCCAGGCCAGCCGTGTGCGTCAACAAGTGCGCCATGGTTATGCGCTGCTTGCGCGGATCGGCGTGCTCGAACGGGCCAAGGTTCGCCATCAGCTCATACACCGGCGTTTCTGGCGTGATCGGCGCACCGCTTTCCATCGCCGCACCAAGCATGATCGACGCGAATGTCTTGCCGGCTGAGCGAATGTCATGCGGCGTCTCGCGCGTGTAGCCGTGAAAATACTCCTCCAGCACCAGCCGCCCGCGATGCGCAACCAGAACCGAATGAATGAGATTGGGACGCCGCGCGGACGGATCACCGTCGATGATGGATTGTACGAACTGCGCCAGCGCTGCTTCATCAATGTCAACGCTCCGCGCGCGCGCCGTTCGCCAGCCATCGTTGAGCTGCTCTGGGCGCCGGTAAACGTAGGCCGCTTCATTCTGCGGACGCGGCGAGAACAGCGCCGCATGTTCCGGCCCGGCGCGGCGCAGATCGAGATCACTGCCGATGTCGGGCCAAAAAATGCGGATGCCATCGGGTGAGCGCAGACGCGTTGCGGTGTGGCGTACTTCTTGGCCATCGTCGAAGCGCGCGACGAAGTTTACCGCATCGCCCTCCTCGCTGACGCGAAACTGAGAAGCGCCGCCGCGCGAATTGATCTCGTGATTGCGGAAGGCGCCAATAAGATTGCCTTCGGCGTCGCGGAAAACGCGCAGATAGAGGGTGAAGCGGCCATTGAGCGGTTGCACATCACCGCGCCACGTATCGCGCCCATTGCGGGCGAGCGTTAGCGGATGCGCGAAAGATTGGGAGGTGGCGGTCGGGTCGTCGCGCTCTTCGGTACGGCCAGAAGGCTGAATCCAGACGCCGTTTAGCGCACCATTGCGCGCCACGGCGCCGCGGAAAGCGCCATGAATGCCGAAATCGAGGCGGACTGCGCCGTTTTCGCTGCGCGCCCCTGATCGCGCACCGGAAATCTCGCCGCGCCACGCATCGCCATCGCGGCTGATGGTGAGTTCGCCGTGTAGACGCGGCGCGAACGTGCGTTCCATCACCCACAAGCCTTCAAGCTCCGACGGTGTGCTCTGCGCAGCCGCCGGCTGGGCCATCAGCGCAATGCCGAGGCCAATCGCCTTGATCCAGTTCACTTTACGTCCCCTTTTGCGCCGCGCGCGCTTTCAACCACACCACAATTGTTTCGCGCCCGCTTTGCATGTTGCGCTTCAAAGCCGCGCACGCGCCGTCAAGATCGCCCGCCTTAAGTGCGGCCAGGATGCGATCATGATCTTCAATCGCGGTCGCGACGCTGGCTTGCTCACGCATCAACGCCAACTCATACCGGCGTGTGCGAACGATGAAGCTCTGGATCAAATCTATGAGCACCTTGTTCGGGCACTCAGCGATCAATGCCATGTGCCACGCGTCATCGATCTCGATTGCGCGCACACCTTTGGCGTTGCGCAGGTCGGCATTCAGCTTCTCAAGCCGCGCCAAACGCTTCGCGGGAGGAATACCAGAAAGGCGCAACGCTTCAGGATCGAGCAGCGGGCGGATGTCGTAGATCTGTTCGAATTCTTCGAGCGAAAGCGGGCGCACGAAATAGCCAAGCCGCGGCCGCGCGACGAGTGCGCCTTCCGCGACCAACCCGCTCAGAGCCTCACGGAGAGGCGTGCGGCTGACCCCAAGCTGCGCGGCCAGATGCACCTCGTTGACGCGATCGCCTGCCGCCAGCCGCCCATCGACAATCATCGCGCGCACAGCATCCGCCGCCGCCTCGCTGATATTGCCTCTTTTGGTCTCTTCCAATTGCATACTGTATACAGTTAGACCGAAAATCATACCCTGACAAGGGGTTGGTGGGCTATGCGCGGCGCGGCTCGACCGGGGGGGCGGTCGGATTTTCGGGCTCGGGCTCCGGATCGGGGCGCAGCAAATCATCGGCCGCGTCGTTCACACTTGGCGCCGGCGCCGTCGGCGGCGCGTGCACGGCAGGACGCATGTTGAGCGCTTCCAGCGCATCATCGCCTTCCGCGCCGAAGAAGGCGCGCACGCGGATATCGCGTTGCGGGTACGGGATCTCGATGCCGGCGCCGCGCAATGCATCGTCGATCGCCCACGTGTAAGCCGCGTTCATCGCCTTCGGCCGCTTCACTGCCTCCAGCGTCGGCCACACGATGAGTTCGAACTTCAGAGCACTGTCACCATAGCCAACGAGCCAGACTTGCGTTCGGTGCTGATCGGTATCGGGCAGCGTAAACGGCACATCGCGCGCCGCCGCGAGTACGCACTCGCGCACCTTCTCCTTATCCGCGCCGATCGCGACTTGAAACGGCACATGGATGCGCCGCGTCTCGCCACGCCGCGTCCAGTTGATCATGGTGTTTTCGATCAGCTTCGAATTCGGGATCAGCAGATAAACGTTGTCGTTATTGCGCACACGCGTCGCGCGCGGGCCGATCTCCTGCACGATGCCGCGCGTGCCGTCGTGCATCTCGACATAATCGCCGATCTGCACAGCGCGATCGAAGACGAGCGTGAGGCCGGAGACGAATTCTTTGATGATCCCCTGCAGGCCAAGGCCCAAGCCAATGCCGAGACCACCCGCGAATACAGCAAGCGACGTGAGATCGATGCCGAGCGTCGACAGCCCGGCGATCAAGCCGATGACGACGAGGCCGTAGCTCAGCACTTTTTCGGAAATGTAGAGCGCCGCATTGCCGGGCTGGGTGCGCATGCGAACGCGCTTCAGCGTCGTACCGATGAGCCAGGCCCCGGCCATGAACAAAAACAGCAAGAGCAGCGAGGCGCCGACGCCGCCAACAGTCACCGCCGAGGCGCCGAGGCGAAACAGCGTGATGTGGGTGAAGTCCTCGAAGCCGTTGAGCATGCGCGCGAATCCCTCGCTCCAACGCCGTTATCTATCGACCGACCGGCGGAGCTATGCAATATTGCATCGGACGGGGGCGCCAGGTGGGCGCCTTGGGCGCGGACGGCATGATGGACTGGGACAAGCTGAAAACATTCCACTTCGCCGCCGAGACCGGCAGCCTGACCGCAGCGGCCGAGAAGCTCGGCGTCAGCCAGTCTTCAGTCAGCCGCCAGATCGCAGCCCTGGAAAACGAAATGGGCGTGCCGCTGTTCCAGCGTCACGCGCGCGGGCTCCTGCTCACCGGCCCCGGCATGGCGCTGAGGGAGTTCACCCGCGAAATGGCGGGCGCCGCCGTGATCGCGGAATCGACGCTGAAAGACGCGCGCGAAAAGGTCATCGGCGATTTGACCGTCACCGCGCCCGTTGCGTTCGGCTCAACTTGGCTTGCGCCGCGCCTTGGCGCGTTCGCAGACACGTATCCAGAGACGCGGCTCAAGATCATGCTCGACGACCGCGAGTACGATCTGCTGAAACTCGAAGCCGAGTGCGCGATCCGGCTCTGGGCCGCGACGCATGCCGATCTCATTCAGCGCAAGTTGCTAGAAGTACGAGTCAGCCTTTATGCGTCCGCGAGTTATCTGCAGCGGCACGGCACGCCGAAGAAAGTCGAAGAGCTCGATAACCACCGCATCATCGCGTACCAGGCCAACATCCCAACGCCGATGCGTGAATTGGATTGGGCGCAACGCGCCGGCCGCGAAGATGCAAAGCCGCGCCAACCGCTGCTCGAGATCAACAACGTCTATGGCATGCTGCGCGCGGTCGAGAGCGGCTTCGGCATCGCCAGCGTGCCCGATTATATGGCGCGCGAAAATCCGAACCTCGTGAAAGTCCTGCCCGAACTCGAAGGCCCGAGTTTCGAAGTGTACTTCATCTACCCAAGCGATTTGAAACGTTCGAAACGCATCGCTGCATTTCGCCAATTCCTCATCGATCAAGCCGCGGATTGGCAGGCCTGATCGCTCCCCTCCCCTAGAGGGGGAGGGGGTTCGCGCTTACAGCTGCCCGTAATTCTGCACGGCGAACGTATCGCACTGACGTGCGTCGCCGCTGTCGAAGCCGCGGCGGAACCAGCGCATGCGTTGCGCGGACGAGCCGTGGGTGAAATTGCGTTCATTCGATTGACCAAGCGCATCGTCGCCGATGGCGTGCGCCGCGGCGAGCGCTTCACGCAAATCCGCTTCATCGATCGCCAGCGATGCTTGCGCCGTGTGCCCCCAAACGCCGGCGAGGCAATCGGCTTGCAGCTCCATGCGCACTGACGTCTGATTTTGGTTCTCGCCCTGCACCTGCATCTGCGTGGCGCCGATCAGGTTTTGAATGTGGTGACCCACTTCGTGCGCGATGACGTAAGCTTGCGCGAAATCGCCTGGCGCGTTCAGACGCGTTTCCATCGTCTGATAAAAACCCGGATCGATGTAGAGGCGCCGGTCCGCCGGGCAATAAAATGGGCCAACATCGGAGCTGGCGCCGCCGCAGCCTTCTGTCGACACCGCGCCGGTAAATACAACAAGCGTGGGCTCTTCGTAGGCGCCCGGCGCGCTCGCGTAACGCGGCAAACGACCTTCAGCGAATTGGCGCGACCATACGTCTTCCGTGGAGCCGAGAACGGCGCGCGAGAAATCGCACGCTTCCGCTGCTGTTTCGCAGACGCTGCCGGAGGCTTGCACTTCGCCGCCGCCGAGACCCAGCATGCCCATCAACGGCGCACGCATGCCCGGCATGAAGAAATAGACTGCGCCCAGCACCACGACCGCAAGCAGCGCGCCGCGCAAGCCAAGCCGGCTCAGCACCGCGAACAGCATGCCGCCGCCACCACCGCCGCCGCCACCCGAGCCGCGCCCGCGATCTTGAAAATTGTCCGAACGCCGCTGATCGCCGATGCGCATGAAGTCCTCCCTGAACGTCCCGGCGTACCTAACGCGCGAACAGGGATTTAGGCCATGGGGTTTCGCCTATTCTTGCGCCGCGAACAGGTCCGCTTGGCCGCCCGCCTCCAGCGGGCGGCGGAACTGGGTGTGATCAAGTTCAAGGCGCGGCTTATCGAGGCCGAGCCGGCGGATCGCTTTGCCGAACCTATCGGCGATCAGCTGCGCGTATGGCCCCTCGCCTTTTTGCCTCTTGCCCCATTCGGGATCGTAATCGCGCCCGCCGCGCATCTGGCGCACCAAAGCCATCACCCGCGTCTGCCGATCCGGAAAATGCTGCGCCAACCACTCGCGGAACAGATCCTTGATCTCGAGCGGTAGCCTAAGCACCACATAGCCCGCTGAGCTGGCGCCAGCCTTGGCGCACTCTTCCAGAATCGCTTCGATCTCACGGTCATTGATGGCTGGCACTATTGGCGCGACCATCACCGTCACTGGGACGCCAGCATCCGCCAGCATGCGGATCGTCTCGATACGCCGATGCGGCGCCGCCGCGCGCGGCTCCATCACGCGCGAGATGCGCCGGTCCATAGTCGTCACGGAAATCGCGGCTTTCACCAGCCCGCGCTCAGCCAAACGCGCGAGAATGTCGATGTCGCGGATCACCAGCTGCGATTTGGTGATCAGCGCCACGGGATGGCGCCACTTCTCCATCACTTCCAGCAGCGAGCGCGTGACGCCATAACCGCGCTCGATCGGCTGATAAATATCGGTGACGCCGCCCATCATGATCGTGCGCGGGCGATAGCTCGGCTTTGAAAATTCCTGCTCCAGCACTTCCGCTGCATTCGCTTTCACGAACAGCTTGGTCTCGAAATCGATGCCCGGCGACAGGCCGACGTAAGCGTGGTTCGGCCGCGCGTAGCAATAAATGCAGCCATGCTCGCAGCCGCGATACGGATTGATCGATTGGTCGAAGGAAATGTCGGGGCTCTGATTGGTGGAGATGATCGTCTTCGCCAGTTCCGGCGTCACGATCGTTTCCAGCGGGCGCAGCTCCTCGGCGCTCCAGCCGTCATCGAAGGCTTCGCGGGCAAAGCGCTCGTAGCGCCCGCTCGCATTGGTGCGAGCGCCCCTCCCATGCAGTGGGTCGCGTGACATGGGCAGGACTATAGTCCGCGATTAGGAACAAATCAAGAACGATTGGGGGCGGTCGGTTCATGCGGCTCAGGGCCGTGGTGATATGCGTCCATCAGATTGCTGAGGTTGAAGCGCTGCCGGCAGACTGGGCAAATCACCATCTGAACGGCGCTCGGCGGCGCGCGGGGCGTTGTTGCTAGAGCCAGATCGGCGGGGAGTTTGGAGTTCATAGCGCAGCTCACCATTCAGGCGGGAGCTTTGAGCTACTCTCAGTCACCGGCGCCCAAGATTACAGCCAGCGATGAAAGGACCTTAGCCGGTCTACGTGACGCCTTAAATAACAGAGGTTAAGTCCCGCAGGATCAGGAAATAAGAGCAAGCGCCTGACAGCATAAAGGGCGCCGGATTGATCCGACGCCCTTTAGCGTTCTGTCTTTGGCATTGGCACGCCTAACGTTCTTGCGCCTTTCGGCTTGGGAAACTGCTTCGGCGCGGCTTAGGCAACGATCAGCGCAGCTTGGTTCAAAGTGGCGAACGCGACCGGGGCAAACACGGCCAACGCGGCGACGAGGGCATAAAACTTGGTCATCTCTGGCTCCATCTCGGTGTCGGACCGGTGCGATCCGATGAGTTGAAGCTAAGGGCGGATTAGCTTTGTCGCTGTGACGGGAGTCACACCCGACTAGATGCAGGAAAACGAGCCAACGCGATCGGTCGTGCCTGACGGTGTGACGCGATCAAGTCGCGCGGTTCGGCCGCGTTCTTGGCAGATGCCGTTTGCTGTTGTTTGCGCGTTTTCAAGATAGCCTTCGTTGTATCGCACCGTGACATTGTCTGCGCTCATCGAAAGAACGCGCGCGTCGTTGCGGTTCGCTATGCTGCTGCAACCAGCGAACGACAAACTGCAAACAAGAGCAGCGAGAGCCATTGTGAACTTCATGAAGAACTCCTTGGTGGCGTCGAGCGGCTAGAAACGCGCGATAAATCTCGGCGTTGCTGGTGGCACGCATGACTCGCGTGCTACCGCGAGCTCTGACGCATCTGATTGTTGGGATGCTCACGGCTTCCAAAGGGGAAGCCAATATTGCAACAGCGCTGCGCGCAATTCGTTCCTGGCGTGAGCGACGCACGCTAGTCAATGAACAGAAGTGTGCGGTAGCTTACATAAAGCCCATATCGCGCTCAAACGTGCGGAAGCGGCGGCCGCCGTCGACGTAAATGGTGTGCCCCGTCACGGCTTCGCTTTCGATCAGGAAGCGCACGGCGCGCGCCACGTCTTCCGGCGTCGGCCCGCGCTCAAGCGGCACATCATCGTGCAAGCGTTCGAAATCCGCCTGCGCCTGCCCCGGCGCCGGCAGCACATAGCCCGGCGCAACAGCATTCACGCGCACACGCGGCGCCAAAGCGCGCGCCATGAGCTCTGTTGCGCCGGCCAACGCGTATTTTGAGAGCGTGTACGAGAAATGATCCGGATACGGGCTCGCCAATTTGAAATCGAGGAAGTTGACGACGCAGCCCGCGCCCTCTTCCGGCAGCGTCCTCGCAAAATCGCGCGCCAGCAGCGACGGCGTAAACGTGTTGAGCGCAATGTGGCGCTGCAATTGCGCCTCGCTGAGATCGGCGATCGTATCGTGCTCGAAAATCGCGGCGCAATTGACCAAAGCATTGAGCGGCGCGCCGGCCGCTTCGATGGCGCGTTTGATCAGGGTTTCGCGATCACTTGCATCAAACAGATCGCCGCGCACCAAAGCTGCAGCTCCGCCTGCGTCGCGCAGCTCGTTCGCCGTCTCCTGCGCCGGGCCTTCAGAGCTATTGTAATGGATCACGACGCCCCAATTGGCGCGCGCCAGTTCAAGCGCGACTGCGCGTCCCAGCCGATGGCCCGCGCCGGTTACAAGCGCCCAACTCATGGCGCTTCCCTCCGGATCGTCACCGCGACCATCCCGTCGCCCGAAAGCACCGAAGGCTTCTTCACCGTCACCTCGACCCAAAGCGCGCGGTCGGAGAGCGAGAGGCAATGGCCCGCCACGCGATCCGCAAGCGTCTCGATCAGATGCGCTGGCGTGCCGAGGTCGTCGCGGATGAAATGCAGGATGCGATCGTAATCGACAGTGGCGCCGATGCGATCCTCGTTCGGGAAATCCGGCACATCCGCTAGCGCCATAGCGACCGAAATTCGCACCTCTTGCAGGTTGGCGCGCTCAGGGTCGGGCACGCCTACGCGCACCAGCGCTTTAGCGTCATCGATACGGATGATTTGAAGGTCGGCCATGAGCCATCATCGTAAAGCCCGAGCCGCAAGAAGCCAGTTGATCCGAGCAGCACAACCCAAGCTTGCATTGCGCCCCCAACGATGCAACCCTCCGCGCGAGGGAGGAAAGCGATATGACGCAAAGCGACGAGAGCGACCGCAAGAGCTATCCGGCGACGACCGAAGAACTAGTTCGCGGCGAAGATTCGAAAGAGTCTGCGGTGCAGGTCATCGAGCCGAGCGATCTTCCTGAACATCTTCACCGGGAGGACTGAGGATGGCCCTTCTCATCCGCAACCGGCGGCCGGTGAAACTCTATGTGGCGATCGCGCTCTATAACCCGGCGCAGTGCGCTAATGCCGGCCACTATTTCGTTCAAGCTTGGTACCATATTGCGCCGAATAGCGAAGCATATGTGCATGGATCCACGATGGGTGGTCCAAGCTTTTGCACGTACGGCGAATGGGAAGACGGCGGCTACACAGTTGGCACGCGACCGATCATGGTGCCCAACACTGTCTATCAACGCTGTATCGGCGATGTCGTGATTGGCGCGCGCATGTACAGGTTCGGGGAATTTGCCCCGGTGCGGCCCAGCAACATCGTCAATATGGGACCGTAGCGTCAGCCGAACGCGATCAGGCCAGCGCCAGCAGCGACGACGATCGCGCCAATCCAGCGCCGCGGCCCTAAGCGCTCGCGCAGGAACACGAACGCAATCAGCGCGCCGAACACCACGGAGGTTTCGCGCAGCGCCGTCACCTGCGCGATCGGCGCAAACGTCTGCGCCCACAGAACGAGCCCATAACCAGCAAAGCTGATCACGCCGATGGCGATCCCGCGCCACGGCGCGACGGCCGCGTCCTTCATCAGCTGGCGCGGCCCGCGCCGCCACATCGCAAACGCGATCATCGGAATGCCCATGAGGCCGGATGTCCACGCCACGTAAACCAGCGCATCCCCACCTGCCCGCGCGCCAAGCGCATCGACCAGCGAATACGAGGCGATGCAGCAGCCAATGCCGAGCGCCCAGAGCGTCGCTTTCAAGGGCGCATTCGGGCTCGCGCCGACGCACAGCACACCAAGCGAGACCAAGCCGATGCCAACCATTTTCAGCGGCGGCGGGATTTCCTGCACGGCCAGCGCGGCGCCGATCGAAACGAGCAGCGGCGCAGAGCCGCGCGAGAGCGTGTAGATGTGGCTCAAGTCACCAAGGTCGTAGGCTTTGAACAGCACCACCCAATAGACGAGGTGGATGAGCACCGATGCCGCGAGGTAAGGCCAAGCCGCCGGCGCCGGCGCGCCGAAGAAAAGCGCCACTACGCCCCACGTCAGCAGTCCACCGACCGCGATGAGAAACGCGTCCGCGACGCGGTCTCGCCCGCCTTTCAGGGCTGCGTTCCAGCTGGCGTGAATGAGCGCCGAGCTTAACGCGGCGACGATGGCGAGTGGCGGCATGAGGCTCGAGCCTTATGGACCGCGAACACAGCTCCGGTCCATACTCCGCACCAAGCGGAGGGCACGCGCATGAGCGCACAGGAATTCGATGTTATCGTCTATGGCGCCAGCGGCTTCACCGGGCGTCTCGTTGCGGAATACCTGCAGCGCACTTATGGAGGCGGCGATGGCGACGTGCGCTGGGCGATGGCGGGCCGTGACCGCGAAAAGCTGAAGGCTGTCGCCATCGAAATTGGCGCGCCGATGAGCCTGACGCTGATCGAAGCGAAGACCTCAGACACCGGCGCGCTCGATGCGCTAGCGCACCGCGCGCGCGTCGTCATCACCACCGCCGGCCCCTATCAGCGCTATGGCGAGCCGCTGCTTGCCGCATGCGTGCGCGCCGGCGTCGACTATGTCGATCTCTGCGGCGAGCCGAACTGGATGGCGGCAATGATCGCCAAATACGAAAAGCCAGCGCAGGAAAGCGGCGCGCGCATCGTGTTTTCGTGCGGCTTCGACTCCATCCCGTTCGACTGCGGCGTCTGGTTCTTGCAACAAGAAGCCAAGCGCCGCTTCGGCAAACCCGCGCGCGACGTGCGCGGCCGTGTGCGCAAGATGAAAGGCGGCTTCTCCGGCGGCACGCTCGCCTCGATGTTGGCGACGCAAGACGCCGTCCGCCGCGATCCAAAGATCGGCACGTTATTAGCCGATCCCTTCGCGCTGTCACCGCGCGCGCTCGCCCCGCAACCGGATGGCGACAAGCCGGTACACGATGCAGACATCCCGACGTGGTCGGCGCCGTTCGTGATGGCGACCATCAACACCAAGAACGTCCACCGCACCAACGCACTGCGTAACTATCCGTATGGCCAGGATTTCACCTACTCCGAGATGATGGCGACTGGCCCAGGTGACGCCGGCAAGAAGCGCGCGAACGGCGCGGCTGGCCAATCGAAGATGCAAGCCGGCATGCTGGGCTTTGCGCCGACACGCTGGCTGCTTCGCCGTTTCGCTTTGCCAAAGCCTGGCGAAGGGCCGTCGAAAGAAGAGCGCGAAACCGGGATGTATGACGTGCTCTATGTCGGCACCACGCCAGACGGCCAAAGCGTGCGCGCCGCCGTCACTGGCGATCGCGATCCCGGCTACGGATCAACGTCGAAGATGATCACCGAAGCTGCGCTCTGCTTGAAGGATACGCCGCGCAGCGAAACGCCAGGCGGCGTCTGGACGCCAGCTGCAGCTATGGGTGATGCGCTGATCGATCGGCTGGCGACACGCGCTGGTTTGCGTTTCTCGATCGAGAGCTAGCTCACCGCCCCGCAGAAGCGCTGTATCCGCGCGCAGGCTTCTTCCAAGCACTGGTTCGAGGTCGCGTACGAAATGCGGAAGCAGGGCGAGAGCCCAAACGCGCCGCCATGCACGAGCGCAACGCATTCCGATTGCAGCAGCTCAAGCGCGAAAGTCTCATCGCTATCGATCACCTTGCCGCTCGGCGCTTTCTTGCCGATCAGGCCCGCGATTGACGGATACACATAAAACGCGCCTTCCGGCGTTGGGCACTTGATGCCTTGCGCCTGGTTTAGCATCGAAACGACGAGATCGCGCCGATCCTGAAACAGCTTCTTGTTCTTCGGAATGAAATCCTGCGTACCGTTGAGCGCCTCAACCGCCGCCCATTGCGAGATCGAGCACGGGTTCGAGGTCGTCTGCCCCATCACATTTGACATGGCCTTGATCAGCCATTCCGGTCCGGCGGCATAACCAATGCGCCAACCCGTCATCGAATACGCTTTCGAGACGCCATTCATCGTCAGCGTGCGCTCGTACAAACGCGGCTCGACTTGCGCGATCGTCGTGAACTCGAAATCACCGTAGGTCAGATGCTCGTACATGTCGTCGGTCAGCACCATGACATGCGGAAAGTCGAGCAGCACCGCCGCTAGCGCGCGCAATTCATCCGCTGTGTAAGCGGCGCCTGACGGATTGGACGGCGAGTTCAGCAACAGCCATTTCGTATGCGGCGTGATCGCTTTCGCCAGCACGTCCGGCCGCAGCTTGAAGCCATCCTCAATGCTGGTTTCCGCAAACACCGGCGTTGCGCCGCAGAGCAGCGCCATGTCCGGATAGCTCACCCAATACGGCGTCGGGATCACGACTTCGTCGCCCGGATTGAGCGTCGCCATGAAGGCGTTGAAGATCACCGGCTTGCCGCCGGGCGAGACGTTCACTTGGCTGCGCTTATACTCAAGCCCGTTCTCGCGCTTGAACTTGCCGCAGATCGCGTCCTTCAGTTCCGGAATGCCGTCGACGTCCGTGTACTTGGTCTTGCCGTCCGCGATGGCGCGACACGCGGCTTCCTTGATGTTGTCCGGCGTGTCGAAGTCCGGTTCGCCCTGGGACAGCGCGATGCAATCGCGGCCCTCCGCCTTCAGCGCCCGCGCCTTCGCGCTCATCGCCATGGTGGCCGAGGGTTTCACGCGCGCCAGCGCCTGGGATGTCGGATTTGTCATGATGCCTGCTCGATTCGCATAAGCGGCACCTTAGGGCAATTCACGAATTGGCGCGAAAACGCCGCGCCCCAATGCACTTTTGAAGCCCCCTCCATTGCCACTATATCCTCCGGGCAACGGAGGAATTCATGCCGCTTTTGATGTGCCCGAACTGCAGCGCCTCGATGACCGAAGTGAAGCGCAACGACGTCGCTTTTGACATGTGCCCGACGTGCCGGGGCGTGTGGCTGGATCGCGGGGAACTTGAGAAAATCATCGCCGGCGTCCAGTCCGAGCGCGTCGCCATCGAGCAGGAACGCGCCCAGTTTTACCAACAACAGCCGCCGCAACAGCAGCCGCCCGCGCAACAGGCCTATCAGCAGCAGCAACGTCCGCCGCAGCAGCAAGGCTATGGCGAGCGGGGCGAGTATGGCGAACGCGGCGAATACGGCGAGCGCGGCGAAGGCCAGTACGACCAGCACGGCCGCAAGCGCCGCCGCGGCGGCTTCGACCTTTTCGATATCTTCGACTAGGGCGTTCGCCGCGCCTCAGGGCGCATTCGCAGCACATTGATTGTCCCGCATGGCGAATTCGGCCAAACCCGACGCCATGGGGACTTTCAATCGTCTGACGCTGCTTCTGTCTGCGTCACTCGCCTTCGCGGCAAGCGCTGCGCATGCGCAACAATCGCCGCCGCCAGCGCCCGCGCCAACAGCTGAGGCTGACGCTGCCGCCGCAGATGATGAAACGCAGAGCGACGAAATCGTCGTGCTCGCCCAGCCCGGCGATCAAATCCGCATCGATCGGCGCACCTACACTTTGCGCGACGACGCGACCGCCCAAAGCACCAACATGTTTGACGTGCTGGGCCGCATCCCCTCAGTCAGTGTCTCGCCCGCGGGCGATGTGACGCTGCTCGGGGCGGACAACGTCGTCATTCAGATCAACGGCCAACCGGTGCCAGGGCAAAACCTCGAACAAGTCCTGCGCGGTCTGCCCGGCGCCAATGTCGAGCGCATCGAAGTCATCACCAATCCTTCGGCGCAATATTCCGCGGCCGCGTCTGGCGGCATCATCAACATCATCACCCGCCAGCGCTTCGACAGCGGCTTCAGCGGCAATTTCCAGGTCAGCGCCGATACGCTTGGCGGCTATCACGTCGGCGTCGCGCCGAATTGGTCGAACGGGCCATGGTCGCTCAGCGGCCAAATCGGCATTTATAGCGGCGGCCAGGAGAGCGATCTCGCGCGCGAACGGCGCGACATTCCAGGCGGCGCGCTTACCACCGAAGACGGCGTGCGCGAAATGGAGTGGGATGGCTGGTACGCAAGTCGCCTCCAAGCTGGATATAATCCGAACGAGCGCACCCGCATGAGCCTCGCCTACGATACGGGCCAGCACAATTTCGGGCTGACACAATCTTCGACGCTTTCAGATGCGCTCGGCCCTGTTTCGAGCCGGCTCTCACAAACATCGAACACCGGCGATCAGAACGAACTCACCTTCAACTTCCAACGCAACGGCGATCAGCCGCGCGAATTGTTCAAGCTCGATATCAATGTCAGCGAGTACATCAATTCATCCGGCAATCTCTACACCATCACGCCAGCTGGTCCCGGCGCGATCAGCCAGTATCAAACACGCTCCGAAACCGAGATGCGCGCCGCGGGGCTGACCGCCGATTTCGAGCGTCCGCTCTCCGGCGAGAATTTTCTCACCTACGGCCTCTCAGCGGACACGACGAGCCAAGACATTTTCAACCGGCTCGACACGCTCGCTGGCGCCGGCCCGCCCGATTATCAAGCAACGCTCGAAGGCGATGAGCAAACGCTCGCCGGCTACGTCACTTATCAATTCGACACTGGCGATTGGACGTGGCTCCCCGGCCTGCGCAGCGAAACCTATCGCCGCGAGGTCATCTCCGGCGGTCTGGAAACAGACACCACGGATTCACGGCTCTTCCCGAGCATCCACATTCGCCGTGCGCTAACGCCCGCGCTCAACGTTGATCTGAGCTACACAAGCCGCATCCAGCGCCCAGGCATCCAGCAACTCGATCCGGCGCTCCGCTTCACCGACTCGGGCCGCGCTCAATCCGGCAATCCGAACCTTGAGCCAACGACCACCGACGCCTACGAGGCAAACCTCATCTATCAACGCAATGGCGCAAGCTATAGCGTCACCTTCTTCGATCGCATCAGCGACGACATCGTCTCGCAATTCACCGACGTGAACCCGGACGGCGTCATCGTCACGTCGCCGGTGAACGCCGGAACCAGCGAACAGCGCGGCTTGCAGGTGCTGCTGCGCGGCCCGATCGGCGAGCGCTGGCGCTATTCGCTGAGCGGCAATGTGCTCAACCGCGAGTTCGACGTGCTCACCAGCGGCGGCGGCATCACCCGCCGCAACGAAATCGAGTATGGCGGCCTCGCGCAGCTTGATTGGCGCGATCCCGATCAGAACGCCGTCGGCGCCGATCAGCTACAATTTGAACTGCGCTTCAACGGCCCTCGCTACGGCATTCAAACCGAAATCGACCCGTTCTTCATGGCGAACTTCACCTGGCGCCGGCGCGTGTCGGAGCGTTTGTTCGCCGTGTTCATGGTGCACGACATCTTCAACAGCACCGATCAGATCTCGCAGATCGTCACCGACGATTATTACGAGCGCACCGAATACAGCGCCGCCGGCACCCGCGCCCGCATCGCGCTGACCTACCAGTTCGGCTCCGGCCCACAACGCCCACCACAGGACCAAGGCCCGGGCGGACCACCAATCCCCGGCGGCGGGCCGTAAGCCGTTCTCAGCGGCGCACGGCGCGCATAGAATTGCGCGATGGCATTGCTCGAACCGTTCGGCGAAAACATCTGGATCGCCTCCGGGCCCAACGTGGAGAGCGTCGGTTTTCACTACCCGACGCGTATGGCGACGATCCGTCTCGCCGATGGCCGCCTGTTCATCTGGTCGCCAGTTGCGTTGAGCGATGAACTCCGCGCTGAGATCAATGCGCTTGGCCAAGTACGCTTCTTGGTGACGCCGACCTCGCTACACCATCTCGCATTGCCCGATTGGAAGCGCGCTTACCCGGACGCGACGCTCTATGCAGCGCCGGGATCGCGCGCGAGCCGCAAGGATATCGCGTTCGACGCCGACCTGACCGACACTGCGCCCGCCCACTGGGCCAGCGAGATCGATCAGGTATTGGTGCGCGGCAATCTCATTGCAACCGAGGCGGTCTTCTTCCATCGCGCCAGCGGCACGGTGTTATTCTGCGATCTGCTGCAGAACTTTCCGCCCGATTGGTATAGCGGTGTCCGCGCCGTCGTTGCCAGGTTCGACGGCATGATCGGCGTTGAGCCTGCAACGCCGCAAAAATTCCGCCTCGCCTTCGTCAATCGCACCGCAGCACGTGCAAGCCTCGCGCGCATTCTGGAATGGCCGGCCGCCAAGGTCCTTGTAGCGCATGGCGATCCGGTGCGCGCTGATGCTCCCGCCTTTCTCACCCGCGCGTTCCGTTGGCTCACGCGTTAGCGCACAAAGTTAAACGGCCCGGGATCGCTCCCGGGCCGTTTTGTTTTTGGACGTTTCTTCCCTGACTTTTATTCGGCCGCTTCCGGCAAACGCGGCGCGTCGCCGCGTTCGATCGCCAGTTGCGCATCGCGTTCGGCCGCGAGCTTTTGATAGCGCCGCAGTTGGCCGCCCGTGCCCGCCGGAATGAGGCGGCCGACGATGACGTTTTCCTTGAGCCCCTCGAGCGTGTCCGACTTGCCGTACGAGGCAGCTTCGGTGAGCACGCGCGTGGTTTCTTGGAACGACGCCGCCGAGATGAACGAGCGTGTTTGCAAGCTCGCCTTGGTGATGCCGAGCAGCATGGGCTGCGCCGTCGCCGGCTTCAGACCAAGCTCCTTCACGCGCTTGTTCTCGTCTTCGAGATCGAGCGCCTCAACCGCTTCCCCTTTCAGGAATTCGGTGTCGCCGGCATCCATCACTTCGACCTTTTGCAGCATCTGGCGAACGATCACCTCGATGTGCTTGTCGTTAATCGGCACGCCCTGCAGGCGGTACACTTTCTGAATTTCCTCAACGAGGTAATTCGCCAGCGCTTCGACGCCGAGAATGGAGAGGATGTCCTGCGGCGCGGGGTTGCCGTCGAGCAGGTAATCGCCCTTCTTCACGAAGTCGCCTTCTTGCACCGGAATGTGCTTGCCCTTCGGGATCATGTACTCGATCGCCTCTTCGTCCTCGCCTTCCGGCACGACGCGCAGGCGGCGCTTGTTCTTGTAGTCCTTGCCGAACTCAACGCGGCCATCGCCTTCGGCGATGATCGCGTGATCCTTCGGACGGCGGGCTTCGAACAATTCCGCGACGCGCGGCAGACCGCCGGTGATGTCGCGGGTCTTGGCGCCGCCCGTCGGCATACGCGCGAGGTCTTGGCCAGGCGTGACATCGTCACCGTCATTGATCGACAGAATGGCGCTGACCGGAAGCGTGTAGCGCGCTTCCGTGCCGTTCGCGAGCTTCGCCGGTTTGCCCTTGGAGTCGAGGATCACGATGCTCGGACGCAAGTCCGAACCCTTCGTGGTCGAGCGCCAATCGATAACGACGCGCGACGAGATGCCGGTTGCTTCGTCGAACTCGTCACGGACCGAGACGCCTTCGATCACGTCCTCGAACTTCGCCTTGCCGGCGACTTCCGTGAGGATCGGCGTGGCGTAGGGATCCCAATCCGAGATGCGATCGCCGCGCTTGATCTTCGACTTTTCGTCAACCTTGAGACGCGCGCCGAACGAGAGCTTGAAGCTCTGACGCTCCTTGCCGTCTTCGTCCACGACCACGGCTTGCATGCCGCGGCTCATGACGATGAGTTCGCCAGCGGCGTTCTTCACCGTGTTGCGGTTCACGAAGCGGATCGAGCCGTCGTGCGCCGATTCCATCACCGATTGCTCGGCGACCTGCGCCGCGCCGCCGATGTGAAACGTGCGCATGGTGAGCTGCGTGCCCGGCTCGCCGATCGATTGCGCCGCGATGACGCCGACAGCTTCGCCGATGTTCACTTGCGTGTTGCGCGCGAGGTCGCGGCCGTAGCAAGCACCGCAGACGCCCGTCCGGGTTTCGCAGGTCAGCACCGAGCGCACCTTCACGGCTTGCACGCCTGACTTCTCGATCGCCACAACGACGTCTTCGTCGAGGAAGGTGCCGCCTGGGACAACGATCTTGCCGTTGCTCGGATCGACGATGTCCACCGCCGCGGTGCGGCCGAGGATACGGGTGCCGAGCGAGACGACGATGTCGGCGCCGTCGATGACCGGAGTCATCTGGATGCCGTCCTGCGTGCCGCAATCTTCCTCGGTGATGATGCAATCTTGCGCAACGTCGACGAGACGACGCGTGAGATAGCCCGAGTTCGCCGTCTTCAACGCCGTATCCGCGAGGCCCTTACGGGCGCCGTGAGTCGAGTTGAAGTATTCGAGAACCGAGAGGCCTTCCTTGAAGTTCGAGATGATCGGCGTCTCGATGATTTCACCCGACGGCTTGGCCATGAGGCCGCGCATGCCGGCGAGCTGCTTCATCTGGTTCTTCGAACCACGTGCGCCCGAGTGCGCCATCATGAAGACGGAGTTCAGTTCGCCCAAACGGCCGTCCTTCATGCGGGCGGGCTTGGACGCCTCTTCCATCATCGCGTCAGCGACTTTGTCGGTGCACTTTGACCAAGCATCGACGACCTTGTTGTACTTTTCGCCACGCGTGATGAGGCCATCCGCGTATTGCTTTTCGTACTCGGCCGCGCGTTGGCGCGTATCTTCGACCAAAGTTTCCTTCGCCTTCGGCACGACCATGTCGGCCATGCCGAAGCTGATGCCGGCTTTGGCGGCTTCGCGGAAACCAAGTTGCATGATGCGGTCGGCGAAGATCACCGTCGCCTTCTGGCCGCAGAACCGATAGACGTTGTCGATCAGGTTGCCGACTTCCTTCTTGGTCAGCGTCTGGTCGAGCAGCTTGTAGCTGATCTTCGGGTGGCGCGGCAGCAGTTCGGCCAACTTC